>SDBT01000429.1_pt1 | contig 66165 bp, 61 predicted proteins | sample 2277101 | NCBI WGS metagenome assembly SDBT01 (sample SAMN10404973, study PRJNA504765) | marine sediment metagenome | isolation source: marine sediment core GS10_PC15, 103 cmbsf | place: Arctic Ocean: Southern Knipovich Ridge | collected 2010 | reverse complement strand
TAAGGAGGGCTCAAGAAATGCGCAAATTAGGCTCAAAAATAAGTGGCAGCGGAGGGATTCGAACCCACGACCAAGGGCTTATGAGTCCCCTGCTCTACCACTGAGCTACGCTGCCAGCAGACAGAATATAGCACGATTTGAATTAAACTGTCAATCTCTTTTTATAACATGCACACCAGTCGCCTTAAAGCTGGCGCAAACTCTCCGGCCACTTTCTAAGTTCAATGCCTCGGCCGATTTTTTGGTGACCAGAGCCACTAACGGAAAGCCACAGTCTATCTCAACCCGGGTGAGTGAGCCAAATGACACCACTTTCACTACTTCCCCGATGAATGAGTTTCTAGCGCTGCTTGGAGTTTTTGATAAGGCCAGCGTTATATCCTCAGGTCTAACACAAACACAAACCTCTTTGTCTACAGGATAATCCGAAATCGCCTCAATAATACTACCACCAATATCTATAGTAACCACTTTATCCTCGTTTGAGGCTATTACTCCGTCTATAATATTTTCAACACCCACAAACTCAGCCACCTCCCTATTTCGAGGGAAATTGAATACCTGTCTCGAATCGCCTACTTGCACGATTTCGCCATTTACCAGTACGCCTATTCTATTAGCAAGACGCTGCCCCTGAGACATATCATGTGTCGCCATTACTATTGTAGTATTATACTGATGGATAATGTATGCTATCAGTTCCTCAATCTTTGATGCCGAAATAGGGTCAAGGTTAGCTGTAGGTTCATCTAATAGCAGTACCTCCGGCTCAATCACTATAGCTCTAGCTATGGCTACCCTCTGGGCTTCACCACCGGATAATGTTCTGGCGTTTCTATCCCTTTCAGCGGAGAGACCAACTACCTTCAGAATGCGGTTAACTTTTTCCCTCGTATCACCTTTTCTCTGCCCTCTCCATCTCAATCCGTAGGCGATATTATCATAGACACTCATATTAAATACCACTGGCTTCTGGAGAACGAATGCCATCCGACGTCGTACCTCCAGTTTCCCTCTTCCCGATGCGGTAATGTCTATGCCATCAAAATATATTCTTCCCGAGGTGGGCGTGTCCAGAAGGTCAATCAGGCGCAGCAGGGTCGTTTTACCAGCGCCCGTGGGGCCGATTAGAGCGAAGACTTCACCCTTCTCAACCGCTATATTAATAGTTTTCAGCACCTCTCGCTCGCTATATCTTTGGCACAAACCGGTAATTTCTATTAAAGACATTATTACCTCTGCTGTATTCTATTTAGAACCGTATTAATTATAAGGGCTATGAATATGAGAATTATACCCAGCGCTATTGATAGCTCCAACTCACCCTTGGATATTTCTAAGGATATCGCTGTGGTGATGACTCTGGTAAATCCTCTGATGTTGCCGCCGACCATGATAGCTAGTCCTATCTCCGAGATGGCTCTACCAAATCCCATTATAATAGCGGCCACAACGGCATATCTGGCTTCCCTTAGGACGACAACGACAGTCTGAAAACCGCTGGCGCCAAGTGAGAGAGCAGTATCCAGAATCGCTTTATCTACTCCGCTCAGAGCCGAAATGGTTAAGCCAAGCAGTACCGGTGTGATTAGTATCATCTGCCCTATCACCATAACCGTTGGGGTGAATAGCAGGTTGGTTCCACCCAGCGGGCCAGCCCTGGAAAAGAGCACAAAAACAAACAGACCAACGGCAACAGTGGGTAAGCTGAAGAGTGTCTGGATGATATTTATCAAAATTCTTTTACCCGGGAAATTATGAAAGTGGATGAGACCTCCCAGAGGTATACAAATCAGAGAAGCCAGAAGAGCCGAGGTAGCTGAAATCATCAGTGACCTGCCGGCTATCTCCATTACCTGCGAATCAAGCGAGGTTATAAGTTCTATCGCCCTAATAAGGCCGTTCCACATTTCAGTCAATTGATTTCAGCCTCGTCTACGGTGTTATTGGCTTAGTTCACTCCTGTCCAAAACGCCGCGCCTTTATTTAGATTCTGCCCCAGCATAAGGGGTAAATAGCTGCCTTCCGTACTCCTTAACCCCATAATTGCCGATGAATTTTTGTATCTCAGTGGAGGTAAGAAAGGCTATCAGGTTATTTGCCATCTCAATTTTGGTCTGCTTATGCTTTTCTGGATTTATGGCAATTGCTGAATAAACATTGAGTAGTATATCACCCTTATCCACTATTGGCCCCAGCTCTATCTTACCCTTGTAGGACAAGAATGTCCCCATATCAGAGAGAGTATAGGCCACTTTCTCGCTAGCCATCATAAGGGCGGGGGCCATGCCTATTCCAGCCTCAATGTACCAAGCTCCCGCTTCCCTGACCACTTCGTAATCAAAGCCAGCCTGTTTCCAGATTGCCTGCTCTTTTTTGTGGGTTCCAGAATCATCTCCCCGGGAAACAAAGCGTCCGGAGCCGGTCGCCATCAGTTTTTGGAAAGCCTCTTCAGGACTCATACCCTTGATGCCTAGCGGGTCATCTCTTGGTCCCACGATAAGAAAATAGTTATAGGCAAGGGGAACTCGCTTTATTCCGTAACCCTCAGCTATGAACTGTTCCTCACTAGCCTTATCGTGAACGACGATGACATCCACATCTCCCCTCCTCCCATACTCCAGTGCCTTGCCAGTGCCAGCATAGATGACATCTAGCTCAACATTATATTGCTTCTCAAACATTGGCTCCAGGTAAGCCCAGAGCCCGGTGTCATAGAGGCTGGTGGTAGTGGCTACCCTTACCCTCTCCTGTGGCGGTAGTGGGGTAGCAGATGAAGTTCGGCAGCCTGTCATTCCTCCGATTAGACCAATAAGCATCATTACCGCTACTAAAGAGTAAATTATCACCCTGCGTTTCATAATACTTTTTATCACCGAAATAGAGAACACAATATAAATTCTGGAAATACGACGGCATAAAAAAAGCACCCCACTGGAGATGCTTCAAAAATACCTATACCAAGCTCTCCTTTCCAAACACGAGAGGCACCGCCGTTTCCAACGATACCCTACCGGCCAACCTCCATAGACACGTTTTCAGGAGAAATGGCTCGGAGAGTTGTTAATTAATATTTTATCTAGTTAATACTATATCATGCCTTTTATGTAACCAGCAATCTCCTTTCGCCTAAGCACAAAGCTAATTGAAAAGGATAACCGAGATTGTTTACTAACCTCACCCCCTTAATCCCCCTCTCCTTTGAAAGGAGAGGGGGAAGAGAAGAAAGAGGGGCGCTAGCCCCTCTTAGACACCCCTACAAAGAGGTTTAGCTCCCTGCGTTAGGGAAAAATCCGAAATTTCCTGCACGTGTGGTTTCTACTGTAAGTCTAGTGAGACGGTAGGGAAATCTATATAATAAGCTTTCCAAGACCATTGTCCTAGAGGGTCTCTAGCCATCTTGATTCGAAAATCCATTTTATCTCTTAACATCCAGAACTTGTCCCCATCATCCAGTTCAGTCCCGTCACCAATTACTAGAGTCCCAGAAAACCATTTCCCTTCACCTTTGTCTGAATAGAAGCCAGCATCTCTCATTCCACGACATGTATAGTCATCATCACCTTTCTTCTGAACTGGGGCTTTTCTATAGTCAATAATTTCATAATGGTTGTCCTCTTTGCCGTAAAGAGCGAAAACAAGGGGTGGCCATAAGCTAGAGTTATCCCTAGCATACTCTTCTGCTTTTTCCACCATCTTTTGCCAGAGCGACTTTGGTATTCGTATCGAGAAAACGGTTTTATTCATAGACACCTCCTCTCTTTTGATTACCTAGGTGGTAAATCTAGCTCCACTTACCGTCTTTTTCTATTTCCTTTTTTAACTCTGCTGCTATCTCAGTTATTGTTTTCTTACTGCTATCAATAGCTATTTTATCTGCAAGAGAGGGGCTGTATTTTAAAACATCTTTTTTGCTAATATCATACCAAATAGGCAAAATTACTTTTCGACCCTCTATTTCTCTTGCAGTTAATCCGTCTAATTCGTATTGTGGCCAGTTTTTTAAAAAGAAATTTTTTGATAAAACTACAATGCCGTATTTTGAATTGACCAAGCCCCTGTCAATAGAACCTCTCAAACTATCGCCTACTTTTAATTCAAATTCGTCATACCATATCTTTAACCCTAACTCGGTAAGTGTCTCTGCAAGAGGTCTTACAAATTCCTGTTTATCTTCACTTGCATGGGAAATAAATGCATCATACCCTATTTCATCTGGTTCCTCTTCAGACTGTTCAAACCGTCTTTCAGCAATTCGTAACATAAGACCACAATGAAATGAAAAAGCTTCGTCTGCTGTTTTGAATTGAGATTTTGCATAAAGATTCATTGGCGTAGAGCCACCTACAACCCACCATTCCTTATCTTTCATATCAGTAGTTTCTACAGACAACACAACATCTTCTGTTCCAAGTAAAGAAAATTTCTCTGAAAAGGTTACCTTAATAACTTTTGTTTCTGCTTCGAGTTCTACGTACTCTTTAGCTCGTTTGATTAACTGTTTTATATTCATACTCTAGCTCCATTCACCAGCTTCCGGCCAGACACGGGCTAGTTCCTTAGCCAGGAGGTGATGCTCAGGTTTCTCTAAACGAGGGTCTTTTTGAAAGAGCTTTATTGCCTCACTGCGAGCCAGCTCCAGCAGGGTGACATCGGAAAGCTTAGCCATACGAAGGTCAGGCAGTCCGCTCTGCCGGGTGCCAAAGAATTCTCCCGGGCCACGCAGTCTCAGGTCCTTTTCAGCTAACTCAAAGCCATCCTGAACTTTCTCTATTATGTCCAATCGCTCTCTACCTACCTCGGAAGGGTTCTGGGCTAACAGCATGCAGTAACTTTGCTCTGTTCCTCGCCCTACTCTACCGCGGAACTGGTGCAATTGCGACAGACCAAAGCGGTCAGCACTCTCCACCAGCATTACCGTGGCATTAGGCACATCTATACCAACCTCGACTACCGGGGTAGAAACCAGGATGTCCAGCTCGCCAGAGCGGAAGCGGCGCATCACCTTGTCCTTCTCTGCGGCTGGCATACGTCCGTGAAGCAAGCCCAACCTCAGTTCAGAAAATACCTCCCGTGATAACCGCTCATACTCAGCAATGGCGGCCCTGGCCTGAATAGCCTCTGATTCCTCAACCAGGGGGCAGATAATAAACGCCTGACGACCACTGGCTACCTGACGGTGTATAAAGGCATGCGCGCTATCCCGCTGCCACGGTTTGAGCCACTTCGTTTTCACCATCAGTCTCCCCGGAGGAAGCTGGTCTATCACCGATAGGTCAAGGTCTCCGTACAGGGTTAAGGCCAGGGTTCGTGGTATCGGCGTCGCTGTCATTACCAACACATGAGGACTAAACCCTTTCTGTCGCAGTGCTGAGCGCTGAGCAACCCCAAATCGGTGCTGCTCATCCACCACCGCTAAGCCTAATCGGCAAAACTCCACCCCCTTCTGAATAAGAGCATGGGTGCCGATAACAATATCTATATCTCCATCTGAGATACGCTGCTGGAGCTCCTGCTTTCTGACCTGAGCCATATCACCAATAAGCAAGGCTACAGTCAGCGGCCGGGGTAAAAGCCCGGAGTAACTTACGCTCCCATTGCCTTCGTCTTCCTGATGGCTCACTCTAGATAGAAGCTCGCAAATAGTAGCGAAATGCTGCTCCGCCAGAATCTCAGTAGGTGCCATAAATGCTCCCTGATAGCCACTGGCCGCCGCCATCAGCAAAGTGGCTGTAGCCACTACCGTCTTACCACTACCCACCTCCCCCTGAAGTAGCCGGGACATCGGTCTTGACTTCTGTAAATCGGCTAGTAGCTCTCCGAGCACCTTTTGCTGGGCCGTCGTCAGCTCAAAGGGTAACGATTTTATAAAGGTATCCAGCAGCGGCATCTGGGTGCTAAACGGGTTACCCGGCTGGCTTTCCTGCCAGTCACGCTTTTTACTCAGCACACCTAACTGGAGGAGGAAGAGCTCATCAAAAGCCAGACGAACCCTTGCCCTATCCTTGGCGACTTCATCTTCTGGATAGTGAGCCTGGCTTATAGCCTGGGGTAGCTCCAGCAGGTTACACCGTCCTTTTAACTCTGGGGACAAAAAATCTTCTACCTGCCCTACCCAGTGGTCGATAACCTCTTTCACCAATTTTCTTACCTGGCGGGGGCGCAAACCCTGAGTAAGGGGGTAAAGGGGAACGAGACGCCCGGTATGAATTAACTCCCCATCCTCTACCAGCTCCCACTCCGGGGATTCAAACACATGTCGCCCATTAAACAAGCTTACCCGACCACTGAGAACTACCTGTTTATTAGTAGCTAGCTGCTTGACCAGGTAGGGATTATTAAACCATACTACCCTGACATTACCGCTCTCATCCCCGACAACCGCCTCAGTGCTTCGCCGGCCACCCAGCTTAACCTCACCTGCCTGCCACACATTGGCAATAATAGTCTGCTCTTCTCCCTCGCTAAGCTGTGAGATGGACTTGGTCTGGCTGTAGTCAAGGTGACGGTGGGGAAAGAAATAGAGCAGGTCACGAACCGTCTTCACTCCCAATTTGTTAAACTTGGTCGCCAGACTCGAGCTAATGCCCCTAAGAACAGTAATGGGTGAATCAATGGATTTGCCCGCCACGATAGGCTGTCCTCTTACTCTTGCAGATGGTCTGCTAGCTACTGAGGGCGACTTAACCCCACTTTCTTCTACCCCGTGACGCTCCGCATCAGCTAAAAAGCTAAGTACACTATTTATCCATTGTTCACGCTGTTGCTTAGTCAAAGAGGCATAGCTGGGGTTAACAAGGTGAAGTTTATGAAAACGGTTTAGAAGCTGAGGATTAGTTATTGACTCTATAGCCTGACCAGCCCAATGATGAAGGAATTTGTCTAGGCCACCGATTACCGCTGAATCTACATAACCCTTCTTACGCTCAAGCTCAAGAATCTTACGCAGAGGCTCAACATTTATTGACAAGGTTCTGCCTCCGTAGTCCGCATAACCATGGCTAGTGGCAAGAAAAGCTCAACCTCTTGTATGGGCAGAGATAGACTAACACCCCCGTAATCCTTAACTACTTAACTACTGAGCTACCTGAGGTGGCTATCAGTGATAATCTTGGCACCCATAGCCAAAATCTTCTTTACTACTCTACTGAAACAATAAAGTTATAGTGAGGCTGACCACCCTTAACTACCTCCACCTGAAGGTGAGAATGTTGTTGACGAATATTTTCACTAACCTGTTCCGCTTCAGCCGGCTCAGTATCATCCCCGTAGTAGATGGTAATTACCTCAGCCTTATCTAGATTTAGCACGGCTAACATCTCGTTAAGAACACTGGTATCATTATCACCCGCCAATACCAGCTTCCCATCCAGCAAGCCAATAGCCTGTTTCTTCTTGATTTTCAACCCATCTAGCTGGGCGGAACGAACGGCGCGAGTGACCTCAATAGACCTTACTGCCGATTTTGCTTTTGCCATAAGCTGGGTATTTGTTTCCAGGTCAGCCTCATAGTCAAAGGCTAAAAGTGCCGCCACCCCCTGCGGAATTGCTTCCGTAGGCACCACCTCAACAGTTTTGCTAGTCAAGGGCTGAACCTGATTAGCGGTAAGCACTATATTTTTGTTATTAGGTAGAATAATAACCTTATCTGCCACCACTGACTCTACCGCCTGGAGTAAATCCTTGGTGCTGGGGTTCATTGTCTGTCCACCGGGAACAACAACTGCCCCCAGACTCTTAAAGACTTCAGTAAGCCCATCCCCTGAGGCCACGGCAATGATACCAATGTCAACCGCTGGCGTCCTCTCCTTCTGCATCTCCAGAAAGTCCTGATGTTGTTCGTCCATATTCCGGATAGTTACCTGATGCATGGTGCCTAAGGAAGTAGTATAGTGAATAACACTACCAGGGTCATAGGTATGGATATGAACCCTAACTGTAGATTCATCGCCGACTACAATTAGAGATTCCCCTTTCTTCTCCAACCTGCTTCTAATCTTATCTGGGCTAAGCTTCTTTTTCCCCTTAAGCAGAAACTCAGTACAATACCCATAGGGTACCTCTTCCACTGCCATCATTTGTGGCAATCTGGTAGCTAGAGGGATGTTACTGGCAATCATCTGAGGTTTGCGGAATTGCATCTGCTCTGCCTCACCCCTAAGGTAGCGAAGGGCACCCTCCAGAATGGTATAAAGTCCCTGTCCTCCAGCATCCACCACCCCGGCTTCCTTCAACACCGAGAGAAGAGCCGGAGTATTAGCCACCGACTCACTGGCAGCGTTAACTGTCGCCTCCAAAACTGACATTAGGTCATCGCCGCCGCTATCAGCTTGCACCTGGGCAGCCGATGCGGCTTCCCTAACTACAGTAAGAATAGTGCCTTCCACAGGATTGCTCAATCCCTTATAAGCCATCGTTGATGCTTGCAATAAGCCATCAGCCAGGTCACGGCCGGAAAACGATTCCTTCTCTGCCAAACCCTGCGCCAGACCACGCCAAATCTGCGATAGGATTACGCCACTATTGCCCCGAGCCCCCATCAGTGCCCCCTTAGCCATAGCTTGAGCCACAGCTGAAGCACTCTGGTCAGGAGCCCGATAGGCTTCCTCAATAGATGACTGCATGGTAAGCAGCATGTTAGTCCCGGTATCACCATCAGGCACCGGGAAGACATTCAGGGCATCAATATCTGAAGCACTCTTCTCTAACCAGGTAGTAGCCGTAGCAAACATTTCCCTTAAACTCTGCCCACTGGCAGACTCAGCCTGCCCCATTTTCTTCCATCCTTGCCAAGCTTGCTTGGCTATGGTAGTATTATAAACAGCATTTTACAACAAATCTACCTGACAGTCAAAGGAGAAGAAATATTGAAGTGCGATTTATGCGGAAAATCACCACAATTTGGTCATAGTGTAAGCCACTCAAAACGCCACACCAATCGTCGCTGGCGGCCTAATATTCACCCGGCTACTATTATTATAGATGGCAAGCCAAAACGGCTTAACCTGTGCACCAGATGCCTGCGCTCTCAAAATAAAGTCACTAAAACTGTATAATTTTTATTAGGTAACCCATCCCCTTTATCCCCCTCCCTTGATAAGTGAGGGGGAATTTGTTATGTAAGAGGGACTTCGTCCCTCTAAAACTCTCCCTGTCTAATTATTTTTCTGGCGGTAGCTAATGCCTGCTCTACCTGCTTCGGCGCCGTGCCACCAGTGATGTCCTTGGCGGCAATGGATGACTCTACAGTAATGGAATAAACATCTTTGCCAAACAAGGGGGAGAAACTTTTGTATTCATTGAGACTAAGTTCACTAAATGATTTACCTTTTGCCATGGCATGGCTTACTAATCTGGCAACTATATTGTGAGCAGTGCGGAAGGGCTCACCCTTCCTGACCAAATAATCAGCTAAGTCAGTGGCTAGAATGTAACCCTGCCTGACCACCCGCTGTGTGTTTTCAGCTTTAACTCGCAGTGTCTTAACCATACCAGTAAATACCTCCAGAGTAGACAGCAGTGTATCTACGGTATCAAACAAACCCTCTTTATCCTCCTGCATATCTCTATTATAGGCTAGAGGCAAACCTTTCATCGTAGTTAGCAGTGCCATAAGTGTGCCATAGACCCTCCCTGTCTGACCTCGAGCCAGCTCAGCGACATCAGGGTTTTTCTTCTGGGGCATAATGCTTGAGCCAGTGGCATAAGCCTCATCAAGCTCAACAAAATTAAACTCAGCAGAAGACCACAGAATAATCTCCTCAGCCAGCCGGGAGAGGTGCATCATACATAGACTGGCGGCGGCTTCATACTCCACCACGAAATCTCTATCGGAGACAGCATCCATACTGTTCCGACTTATCTGGCTGAACCCCAGCTCACGAGCCAAGAACTCCCGGTCAATATTATAGGCTACGCCAGCCAGAGCGCCACTGCCCAGGGGCATGACATCGGTGCGCTTCAGGCAGTCATTAAATCGCTCAGCGTCCCGCTGGGACATCTCAAAATAGGCTAAAAGGTGATGAGCCAGCAATACCGGCTGCGCCGGCTGCAGGTGGGTATATCCTGGCATAACTATTCCTTTATTGGCTTCAGCCAGACCAATCAGCACCTGCTGAAATTCCCTGAGCCTGGCCAAGGTCTCAGCGATTGCCTCCTTAGTAAACAGACGTAAATCCAGAGCCACCTGGTCATTTCTGGAGCGAGCCGTGTGGAGCTTACCGCCTACCTCGCCCACCTTCTCAATAAGCCGAGCTTCAATATTCATATGGATGTCTTCCAGTTCTGGTCTAAACTGAAATTTACCCTGCTCTATCTCCTGCCGGATAGAGTCCAGTCCACTAATAATAACCCCCGCCTCTTCCGGTTGGATTATACCCTGCTTGGCCAGCATTTTGGCATGGGCAATTGACCCGGCAATGTCCTGCTTGAAGAGGCGCCAGTCGAACGGAATGGAAGCAATATATTTGGTTACTAATTTATCGGTATTCTTGTGAAACCGACCACGAATAAGGCTCATTTACGCTCTTCCTCAGCTCTTTTTGTCTTCATGATGCTTAACGGACCTTCCGTTCCACCTAATGGCTGCACCCGTGCCTGGGTTCTAACCGGCAACCCCCAGATGTGAATAAAACCGGGGGCGGCACTCTGGTCAAACTCATCACCCTTATCGTAAGTCGCTAGACCGTAGCTATACAGCGACTTAGGTGACTTCCGCCCGACCACGCTACAGCCCCCCTTAAACAGCTTGAGTCGCACGGTTCCAGTAACAAAACGCTGAGAAGATTGCACGTAGGCAGCTAAATCCTGATGCAGTGAGGTGAACCACAGACCATTATAGATGAGGTCAGCATATTCCTGAGCTACCTTTTGCTTAAAACGCAGCTGGTTCCTGGCTAAGGTAATAGCCTCCAGCGCTTGGTGCGCTTGCAATAGCAGGACCGCCGCCGGCGCTTCATAAATCTCCCTCGACTTTATCCCCACCAGCCTATTCTCTAGATGGTCAATCCGTCCTACTCCGTGCCTACCAGCTAAGTCGTTTAGCTGCTGAATTAGGCTGACTCCATCCATTTCCTCCCCGTCAATACTGACCGGGATGCCTTTATCAAACCCTATTTCCACATAAGCTGGCTCATCAGGAGCTTTATCAGGTGAGCTTGTCCAGGTAAACACTTCTTCCGGTGCCTCAACCCAGGGGTCTTCCAGAACCCCACACTCAATACTCCGCCCCCACAGGTTCTCATCAATAGAATATGGACTAGCGGCGGTTGTCGGCACCGGGATATTATAGCGCTGAGCATAGTTGATGGTTTCCTCTCGGGTCATGCCCCACTCCCGAGCTGGAGCTATAATTTTAAGACCGGGAGACAGAGCATTAATACTGACCTCAAATCGCACCTGGTCATTACCCTTACCGGTGCAGCCATGAGCCACCGCTGAAGCCCCCTCCTCCACGGCGGCATCCACCAGTAACTTAGCCATTAGTGGACGAGATAGAGCAGTAGCCAACGGGTATTGTCCTTCATAGATAGCATCAGCTTGAAGCGCCGGAAAGGCGAAATAATTGACAAAATCCTGCTTGGCGTCCCTCACCAGTGCCTTCACGGCGCCAACCTTAAGCGCCTTTTGCCGAATAGCCGAAAAATCACGCTCATTGCCCACATCAACAGTAAGGGCAATAACATCTAGCTTATACTTCTCCGATAGCCATTTTATAGCTACTGATGTATCTAAGCCGCCACTGTAAGCCAGCACTACTTTATCCGACACACCAAACCTCCCTAAGCCAAAGTCTTATCACTATTTAAGCCCAAAGTTTCGTTGTAAAAAGGGGGTAATTTCAGTAGAAACTCCGGGATAATACCACCAGTAGTCATGCCCCGGTGCACCTATATAGTATAATATATTGCCAGCGTTTTCCTCCGACCTGGGAAAGCCAAACAGGTTCTCCAAGCTGGCGCTAATCATACTGAAAATATCCCCACGGCTAAAGGTATCAAGAGTTATGCCGCTGCTTCTCAGCACCAGCGTCCTATCTAGCACATTATTCTTATACCAGAAGGGGGGGCCGGTCTGAATGCTATAAACCTGCATATTATCCACCAGCATACGCATCGCGCTACCAGCGATAACTGTCCCCGTGCTTTCCCCAGTTATGATAACCCTAAGGTCTGAAATATGCTTGGTGAGAAACTCCGCCCTACTGGCCAAATCCTTAGCCTTTGATGGATAAAGGCTTGCCATTGACATAGCCTCATCAAAATACCCTGATAAAGTATCTTCCGTCCGCTGATAATTTAATGCTAGTGAGGTATAACCCAAGTTAGCTAACTCTGATTTGATACCAGTAATGATACTATGCCACTGAGAGGAAGCCTCCAGTATATTCCATCCCCAGCCACCCGGATTAAAAAATATAACAAAATCCTTGTCCCCAGCCTCTAGATATAGTGCTAGTAGCTGGTTCATAAAATCGTTAGACTTTTTCTGGTAATCTCCGTATAGTTCTGTAGCCAAGCTAGTGGCATCTGCTACCACAGATTGTGGCACAGCCGAAAAGTCACTATGTGGTATGGGCTGCCCTCCAGTCCCTACCCTTAATATTATCCCCACCACTGAAGAGGAGGAGACCAATAGCACAATGGCCAGTGATAAGACTACAGTTAAGGTCACTGCTATCTTAAGTATACGAAACTTGGCGGCTATTTCACTTTCCTCTTTCATATCTAACTAGCAATGCTGGATAATGCCTTACCTAGAATGCCTATTGCCTCATCAACCTCACCCTTACCAATAATGAGGGGAGGCATAAAGCGTATGGCATTGGGCTTGACTCGGTTAACCAGTAAGCTCCAATCAAGACAAGCCGTTACCATTGAGCCAGCAATATCACTACTAAACTCCAGAGCTATCAGCAGTCCACGCCCCCGTACATCAGTAATGATTTGAAATTTCTCTTTTAATTCTTCCAGCCTGCTAACAAAATACTGTCCCACCCTCCTGGCATTCCCGGCAATATCATTGTCAATAATAAACTTTAGTGTCGCATAACCGGCGGCACAGGTTAAAGGATTACCACCGAAGGTAGAGCCATGTTCCCCGAGAGTAAAAACAGAGGCTCTATCCTTAGCTAAAATAGCCCCGATTGGTGTGCCACTGGCTAAACCCTTAGCTAGTGTCATTATATCAGGTTCAACATCATATTGTTCATAGGCAAAAAGCGTCCCGGTTCGACCCAGTCCGGTCTGAATTTCATCCAAAATTAGTAGAATGCCCTTTTGGTCACACCAGCCCCTTACTGCAGCTAAATATTTATCATCAGGTAGGTTAACTCCCCCTTCTCCTTGCAGTGGTTCTAGCATAACGGCACAGGTCTGACTGGTAATAGCCGTCTTAATAGCTTCAATATTATTATACTCCACATTTACAAAACCAGTCGGCAACGGACTATATGGCTGCTGGAACTTGGATTGACCGGTAGCTGCCACCATCGCTAGAGTACGACCATGAAAGGAACCCATCGTAGTGATAACCTCATAGGCTCCATCCAGGTAGCGCTTCCCATACCGCCGGGCTAGCTTCACTGCCCCCTCATTAGCCTCTGTCCCACTATTGCAAAAAAAGACCTTATCCAGACAACTATTTTGGAGCAAAAGCTCGGCCAGACGAATCTGAGGAATAGTATAGAACTGATTGGAAGTCTGAATGAGTGTCTGTGCTTGCTCAATAATCGCTTCGACAACCACCGGGTGGCAATGCCCTAAACTATTGACTGCCCAACCACCAACGAAGTCCAGGTACTCCCGCCCTTCTTCGTCCCATACCCGCGCCCCCTGCCCCCTGACTAAGGTGAGCGGTACCCGCTCTACTGTCTGCATATAGTATTTACGCTCAAGCTCTTGCCACTTACTCATTTTCGCACCCCTATTATGAGAATGTTTATCAACCTCACCACCTCTAATTCTTCTTTAGTAACCCTGTCCCTTTATCCCCTTCCCCTTGTTAAGGAGAAGGGGAAACGGTTATATAAGAGAGGCTTTGCCTCTTTTTAACTCTCCTCTAGTATCTCTCTCCTTCAGAGGAGAGTGTGAAATTAGGTTTTGAAGGGGCGAAGCCCCTTCAATCTACCCTTACTAAATGACTCGTATTGTGGTGCCACCGCCACCGCCTTCAATCTCCCTGAGTAAGGCATGTGGCTCCCTACCATCAATGATGTGGGTAGTTGCCGTACTTGCCAAAGCGCCGAGGCAGGCTTTAATCTTGGGAATCATCCCTTCTGAAGCCACACCCGAAACTATTAACGCTTCAGCCTCACTAGGCGATAGCCGAGGTAATAACTTACCGGAGTGGTTACAGACACCAACCACATCGGTTAAGAAGATAAGCCTTTCCGCACTAACAGCGGCAGCGATTTCACCAGCCACCGTATCCGCATTAATGTTAAGCATCCGTATCGCTTCATTTGATTTATCAAAAGAAAGAAGACTGATTGGAGCCACCACCGGCATATAACCTGACTCTAAAAGCGCCTCTAGCGGAGCTATGTCTATCTTTACTACTGTGCCGACATAGCCTAGCTCTTTATCCTTAATTCTTCCCTGAATAAAAGCGCCATCGACACCACTGATACCTACCGCCCGTCCACCCCGGTTATTGATAGCCGCCACAATTTCCTTGTTAACTAACCCGGCTAACACTGAAACCGCCACCTCAAGAGTGGCTTCGTCACTTACCCGCTCGCCCTGGACAAATCGGGAGGAAATACCCTGCTTGGTAAGCCACTGGGTTATTAACTTGCCACCACCATGCACCACAACCAACGATTTACCCCGCCTTTGTAGGTAAACTATGTCCTCAATAGTAGTATCCTGACTACCTAAGGTAGCGCCACCAATTTTAACCACAATAACTTTATCCAACCTAACCCCTCTCTAAAAAACTATCAGGTTGTGTACTGACTATTAATAGTTACATATTCCTCAGATAGGTCACAGCCCCAGGCAGTGGCTGTCCCACTTCCCAAATTAAGATTCAAACTCACCCCTACTTTGCTTTCACTTAACACCTGTACCAGATTCTGTCGGCTAAAGGGTAAAGGCTTACCCGCCTTTACCAGACAAACTTGCCCGATATAAAGGTCAATCTTTGATTCTACCAACTCCACACCACTCCGTCCCACCGCGGCCATAATCCGCCCCCAATTAGGGTCACTACCATGCACCGCTGCCTTCACCAGGGGCGAACTTACCACTGTCCTGGCAACTAACCTCGCCTCAGCGACACTAGGTGCTCCACTAACAGTAACCTCAATAAGCTTGCTAGCCCCCTCACCATCAGCGGCAACACGCTTAGCCAGATAAAGGCAAACCCGGTCAAGGGCTTGCTGAAAAGCATCAGCTAGCTGGCTACCCGGTGAAATAGTTCCGTTCCCTGCCAGACCATTAGCCATCATGAGCACCATATCACTAGGGCTGGTATCGCCATCAATAGAAACCATGTTAAAGGAGATATCCACCGCCCTTTGTAGTGCGAGCTTGAGAAAATCTATGTCCACAGCGGCATCAGTAGTTAGGAAACAAAGCATAGTCGCCAGATTAGGATGAATCATTCCTGAGCCCTTGGCTACTCCGCCAATGATAAACTCACCATCACCAGCCCTGACAGCTACCGCCGTTTCCTTGGGAACAGTATCAGTAGTCATCATAGCCCTGGCTAGCTCATGACCACCATCTGCGGAAAGAACAATCTGGTCTATGCCAGCCTTTAGTAGCTTCATCGGTAATAGTTGGCCAATCACCCCCGTGCTGACAACCAAAACCTCCTCCGGGGAAAGCCCCATGCCCCTAGCCGCTAGCCCGACCATCTCAGCAGCATCGGCAAGACCTTGCTCACCGGTGCAAGCATTGGCAATACCACTATTAACCACTACTGCCACTGCTCTCCCCGATTTTAACCGCTGCTGACACAAAACTATCGGGGCTGCCTTAATCCGATTGGTGGTAAATAAGGCGGTAGCCACACATGGCACTTCAGAAAAAAGGAGGCCAAGGTCTAATCCGTTTTCATCCCTTGTCTTTATCCCGGCGTAGGTAGCACCGGCATGAAAACCCTGAGGTGAGGTGACACACCCCGAAGTAATAAAATCAATTTTGGTCTCCATTACCAAAACTATATCACAGTGAACATAACTAAGGCAATATGGTAAAATACCTAAAACTTACTGCCAACATATTGAAAGGAGCTACAACATTGGAATCAAAAACAGTCTATTTTGAAACCCCGGGTAGGGATAATACTGAGGCGGTGCTCAGCATCGCTAGACAGCGGGCAGAGGAACTTGGTATCAAGACAATATTGGTAGCGTCCACTAGGGGCGATACCGCAGTAAGAGCTACGGAAGTTTTCAAAGGGCTAAAAGTGATTGCGGTAACCCATGCTACCGGCTTCCGTACGCCAGATACTCAGGAATTCACCGATGAGAATAGGCAAATAGTTGAAAGTAAAGGGGGCATAATGCTTACCACTACCCATGCCTTTGCCGGAGTTAGCCGAGCCATGCGTAATAAATTCAATACCTATGTCATTGGAGATATAATCGCCAATGCCCTGCGTGTCTTTGGTGAAGGCATGAAGGTGGTTTGTGAGATTACCCTGATGGCTGCTGATAGCGGGCTAGTGCGCACTGATGAAGATGTTATTGCCATAGGCCGGTACTAGCCGAGGCGCTGATACCGCCGTATTACTGCGACCGGTCAATACGCGCAACTTTTTCGACCTTAGGGTTAAAGAGATTCTGTGCAAACCACGGTTCTAGGATTGGTGACCTCACCCCCTTCAAGCTACCTTAATAAATCAGCCGTTTTGTGGAGGCTTGCCGACGGTGATAGATCCTTTTTACCACCCAACTTGCAATCTGTAGCGAATACCGGTAAACTTAATCCCAGCTTATGAAGATTGTGCGTTTTGCCACTGACCATAAGGTCAAATACGGTATACTAAAAGGTAAATCTATCCAGGCTATTGAGGACAAGCCTTACCGTTACCTCAAACCCTCTGACCACTACTACCAGCTAAGCGAGGTTAAGCTCCTATCCCCATGCACACCATCAAAAATAGTAGCTCTAGGGCTTAACTACCGCAGTCATGCTGAAGAAGTTAATGCACCCTTGCCCAACGCCCCTTTGATTTTCATTAAACCGTCAACAGCGGTAATAGGGCCTGAGGATAGTATAATTTATCCCTCGGCCTCACATAGAGTTGACTACGAAGGCGAGTTGGGAGTAGTGATAAAGAAACCAGTGTGGCGAGTATCGGTAGCAGAGGCACTAGACTATGTCCTGGGCTACACCTGCTTTAACGATGTTACCGCCCGTGACCTACAATACAATGATAGGCAATGGACTCGAGCTAAAGGTTTTGACACTTTTGCTGCTGTTGGCCCCTGTATTGAGACAGAACTTGACCCGGGGAGTGTTGTGTTGGAGACCTATCTAAATGGGGAACTCAAACAGCAAGGAAATACCAGCGACTTCATCTATTCCGTCCCGGAACTGATAAACTTTATATCTCACGTAATGACCCTACTGCCGGGTGATATTATCGCTACCGGAACACCCAGCGGCATTGGGGCAATGTATCCCGGTGACACGGTGGAGATAAGAATAGAGCCAATAGGTACCCTGAGAAACCTCGTCGTCAAAAATAGCTATTAACTGCTACCCTCAAAATAGTCTCTTACCTCTTGCTTTGTCAGGTATATAATGACAAGTATTCCAATAACAGTGCCAATTGGAACCCAGAACAAGCTGAGGGCGGCATGGACAATGCTTAATATCCGCCCCCAATCTTTCCCCTTAAGCAGCCCGATACTACCCATCAAGGCAATGATGAAATAGGCTACCATGACCAGTATAGCGATGCTCAGGCCAACGGCAACAAAACTGCCGATGTGAGGTACATCCCACCACATCCAGTTCCCCCACATCCATATCCCAGGGGCAAAGAAAAAGGCAGAAGTAATGGCGGCTATGCCAATAAGGACTCCCAGCGCGCTCAGGAACATCCAGACAGCTATCAGTACCAGCAGGTCAGGCCTTTTCATTATTCTTACTCCTTAGCTTTGTTTAGTGCCTATTCTAAGGTTAGAGTGGCTGCTTGTCAATGGGGGTTATTTAGGAATTTGGTAACCCCATCCCCCTTTGCCCCGTTAGAGTTCCTAACAGGGTTTATCCCCCTTCCCTTTACTAAGGGGGAAGGGGGAAGAATAGTTTCTGAGGGGCTCCACCTCTTCAACCTCCTCTTGATAAATCAGCCGTATGGCGAGGGCTTGTATTTCCTGTATTTAGTGGTAGAATGGTGTGGGCAAAGAAAGACAAAGTATGTTACGGGGGTAAGCAGTATTATGGACTTTAATCAACTTTCGTGGGGCACAGTCTGCTTCTATTATAGGTCAGCGGGTGACAACAAGTATAGCAAGATTATGAAGGACACTGCATTCCTCTCTAAACTTAGGGAAGCACCGTTCGATATCAGCCCGGCGGAGTTCGAAGAGAAAGTGCTTTTAGACCATGTGAATATTGAAAACTATGATTTGCTTATTGGGCATAATCTGGCACAGAGTGTTTTATCTAAAATAGTTGAGCTACATCCAGAGGTATCATCCCTTCAAAATGTTACCCTGCTGGATTGTGAGCTTTCCGACAGTGCGATGACAGAGAAACTAAACAAAGTATATGCCGATCTTTATTCGATTCAGGGTTTGTGGCTGACTGGTGTCTCAAAAATTGCCCATCTCCTAAATGATAAGTTATTCGCCATACTAAACTTAAACATATCAAATCATTTTGGAATTCTCGAAGGCAATACTAACCTGATTCACTGGCTGAGAATCACCCAACAAAATGCAGAAGAAGTCACGAGGGACTTTCAGGAACAGGGGCTTTCCGGTTCGCCTGAGAAATACCTCTCGGGTAAGCTAGGTTATACCAGTCTTGGTTATGAGAAACCACTGGTTAAATTTATTGACGAGTACTTTTGGTTATGCTTTGGCGATAATTTACCAGTTCCGCCCCGGTGGGTTCCCTCTTACATTGAAGAAAGCTAAATCGGTAGTTAAGGTCTGTGTTTATCCACCTCTCCTTCAAAGGGGAGAAAGTTCTTTTTGAAGGGGCTAACGCCCCTTCAAGCTACCCCTGATAAAAGCCCCGAATAGTGAGAGCTTTCCTTACTTTGGCTACCTAGAACGAGCACCCGAGTAAAAGACAGGTATCAACAGCAACGCTGCCATCGAAGAGACCACCATTGCTACCCACATCACAGAGGCTACCTGCATGTGGATTCTCAAGGGAGAGAAAAAGAGAACGGAAAGCCCGATAGCCAGGCCAAAGGCGTTAGCCAGAATCGGTCTAGAAAGGCTTGACAGGGCTGAATTCACCGAGTCTATACTGCCCAGCCCGCGCTTCCGGAAGTAATAGATGCCCGATATAAGGTGGATAGAGTAATCCACACCCACGCCAACGGCGATAGCAGACATGTTAGCCGTCAGGATATTGAGATGGAATTTACTTATGGACAACATACCCATTATAGCAGTGATAGTGATGACTATGGGCAACATGGCCACAAGAGCCGCTCTAAGTTTTCTTATAGTTACCAAAAGCATGATAAAAATTAGGGCAAGCGCTAGACCCAAGCTCCGAATCTGACTTTGTACCACCAGCTTGTTCATCTCGTTAAAAAGCACTGGCATACCGCTAATCACCCGAATATCAGGGTGCTCGGCGACAAAATCCTCCAGCCTACCCATATCATCAGAACTGAGCCCTTCAGTTCTGATCATCATCCTGAAGCCGTCATCCGAAACCCAGGTTTCCAGGTCTTTGTCATCTATCTGGGTTAAAAGCCTCTGGATTAATCTGGGGTTTTCCGGATAATCATCCTGTCCGGTTATCATCTTATTGGTGCCAGCTATAATATCAAAAAGCGAGACGGCACTCTGTACTCCGGGTAGTCTCTCCAGTTCTCTCTCGGCATCCAAAATCTCTTCGGCAAAATTATGATCTCTCAATGTGCTCAGGCCTCTATCGGCCACTATCTCCGCGGTAAGCGGTAATGCCCCGCCGAAATACTTTTCAACTTTATCAAAGGTCTGCCTGATTAGTGAGTCTTCCTTGAAGAACATTAGTTGATTGGATACAACCTCTAGTCTGGGAATGTAGAAGGCAGAAACAACCACAATAGCCAGAAAACCGACAACGATCAGAGCTCTGTGTTTGGTTGCCTCCAGAACAAGTTTACTTAAGCGGCTTTCCTGTTTTCGCCGTCGTTTCGGGGGTAGCTTTATTCTGGACATGACCGCCGGCAGAAAGAAAAGCGATAGAATACCAGCATAGCCGATACCCAGAGAGACGAATATACCCATCTGTTTCATAGGTAACACGTCCGTCCAGGTCAGGGAAGCGAACCCCGCCATAGTAGTTATGGTGGTCAGAAATATCGGCATGCCAACCATACGCATGGTATCCACTGTCAATTGACGGCGGTCTGAAAATTTAGTCATATTGTCCATAAAATGAGTGATATAGTGAAGTCCGTCGGCGGCCCCCATCACCAGAATGAATATCGGGCTTATAATGGTCACCAGATTCAGTTCCTGGCCGCTCCACAGAATTGTGCCCATGGTCCACAGGGTGCCAAGCGCTGCGGGAATCATTGCCATGATAGTGAACTTGCGACTCCTGAGAATCAAGGAGAAAACCAGCAGTACTAGGATAATGGCACAGGGCGGCAGAACAAATATTATCCCTAACAGGTAATCCCAGAGGGTATCCTTAATGATTTCATTGCCGGCAAGGGAAAGCGTCCAGTTTTCTTCATTTCGAACTATTTCCTCCAGCGACTCCACTACCTCTCCAGCCGCAGCATCCAATTCCAGATTAACGATAAGAACGGCCTTGCTGTTATTAGGGGAGAGGGACTGCTCTGTAAGAACATACTTGTCCTCGATAAAATCTTCCAGGATATCAGAGTGGCGCTCTATGAATCTCTCGTCGACTTGAACAGTACGGCTCCCCACAGAGATTTCGGACGGAATGAAGCTCTGCACCTGAGAGACACCGTCAATTTCTTCAATGTCTTCCTGAAGCCTAAAGACCTTCTGAAGATTCTCTTTGTCAAGCAGGGAATTATCCTGCTCGATAAGAACCAAGATAGCTTCACCAATCTGATATTTTTCATTCAGCTGGTCATACTCTTCTGTCTTGGGATTTCCCGAAGTGAAAAAGCTCAGAAAGTCTGTATCCAGTTGGAAGCGGAAGAAAGAAGCCAGGGCAACAATATTCAAGACAGCAACCAGAATAATAATTAGTCTGGATTTGTTGTAGACAAAATTAGCAAGTTTTTCCACAGAGATAATCCTTCCAGTTAGCTCCCTTCTCTTGCCTTCTTTTGCAACTCGCAGAGGTTGGTAAGGGCTTCAGGGGGAAAGGATATAGAAAGAGCGAAGCCCATCTATAACTCTCTCAACTTTTTCCGTATCTCGTCTTCCCTCGTTTGGTTAGTTTCCTGCTTCGCCGTCTCTCTTGTCTCTTTTAACTCCACCTGCTGATTGTGCTCCTCAACTCTTTCATTAATAAGTTTTACTAAATTCTTTACATATTTGACATAGCTTTGAATATTAGCGCCGTATGTCAAGACTAAGCGTAATTTATCTCCGACGACCCTTATTTCCCTTTTCTTATAGTTAAGAGTATTTTTCCATTCTGCCAGAAACCTCTCCCATACCGGTCCAGGCTCGTCTGAGAGCTGGACATAGAAGGCATAGGCTTCTGGAAACGCATTATCTTTTTCTACCGTGTCATCGTCAACACCAATAATCTCAACCGGTTTTGACTTCTTAGTCATTCCAAAACCTCCTCAAGTTTCACTCGCCATCCTTTACCTTCAGCCGCAGTTCGTAGAGCTTGGTAAGGGCTTCAAGGGGAGTCAGGGAATCAATGTCCAGTTTCTCCAGCTCCTCGGCTAGTGGTGATTTTTGCCCCAGGAATGATAGCTGCTGAGCTACTGCCTCTTTACGGCGTTTGGGTAAGGGCTTAGCCGCTGCCGTCCGGCTATCCGCCTCCAGTTCCTCTAACACCTCCCGGGCACGGTGCACCACCGACTTGGGTAGCCCGGCCAGCTTAGCCACATGAATGCCATAGCTTTTATCAACACCACCGGGCAAAATCTTATATAAAAAGATGACCTCCCCACCCTCCTCACTGACGGCCACATTGTAGTTCCTCACCCGGGGCAGGAAACTGGCTAACTCAACCAATTCATGATAGTGAGTGGCAAACAGGGTCTTCGCCCCTAGCTTGGGATAGTTATGGATATACTCAGCTACAGCTTGGGCAATAGAAAGTCCATCATAGGTGCTGGTACCTCGCCCAATCTCATCAAGGATGATTAGCGAGCGCGGGGTAGCATTATTCAGGATATTAGCTGTCTCCACCATCTCTACCATAAAGGTGGACTGACCGGCGGCTATGTCTTCCCTAGCCCCAATCCGGGTAAAGATACGGTCAACCAGGCCAATAGTCGCTGAGGCGGCGGGGACAAAACTACCAACCTGGACGAGGAGCACAATCAAGGCTACCTGCCTTAAATAGGTTGACTTGCCGGACATATTAGGACCGGTGAGAATAATAAGCTGAGCATCATCATTGGCTAAATGGACATCATTAGGGACAAAGCTAGCATCGAGAAGGCTTCGCTCTACTACCGGGTGACGTCCCTCACTAATGGTTATCTCATTACCCGTGGTTAGCTTAGGTCGGATATAGCTATAACGCACGGCTACCTCAGCCAAACTGGAGAAGGCATCTACATTAGCCAGAGCATTTGCCACCGCCAAAATTTGCTCGCTGGCGCCGCCTACCTGATGACATATCTGGCGAAAGAGATTAGCTTCAAGCTCGGCAATCCTCTCCTGAGCATTCAATATCAGCGATTCATACTCCTTCAGCTCCGGGGTGAAGAACCGCTCACCACCGACCAGTGTCTGCTTCCTGATGTAGTCCTGAGGTACCTGACCCAGGTTGGGTTTTGATACCTCAATATAGTAGCCAAAGACCTTATTGTAGCCCACCTTTAGCGATTTAATCCCGGTTCGCTCCCGCTCCTGCCGCTCCAGATTAGCCAGATACTGCTTAGCATTCTTGGACAACAGGCGAAGGCTATCCAGGTTCTCAGAAAATCCCGGTCTGATGACACCACCCTCATCCAAAGCAGACGGAGGCTGGTCAACTATAGCCTCAGCAATCAAGGTAACAAACTCAGGACACGGTTTTAACTCATCCCTCAGCCAATTTACCGCGCTATTACTATTATCGAAGCATCCTCTCAATTTGGGTATTACCTCCAGGCTACGGCGCAGTGTTACCAGCTCACGAGGGATTGCCACACTACCCCTCACCCGGTTAATCAGCCGCTCAAGGTCAGCCACCTCACCCAGTAAAGCAATAGCCTGGTTTCGAGCCAGTGTGTTACTGAAAAACCAATCAATGGCATCCTGCCTCTTGACTAGCTCAGCTATGTCAAGAAGAGGCTGACCCAGCCACCGCCGTAACAACCGGCCTCCCATTGGTGTCTTAGTTAAGTCAATAACTGACAAGAGTGAGCCATCGCTACTTCCGGAACGACTGCTGTGGAAAAGCTCCAGGTTTCTCTGCGTCTGGACATCCAGTGCCATAAATGAAGCAGCCGAGTAGGTAGCCAATCGCGCCAGTTGTCCCAGAACCCCTTTCTGTGTTTCCTGAAGATAGTGAATAATAGCGCCAGCAGCTTGTATCGCCAGGGGTAGATGACCGCAACCGTAACCATCAAGGGTAGCCACGCCAAAATGGTCAAGCGCTGTTTGCTGGGCTACCTCCAGCTCAAACCAGTAATCATCAAGGCGAGTTACCGGAGCGGTTAGGGCTAGAGTGGATAACTCTGAGCTATTGGCAGTTATAATCTCCGAGGGTCTGAGTCGTTCCAATTCAGTAACCGCTCGTTCAGAGGCAACCTGGGTAGTAACAAATTCGCTAGTTGTTATGTCAACATAAGCCAGCCCCACTGCCTCGTCACCCAAAACCAGGCTGGTCAAATAATTGTTGGTTTTACTGTCAAGAAGGCCAGGCTCAACCACCGTACCCGGCGTTACCAAGCGGACAACTTCACGCTGGACTAAACCCCTGGTCTCACCCGGCTTCGTTACCTGCTCGCAGATAGCAACCTTGTAACCACGATTGATTAATCTAGCCAGATAGTTGTCCAGAGCATGATAAGGAATGCCCGCCATAGGTACCCGATGCCCCTTGCCCATTCCCCTGGAGGTCAGCACAATCTCTAGCTCCCGGGAGACAAGCTTGGCATCGTCATCAAAGGTCTCATAGAAATCTCCCAGGCGGAAGAAGACAATAGCCTGGGGATATTTCCGCTTAATCCTGAGGTATTGCTGTCGAACAGGTGTTGAGCCTTCTCTCATCTTTAGTCCGCAAAGCCTATGCCAGGCGAAGTATGCCTAATGCTCAAAAAGACCTGAGCCCCGCTGTTATAACGCAATCAAAACAAGTGGCACAATAATGGCTATCAGACCCGTGACAAGGACGACGAGCATGAAGAGGTTGTACCTGGTATTGTAATTGCTCAAAAGAGAGGCATCATAATACCCTTCCACGCCCTGGTCTTTGTACATCTTCAGCAGCCCATTTATCAGCTTTATTCTTGTTTGCCTGCCTTTTATCAAGCCAATTTCGACGACGAAATTGACCACTATCACCAGAGCCACAAAAGTGAAAAACACAATCCATGTAGTAGCATCCCGGTTTGACCCCGCAGCGACGGCCGAATTAATACCGAGAGCCAACAGGTTAAGCAGAATGGCCGTGAGGATAAAAATTGTGTCCGTGCGTGTGTTCTGTTGTAGTTCGGTAATAATATGCCGATGAACTCGCTCAATCATGTTCCCTCCTTATTATCCAGAAGATTATCAAGCTAGCATCACTGCCAGTTGGTGTAATTCTACCGCCTGCACAAGCCGTCGTCAAGGTGGTCATTAAAGGCCTGGGAAATAAAGATTAGCTAAAGGGAATTATTTATCATCCTCACCCCCTTAGTCCCCCTCTCCTTCAAAGGAGAGGGGGATATATAAAAAAGAGGGGCTTCGCCCCTCTTAGACAGCCTCTGATGAACGGCTTGTATGGTAAGGGCGTAAAATAATAGTGTGGTATAATTATTGAGAGATAGTAACATGTATGGATTAGACCCAGCGCTTGTGGACTCCATAGACTTTGGCCTGTCCATAGGCAGAATAAAAACAGATGTCCTAACTGATTTCATTTTGGCTCCGCACTATTCAGCGGTATACGAATATACTGCGGATGAACTCATCGAACGAGTGAAAACATTGTTGCGTAACGGGGACTATGCACCAGAATTGCCAATAAAGGCTGATATTCCGAAACCGAGCGGTCTAACACGCCCTGGAGCAATCCTGCTACCTATGGACAGGCTTGTATACCAAATGCTAGTGGATAAAATTGGTGAACAAGCAGAAGCACAATTAGATAGGTCTCGCATTTTTAGTCACGTGTTGCTTCCCGATGACCCTGAATTTAGGATGTTCAAGCCAAATGATGAGTGCTGGCAAAACATGCAGAGCACCCTAAGTTCTTTGTGTCAAGATCCCAACTTCTCATATGTTATTAAGACAGATATAGCATATCATTTTGAGCGAATTTTACAACACAACTTGATAAACTTACTTCATTCATCTGGTTGTGATTCAAGAATAGTTAATCTGCTGGAAAAGGTTCTACTAGCATTTACAGAGAAGAATTCTCACGGCGTTTTGCAAGGCATGTTTCCCTCAGACTTGTTAGGTAATTTTTCCCTAGCGAGCATTGATAGTTATCTACAGGTTCAAGATATTCCCTCTGTCCGGTATGTTGATGACCTGTACTTGTTTTACCCTTCAGAACTAGAAGCTAAAAAAGGACTAGTTAATCTATGCAGAATTCTTCGGGATGAAGGCCTGAATTTAAATGAAAATAAAACCAAGACCCTCCCATCAGAGAAGCTTCTAAGAGAAGAGACCGAAATTGACTCTCTTTTTGACAAAGCCAAACAGGAAGTCCGCGAGACTCCTATATTGATCAAAATGGAAGAGGAATATGGGTATGGGTTTGAAAGCATATGGGTCGCGGGAGAAGAGGCTTTACCAAGTACAGAAATAGAATTGATAGCTGTGAAAAAGTTGTATCGAAAGATTTCAGATAGTGTGGCAAATGCTGAAAAGATAGAAAGGTTTTGCTTACCATACTTCTCAATTGCAAATGATGATATAGCAGTAGAAAAGGCATTGCATGGAATAGTTTCAGACCCGCATTTATCTAAAGTGTATTGTAGTTATCTGAAACCATTTGCCCGTCGTGATAATGAATTATCCGCACAGCTGGAACGGATTATTAGCAATGACCAGCTACCTTACGATTGGTCGCTAATGTGGCCACTAGCAGTGCTCATTGAGGTAAATTCCGTGGCAAACGAAATTGTAAACCGAGCCATGAGGATAGTAGAAGATAGCCGAAAATCGGACGCTTTAAGAGGTGTAGCCGCACATTTAGTTGCTAAACATGGTAATGCGGGGCAACGACGATTGCTTAAACATCGGTATGACCAAGAACCATCGCCATATGTAAAGGCAGCTATTCTGTTTTCTGTAAGACACTTCCCCACAAATGAACGAAATAGTTGTCTAGGAGCTTGGGGGAGTCATTCGGTGACAAATTCCCTTATTGCTAGTGCTGTTCGGCGGTCTGGTACTCTATAAAACAGCCACCTATACTATCCCCTCAGATACTCATCTATATCGGCGGCGGCGCGTTTGGCGGCACCCATGGCACTTATCACCGTCGCCGCGCCGGTAACCACATCACCACCCGCCCAGACCCCTGGTTTCACCGCCTTACCGGTAGTCTCATCAGCCACCACTGTGCCCCACCTGGTAGTCTCCAGACCCTCGGTGGTTTGGGCAATGAGGGGATTAGGGGTAGTACCCAGGGCAATTATCGCCACATCCACATCAATGATAAATTCGCTTCCCGGCTTAACTATCGGTCGGCGCCGACCACTGGCGTCAGGCTCACCCAGCTCCATTTCATAGCATTCCATACCAACTAGCCAATTCCGTTCATCACCAAGAAATTGCTTGGGGTTGGTCAGTAACTTAAACTGGATACCCTCCTCCTGAGCATTCTCCACCTCCTCACGGCGGGCTGGCATCTCCACTTCAGAGCGTCGATAGACAATGTAAACTTCTTCAGCACCGAGTCTGAGGGCACAACGGGCCGAATCCATCGCCACATTACCGCCACCAATCACCACCACCCTTCGGCCAAGCTTCACCGGGGTATCATACTCAGGGAACTGGTAGGCTTTCATCAGATTGATGCGGGTCAGGAATTCGTTGGCTGAATAGACACCATTAAGGTTCTCACCGGGGACATTCATAAACATTGGTAGTCCGGCACCGGTGCCCAGAAAAACTGCCTGGCAGCCATTATTTAATAACTCGTCCACTGTTGCCAATCTACCCACCACTGAGTCCAATTCAAGCTGCACACCCAACGAGGTAACATAGTTAACCTCTGTCTGCACAATTTTTTTGGGTAATCTGAACTCAGGAATACCATACATCAGTACTCCACCGGCGACATGCAGGGCCTCAAAAAGGGTAACACTATGCCCCAGCTTGGCCAAATCAGCCGCTGCCGTCAGTCCGGCTGGTCCGGAACCGACTATAGCCACCCGCTTGCCGGTTGGAGCCGACTGTATTCCTGGTGTTACCTTCTCTATATTTGCCAGCTCCCAATCAGCCACATAGCGCTCTAAACGCCCGATGGCAACCGGAGCATCCCTCTTATTGATAACACAGGCGACCTCACACTGCGTCTCTTGAGGACAGACCCGGCCGCAGATACCGGGCATGGCATTCTTACTTTTAAGTATCCTCACCGCCTCCGGCATATCATCTTCACGCATCGCCTTAATAAACTCAGGGATGTCAATATTTACCGGGCAACCGGGAACACAATTACGCTTCGGGCACTGAATGCAGCGGTTTGCCTCGGCTTGAGCCTGCTCCGCACTATAGCCCAGGGCAACCTCATCGAAGTTTCTCGCCCGTATCCTCGGCTCCTGCCTGGGCATTGACACTCGGTTCAAGTCAAGTTTCGGCATATATACTTATCTCCAGACTACGGTTCAAGAATAGGTGCTACTGACGCTGCCACTGCTCAAGGGATAGCTTCTCTTCATCAAGGTAAGTGCGCTGGCGGGCAAAGAGCAAATCCCAGTCCACCTGATGTCCATCAAAATCAGGTCCGTCTACGCAGGCGAATTTAGTTACGCCACCAACCGACACCCGACAACAGCCACACATGCCAGTGCCATCAACCATTATCGGATTCAGACTGACAATGGTTTTAATCCCAAATGGCTCGGTGGTTTTAGCACAAAATTTCATCATGATACCGGGGCCAATGGCAATGACCCGGTCAATTTTGACCCCCTTCTCTAATAGCTCTTTAAGGGGTTCGGTTACCAGCCCCTTACGCCCGCAAGAGCCATCATCAGTAGTAATTATCATCTCATCGCTATCACGGCGTAGCTCACCTTCCCAAAAGAGTAAATTTTTACTCCGTGCCCCCAGAATTGAAATAATCTTATTCCCTTCTCTCTTCAGAGCCCGGGCAATAGGCACTATAGGCGCCGTACCAACTCCTCCAGCCACACAGACTACGGTACCAAATTTCTCAATATGGGTGGGTAATCCCAGCGGCCCAATAAAATCAGCAATAGAATCACCCGCTTTCAGCCGGGCTAATCTATTAGTTGTCGTTCCTACTACCATAAACACAATGGCAACACTACCCTTTTCCGTATCCCAATCAGCAAAAGTGAGCGGAATACGCTCACCCCGCTCATCAATCCTGATAACAACAAACTGTCCTGGTTGAGCTTTCTTAGCTACATCAGGTGCCGCAACCTTAAACAGGTGAATATTGGGACACAAATCTTGTCTCTCTAGTATCTTATACACCTACTTTAATCCCCTCAGCTATTTTCCTAACTTTAGTTGGCGGTAATGGAACTGGTGGAATTTGCAACCTCACGCCACACTGGAAGCAACGTCTGGCTTCCTTGACAGCTAGTTGCTCATCAAAACCAAGTTCCACCTCGGTAAAATTGTACAAATGCTTCTCCGCAGGAAGACAGGGCACTTGAACGCGAACCCGGTCAACAAAATCCTCTTCCTTCCCCACACACAGACCGAACTGACGCTCTTTGGTTAGTACCTCGTCAATAACTCCCTTACCACCAAGATACTTGTCAATAGAAACAACTGCCTTTCTAGCAGCCGCAATAGCCTCTATTACTGAAGCCGGACCGCTAACCACATCGCCACCAGCGAAAACACCTTGCCGGTTAGTAGCTAAGGTATTAGAATCAACCTGAAGGGTACCGCCTCTACCCATTTTAAGGTTGAATTGACTGGGAATATCAGGTGCCTGCCCAATAGCCGCTATAATAGAATCAAAGTCTACGGAAAATTCGCTCCCCTTAATGGGCACCGGTCGCCGCCGACCACTGGCATCAGGTTCACCCAGCTCCATCCTGATGCAAGTTAGCTTTAATCGGCCACCATCCTGCCCAATCTTCACCGGAGCGGCCAGGTAAATTATATCTATCCCTTCCTCAAGTGCCCCCTCAATCTCCTCTTCACTTGCCGGCATCTCAGCCTTGGTGCGGCGGTAAATAATGGTAACTTTTTTAGCACCAAGACGACGGGCAGTACGGGCGCTATCTATAGCCGCATTGCCGCCACCAATTACCGCCACTCTATCCCCCGAGTCAACTTTCTCTCCCAGGGCTACTCTTCTCAGGAAGCTGGCACCATCAACCACCCCGGGGGTATCTTCACCTTCCACCCCCATCTTCATGCCGCGGTGAGCCCCCAGAGCCAGGAAAATAGCATCATAGCCCTGCTGGAAAAGGCTATCAATGGATTCGATTCTAGTATTTAACTTTATGTCAACCCCAACCCGACTTATCTCCTCAATCTCGGCATCCAGTACATCCTTGGGCAAGCGATAATCAGGAATACCTAGGCGCATCATCCCCCCCGCTTTAGGCAGCTCTTCAAAAACAGTAGCTGAATGCCCTAATTTAGCTAAATAGTAGGCGGCGGTTAATCCGCCGGGTCCCGAGCCCACTACTGCCACTCTCTTCCCTGTTGACGGCAACATCCGGGAGAACTGCTTCCATTCACCAGTATCACGGTCAGCAACAAAACGCTTAAGGGCTTTAATAGAAATAGGTTCGTTTAGCTTACCACGGCGGCAGGCTTCTTCACAGGGATGAATACAAACTCGCCCCAGTACTCTAGGGAAAGGAACCTTTTCCCGGTTTACGGCCAGCGCTTCAGCAAACTTGCCCTCACCAATAAGATAAACATAGAGGGGAGCATCTATCCCCGCCGGACAGGCATAGTGGCACGGGACAACAACCGCTTCACGGTCAAGTTGCGGCTGCCGCTTGCGCGCTGTATCCATAAGCGCTCCGGTGGGACAAACCTCCACACAGGCACTACAAAACTTACAGGCTGACTCAATAAGTGTCTCGCCTTTAGCCGGGGCGGGCAGACGCTCGCCGTCACCCTCAACCATAGTGATTGCCCCGATACCCCGCCCCTCCTCACACATCCTGACGCACCGACTACAGCTGATACACAAATTGTAATCCCTATCAAAAAGGGGATTGTCTGTATACACGGGTAAATTCCGGTAGGTATAGGATAGCTCTTCTTCTCCCAGTCCAACGTAGTCGGTGACCATTTCAAGTTCACAAGTCCCATGTCTGGGACAGGTTACACAACGCTCAGTAACGGCCACACTGCGCAAACATATATCAAACGGCTGACAGCGATGCCGACGCCAACAGGTAAGACAGGCACACGGGTGTTTAGCCAAGATATGCTTTAAGGCATCACGCTGACGTAATATTACCTCCGGTGTACCAGTGTAAACTATCATCCCCTCGGTAACCAGAGTGACACAGGCAAGTGGGAAATCCTGACTGCCCTCAATCTCAACCAGACAGAGCCCACAAGAGCCATCAGACCGTAGGCTAGGGTGATAACACAAGGTTGGTATGTATATACCAACCCCTCTAGCTGCCTCAAGCACTGTCATCCTCTCATTTGCCCTGACTTGCTTACTATCAATAGTTAAAGTAACCATGTTTCTCCATACCTCGCCAAACTAAAGACAACCCTATCTATACCTCTGACTAATGCGCACAAGCACACGCCGGTTTAATCTAAATCTGAAATTATGGGTCAGGCATAATTTCAACACAAAGCAAGAGGCAGGTTTCAACCTTCAACCAACTATAATTTACCACGAAATGAAGGTATAAAGCAAGACCCACGGTATGTACCTAGCTTCAGATATGCCAGCCCACCACTAACTACCTCCATCCGGCCCCTTAATTATTTTTTTGATTTTCCCTCATTTTATCTATATTTCAGCCTTTACCCCATTGCCTAATTGTCATTAAGGGTATAAGATAATAAACATCCATAGTCACCACCAGAACAGGCAATGTTATCTAATAGGCTACGGAGCCTAGGATTAAGGAATAACACAAGAAAGGAGGATGATATGGAGCGCTAGCAACAAGGCTAATAAAGGTCTAATCTTATTATTAACTAAAAATAATCTTCCGAGGTTAACAATAATGACAATAGAACTGGTTCACATCGGATTTGGCAATATACTAGCCATGAATAGGGTTATCGCCATAGCTTCACCAAATTCAGCACCCACTAAACGCACTATTCAGGAAGGGAGAAACAAGGGACTACTAGTTGATATGACCAGTGGCCGAAGAACTAAGGCGGTTATCTTCACCGATAGCGGGCATATTGTTCTGGCGGCACTGGCTCCAGAAACCATTACTGGCCGGCTGCAAGTAAGTCACGGAGATTCAATGCTAAGACCAGAGCAAATCGATGAAAAAGTCGAGGTATATGAGTCAAGCTCCATATAACCCGCCAAGAAGACCACTGCTCATAGTATTCTCCGGCCTCTCCGGCGTAGGTAAGGACGCAGTTTTAACTCGAATGAAAGTGTTAGGCTACCCTCTTGAATATATCACCACGGTAACCACACGGCCTCAGCGAGCTAAGGAGAGAAATAATGTAGACTACCATTTTGTCTCAGCGGAACGGTTCCATGAGATGATTGCTGGCAAGGAGTTATTAGAGTGGGCAAATGTCTATGGTAATTGGTACGGCGTGCCCAAGCAGCCAGTCAAGCAAGCCCTGGACAGGGGACAGGATACAATAGTAAAGGTTGATGTGCAAGGAGCCGCTACCATTAAGAAAATCCTACCTCAAGCCGTATTTATCTTTCTGATGCCCCCATCAATTGAAGAGCTTATTACCCGACTCAAGCAGCGCCATACCGAATCATCCTTTGACTTAGCCTTACGCCTAAAAACCGCCGAGGAGGAAATTAAACAATTACCCCTATTCGACTATGTGGTAGTAAACAAACAAGACGAGCTTGACCAGGCGGTACTGGAGATCAAGGCTATTACTACTGCTGAAAAGTGCCGGGTAAACCCCCGGGAGATTCCTCTAAGCTAATTAGAATATTTGTCCCAGTAGCCAGGCAAACAAATAACCCAGCCCACCACAGACAGGAAAGGTTATTATCCAAGCAGCGATGATATTACGGGCTATTCCCCAGCGCACTGCCGAGAGCCGCCTGGTGGCGCCTACCCCCATAATAGCAGTGCTTATACAGTGGGTGGTGCTTACCGGGATGCCCAGCAGTGATGCCGTTTCAATAACCGCCACCCCTGCAGTTTGAACGGCAAAGCCCCTAACTGGACGAAGGGTGGCAACCCTTAACCCCAGTGTCCTAATGACCCGCCAGCCGCCGATAGCCGTGCCCAAGCTAATGGCTAACGATGAGATAACTATGACCCACCACAAATTACCAAAGGCAGTCTCATCCCATACTGTGGCCGCCTGCCCCAACTGACCAATCCCCTGATAATAGATTGCCAACGCCATAGTAATAACACCTATCGGCGTCTGACCATCATTCTTACCATGACAATAAGCCACAAAGGCAGCCGAAAGGATTTGCAAATTGCTAGAAATACCTCGCACTCTGGCGGGGGTACTCTTTCGGAACACCCTATCCGCCATATTCTCCAGCCGATTAATCTCCACACAGTAGCCGAGAATCTGCTTTAACTCGGCATGATGCCGCAGTCTGGGCATTGCCTGCTCTATCTCAGCCGCCGCCTGCACAATGATATCAACCAGCTCCGTAGCCCGCTGACTGGGATGGTCTATCTTGTAGATAAGCATAGCATCAGCCGCCGCATGGATAAAGTCGGTCACGTCATCCAGGATATGAACCAGTAGGGCGATGTCCTCCCGGTCAAACGGAGTGACAAAAGTGCGATGCACCTGCGCCATAATCTGATGGGTAATAGTGTCCCCCTCGTGCTCCAGTTCCGTTATTTCAGCTACTCTCCCGCCAACCAATTCCCAGGTATTTACCATCTCTCTTAACACCCGGGCTGCTTTCACCATATTTTGGACACTCTGCTCAAAAAGGCCAAGGAACTTCTTTTCGCGCGGGAGAAAGGGGAACTTAAACACAATTAATCCTCCTCTGTTAACAAAAAGCCGTCCAAACCAAATAAGAGATTAGAAACCAAGTAATGAGAAGGGAAGAGCTTACCATATTGCTGTTTCCCGCCGAGATAAGGGGTCTGAAGCATAACAATACGACTACAAACATTTATCAAATGCTTATCTCTATAAAACAAAACGCTCCTGCTCAGGCGAGGTCACCGCTTTAGCTTACTTCCGCTATCAGCTTAGATGAAACATATAATTATCAAGCTAACGGAGATTGTTTATCAACCTCAAGCTAACTGGCAGTTGACAAACAGCCGATAAATGCGTAAAATTCTCCAATTGTGGGTAATAAATAAGGTATGTATAATAGCTGGCGACCTAAACCTGGCGATAAAATCTTCCGCCCACGGTGAATTAAGCGTTATCGTTTAAGACGAATACTGGGAGTCCCGGCACTATTCAGTGCCGGCTACGGTAATGTTGGCTCATGTAATTCAGCAACTAAAGTGAGCATATAAAGTTAAATCAGAAAAAGGAGGTGATTGGAGATGAAAGAGGAAGAAACGCTGGAAGAGCTAACACCGCTACAACCGGGAGACAAGGTACTCCGTGTCCGTAGGCGGAGGCCTCGCCGAAGGCTCCGCCTGGCTCCGGACATCCCGGCGATTTTTAGATTTCTTAAGCAGATAATCATCGAAACGCCTTTAGTACCGTTGCTTCTGGTTCTTACCGCGCTTTGGCTAATCTTCTCTTGGGGTATTTATCTTGCAGAGCGGGGAACAAATGAACAGATAACTTCCTATGGCTATGCCTTGTGGTGGAGCTTTACCGCTATGCAAACGCAAGGTGCTAATAGCCCGGGACCGATTACTGCTCCTGGGATGTTAATTGGTTCAATCTGGTCAATTTTCAGTACGGTTGCCTTTTTTGGGGTGATAATTGGTACCCTTTATGCCTACTTCATGCTCCCCAGGCGACGCCCTTCCCGGGAAATCGTGGGTGCCCTCCAATATAATCTGGAGCAACTGGAAAATTTGTCTGTCGATGAATTGGAGGTGCTCAGAGACACTACAGTACGGATTGTAAATGCTCAGATAAGGGAGGTCAAACAAAAATCTCCGGGCCAGTGAAAATATACATCGTAAAAGTATTGTAGATTCTTGGTAAGAAGACTATAATATCCGTTAATCAATAATAAAGGGAAAGAGAAAGCAGTGGTGTTTCATAAGATTCTGGTGCCGGTAATTGGCACCGAAGCCGACGAAGAAGCAATCAAGCTAGCCTGCCGGCTGGCTAAGAAGGACAAGGGTAAAATTCACGCCGTTTATGTTATTACCATAAAACGTACCCTACCACTAAATGCCGAAATTGAATCTGAAATTAGAACGGCTGAAGATATACTAGACCACATAGAGAGTGTCGCCGAAGAGCAAGACTATGAGGTAGAGACTGACGTACTTCAAGCCCGTGAAGCCGGTCCGGGAATTGTCGATGAAGCCGTAGAACGAGAGGCTGACCTAATCCTAATGGGCGTTACCTATAAGAGGCGCTTTGGACAGTTTAGCCTAGGGGATGTGGTGCCTTATGTGCTAAAAAATGCCCCCTGCCGTGTTATACTATATCATCAACCCACTACATGACTGAGGCTGACATATGAAAATAGTTATTATGGGCTGTGGACGGGTAGGTGCCCGGCTAGCATCATTGCTAGATAGGGAGGGACATGATGTTACCATTTTGGACATTGATGCCTATAGTTTCCGGAGGCTTCCGCCTGATTTTAATGGCACCGCATTACTAGGTAATGGTATTGATGAGGAAGCACTTAAAAGAGCCGGCATAGAGGAAGCTGATGCCTTTGTGGTGGTAACCCAGGGAGACAATCGCAATGTCATGGCCGCTCAAATCGCCAAGCATATCTTCAATGTACCCAGAGTAATCTGCCGTATCTATGACCCCCTACGGCAAGAGTTATACAGTACCCTGGGACTAGAAGCCATTAGCCCAACGACAGTATTTGCCCGGATATTAAAGGAAAAGCTGGAAACTTGAGGTAGGAACATGTATATCATTATTATTGGCGGCGGCAGGGTAGGCTACTATCTAACTAAAGCTCTACTGGATGAAGGACATGAAGTACTTATTGTGGAAAAGAATGCCACCATAGTCAAAACCATTATTGAAGAAATGGGTAGTATCTGCTTCCGAGGCGATGGCTGCGAGGCGGCAACTCTGAATGAAATCGGCACTGGCCGGGCTGATATGCTTATCGCCGTAACCGGTGATGATGAGGATAATCTAGTTGCCTGCCAGGTAGCCAAACATAAATTTAATGTGTCCCGAACCATAGCTCGCATCAGAAACCCCAAAAACGAAGGCATCTTTAAGAAACTGGGCGTTGATGTTACCGTAAGTAGCACTAATATCATCCTGGAGCACATAGAAGAGGAAGTGCCAACACACCCCTTGATTCATCTACTAACTATTAGAGACAAGGGGCTGGAACTTGTCGAAGTAAAAATCCCCCTTGGCTCAGTTACAGTCGGTAAAACACTAAGGGAGCTTTCACTACCTAAGGAAAGCACCTTGTTTCTCCTCCTTCGTCGGCAACAGAAGCCCATCCTCCCTAAAGACAATACTACCCTTCAAGCTGAAGATCGGATAATAGCGGTGACCATTCCTGAGTCGGAAGAAGCACTGCGAACGGCACTGAGAGGCTCTTAATTAATAAGCCCAAAGCTCATAGAATAGGTCATTTAATTTTACTAATTGAGGGCCACTTAAAAATAGTAGGTAAGGATACATTCGTTGCCCATTACTATTGAAAGTGACGTAATACTGAGCAGTTCTAGAAGGCTTTCTATGACCAAGTTTAACAAATACTGGGCACTGAGTATTATTCTGCTGGTAGCCATCATTGTTACTGGGGGCTTAGTAGCCTGGTCAAGATATAGTGGCAGCCAGCCGATTGAGATTTCTATACCGCCAGGTCAGGAGTTACCATGGGAGATTTACATTGGTGGTGCGGTCAGTAACCCCGGCTTCTATCCGCTAAAAGCCGGGGATAGCCTACCAGACATTATTCAGGCGGCTGGCGGCACCATTAGCAACGCCGATCTATCCCATCTTAGGCTGTATATCTCCCAGGTGGAGGGGGAAACTCAGCCACAAAGAATAAACCTTAACCGGGCAGAAGCCTGGCTACTGGAGGCTCTGCCCGGCATTGGCGAAGTCAGGGCTCAAGCCATCATAGACTATCGTCGCCAAAACGGACCGTTCCGCAATATTAGTGAGCTAACTAAGGTAGCAGGTATCGGCGTTACTACCTACGAACAGATTAAGCACCTGATTACTGTAGCCGACTAATACCCAAGGATGGAGAATAGTGCCACTTATCTACCTAAGTTGTGCCTGGGTAGCTGGTATCTTTCTGGGGTCAAAATTTAATCTGCCTTTAGTCTTCGTTCTTGCCGGGCTTATTCCCCTCCCCCTCCTTCTCCTCTTCAGGACACACCGGAAACTAATAATCCTAGTCAGCCTGTGTCTCATTGCCTTCTTTGGGGGTGTTTTCCACTTTCAGTCAAGCCTGCCCCCAACTGATAAGCACTCACTTCAGTTTTATAACGACCAGGGAATAGTAGCCATCAAAGGGATAATCAATTCCGACCCTGAGGTTAGAGATAAAACTATCCACCTTCATCTGTCAGCTACCGAAATAAAATTGGATAAAGAGCGGCAAGAGGTATCAGGAACTGCCCTACTGTTTGTGCCCCGATACCCTACCTATGAGTATGGCAATGTGCTCCTGGTGACCGGGAAATTAGAGACGCCACCCCAGCTTGACGACTTTGACTACCAAGGCTATCTAGCCCACCAGGGAATCTATTCCACCATGCTCTATCCCAAAATAGAAATTCTGGAGAGGGAGAAAGGCTTTAAGCCGCTAGAGTGGATTTACTCACTAAGAAACCATCTCTCCCAAACTCTGGCGGAAGTATTGCCTGAACCGCAGGCATCACTAGCCCAGGGTATTATTTTAGGCAAGAGAGGTACCATTCCCTTACCACTCAAAAACGACTTTGCCCGCACTGGTACTGCCCACCTACTGGCTATCTCCGGTCTCCACCTCGGCATCGTGGCTGGCATCTTACTTAGCCTCGGCATATGGCTCTTTGGCCGGAGACATTACACCTACATCTGGCTGGCACTGGGAGCAATCTGGCTCTATGCCTTACTCACCGGTATGCACGCGCCAGTGGTTCGTGGCGCCATTATGGCTAGCCTGTTCCTCACCGCTGAGCTTCTAGGCAGACAGAGAAGTGCCATCACCGCCCTGACCTTCGCCGCTGCGGTAATGGTCGGCATCAGCCCCCAAATCTTATGGACTGCTTCCTTCCAATTGAGCTTCGTGGCTATGGCTGGTTTAATCTTCATTGCCCCTCCCTTCCGAGTTCTAGGCAGAAAGGTGGTCAAGGCTACCCTGGGTGAAGAGGGGCCAGCCGTATCACTAGCTAATATTATCACTGATAGCTTCAGTGTAACTCTGGGGGCAATCATAGCGGTCTGGCCACTGATTGCCTACTACTTCGGTATTATTTCTTTCGTGGCTCCGCTAGCCACATTACTTGCCTTACCCGCCCTACCCGGCATCATTATCACCGGCGCTCTAGCCGGGATCTTGGGACTCATTGCCCTACCACTAGCCTATGCTATAGGCTGGCTAGCCTGGCTCTTCCTGTCATATATGCTGCTGGTGGTTAATGTCTTTGCCATCCCTTCTCTGTCATCTATTGAGGCAGGCTCAGTTGACACCCCCTTGATAGTGGGCTACTATTTAGCCCTGGCCATTGCTATCTGGCTCAATAGCCATAGGCAGAAGTCAGCTAATCTCATGCCCCAAGCTAAGACATGGTTAAAGTCAGGAGCGACTAAATCCGTCAACCTCGTTTCCAGATTACCAAAGAGATGGGTTATCCCGCCATTACTGTTGGTAGCTATCCTGGTATCGATGGCGGCGGTCACTATGCCTGATGATAACCTTCATGTGAACTTCCTTGATGTCGGTACGGGAGACGCCATGCTGATTCAGACTCCAGCCCGCCAGAATATTCTGATTGACGGCGGACCCAGCCCTCAGGCTATAGGCTTAGAACTTGGCAAAAAGCTACCCTTCTGGGATAGAACTATTGATTTAGTGATATTGACCCATCCCCATGCCGACCACCTTACCGGACTGGTAGAGGTTCTACAGAGATATAAGGTCAAGCAGGTGCTCTACCCCAATCTGGATTATGACTTACCTATATATGATGAGTGGCTTCGTTTACTTAAGGAAAAAGATATTAAATCTACCCTTGCCCAGGCTGGACAGCAGATTGACTTAGGCAAGGGAGTAGTAATAAAGGTACTTAACCCCCAAAGACTCCTGTTAGCCGATACCCAGTCAGACACTGATAACAATGGGGTGGTATTGCGTCTCAGTATGGGTGATGCCAGCTTTCTGCTTACCGCTGATATTATGTGGGAGGTAGAATTTGAGCTTATCACCCACCGCGCCAACCTTGGAAGCACCGTGCTCAAGGTAGGTCACCACGGCTCTGATACCTCCACCAGTCCAGAGTTCCTGGCAGTGGTCAACCCTCAGGTGGCCATTATCTCGGTAGATAAAGAGAATCCCTCGGGACATCCCAGCGATGAAGTTATGGAGAGGCTGACCAGAATAGTGGGCAAGGATAATATCTACCTCACCTCCGAGAGGGGCACTATAGAATTAATCACTGATGGAGAAAGGCTGTGGGTGAGGGTAGAAAGGTGAGACAGATTGGCGACAATTGCTCCGGGGCTTGCTTGACAACGCTAGCGGACACTCTTGAGCATTACTCACACTCCTTGAAAATGGTAAGGTATCGAATGTTGACTTTGTATCCAAGATGAGGTTAGTGTGCTATAATGTCACCATTAATTTGTGTCCAATAGTAAAACCTGAGGGAGGAACTCGCAATGTGGACTTGGATTGGTATAGCCGCGCTTGTTATTCTGATAGTGTTGTTCTTTATGGTTAGGCGGAAGCGTTAGAGTTAGAATCGCTAACGGTACGCTTGGTCCGAAATATATACGGCACCGATGAGCAAGATGCCATAAAGTTCACCACCGATGGGGAAAGACTGTGGGTGAACATGGAAAGATAAGGTTGCTAATCTAAGCCGTCCTGTAGTATACTTACTACTTAAGAAACCCCAGTGCTGGCACTGGGGATTTTTTCAAAAATACGGAGACAAAAATGAAAGGCAATGAATTACAGCTGGTTGTGGCTTTGGTAATAATACTGACTTTTGTCATGTCGTTCGCTGTTTTTGAAACATTTACTGGTGGTTTTACCTTTTTCTTGCTAGCCCCGGTGGTGACAATTATATATATAGCTATTTATATGGCTATATCCTGGAAGGAGCTATTGAAGTGAACCCAGTTTGGATATATCTAGCCATTGCCATCTGGTTTGTCCTTGGCTCCATAATCTCGTGGCAAGCCAGAAAGAGATTGGGTAAGGGGATTACCGAATACTTTCTGGCCAATAGAATGATTGGCAGTGTCATTGGCGCCTTCACCCTTAGTGCTACCGTGTACAGTGCCTTCATGATGATCGGTCTCGTTGGTCTGGTCTATGCTACTGGCATTGCCGCTTTTGGCTTTGAGATCGTTTTTCTGGTAGCTACGCTGGTATTGCTGGCATTATTTATACCGAGATTCTGGATTGCCGGCAAGAAATATGGCTATGTTACTCCGGCCGAGCTATTAGGCGATAGATATGAAAACAGGGCGGTAGCCCTAATTGTTGCCATAATATTTATTGTAACCCTCATCCCGTATACCTCAGTGCAACTCATAGGTGCTGGTCTCTTAACCGAGACGCTGTCTGGTGGGGCGATTCCCTACTGGCTGGGGAGTCTGATTCTGCCCATCATTGCCTTTGTTTATGCCTGGTGGGCGGGAATGCGGTCAGTTGCCTGGACTGACACCTTGCAGGGTATTATTATGCTTATTGGCAGCCTGGCTCTACTGGCTTTTGTCTGGTTTACCTTCTTCCCGGAAGGAATGTTCAGCACAATCGCGGCTTCGTTCCCGGAAAAGCTAAAATTTACCTGGGGATTTAATATGTGGTTGGGGCTTACCCTGCCCTGGATATTCTTTATGCTACTAATCCCCCAGGTAAGCCAAAGGTTTTTCATACTGAAGGATGTCCGGTCAATACGGGGTATGATTATCGGGTTTGGCATCTTTGGGCTGGTTTATACCGTGCTGGTTACTATTTTTGGGCTGGCGGCACTCCACATTGTTCCCGGACTTGAGGTTGCCGATCAAGCCATGCCATCCTTGCTCGGCTTAGTCCCGATGGCACTTACCTTGACCATTGCCATCAGTATATTCGCCGCTTCCGTCTCCACCATCAACTCTATCGTCTTAAGCCTGTCTTCCATGGCCGGCAGAGATATCTACCGGGTACTGTCCCCCAAAATATCAGAGGATAGAGAATTATTCTGGGGCAAGCTTCTTATCCCGCTAATATTCCTGGTAGCGTGGGGGTTTGCTCAGCTTAGGTTAGAGATGGTTGCTATCCTGTCAACAATGTCTTCCGGCGGTCTGATGAGCATACTGCCAGCACTGATAGGAGCCTTTTTCTGGAAACGGGGAACGGCGGCCGCAGTTATCTTCAGTTCCATCCCCAGTGCCATAATAATTGGCTGGTTTTATATGGCGCCGCTGCGGCCCCTTGGTCTTTGGCCACCAGTGTGGGGGCTCATTATTTCTACGGTAATATATGTAGTCGTAAGTTATCTAACTAAGCCACCGAAGAAGGCGACCGAGTTCGTCGACTATACTAACAACTGGCAGGAAAATGCTAAAGCGATGGTGGAGTAGCCTGATAGCCCGTTGCTAGTCAATCCTATATTTAGCTTTTCCCTCTTGGTAAAGGTCTCCACCATAGATATCATTAACCACGGTGACCGGGAAATCTTCTACTTCAAGGCGGCGAATTGCCTCAGCACCAAGCTCCTCGTAGGCGATTACCTCCGACTTCTTAATCCTCTTGGCGATGAGAACACCGGCACCACCAACCGCCGCCAAGTAGACGGCTTTGTACTTCTTCATTGCCTCCTTTACCGCTGGTGAGCGCATACCCTTGCCAATCATCCCTTTCAGCCCCTCAGCTATCAAGCGAGGTGAATAAGCATCCATACGACCGCTAGTGGTAGGACCAGCCGAACCTATTGGCTGGCCTGGCTTAGCCGGAGAAGGACCCATAAAATATATCGTCTGTCCCTTAATATCAAATGGCAGAGACTTTCCTTGGTCTAGAGTCCCAACCATTCTCTTGTGAGCCGCATCACGACCAACATACATGACGCCGGTGAGCAAAATATTGTCACCGGCTTTAAGGTCTTTCAAGGTCTCATCAGTTAGGGGTAGCACAACCTTCTTGACCATTACTATCCTCCTCGCTAGACTTTCAGTCCCTTTAAGACATCCCTAGCAATAATGCTTCTCTGCAGTTCCAGGGTAAGCTCGGTAGCGCTGGCCGCTAGGGCTCGGCGGCATAGCCTTTCCATAGGTAAGCCGGCGACATACGGTGGCCCACCATAAATATGAGCCACTCTATCAGCAACATTATTAATCATCTGAGTAGCGAATAGCTTCACCATCGCCGCCTCACGCCGTATTGACTCTCCATTATCCGCTTTCCAGGCAGCTTCGTAAACCATAAGCCGACAGGCATGAATGAACATAACCATATCAGCCAGGGCAGCTTCAATACTGGTCCGTTTGGCAATAAACTGTCCAAACGACTGCCATGTTTGAGCTTGAGTGGTTGCCTCTTCAAGCAATCTCTGCGCTACTCCTATGCATCCCGCCCCCCTTATTACCCGCCTTGAGGGGAGCCATCTCTTGCCCAGGTGAAAAGCCTTGCCCTCTTCACCCAGTATATTTTCCTCAGGTACCTGGCAATGGTCAAAAACTAAAAACATCGGCTCTCTCACCTGAGCTTGCCACCCTGTCTTTTCCTCGCCGCCAATCACGCTAAATCCAGGAGTGTCCCTATCCACCAGGAAGCAGGTTATCCCCTCTCTGGTGCCAGTAGCCGTGGTAATGGCAAAGACAACCGCAAAATAGTCCTGGCTAACCCGGGAAAGTGATGCCTTGCTACCACTGAGGACATAATAACCGTTTACCCTTTCCGCTCTCATCTCTATACTGGAAATCTCGGCTTGTTTATCTGATTCCACTAGTGCCAGATAAGCCTGTTTTTGCCTATTGAGTAGCGGTAAAAAGTACTTTTCCCTCTGTTTTTCATTGCAATCAAAAAGAATGGGGGTGACATCGCCAAAATTGAAAGGGACGACTGTTTGTGCTAGCTCTTCTTCAATCAGGCAATTGCCTAAAGTGCTCAGGCCAACGCCACCAAGTTCCTCCGGTATACTTACCCCCCACAACCCCATGTCTTTAGCCATTTTGATGAGTCTTTCCTCTATCTCTGAAGGCAGATACATCTGAGCACCACTCAGGTCAGCGGCTCGCCCCAGAATATCTCTTTCCAGAGGCTTTAGCTGGTCATTAACAAAGTCTCTTACCAGACTTTGCACCATTTTTAATTCTTCCGGTATCTCAAAATCCATTCAACATCTCACCAAGGATATGTTAAGCTTGGCTAATAACTTCCTCCAGGAACAGGTCTAAATCAGGCTCATCCTCATCGCCTATTCGTTGCTCCAGGCGAGACATAACTTCTACCATGCGTCGATTGACGACATAGTTCTTAATAGTAGTATCTACCTGAGGGCAAGCCAGGATGCAGGCATAACACAGGTCACAGTCCTCACCGACTATACTTTCCAGCGCCATTGATGTCCGTTGCTCCGTCTTCTCGAGGCGAGATGGCTCACGGAACAAAAAGGGGCAGGCATCTAGGCAATTGCCACAGCCTAAACACTCCTTGTGCCCACTAATGTCTTCGGCTATGTTTAGCGCATGGCCAGGGCTGAACCCACTGGAGAGGAGACGGCACCGACCCACCGGCGGGCTGTGAGTATTCAATATTTTGTTTAAGATGCCTTCAACTTCTTTAACATCTCGTTGCGTACGCAGTGGCATATCTCTCCATTCTTAAGCTACTTTTATCTGGCCAGCAGTTAACATCTGTTTAGTGTAGTCAGATAGGTAATCATATGGCTGTCGGGCATAATTAGGCAACAGTAATGGCGAGGCTGGTCGCAATTCAGCTAAGCCAGCCTGCTTAAGTTCTGCCTGCCATTGGTGTACATGGTCTAGCGTCAGAGCGCTTGGCTTTACCTGCTTAGCATACTGAGCAGCGGCTCGGCCGGCCCTTCTGCCAAAGACAAATATATCCAGCGTTGAGTTGCCGATGAGCCTATTACGGCCATGCACCCCACCCATGCATTCGCCAGCAGCATATAGCCCTGGTATTTTAGTTGCCCCATTAGGGTCAATCTTAATCCCCCCATTCTGATAGTGCAGGGTTGGGTAGACCAACATTGTCTCCTTGGTTATATCAATGTTGAAGCGCTTGAACTGGCGAACCATAGCCGGCAACTCCCGGGCTACCGTTCCCTCTCCTCGTATGGCGTCAATTATTGGAGAATCCAGCCACACACCAAATTCCTTGGTCGGTGTCTCTATGCCGTGGTGACGCTCTTTACATTCTCGAATAATGGCTGAGGCAACCAGATCCCGTGGCTCTAAAGCCATGATAAATTGTTCTCCATCGCTGTTGACCAGCTGTGCCCCGAGAGCTCTTACCTTCTCCGTAACCAGTTGCCCCAGAATCTGCACCGGGTAGGCGGCACCAGTGGGATGGTACTGCATAGTATCCATAAAGACTAGTTCCACACCTGTCCGATAAGCCAGTACCAGTCCGTCGGCAGTAGCCCCATAATGATTTGTGGTGGGGAAGTTCTGAATATGCAAGCGCCCCATGCCACCGGTAGCTATAATCACGGCTTTGGCTCGCACCAGGCTTAACTCGTTGGTCTCCATATTTACCAATACCGCCCCACCTACTTGCCCTTTGTCATTTAATATAAGTTCGATTACCGGTGTGAATTCCAGATAATTTATACCCCGGTTCAAGATTTCATCACGCAGGACACGCATTTCCTCCAGGCCGGTGTAATCACGGGCTGAATGCAACCTCCGTCTTGAGGCGCCGCCACCAGATAGTTCATGCATCGAGCCATCTGGGTTTTTATCCCAGTTGACGCCCAATGTCTCCAACCACTTAATCACCGAGGGGCCATCTTTTACCAACGCCGCTACCAATTCCGGAATATTAGTAAAGCGGCCGCCACCTATTGTATCCAAGTAATGGATTGCTGGGGAATCATTAGGTCTATCGGCAGCCTGGGTTCCGGCTTGAGCGCCCACCGTGTTGGCATCGCCCAGGCGTAGTTTGCTTACTAATAGGACATTGGCTCCGTTTTCCTGAGCTAAGAGTGCGGCTGAGGCTCCCGCCCCACCACCACCAATTACCAACACATCGACATCATAGTCAATCTTGTCAAGGTCAATCTTATCAGGGTTAATACGGCTATTTCCCTCCAGCAAGTCAGCTATCTCTTTGGGTGTACGCTCGCCTTTGTTTGGTCCCACGGCTAGCTCACGCATACTTTCTTCGATAAAGTCGGGATGAAATTGCTGTAACAGAGGCTTTTTCTCCTCATCAGTGAGGCGAGGGAACGTCTCTTTGAGCCGCTTCTCCCTGGTAGCTTCTACTTTTCTAATGCTTTCTTCCATATAAGGCGGATACATTTTACTTTCCTTCTCTCCCCATACTTTTAGTAAGCCGGTTCTATTTCACGCTCGGCATATCGGCGGCGTAGCTCGCCTTCGCTCATATTTTTTAATTCTTCTAGCTCGGCATCAAATTTGCCGGCCGCCATCTCAGCTAGCCTATCCTCCAAATGCTGCGAGATAGGAGCTTGATAGCGACCATATAAGCGCCGACATAGTAAGGCTATATTATAAGGCACCAGCCCTTGTGGGCATCTAGCGGCACACAAACCACACATCACACAGTCAAAAGACTTGTTAGTCACTTCGCCAATATCACCCCGCAGGGCATCAGACATAAACCACATCACCTCAAGGTCCTGAGGGCAGGTTTTAGTGCAAGCATTACAGCCAAAACAGGTAACCAGGTCAGGATAGAGGGTCAGTACCTGCTCACCCGTTGCTTCAAGCTCTTCCAGGTCGTAAATAGACTTGACTGCGGGGAAGAAGGGTATCTGCACTAGGTACATATCTTGTTCAATAGTTTTCTGGCAGGCAAGGTCATATTTTAGTTGAGGGTCATTTCTAAAGTTATAAACAGTAGCACAGGCACCACAAAATCCAGCGCGGCACCCGCAGCCTCGAACCATCCGATAACCACAATATTCCATTGCTGTCAGGATGGTAAGCCCTTCAGGAACCTGATAGTGTCGGCCCATAATGTAGATATCAACCATTCGAACCTTTTCCGTCACTTCAGCCTGCTCAGCTGTCTTTTCAACCGCTTGGGTCTGTTTTGCCATTTTATTACCTCAATTTAGAGAGTTGCTTCTTTGTGGCGCGCACTATGACACTGCAGGTTAACTGCCACTGGCATACTAGCTATGTGGGCCGGCAAAACCTCGACATGAACCGCCAACGCAGTTATCCGGCCGCCATATCCCATCGGCCCGATGCCCAGGTTATTGACTCTTTGCCAAATTTCTTTTTCCAGTTCAGCAACCTCAGCGTCTGGGTTGGGCTCACCTATTTTACGGAATAATGCTCTCTTAGCCAGCAGCAGGGTCCTTTCAGCGGTGCCACCTATCCCAACACCAACAATAACCGGGGGACAAGGATTGCTACCGGCCTCATCAACAGCATTGACCACGAAATCTATTATCCCCTGACGACCACGCGCCGGGGAAAGCATAGCCAGACGGGTCATATTCTCGGCACCACCGCCCTTAGGCATTACGATAATCTTGAGCTTATCACCAGGAACTATGTCCGTGTAAATAATGGCTGGCGTGTTGTCTTTGGTGTTTATTCGGGCCGAATAAGGTTGAAGCACCATAGATTTACGCAGATAACCCTCATCATATCCCAGGCGAACTCCTTCATTTACGGCAGTATAAAGGTCACCACCAACGACATGGGCATCTTGTCCTAGTTCTAGAAAGACTACGGCGGTGCCAGTATCCTGGCATAGGGGTATTTTCTCCCGGGCAGCAATATCAGCGTTTTCTAGTAGTCTATCTATTACCTCGCAACCAACTGGTGATTCCTCTGAGTCTCGGGCTTGCCGAAGAGAAGCCAATACATCATCCGGCAAAAAGAAATTTGCCTCCTGAAAGAGGCGAGACACAGTCTTGATTACTTCCTTAGCCTCAATATCTCGCATGTTACTGCACTCCTTTTGGATAACAGGTAGCCACAACCCAGGCCGTAAATCCGAACTACACTACCCTTCCGGTGCTGGTGGTATCAAACCTGATTTCATCAGCAGGGCAGTAGTTTCTCTTGACTCTCTAATCATCTTTTCCGCTCGTTGGGTCAGCTCTTCACGGCTGGGCTTTTCCCGAGCTACCCCCTGTTCTATTGCCTTGAGCCCTACTGCCACGGCTTCCCTGATGAAGACCTCCCACTCCCCCATGGTAGAAATGATATAATCTTTGCTTATTCCCTGGTCCTCGGCACACTTGGCTATCTCATAAGCGGCGGCAATACACATCTCATCAGTGATAGTCCTGGCTTTAACATCTAAGGCACCACGGAAAATAGCCGGGAAACCAATAGAGTTATTCACCTGGTTGGGGAAATCTGACCTTCCCGTAGCCACAATCCTGACGCCAGCCTCTTTGGCTTCCCACGGCCAGATTTCAGGAATCGGGTTGGCACAAACGAAAGCAATAGCATCCTTGGCCATAGCCCTCATCCACTCCGGCTTGATAGTATCTGGTCCTGATTTAGATAATGAGATACAGACATCGGCACCTTTCAGTGCCTCGGCAATCCCACCAGTCCTCTTCTCCGGGTTGGTCTTTAAGCACAGGTCCCATTTGTAGGGATTTTCCACCTGCTTTTGCTCAAGGTCGGCTCTACCACTATGCAAAATACCCTTACTATCAACAAAAATAGTGTTTTCTGGTCTGAAACCAGCGGTGAAAAGAACTCTGGCAATGGCTATATTAGCTGCCCCCACCCCAATTAGGGTGATAGCCACCGCCTCCTTTTTCTTGCCCACCACCTTAAGCGCATTCACCAGCCCGGCCAGGGTAACCGCCGCTGTCCCCTGCTGGTCATCATGCCACACCGGGATTGCCATTTCTTTCCGCAGGGTATCGAGAATATAAAAGCACTTGGGACTGGTAAAGTCCTCCAGGTTGATGCCGCCAAAGGATGGCTGAAGCCACTTCACCGCCTGAATTATCTCATCCGGGTCTTTGGTATCGAGGCAGATAGGTACGGCATCAACACCCCCCAGGTATTTAAAGAGAAGCGCCTTGCCCTCCATCACCGGCATAGCCGCCTCAGGACCAATGTCACCCAGACCAAGCACCCTGGTGCCATCGGAAACTACAGCAATAGTATTCCACTTGTTGGTAAGCTCATAGACTCTTTCCTTATCCGCCTTTATTGCCTTGCAGGGTTCGGCGACACCAGGGGTATACCAGATAGCAAAGTCATTAAAATCACGGACGACACACTTGGAAATGGTTTGCATCTTTCCCCGATAGAATGGATGCAATTTCATGGCATCTTCTGCCGGTTTACGCGCTTTAGCCAGTAGTTCTTCCTTTGTCAGTCTCTTTGACAAAACTCGACTCCTTTGCTTAGCTTCTTTGATTCTACCATATTACCATAATGAAGACAAAGACTTGACTAAGCGGCACCTTCTACTATTAATTTTCTAAGCTCAACTATCATTTCTGGCGTATCAATCTGCACCGGGCATCTTATCTTGCACCGGCCGCAAGTTAGACAGTTGTAAGCTACCGCAGCCGCCTTCTCTACATTTTGACTAATCATTGCCGCCCAGACGGCACCAATGCCAGTGAAATACTTGTCACCAAAATGACCGGCGGTTACGGCGAAGACGGGACATTCATAGAGACACCCGCCACACCTCAGGCAATAGAGCGCCTGACGCAGTATTGGGTTCTTGGCTAAATCAGTTCGTCCTGCATCCATAAAGATGACATGGAACTCTTTTGGACCATGGGCACCGTAAGTGGTTACCTTCTCAATATCACCGGTTTTACTCGGACCAGATACCAGGCTTACATAGCCGGGAACGGTATAATTGGCATACCTCCAGGTTACCTCGGCAACCTTCCAAGCATCACTGAGGGTGGGCACTAATTTCTCCATACCGACCAAGGCAATATGAACCGGCGGGGCACCGGTAGCCAGGCGAATATTCCCCTCATTCTCAATGATGAACAACACCCCGGTATCGGCAGCAACCACATTAGCCCCACTCATCCCAATATCTGCCTGGAAGAATTTCTCCCTGAGCAGCTTCCTGGCAGTAGCCACCAGCCGGCCGATATCATCCGGCGGCAGCTCTTCTCCGGTAATTTTGGAGAAAAGCTTAGCAACATCCTCTTTAGGCACATGAATTGCCGGCGAGAGGATATGCATGGGTCTTGACCCTAATTTTTGAATGATAAACTCACCTAAGTCAGTTTCATAAACCTCGTTACCATGTTCCTCCAGGTGTTCTCGCAACTCAATCTCTTCCCCGGTCATGCTTTTACCTTTGACGATTAGCTTATTCCTCCCCACCAGTTCCCCGATGATATTCAGTGCCTCTTCGGCTGTTTTAGCTATGTAAGCCTTCCCCTTGTTCTCCTCGATAGCCTCACATGCCTGCTGGGCGAGTTTCTCCATCTCACCGATAGCTTTCTCCTTTATCTGCCTAACTTCCTCCGCCATCTTGATGGTATGAGGGAATTTCTTCAGGGCGTGATTGGTATTTGCCCGATAGCTCTTAATTGCCCGGGATAAAGCAATTCTTATCCGCTCACTATGAGCGGCATCCATTATTTCTTTCTTATAATCGGTAAAAACTGACATTAGTTTACACCTCCATAGCCATAGCCACGATTTGAGCCAAGTCAAGGACCTCTACATCATCGGCTTTCAGTTCCTTAAGCCCACTCTTTAGCTGCATTATGCATCCGGGGCAGTGAGTAACAATAATCTGGGCTCCGGTTTCAACCAATTCCTTAGCCCTGTTCACCGCTAGAATCTGGCTTAACTCGGGGAAAACTACCTCAAATCCTCCCCCACCCCCACAACATGTTGCCCACTCCCCCTTGGTCCAATCAGTTTCCACCAGCTCAATACCCTTGATTGCCCTCAGTATTTGGCGCGGTTGCTCTATCAGTCCCAGGTAGCGTGACAGCTGACATGGGTCATGATAGGTAACCTTAACCTCCCTGGGGAAGTGCAGTTCTCGGGACTGGATATTTTCAAGGATGACCTCTGAGAAATGCTTGACCTCTAAGTCGTATTCATCAACACAATTGGGAAATAGGTTGCGGAGGGTATGGGTACATGAAGGAACAATACCAATAATCCGTTTTACCCCGAGAGATTTTAGCTTCCTATACATCTCCTGGGCATTTATAGCAAACTCCTTTTCCAATCCAATGTAATGCAGTGGTCCTCCACAGCACGGTTCCTCGTCAGCCAGATAGCCAAACTCAACCCCAAGATTGCTCAGCACCCTAACCGCATCCCTTAGTGGTTGGGCACCAGAATCGTCACCCTTATCCAATACCTTGCGGTAAAGCCCAGCAAGGTCAATACCCAGCTTCTTCTGGAAACTGGCAATGCTCGTCGGCAATTCAGCACCGACCATGCTTTTATCCATCTTCCGCATGAGCGATACCAGGGATTCCAGTCCGCTGGTATATTGATACCCGCAGCCGGCAAAAAATATGGTCTCCTTCTCTTTGGGCAGATTAAGGTCTTTAGCCCACTTTGCCCTTGTTTCGTTAGCCGCACCTAATATATTGTGCTTAGAGGTAATGTTGTCCGCAACATAAACTAACCCGGGCGGAATTAAGCCCTTCGATTTTTTATTCATCTCGCACCTCTATTTTCACCTTCTTCAATTTATATCACAAGTTCAGCAGTTTGGCTATGTCACTGGGTTTGTCAGTCACCGGCACCCCAGCCCTGCCGAAGGCTTCAATTTTACTGTTTGCCGAGCCGGTGTTTCCCATAATTATTGCCCCGGCATGCCCCATGCGTTTTTCGGGAGGAGCCGACCAGTCGGCAATATAGGCAACAACCGGTTTGGGATAATTGACTTCACTAATGTATTGAGCCGCTGACTCTTCAGCATTACTACCGATCTCGCCTAGCAATCTCATAGGTTAAGGTTCCATTCCTGGAGATCATACCCACGATACCAGGACTAAAAATATGACTTGAGGCGACACCAATTCTTATCTTTTTTCGGGGATTTATTACCCCTGGTGTATTTGGGCCAACGATGATAACTCCCTCTCTATCGGCTCTCGCCATAAATTCAATAGCATCCCTTTGTGGAATAAGTTCAGTAATAACGACTAATGTTTTAATGCCGGCATCAATAGCCTCAAAAACAGCGTCTCGGGTGAAACGAGCGGGGACGAATATAGCCGAGGTGTTAACACCGTGATTATTAACCGCCTCAAGGTCTTTTGAAGACAAAACTTTCTATGTTGGTATAACACCATGCTTTTTATCAGGTCTTTTTTCCACTTTATCCATGGCTTGCTCTAACGCTTTTATCAGCCTCGGTCTTGTTTCGGCGGGGTCAATCACATCATCAATATGGAGATGCTCCGCGGCTCGGTATGGATTGGCGAACATAGCTCTGTATTCCGCTATCTTCTGCCGCAACAATTCCTCAGCATTATCGGCTTTCTCTAACTCTTTCTTAAATATTACGGCCGCAGCTCCATCTGGCCCCATCACCGCCAGTTCAGTGGTCGGCCAGCAAAACACAGCATCAGCCCCTAAATCTTTACTACACATGCCGAGATAAGAGCCTCCGTACGCCTTTCTGATGGTAACGGTTATCTTGGGTACGGTAGCCTCAGAGTAAGCGTAAAGCATCTTGGCGCCATGCCGGATTACGCCCCCCCATTCCTGGTCTGTTCCCGGCAGAAAACCGGGGACATCAACCAGGTTGATGACGGGAATATTAAAGGCATCACAGAAGCGGATAAATCTGGATGCCTTATCACTGGCATCAATATCCAGACAACCTGCCTTTGACATTGGCTGATTAGCTATTATGCCCACTGACCAGCCATTCAATCTGGCAAAACAGATAATTATATTGGTGGCAAAGAGGGGAAATAGCTCGAAGTAGTTCTGCTTTCCATCTTGCCTCTGGTCAAATACTTGCTCAATTACCTTACGCGTATCATACGGTTTTTTGGGGTCAGCTGGAACAATATCAAACAGGGTAGCATCTCGGCGGGTTGGGTCATCTCCCCAATCAACCCGCGGCGGCTTTTCCCTATTACTTGGTGGTAGGTAGCTCAGCAGCTCCCGTATATTTTGAAAACACTCCTCCTCACTGTCTTCCGAGCGGCAGGCAACCCCTGCCTTTTTCTGAGCCACTATGGCACCAGCCAGCTCCTCCTCGCTAATGTCTTCACCTAATATCGCCTTAATTACTCTTGGTCCAGTGATGAAGGCATGGCTCATGCCTTTAACCATAAATATGAAATCCATCAAGGCCGGGGAATAAACAGCCCCCCCGGCACAGGGGCCAAGAATAGCGCATATCTGAGGAATTACCCCCGAACTCATCGTGTTTCTAAAGAAAATTTGCCCGTAACCCGATAAGGCATCGACACCATCCTGAATCCTAGCTCCCCCGGAATCATTTATCCCTATCACCGGGCAGCCAGCGCTAAGGGCACGATCAATTATGTTACAAATCTTTTTGGCATGTATTTCTGACAGCGTTCCACCGACACTAGTAAAGTCCTGGGAGAAAATGTATACTTTTCTACCATCTATCTTGCCATAACCCGTAATTATCGCGTCCGCCGGAACCTCTACCCTATCCATACCAAAAGCAGCGCCTCTGCTACTAGCAAACTTGCCAATCTCACAAAAAGTCTCTTTATCCAGCAGTCTGTCTATTCGCTCACGGGCCGTTAACTTGCCTCGTTTTCGCTGCCTTTCTACATTTTTCTCCCCACCCATCTCCTCAATCTTTTCACTACGCTCCTGTAACTCGGCGAGCAACTTATCTTTTATTTGCCTGTCTTCATCTATCATCTGTCATTCTCCTGGCTCAACTAGTTCAATTAGCACCTTGGTGCCCTTAGGGTGGAGAAAGGCTATCCTCTTGCCCCCCCCGCCGATTCTTGGCTTCTCATCAACAAGTGGGATTCCATTGTCAACCATTGTTTGCAGGGCATCCTCAATATTACTGGCCTCTAAAGCCAGGTGATGTAATCCCTCTCCCCTCTTTTCAAGAAACCTGGCAACTGGTCCATCTGAGCCGATTGGCTCCATGAATTCAATGCTGGTCTCGCCCACTGGAATCACCGCCGTCCTTACTTTCTGGTCTGCCACCACCTCTATCTCCTTGACCTTTAGCCCGAAGACATCCGTGTATAGCTTTAATGCCTCGTCAAGATTCCTTACTGCAATCCCTATGTGGTTAATTTTCTTTATCATTAATTACCTCTCCTCTAAATTTGTTTTAATAAAGTTGCTTATCTCATCAATTGGCGTTCCCGGTCCAAATATCTGGGCAATACCCGCCTCTCTGAGCTTAGGGATATCTTTCTTGGGTATGATTCCACCACCTATAACCAGTATGTCCGTGCCGCCCTTTTCCCTGATAAGTTGCACCGTTTTCGGAAATAGCGTCATATGGGCACCAGACAAACAATCTATACCAACCACATCCACATATTCTTGTATTGCTGCTTCAGCAATTTGCTCTGGTGTTAACCGTAACCCAAGATAGATTACCTCCATCCCAGCATCTCTTAAGCCTCGAGCAACTACCCTGACTCCCCTATCATGTCCATCCAGCCCGGGCTTGGCTATCAAGACCCGTATTTTTCTAGCACCCATACCAAATTCCCCTTTAGAGTATGTTTGGCTCTCTATACTCTCCAAACACATCTCTCAACGCATCACTTATTTCCCCCACCGCAGCATAGGCCTTAACTGCCTCAATCAATACCGGCATAATATTTTGGCTACTCCTAGCTACATTTCGTACCCTACCTAGAACCTCGTTCACCCTTTGATTATCCCTCTTCTGCTTCAACCTCCTCAGTCTTTCTATCTGTTTCCTCTCGGTTTCTATCCCTATCTCCAAAATCTCTGGCTCATGCTCATCCTTGGCAATAAACTTGTTAACACCGATAATTACCTGCTCACCGGAATCTACTGCCCTCTGATAGTTATAGGCGGAATTGGCAATTTCTCTCTGAATATATCCCTTCTCAATTGCCTTGAGGGCACCACCCATTTTATCAATCTCACTGATATACTCCATAGCTTTATTTTCCATCTGATTGGTTAGCCATTCTATATAGTATGAGCCACCAAGGGGGTCAACGGTGTCTGTAGTACCGCTCTCATGAGCAATGATTTGTTGAGTTCTCAGCGCCACCTGCACTGCCCCCTCACTGGGCAAAGTCAGTGCTTCATCAAACGAATTGGTGTGTAGCGATTGGCAACCTCCCAATACCGCCGCCAGCGCCTGTAAGGTTACTCTTACGATATTGTTAAGCGGTTGCTGTTCGGTCAAGGTGAACCCATCAGTTTGAACATGAAATCTCAACATCATCGACCTTGGATGCTTAGCGCCAAACCTCTCCTTCATTATCCTAGCCCAAATACGCCTCAGCGCCCTAAATTTGGCCACCTCCTCAAGGAGGTTGGTGTAAGCAGCGAAGAAGAAGGAGAAGCGTGGGGCGAAGGAGTCAACCTCCATCCCCCTATCTATCATTGCCTGAACATAGGCAATCCCATTAGCAATAGTAAAACCCACCTCCTGAGCCGCAGTCGCCCCCGCCTCCCGCATATGATAACCACTGATGCTTATCGAGTTCCATTCTGGCATATTCTGAGCGCAGTAGGAACAAATATCGGTTACCAATCGCATTGATGGCGCTGGTGCAAAAATATATGTGTTTCTGGCTATATATTCCTTTAATATATCATTTTGAACAGTACCCTTTAGTTTGCTTTGACTCACCCCTTGCTTTTCGGCGGCGGCAATATACATTGCCAGTATAATCGGCGCCGTGGCATTAATCGTCATTGATGTGCTTACCTCAGCCAACGGGATTCCAAGCCAAAGCCGTTCCATATCCTCAAGCGAATCTATGGCAACACCACATTTCCCAATCTCTCCGGCAGCTAGCGGATGGTCTGAATCATACCCCTCCTGGGTAGGCAGATGGAAGGCAACGCTAAACCCGGTTTGCCCTTGCTCATACAAATATTTGTATCGCTGATTAGTCTCTGCCACTGTGCCAAAACCGGCATACTGCCGCATAGTCCACAGCCTACTCCGATAACCACTTGGCATTATATGCCGGGTAAACGGATACTCCCCGGGCCGACCAATATCTTCCTGACTAAGCCCCTCTATATCAGCCGGGGTATATACTTTATTAACTACGATGCCATCTACGGTAGTCCTAAACTCCCTTTTTCTCTCAAGCACTTCTTTAGTCTTCTTCGTCTCTGACACTTTCCCCCCATCAATAGATATGAATTGTGTGGTAAACTTTTCGCACCTTGCATTACCTTTGTCCAGGTTACAGGGCTAATTCTACTGTTCAAATACTGGCTTGTCAAGGACTCATACCTGAGGTCGTTTACTAGGGGTAGCTTGAAGGGGCTTCGCCCCTTCAAGGTCCATACTTCCCCCTCTCCTTAAAAGGAGAGGGGGATAAAGAGGGTGAGGTTGATAAACAATCTCATACTATTCTTTTAGGCTCTTCTCCGCTATACTATACACGGAGTAACGCTATATCGCCGGCTTAAACCTTGGGATAATACCATGCCCAATCAGCTTGACTAGCAGGAGGCTATCAGTGCCAGACGAGGAGAGCCTTGTTCGCCGAGCACAACAGCGAGACCCGCAGGCTTTCACCCAGCTCTATGAGGAATACTTCGATAAGATTTATCGCTATGTAGCTATCAGGATAGGAAATAAGACAGAGGCGGAGGATATAACCCAGCAAGTCTTTGTCAATGCCCTCCAGTCTATTTCCTCATTCCGATGGAAGGGTATACCCTTCTCCGCCTGGCTATTTCGCATTGCCCATAACCAGGTGGTTGACTACCTGAGGAAGAAAACAAAGCAAGCAACTGTTCCCATAGATGAGTCAAAGGCAAGCTCTGGCAGTGACCCGCAATGGTTAGTGGAACAAAATCTGGATATTGAGCAGCTTCTATCAGCTACCAAGCGGCTGACTGAGGCGCAACGCGAGGTAATTTCTCTCCGTTTTGCTGGTGAGCTACCAATTGCTCAAGCAGCCAAGATTATGGGCAAAAGCCAGGGAGCAATAAAGACACTTCAGCATAGTGCCATAGTCGCCCTGCGCAAAGTATTATCGGTAGGATTGGAAAACAGAGACAACTATTGATATTGTGGTAAAATATATACTGTGTCAACATAAGCACTTGCCCTAAACGAGGATTTAAAAAGCGATGAAAGCCGTTATTCTAGTAGGTGGTGAGGCAACCAGACTTCGTCCCCTCACCGACAACACTCCCAAAGCTATGGTTCCCGTGCTCAATACCCCATTCCTGGAACATGTCATCCGTCACCTCAGCCAGCACCAGATAAGGGAGATAATCCTGGCACAAGGCCATCATCAGCCATTCGTTAAAAGCTATTTCCAGGATGGCAACCGGTTTGGGGTCAGACTTAGTTATACCATTGAAAATAGCCCCCTGGGAACAGCCGGGGCTGTGAAAAATGCCGAAAAATACCTGGATGAGACCTTCCTGGTACTAAACGGTGATATTTTCACTGACCTTGATGTTGCCGCCTTGCTCGGATTTCACCGGGAAAGAAAAGCCAGGGTAACTATTGCTTTGACTCCGGTTGATGACCCTACCAGCTACGGCCTAGTAGAAACCACTGCCCGGGGCAGGGTCACCCGCTTCCTGGAAAAGCCCAAGCCTGATGAGATAACCACTAATCTGATAAATGCCGGCACCTATATTATAGAACCTGATGTCCTGACTCATATTCCGCCTCAAGCCAGTTTCAGCTTTGAGCGTGAGCTATTTCCCCTACTTCTGGACCAGGGTGAGCCAGTTTACGCTTATCCTTCCTCGGCTTACTGGATAGATATCGGTACTCCAGAAAAATATCTTCAGCTCCACCGAGACCTACTGAGTGGCAAAAGTAGCCGCTATGCCCTTCCCCCATCCAGAGTGGTGGGGCAGCAAAGCCACATCCACCCCACAGCCCAGATAAAGGGGCCAGCAATTATCGGCAGTAACTGCACTATCGGGCAAAAGGTCAAGCTAAGGGGACCGGTGGTTATTGGCTCCGGCTGCACCATCCAGCCAGAAAGCATCATTGAAGGCTCTATCATCTGGCATAATGTTCAAATAGAGCAGCGAGCCGTGGTAAGGAACAGCGTCGTCGCTAATGTCTGTCACCTGAAAGCCAATAGCGTTATCGAAGACTCAATTCTGGGTGAGAATGTAACTGTAGCCAGTGGTTGTAGATTGGAACCAGGCAGCCAAATCTGCTCAGGGACAGTAGTGGACGACTAACATTTCAGTCTTTTCTATTCTTTTTTCTCGCTTATTGTTGTCCAGGCACAAGCCTTGCATAGTGCTATGAGTAATCAAGTGTCTTCTATTAGACAATGTGTTTATGTCTAAGATTTTCCTTCGTTTAGCCTTTTGTTCTTTATTTATCAGAAACCTCTAATTGGAACCAATTACGGCTCTTAAGGAATCTGTCTGTGCGTATTCCTTCCAAAGTGACATGAGCACCTATTTTGAGTCTGCACTTTGCAGTCTTCCCCAATAACGGTTTAGCGTCAGTTATCCAACCAAATTCGTAAATTGCTTTCTCTGTCTCCCCAGGTAACAAGTGTATTTGGTCTGGCTTTGCACTGCCCTTTAACGGATATGGGTTTCTCTCTCTGCGTGTCCCATGATGTCTAATTTCTAAAACTTGACTCTGATAAGGGTGAGTGATGAAGTTTTTATGACGGCTTTCTCTACTAGTGTATGTTATTGGTACTATGGCTTTAATCTCATATTCTCCTTCAGGCGTTGGGGTGACAATAATCCTTCCCCCAGTGGAAACTTCCCAAGATGGTTGATATGCTCTCCACCACCACCATTCTCTAACCATTGTAGGTCTTGCCCTCAACCAAATGTAAGCCGACCTTAGGGATGACCGAACTGTGTTTATCACTTCCTGAAAATGAAGAATTAGCCATATAAAACTGAAGGCTATCGCTAGTGCAGCCCCTATGGTCTGAAACAAATCCAATATTTGCATAATTTAAGCCAATGGATATTGTTGCCCCAATTCTACTCCACCATCTTGAGAAAGACAATGAGAGTTTCGCAACAAGCTATGTTTGAGTGTCGTCTGTGCCTATGCTATAATTTTCATGGGGAGCTGATTAACTATGTGGGACAGATTAGAGCAAATAGAGAGACGCTACGAAGAGTTAGTCAAACAAATAGCCACGCCAGAGGTTGCCTCTGACCCAAAACAACTACAGACACTAGCTCAGGAGAGAGCCAGCATTGAGAGCTTGGTAACCAAGTATCGGGAATACAAGAAAGTGTCAAAGGAACTGGAAGATGTCAAAGCAATGCATATTGTAGGCATGGACGAAGAGATGACAGCTTTAATCAAAAAGGAGATAGAAAGCCTTGAATCACAGCAGGAACACCTGCTGCAAGAGCTAAAGCTTGCCCTCCTGCCCAGGGATGCCAATGATAAAAAGGACATCATTATTGAAATACGGGCGGGGGCTGGTGGGAATGAAGCCGGACTGTTTGCCGCTGACCTTTTCCGTATGTACAGTCGCTATGCTCAAGCCAAGGGCTGGCCGATAGACATTATTGATAGTAATGAAAGTGGCATCGGCGGCTTTAAGGAAATCATATTTGAAATAAAAGGCCGGGGTGCTTTCAGTCGACTCAAGTATGAAAGAGGAGTTCATCGGGTGCAGCGAGTGCCAATCACCGAATCTTCCGGTAGAATTCATACCTCAACAGCTACGGTGGCGGTGCTCCCCCAGGCTGATGAGGTAGAGTTAGCCATCAATCCTAATGACCTCAAGATTGACATCTTCCACAGTGGTGGTGCCGGCGGACAAAATGTAAACAAGGTAGCCACCGCTGTCCGCATTACTCATCTACCTACTGGAATAGTAGCCACCTGCCAGGATGAGCGCTCACAATTAAGAAACAGAACGAAGGCAATGTCCGTGCTCCGAGCCCGGCTTCTGGCTATAGAGCAGCAGAAACAAGAGAGTGAGATAACCAAACAACGCCGCTCGCAGGTAGGTACTGGCGACCGCGCTGAAAAGATTAGAACCTACAATATTCCTCAAGACCGACTCACTGACCATCGCATTGGTCTAACCCTCCGTAACCTTCCCCGAGTCCTCAATGGTGAGCTTGATGAGCTTATCGATACCCTGGCTACCACCGAGCAGACAAAACAGCTGGCGGAGCAACTGGCATGACCCTGAAGCAGGCTCTTAGTTACGCTAGGCGAGCTCTTGCTGACAACAATATCAAGGATACCCTCCTGGAGTGTGAAATTCTGCTAAGGCACACCCTGAAGATAAGCCGGGTCCAGCTATATCTAGACCTCAACCGTGAATTAAGCCCCAAACAAGAGGAAACCTTCTGGTATCTAATCAAACGCCGTCTCAGTGGTGAACCCGCTGCCTATATAACCGGACATCGCGAGTTCTACGGGTTTGATTTCTATGTCAACCCTCACGTCCTCATCCCCAGACCAGAAAGCGAGCTACTGGTAGAACAAGCTCTCAGCCTGACTCAAAACCACAATTTGACTACTATAGCCGAAATTGGAACCGGCTGTGGGGCTATTGCCATCAGCCTGGCCCTAAATCTACCACAAGCCAAGATTTACGCCACTGATATTTCCGCTCCTACCCTCAAAGTTGCTCTACTTAACTGCCAAAAACATGGGGTAGCGGATAGAATTTATCTCCTTCAGGGTGACATGCTCGACCCCCTGCCTGAGCCAGTTGACCTCATAGTTGCCAATTTGCCTTATGTTAAGGAATCAGAATTGCCCTCTGAGCATCCGACAAATTCAGAGCCCCAACTGGCACTAAACGGCGGCTCGGATGGGCTAGAAAAGATACGCCAGCTATGCCAGCAGGTAAGTAACAAGCTCTGCCCCATCGGTCACCTGCTTCTGGAGATTGGGCAGGGACAAAGAAGAGCCATAACCACCTTATTGCATAATCTCTTCCCCTACGCTAAAATAGAGGTCGTGCCCGACTTGGGTAGTATCGACCGGGTAGTAAGCCTGCACCTGCCTGAAAATAAGGAGAGATAAGCCTGTTTTGGTATCAGCAATCCTTCTGGCGGCTGGTGAATCAAAGCGTATGGGTAAGCCAAAACAACTAATGCCCTTCGGCAGGAGCACCATTATCTCAAACCCATATTCTGGCAAGCTCATCCACAGTTCAGCTTGATATAGAAGTAGACTAATGTTAAATTATTCAATTGGTTTAATTTTAAGATAAAGAGCAAGGCATAAACAGGAGGAATAGGTATCATGAATATGATTGTCTGCGTCAAGCAGGTGATTGACCCCGAGGCACCTCCCGCCAGTTTCAAGATTGACTCGGCCACCAATAAGGTAGTGCCACCAGCGGGGGTGTCACCGGTAATTAGCCCCTTTGATGAGCAAGCAGTAGAGGCAGCACTAAGAATTAAGGATGCCCAAGGTGGTAAAATCACTGTTTTAAGCCTGGGCACAAATCTGCTCCGAGATGTGCTAAAGAAACCGCTGTCAATGGGAGCTGATGAGCTTATTCTGCTTGAAGACGATGCTTTCACTGAAGGTGATAGCTGGTCAACAGCCTACGCCCTGGCTATGGCTATCAAGAAAATAGGCGACTATGACCTCATCTTTTGTGGACGGCAGGCTGCGGACTGGGATGCTGGTCAGGTAGGTTTAGGTATTGCTGAGATGCTAGGGTTGCCCAGTATAACCATAGCCCGAAAAATAGAACCTACTGATGGCAAGGCAAAAGTAGAGCGGGTAACCGCTGATGGCTACGAGGTCATTGAGGTGTCCTTGCCCGCCTTGATTACAGTAAGTAATGAGCTTGGCGAGCCCCGTTACCCCACCATAAAAGGGATTATGGCAGCTAAAAAGAAGGAGCCTGTTATCTGGGAACCGGCTGATATCGGGGTTGATGTCTCCCAAATAGGGACTGCTGGCAGACGCATCAAGCTGCTCAAGCTCTTCCAACCGGTTCATGAAGGTAAATGTGAGATTGTAGAGAGTGAGAGCCCGGAGGAGGCAGGGGTTAATCTGGCTCTGAAACTCAGGGAGGCCAAGATACTATAAGGAGGCTGACATGAGCAACAATAATCTCTTGGATGTTGTGGGTGACGGGCAGCGTTTCTAAACAATCTTATGATAATTAAGGAGGTAAATCTGATGGCTGAATATAAAGGTGTTATGATTTTTGGCGAGGTTGCGGAAGGAAAGTTAGTCGCCATTGCCACTGAGCTACTGGGGTGCGGCAGAAAACTGGCTGATGACCTGGGACAAGAACTATACGCTGTGCTAGTTGGTAGTGAAGTAAGTGGTTCAGCTCAGGAGGCTATTGCCTTTGGCGCTGATAAGGTATATGTGATTGATGACCCACTACTGAAAGACTACCAGACAGATTCCTATGTATTAGTTATGGAAAGAGTAGTCAAGCAGGTAATGCCTGAGATTATTATACTGGGACAGACTTCTATTGGACGTGACCTGGCACCCAGGCTAGCCTTCAAGCTGGGCACAGTAGCCTCTATGGACTGTGTGGAGTTGGCTATTGACCCCGACTCAAAGCAGCTACGGCAAACTAAACCCGTCTTTGGGGGGAATGCCCGGGCTATCTTTATTTGTGAGTCCTACCCTCAGGTAGCTACAGTTAGAGCCAAAGCAATGTCACCCCTGGAGCTAGATGCCTCAAGGCAAGGAAATATCATTCCCATTGACGCCGGCATAGACCCATCAGCCATAAGAACCAGAGTGCTGGAAAAGATACCTGAAGAGGTAGAAGGGATAAAGCTGGAGGATGCTGAGATAGTGGTTGGTGGGGGTAGAGGCATTGGCAACGCTGAGGGTTTTCAGCAACTAGAGGAGCTAGCTAAAATACTGAAGGGGGCAGTCGGTGCTACCAGACCACCCTGTGACAACGGCTGGGTACCGGACTTATTGCAGATAGGACTCACCGGTAAGATTATTGCCCCTGACCTTTATATTGCGGTAGCCCTTTCTGGTTCCAGCCAGCACATGACCGGCTGCAGCAGTGCTAAGACTACCGTCGCCATAAACAAAGATGCTGAGGCAAATATCTTTAGGGAAGCCCGCTTCGGCGTGGTTGGAGACTGGAAAAAGGTGCTACCCGCCTTCACTGATAAAGTTAGAGAGCTTCTTGGTGGGTAAAACTTGTAGCTCAGTAGCAGAAGGAATTAGAGAGTAGATATTATTGACAAAGATAATACTCTATGGTAGTATATAGTATATTTGTGCTTTCTACTGCCTGATAACTATTGAATTTTAATATTGAATTGTAGTATTATTAAGAGTCATATATAAAAATTATTTTAACGAGGTGATAAGGCAATGAAAATGGGAAGATTGATTTGTCTCTTGCTGGCGAGCCTGTTGGCTATTTATCCGCTCGGTACCATCTTAGCCCAGGAGGAAACTCTAACTATCACCACGACCAGCTTACCTGATGGTATGGTAGGAGAAGCTTACAGTGCGACGCCTGAGGCTACTGGCGGGGCAACACCCTATACCTGGAGCATATCAGCAGGCAAGTTGCCGGCTGGGCTGAGTCTGAATCCTGCCAGCGGTGAGATTTCTGGTACCCCAACAGAGTCAGGAAGGGCCGAGTTCACTGTTAAGGTAAAGGATAGTGAATCTCCTGTTCAGGAAGCCACCGAGAAGCTTGATATCTTCATCACGCCCAAGCCTGTTATTGAGATAGCTCCCACCTATCCTAAACTGGAGGCTATCTCCGGGGCTAATTTTGAATTTGAGGTAGAATTAAAGTACACGGCGAGGGAAGCCCGTGACTTTGACCTGATAGCCACCGCACCCCAAGACTGGTCGGTATCTGTAACCCCACAATATGGGACAGAGAAAATATTAAGCATCAGGCTTGAGCCACTGCAGGCATTAGGAAGTAAGATAAAGGTTGTAGCCACCCCGCCCTTCTGGCCTCTGTCTGAGCCCGGGGAGTATAAAATAACACTGGAATTAACCTCCGGTGACATAACAGGCACGACTGAACTTACGGCCGTGATAACTGCCCTCTATAGGATGTCTGTAGTTTCCACCACCGAGCGTCTTAACACCAAAGCCAAAGCCGGTGGGGACAACTTCTTCTCCATAGAAGTGCTGAATCTAGGTACTGCCGCCATTGAGAATATCAAATTCTCTTCAACTAAGCCCTCAGGCTGGAGCATAGAGTTCACTCCAGATAAGATAGATTCGCTAAACGCTTTCGATTCTCAAACAGTAGATGTAAATATAAAGCCACCCACAAAAACCATAGCCGGGGACTACCAAATCAGCCTCAGAGCCTCAGGCGAACAAGCTTCAGAGGAAATTAAAGTCAGGATTACTGTAGAAACACCTACTATCTGGGGATGGGTTGGTGTAGCTATTATAGTGCTGGTCATTGCTGGCTTAGTCTACATATTTATGCGTTTCAGCCGACGGTAAACAAATATGGATGAGCAGACAGTTATCGAGACCAAAGACCTAACCAAAAGCTATGATGGAGTTACCGTAGTCGACCGTCTCAATCTGCACATTAGAGAGAAAGAGGTATTCGGCTTACTTGGTCCCAATGGTGCCGGTAAAACAACCACCATCCTCATGCTGCTGGGACTAACCGAGCCGGTATCAGGTAGTGCCCGAGTATATGGATATAATCCGACCAGAGAACCCCTCAAGGTAAAACGCCTGGCCGGATATCTGCCAGAAAATGTTGGTTTCTATAGTAACCTGACCGCTAAGGAAAACCTGAAGTTTATTGCCGAGCTAAATAATATTAGTGATGCCGAGTCTAAGCGGAAAATCGACGAGTTACTAGAGATGGTAGGCATTGGAGATGTAGCCAACTTAACCGTGGGTAAGTTCTCCCGGGGAATGAAGCAGCGCCTGGGAATAGCTGATGTACTAATCAAAAGCCCAAAGGTAGTTTTTCTTGATGAACCCACTGCCGGGCTTGACCCTGAAGGGATTAACCAAATTATTGACCTAATCGGTAACCTACCCCAAATGGGGACTACTGTAGTTCTGTCATCCCATCAACTATATCAAGTGCAACGGGTGTGCCACAGCGTGGGTATATTAGCCAAGGGCAAAATGGTAGTTGAGGGTTCTTTGGACGACCTGGGTAGGGAGGCTCTAGCTGGAGGTCGCTATAGAATAGAGGTTGAAACCACCCAACCCAGCCCCCGACTCACCGACATTATCAGTAAGGTCCCCGGTGTAAGGAAGGTGGAAGCTAAAGGCAATCTGCTCTTAATAAATGCTGATTCAGACCTGCGCGCTGAAATAGCTAAAGTAGTGGTACAAAACAATGTTCCGTTAATTCAAATAAAGGTCAAAGAATTCTCCTTAGATGATATATATATGAAGTATTTTCGTGAGGGCTAGGTCAACAATATGCTGACTATCTTTCGGAAAGAGCTGGCTGACTATTTCATCAGCATAAGAATTTTCATACTGTTTCTTCTGGTAATTCTGGCTAGTGCTGGCGGAATCTATGCTGCCAACCAGGGAATTGGCGGAGCAGTTACCGAAACAGGATTTGTTTTCCTGAAACTGTTTACCACTTCGGGGGAGGCAATTCCATCCCTAATTACCTTCGTTGCCCTCTTCGTCCCCATAATAGGCATAGCCTTAGGCTTTGATGCGATTAACAGCGAGCGCTCCGGTGGTACCCTAAGTAGAATCCTATCTCAACCTATATACCGAGACAATGTTATTAATGGAAAATTCCTGGCGGGTATAGTTACCATGTCTATCATGATGGCAGTTACCCTACTGATAGTTTCAGGATTTGGTCTGGGATTTCGGCTCGTAGCTTCTCCGATAGTGGCAACATTAAATCCAGTTTTAGGGTGGAATCTTTGGACACCGATTGCTGTGTCACCACCAATCCCCGAGGAAGTGTTTAGGCTTTTCCTCTATCTCGTCTTGACCATCATCTACGGAGCCTTCTGGATGGGTTTGGCAATACTCTTCTCTGTCTTATTCCGCAGGATAGCCACCTCTTTACTATCTTCACTTGCTCTCTGGTTATTCTTTGGCTTCTTTTATATTAGTCTGATAGTACCGGCCATCGCTAAGACAGCAGAGCTGGAACTAATGTTACTGCGGTTTTCCCCTAACACCCTTTTTCAAGAGGCTACTATGGTACTGCTCCTGCCACGATGGAGAGGTGCCGGGTTACTAACCGCGGGTGAAGAGCTGGCTTATATGTTGCCTAACCCCCTGTCTTTGGGGCAAAGTATGCTTATTGTCTGGCCGCAACTCACCGCCTTGGTCAGTCTAACCGCTGTCTGCTTCGCCGTTAGTTATGTGTTGTTTATGAAACAGGAGATAAGAGCTACCTAGATAAGAAAAGAGCCGGAAGCAAATATGGTCAAGCAAGGTCGTTTTGCAGTAATTGGAGACTGCAAAAAGGTGCTACCTGCCTTCACTGATAAGGTTAAGGAGCTTCTGGCGGGGTAAAATAAACCTACGATTGTTTGTATTTCATGGCAAAAGCTCCGGGAGCACAAGGTCGAGACCCTGACCCGATGGTATGACCATGACCTTGATGTCTTCTCCGAGCCTGTCGAGCAGGATGTACTGCAAGACCTCAGGTGTTAGAGTTTCGGCAATGGCCAGGTTAGCAGCAACCTGAGCCTCAGTGACAACACGTATGTACTCGGCTTCACCTATCGCCTTGGCTATTCGTGCGTCGGCTTCTCCTTTAGCTTCGGCTTCTCTCTGTTGGGCTTCGACCTTGACACGCTCCAGCTTGTTCGTTGCCTCAAGTACTGCCTGTTCTGCGGCGACTTTGGCTTCAATAGCCGCCGTAAACGTT
>SDBT01000428.1_pt1 | contig 66182 bp, 82 predicted proteins | sample 2277101 | NCBI WGS metagenome assembly SDBT01 (sample SAMN10404973, study PRJNA504765) | marine sediment metagenome | isolation source: marine sediment core GS10_PC15, 103 cmbsf | place: Arctic Ocean: Southern Knipovich Ridge | collected 2010 | reverse complement strand
GGCTAAGCCAGCAAGAAGAAAAGCAAAGGCTCCACCCAAATTAGAGGAGAAGCCGGCTAAGCCAGCAAGAAGAAAAGCAAAGGCTCCACCCAAATTAGAGGAGAAGCCGGCTAAGCCAGCAAGGAGAAAAGCAAAGGCTCCACCCAAATTAGAGGAGAAGCCGGTTGAGATAACAGCCGATATAAGCATAGAGGCAGCGCCACCGGCCGAACCAGAGAAGAAGCCGGCTAAGCCAGCAAGGAGAAAAGCAAAGGCTCCACCCAAATTAGAGGAGAAGGATGTTACAGCCGAAACGGGTGAAATATCGCAAGACTCATAAAGGACACCGCCGGGGTAAAGCTCAGTCCGGGAATATAGTTGTTTTCGGCGATTTTGGTCTGCAGGCGCTAGCGCCCGCCTGGGTTACTAGCCGACAAATTGAAGCAGCACGGCGGGCTATTACCCATCACATTCGTCGTGGTGGCAATGTCTGGATTCGTATTTTCCCGGATAAGCCAGTTACCAAGAAACCGGCGGAGACCCGCATGGGTGGGGGCAAGGGTCCCCCAGACCATTGGGTAGCCGTGGTTAAACCGGGGAGAATCCTATTTGAAATGGGGGGTGTTGGGGAGGAAATAGCTAAAGAAGCAATGCGTCTGGCTTCACACAAGCTCTCGATAGCCACCAGATTTGTGGTAAAGGATGCTGGTGTTGCCGTTGGTCACGATTCTGTAAATAAGGAGCTGGCTTAAGTTGAAGGTTGAGGAAATCCGAGCTCTTAGCTCTGAGGAACTGGTGCAGCAATTAGAGGAAGCTCATCAAGAGCTATTTAACCTTCGCTTTCGCTTAGCTGCTAGGCAGTTGGTAAACCACCGCGAAATTCCGAGGGTTAAAAGGAAGATCGCTAGACTGAAGACTATATTGACGGAGAGAGAAGTAGATATCAAGCACTCTGGAAAATCTTAGATTTCCCGGGGAGCCAACGAGGGTAGGTTTTAGGCTATGGAGAGTAAGCGCAAAAGCAGAATTGGTCGTGTGGTGAGCAATAAGATGGATAAGACGGTGGTGGTGGCCGTAGAAAAGACCAGGCGTCATCCGTTATATAAGAAGATGATTAAGCGAACAGTTAAGCATAAAGCCCATGATGAGAATAACGAGTGTGGGTTAGGCGATATAGTAAGAATTGCCGAAACTCGCCCACTGTCAGGACAGAAGCGATGGCGAGTAGCCGAGATAATAACTAAGGGAGAGGTAATAGAGATTCAGCCTAGAGAAATAACCTAATTAGGATAGAACGATATGATTCAATCTAATACCAGACTTAAAGCAGCCGATAATACTGGAGCCCGACAGCTTATGTGCATTGGCATATTGGGCGGCACCAGAAAGAGATATGCGCGCGTGGGTGACATCATTGTGGCTTCAGTTAAACGAGCCATCCCCGGAGCAGTAGTGAAGAAGGGGGAGGTGGTCAGAGCAGTTATCATTCGCAGCGCTCAGCCATATCGGCGCCCTGATGGCTCTTATATTAGGTTCGATGAAAATGCGGCCGTAATCCTTACTGATAAGAATAATCCTAAAGGAAGTCGAATATTTGGACCGGTAGCCAGGGAGCTGAGAGAGAAAAATTTCACCAAAATTATATCACTGGCACCGGAGGTTTTGTAGGAAAATAGCCAATGAAGATTAGGAAGAACGATACTGTGCTGGTTATTGCCGGTAAGGATAAGGGTAAAACGGGCAAGGTGCGTTTGGCTCACCCCAAGGAAAAGCAGGTACTGGTCGATGGTATAAACTTTATTAAACGACATACCAGGGCAAGGGGGAGGGCTAGGCAAGCCGGCATAATACAGCTTGAGGCGCCAATTCATATGTCCAATGTTATGTTACTGTGTAGTAGGTGTAATCGTCCTACCCGGGTTGGCTTCCGCTTTTTAGAGGATGGGAGGAAGGTTCGGGTTTGCCGCTCATGCCATGAGGTAATTGATTAAATGTCACGATTAAAGGAAAGATACAAAAAAGAGGTTATTCCCAGCCTAAGGGAGCTTCATAAGTATAAGAACATAATGCAAGTACCACGGCTGGAAAAGGTAGTAATTAATATTGGCTTGGGTGAGGCAGTTCAGAATGCCAAGGCTCTGGAAGCGGCTGAAAAAGACCTGACGGCTATTTCAGGGCAACACCCGGTGATCACCCGTGCCAAGAAATCTATTGCTGTCTTTAGGTTAAGAACCGGCATGCCTATTGGACTGAAGGTAACCCTACGAAGAGAATTCATGTATGACTTTTTTGATAAGCTGGTAAATGCTGTCTTACCGCGTATGCGTGAGTTGCAAGGAGTTTCTAGAAACTCCTTTGATGGCAGAGGAAACTATACCCTGGGGCTTAAGGAACAAATTATCTTTCCTGAAGTAGATTATGACAAAATAGACAAAGTGCGAGGGCTAGAGGTATCAATTATCACTACCGCCAAGACCGATGATGAAGGCAGACACCTGCTGGAATTATTAGGTATGCCCTTCGCTAAAGATTAAATGGGGGGAGATGGCTAAAAAGTCAAAAATCGCCAAGTGGAAGCGTCCTGCCAAATACAAAGTGCAGCAGCATAATCGATGTTACCGGTGTGGCCGACCTCGTGCCTACATCCGTAAGTTCGGTTTATGCCGTATTTGCTTTCGTAATTTGGCTCTCGCCGGCCAGATTCCTGGAGTGAGGAAATCAAGCTGGTAATAAAGAATAGATTAGGAAATTACGATGACTATTTCTGATCCAATCGCCGATATGTTAACTCGGATACGTAATGCCATTATGGCACAGCATGATTTTGTGCTGGTACCGACATCGCGAATGAAGCTTTCCATTGCCCGCATCCTCAAGGAGGAAGGGTTCATTAGCGATTATGAGGTGCTCAGGGGCAAGCCACAGCGGGTAATTAAAATTTACCTTAGATATACTGATGAAAATGAGCCCGTCCTTGCAGGATTAGAACGAGTAAGCAAACCTAGCCTGAGGGTATATGTTCAACGGAAAGAGATTTCTCGTGTTCATGGAGGTGCCGGCATCGCCATTATTTCTACCCCTAAGGGTGTAATAACGGGGCAACAGGCCTGGCGCCAAGGGCTTGGTGGTGAACTGCTATGCTATATATGGTAAGCCAGTACAGAGGTAATATATATGTCTAGAGTGGGAAGAATGCCCATAACTGTGCCTGATGGTGTAAAGGTAGATATTAAACAGGCTGAGGTTGCGGTAACCGGACCTAAAGGACAGCTTCGTCGTCGCTTCAGCCCGGATATGTCTATAACTCTAAACAATAATAGCCTGATAGTATCACGACCCAGTGATAGCAAGGTGCATCGTTCCTTACACGGACTGACACGAAGTCTACTGGCTAATATGGTGGAAGGAATAACCAAAGGCTTTGAGAAGGAGCTTGAAATAGTAGGCGTGGGTTATCGGGCGGAAAAGGTAGACGATAAGCTGGTAATTCGTGTGGGCTACTCACACCCGGTAGAGGTGTTACCATTGCCCGATGTGTCCCTGGCAGTAGAGGGAACAAATCGGATTAAGGTTACTGGAATTGCTAAGGAAGTGGTTGGCGAGATGGCAGCTAAAATTCGGGCTATTCGCCCCCCTGACGCTTATAAGGGTAAGGGTATCAGGTATGTTGGGGAGTTAGTCCACCTTAAACCGGGTAAAGCCGGGAAGGCTATCGGGGGATAAGGGGTAATAAAGGTGAAAAATGAACCAAGAGTAGCTCGTTACCGAAGACATAAACGAGTCCGAGCTAAGGTGGAGGGCACAGCTTCTAGACTCCGTTTGTGTGTTTTCCGCAGCTTGAACCATATATACGCTCAGGTTATTGATGACTTAAAAGGGCATACGCTGGCTTCTGCCTCAACCCTTGATTCCGAGATAAAAGGTGATGCCGACGGTAAAGTCAAGAGCGATAAGGCAAAGCTGGTTGGCGTTTTGATAGCTAAGCGAGCACTGAGTAAAGGGGTAAGCCAGGTAGCTTTCGACCGTGGCGGATATAAATACCATGGCCGGGTTAAAGCCCTAGCTGAGGCAGCTCGTCAGGGAGGATTGAAATTCTAAAGGACTGGTGTTAAGACAGGTGAAAAAACTAATAAGCAGAATAGACCCAACAGAATTACCGCTGAAGGATAAGCTGCTCTATGTCAATCGGGTGTCCAAGGTGGTGAAAGGGGGGAAACGCCTCAGTTTTAGCGCCTTGGTGGTAACCGGAGATGGTAACGGTCATGTCGGTATTGGTGTTGGCAAGGCCAGCGAAGTGCCAGGGGCGATTAACAAAGCAGGGGCTATTGCCAAAAAAAACCTGATTAAAGTAGCACTAGCTGACACTACTATCCCCTACGAAATAAGGGTTAAATTTAGCGCAGCTAAGGTCTTGTTAAAACCAGCGTCACGCGGCACTGGTGTTATTGCCGGGGGTAGTATCCGGGCTGTGCTCGAGGCGGCCGGGGTTAAGGATATCCTTACTAAATCATTGGGTAGCTCTAATCGCATTAATGTGGCCAAGGCAACAATACTTGCCCTCAGCCAGCTTAAAGACCCAAAAGAGGAGCTGGCTAAACGCAAGCCAGCTAAAATTGAGGAGGCAGAGAGTGGTGGTTAAGCTGCGTATTACCTGGATTAAAAGTGGTATTGGCTATGTCGAGGTTCAGAAGAGGACATTGAAGGCTCTTGGTTTTCATCGGCTAAATCAGAGCGTTATCCACAATGACTGCGCCTCGATACGAGGTATGGTTAACAAGGTGAAACATCTAATTAAGGTAGAGGAAGCAAAATCGTGAGGCAGGATGAACTTTCCCCAGCCCCCGGCTCTAAAAAGAGCCGAAAGCGAGTGGGACGGGGGGATGGTAGTGGACACGGCACCTATTCAGGACGAGGCTGTAAAGGGCAAAAGTCTCGTGCCGGTTATAAGATGCGTCCCGGCTTTGAAGGTGGGCAACTGCCTTTAATTAAGCGCCTGCCACGAAAGCGCGGCTTTGTCAATATCTTTAGAACCGAGTATAGCACTGTTAATATAAATAAACTTAACACCTTTGAATCTGGAAGTGAGGTAACACCGGAAAAGTTGGTAGCTGCCGGAATAGTGAAATCCCTACGTCAACCAATTAAGATTCTGGCGGCGGGTGATATTAATCACCCCCTGGTAGTAAGGGCAAACAAATTCTCGGCGGCAGCTAAAGCCAAGATTGAAGCTGCCGGGGGCAAGGCTGAGGAGGTGGGGCATGCTGCCGAGGCAAACTAGACCAAGGCTACTCCAGGCAATGATTGATGCCTTCAGCCTGCCTGACCTGAGGCGCCGGATTCTTATCACCATCGGTATTCTGGTAATCTTCCGCTTTGTGGCTCATGTGCCCCTGCCCGGGGTGGACCTTGATGCACTACAACAACTATTCAAGGATATGCCGATATTTGGTATGCTCGACATGTTCAGCGGTGGTGCCATGAGGAACTTCAGTGTGGCGGCAATGGGGGTTTATCCCTATATAACGGCATCAATTATCATGATGCTTCTGGTGCCGGTTATTCCCCGACTACAAGCCATTTCACAGGAAGGGGAGACCGGCAGACACCGGATTAATCTGATTACCCACTGGTTGACAGTGCCCTTAGCCGCCCTTCAGGGCTACGGGCAGTTAGTCTTTCTCCAGCGGCAGCAGCCACCGATTGTCGCTGCCGCAGATGTGCTGCAAACCATAGCTATGGTTTTATCAATGGTAGCCGGCACCATCTTCCTGGTCTGGCTAGGTGAGCTTATTACTGAATACGGCATTGGTAATGGTATATCAATAATAATCTTTGGCGGCATCGTGGCTGGCTTACCAGAACTAATTGGTCAAGGTTTTATAGCTCAGGGACAATTTGGCGGTTTAGCAGCCTATATTATCATAGCCTTAGCCACTATCATGGTAATAGTCATCTTTACGGAGGCACACCGTCGCATTCCGGTGCAATATGCTCGCAGCGTATTTCGTGGCGGCCGCATGCTTAGACAATCTGGCTCCACCCATATCCCACTCAGGGTCAACACCGCCGGGATGATTCCCCTTATCTTTGCCATGTCTCTGGTAATCTTCCCTAGCATGATAGCCAGCTATTTTGCTAATCCAGCCGGAGCCGACCCTAACTTTGCTAACACTATTATGAATTTGTTTAATCCTAGCGCCGCCTTGCCAATGGGTCTATTTTACTGGGGACTCTATTTTCTGATGGTGGTTGCCTTTGCCTTCTTTTACACCATGGTGATTTTTCAGCAGCAGGATTTGCCTAATGCTTTGCAGAGACAGGGAGGCTCTATCCCCGGGATTCGCCCCGGGAAACATACTAAGGAGTATCTTGACCAGGTCATAAAACGTATCACCTGGGCAGGAGCCCTCTTTCTAGCTACGGTGGCAGTAATGCCCTTCCTGATGCGAGAGATTACCAATGTTCAGGTGATTCAGCTATCAAGCTTTGGTATGCTTATCGTGGTTGGCGTGGTTTTAGATACCATGAAGCAACTGGAAGCGCAATTAGTAATGCGGCGCTACGAAGGTTTTATAAAGTAGGAGAAAGTGTGCCGGCACGGCAAAGGCTCCATTAAATAGGAGGAAGTGGTGCGGCATTGCCAAAGCTTTATCAAATAGGATAAAAGATGTATATTATCTTTCTAGGGGCGCCTGGGGCGGGTAAAGGAACACAAGCGGCTATTGTAGCTCAGGAACTAAAGCTGGTTCATATTGCCTCCGGCGACCTGTTCCGGCAGGCGGTAGAGATGGGGACGGAAATGGGAACAAAGGCTAAGTCTTATATGGAGAAGGGAAAGTTAGTCCCTGATGAGATAACCATAGAAATGGTTTCAGAGCGTATGGCGGCTCCTGATTGTGAATCTGGAGTAATTCTTGATGGCTTTCCCCGGAATCTCAAACAGGCAAAGGCACTGGATAAAGCTTTAGCCAAGCAAGCCAAGGCTATAGATAAAGTGGTATATATCAAGGTCTCTGAGGAGGAGCTGCTGAGGCGGCTCAGCGGGCGCTGGGTTTGTCGTAATTGTCAAACACCATATCACGCCACCGATTCTCCGCCTAAGGTTTGGGGTAGGTGTGACCGGTGTGGCGGTGAACTATACCAACGCCCTGATGATACCGCGCAAACAGTTAGGGAGCGGTTACAGGTCTATTTTGCTCAGACGGCTCCCCTTATTGACTATTTTACCCGAAGGGGTAAGTTATTAGAGATTGATGGTGAGGGAAGTGTAGATGAGGTGACACAGAAAATTATGGCCGTCCTCCATGAGGGGAAATATAACAGATGAGCACAATCGTCAAAGACATAGACATTAAAAGTGACAAAAATATTGCCGCCATGCGTCAGCCCGGGAAAATTGTGGCTACTATACTGGGAATACTGAGTAATCACGTAAAACCAGGGATTAAGACCAAAGAGCTAGATAATATCGCTGCCAGAGAACTGAAAAGGCTGAGAGCCAAAGCTTCATTTAAGGGATACCGGGGATTTCCAGCCAGTCTCTGCGTGTCAGTGAATGATGAGATAGTACACGGGATTCCCGGGGTGCGGGTGCTGTGTGAGGGTGATATTGTCTCCCTTGACTTCGGCGCCATTTTTATGGGCTTTCAGGGCGACGCTGCAGTAACAGTGGGCGTTGGAAAGATAAGCTCAGCCGCTAAACAGCTCATAGAAACTACCAAGGGTGCTCTGGAAACAGGGATTAGAGCTGCTCGTCCCGGGGCAAGATTGGGGGATATTTCTGCCGCCATTCAAGATTATGCGGAGAGAAAAAATGGTTTTCGGGTAGTGCGCGAGTATACCGGGCATGGTATTGGCCGGGAGATGCATGAGGAACCTCAAATACCCAACTTTGGTTTACCGGGAACCGGACCGGTGCTAAAGAGGGGTATGACCCTTGCCCTTGAACCCATGGTGAATGCTGGTGACTGGCGTACAAAGCTCGGTGATGACCGCTGGACAGTGTTTACGGCTGATGGTAGCCTTTCGGCTCACTTTGAACATACCATTGTCATTACTGATGCTGAACCAGAGGTGCTTACCACCGTGTAGAGAGGAAACGTATGACTAAGAAGCAAGCTATTGAGGTTGAGGGAACAGTAGTAGAACCGCTGCCTAATGCCATGTTTCGTGTCGAGTTACCCAATGGGCATAAGGTGCTAGCGCATATTTCAGGTAAGATAAGACTACATTATATTAAAATATTACCCGGTGATAAGGTGTTGGTGGAGCTTTCTCCCTATGACCTGAGTCGGGGCAGAATTACCTATCGGTTTAAGTAATTGGTTAATTAGCTAAGCAGAAAAGGACTTATTATGAAAGTACAAGCTTCAGTTAAAGTTAGATGTGAAAAATGTAAGGTAGTAAAGCGGCGAGGGGTGGTTAGGATTATTTGTTCCAACCCGAGGCATAAACAGAGGCAGGGGTAGTTTTCGCCAGCAAGGAGGGGATAGATGGCACGTATAGCCGGTGTGGATATACCCAGAAATAAGCATATTGGCATTTCGCTACAATATATTTATGGTATTGGTTCTAGCTTGAGCCAAAAGATTCTAGACCAGACTGGTATCAATCCTGATATCAAGGTGAATGACCTTACTGAAGATGAGGTCAATCGTCTCCGTGAGCTTATTGACCGGGAGTATAGGGTTGAGGGTGAGCTTAGAAAAGGGGTTAACCTTAACATCAAGCGCCTCACTGAGATTGGCAGCTACCGAGGTATCAGGCATCGTCGTGGTCTGCCGGTTAAAGGGCAACGAACCCGAACCAATGCTCGTACCAAGCGTGGTTCTCGTAAGACAGTGGCGGGTAGAGGACAGAGGCGTGGTATGACGAAGAAGTAATTAGGCTGGTACTAAAACAGGAGGAAAAATGCCACAGAAGAAGCAAGGTAAGCGAAGACGAGGGGAACGCAAGTCTGTTCCGGCCGGGAGAGCCTACATTCAATCCACCTTCAATAATACTATAATTACTCTTACCGACCCTTCGGGGAATGTTATCGCCTGGGGAAGCTCAGGTACCGCCGGGTTTAAGGGCTCACGCAAGAGCACTCCCTATGCCGCTCAATTGGCTGCCCGCGATGCGGCCCGAAAAGCTATGGAGCATGGCTTACGTCAAATAGAGGTTTATGTTAAGGGTCCTGGCAGTGGGCGTGAGGCGGCTATTCGTTCTCTCCAAAGTGCCGGACTTTACATTACCAGCATTAGGGATGTGACTCCCATCCCGCACAATGGTTGTCGCCCACCAAAAAGAAGGCGAGTGTAGGAGGCGAAGGAATGGCAAGGTATACAGCAGCCGTCTGCCGATTATGTCGCCGTAGTGGCGAGAAACTATTTCTGAAAGGCAGTAAGTGTGTTACTAAATGTACCCTGGAGAGGCGGGGAAGACCCCCAGGACAACTGTCGCGTCAGCGCCGTCGACCTTCTGAGCGTGGTCTTCAACTGAGAGAGAAGCAAAAAGCCCGTTATACCTATGGCATCCTAGAACGGCAATTTAGGCGGTTCTTTGCTAAAGCCGAGCGGCAATCAGGCATCACCGGAGAAAATTTCCTAGTGCTACTGGAAAGGCGGCTGGATAATGTGGTATATCGTTTAGGCTTCGCTGACTCCCGCCCTCAAGCTCGTCAGCTAGTTTGTCATGGGCACATTTTGCTCAACGAGCGCAAGACTGATATACCATCTTGTTTGGTCAAAGAAGGCGATACGATTAGTTGGCAACCGATAAGCATGAAAACCGAGTATTATAAGCAAATGGTCCAGAGCATTGAGAGCAAGTCAGTTCTGAATTGGCTAAGTCTGGATAAGCAGAACCTTGTTGGTCAAATTTTATCACTGCCTACACCTGATGATATTGAGGCTAAAATTGATGGCAAGACTATAGTTGAATACTACTCACGATAAGTTAGTTAATAAGGAGGGAGCACCTTGTCTCGTCTAGTAATACCTGAGATTAAGTGTGTTGAAGGCGAAGCTACCTTCGGACGCTTTCTAGTTGAGCCACTGGAAAAAGGTTTCGGTACTACCTTGGGCAATAGCCTACGGCGAGTGCTATTAGGTTATCTTCCCGGGGCAGCCGTAACCTGGGTTAAGATTGAGGGAATTCAACACGAATTCTCTACTATTCCTTATGTGAAGGAGGATACTATTGAGTTTCTGCTTAATGTTAAAGCATTAAGATTAAGGTCTCTTTCCGGTCAACCAGGCAATTTAACACTGGAGGTAGAGGGAGAGGGACGAGTTTGTGCGGCTGATATTAAACCTTCGGCTGACTTTGAAATTGTAAACCCTGAACTTTACCTGGCTACCTTAGATTCGCCTGAAGCCAGTCTTTCTATTGATCTTAATGTGGAACTGGGTGAGGGCTATAAGCAAGCTGAGGCTAGTGATAATCTGCCGGTGGGGGCGATACCAGTAGATGCCATCTTCAGCCCAATACGCAAGGTAAATATTACTGTTGAGCCAACTCATGTTGGTCGGGAGACTAGCCATGAACGGTTATCTCTGGAAGTATGGACAGATGGAACGATATCACCGGTAGAGGCAATCAGCCTCGGAGCTGACATTCTGATAAAGCAGCTCTCACCGTTTGTCGAATATACCAAGGTTTCCCAGATGGAGGAGGAGAAACAACTCATTCGCCGTTCAATTCCTGATGAAAAATATGATATGCCGGTAGAGCAACTGGACTTATCAGTGCGCACCCTTAATTGTTTAAGGCGCGGTAATATTACTACGGTAGGAGAACTTATAACTAAAGGGGAGAAGGAGCTGCTTTCACTACGGAATTTTGGGCAGAAGTCCAGACTGGAGTTAGAGGAGCGTCTCAAGGAATTAGGACTGTCTCTGTCTCCCAAGGTAGAGGCAGAGGAAGAGGCAGAGCATGAGGCATAAAGTAGCTGGTAGAAGGCTAGGTAGACCCAGCGGTCACCGGAGGGCGCTGTATCGCAACCTGGTGACTGACCTTCTACGCTATGAAAAAATTACTACTACCGAAGCCAAGGCTAAAGAGGTACGCGGTCTGGCTGAGAAGATGATTACCCTGGGTAAGGGGGGTGGACTTCACTCCCGTCGTCAGGCGCTATCATTTATTTTAGATAAGAAAGTGACCGATAAGGTATTTGCTGAGCTTGCCCCAAGGTATGCTGAGCGCTCTGGTGGCTATACCCGTATTACTAAAATAGGACCTAGATTGGGTGACGGAGCAGCTATAGTTCAGCTTGAGTTGGTGAAGTAACATCCACCCCCACTGGCTTGGGGATTAAGGAAGGTTGTCGCTTGGCAACGATGACCAAGATGGTATTAATTATGGAGTATAAGGGTACACACTATCACGGCTTCCAGCTACAGGCCAATCTGCCCACCATTCAAGGGGAGATAGAGAAAGCCTTAATGAAGCTTACTGGAGAGAGACATCGGGTGATGACGGCTAGTCGAACCGATGCCGGCGTCCATGCCAAGGAACAGGCGGTTAGCTTCAGGACCAGCTCGTCTCTGCCGCCACCGACTTTTATTAACGGGCTAAACTATTATTTGCCCAGGGATATTGCGATTAAGACGGCGTATAGAGCGAGTGCTTCTTTTAATGTTAGGCGTGATGCCCTTAACCGTGAATATAGCTATTACATTTTAAATAGTTTGACTCGTTCTCCTATCTGGGAAGGCTTCTCTTACCTCGTTAGTGGTCATCTGGATATTGAAGCCATGAATCAGGCGTCTCAGACTCTTATTGGTCAGCATGACTTTGCCTCATTCGCTACCTATATCGGGCCTGGCGTAAAAAGTACGGTTCGGCATGTCTACCGGGCAGAAATAGAAAAGGACGGGGAATTAGCTATTTTTAATATGGTGGCTAACTCCTTCTTGCCTCATCAGGTGCGCAATACTGTCGGCACCCTAATTAGAGTTGGTCTAGGCAAGATGACCATTAATGAATTTGGTAATATACTTGAGGCAAAAGAACCGGCACTGGCTGGGCCAACGGCTCCTGCCTGTGGGCTGTACCTAATGCGAATAAATTATCCACACCCTTTGGAGCGATACGATGAAAACATATAGTACTAAGGCGTCTGAGATTAAGCGAGAGTGGCATCTTATTGATGCTTCAGACAAAGTTTTAGGCCGGCTATCTACTCAAGTGGCAAAACTATTGATAGGCAAACACAAGCCAATATTCTGCCCTCATCTGGATACCGGCGACTTTGTCGTTGTTATCAACGCCGAGAAGGTTCGTGTTACCGGCAATAAGGCAAAGCAGAAGATCTATTATAGACATTCCGGATATCCCGGGGGACTGAAGAGTATCAATTTTGAGAAAATGATGCAGACTCACCCTACCCGGGTGATTGAGCATGCCGTCAAGGGTATGTTGCCTCATAACCGGCTGGGTGCTAAAATGTTTAAGAAGCTGAGGGTCTATGTCGGTGATACCCACCCTCACCCAACACAGACCAAGGCTAGCTCAGCCAAGGTAGTAACTACAGAGAGTTAAAGAGAGGCGGCGCCTCTCTTAAGAAATTATCTTCCTTTGTCAAAGGGAAGGGAATAGGTTTAAATGGAAAAGCAAGCTTATTTTTATGGGACAGGTCGACGCAAGACAGCGGTGGCTCGGGTAAGACTACTACCCGGTGATGGTGCCATTATCATAAATGGCGACCCCTATGAGGAGCTATTCCCCCGTCTTGAGCACCGCCAAACTATAATACAACCCCTTTTGGTTACCGAGAGCCTCGATAAGTATAATGTTATCGCCAAGGTAAACGGGGGTGGCATATCAGGACAGAGCGGTGCCATTTCCCACGGTATTGCCCGAGCCCTGGTCAGGGTTGATGAGCGGCTTAGGCCGTTACTCCGCCAGTACGGACTGCTAACCCGGGACTCCCGGGTTAAAGAGAGAAAGAAGGTTGGTCTCAAACGGGCCCGCAAAGCCCCTCAATATACTAAGCGGTAGGAGCTGGTGGGCAATCTGCTTGTTTAGATAATCTATAAAATTTATTGTGACCTATCCCCCTGACCCCCTTCCCTTAAAAGGAGAGGGGGATTAAGGGGGTGAGGTTGATAAATAATCTCTAAAGAATCGCTAATAGCCCAAACTTATTGCTCGGCTCGTCCGTAGTCATCCTCTAGCCTTACCACATCATCTAGCTCAGGGGTTGAGACTTCAAAAAAGGTGGTGTCTTCTATTGCTTTCAGGCGATGTTTGGTAAACGGAGGAACCTCAATACAATGACCAGGCTGAACTACCTTAGACACTATGCGCCCATCGCTTCCCTCAATATCAAGCAATGCCTTCCCTTCGTATATATACAGAGTTTCATCCTTCTTTTTATGATATTGAAGGCTGAGGCGGTGTCCTTTTCTAACGAAGATTACCTTACCGCTATACTTCGGGGTATGAGCAAATAATAGCTCAAATCCCCAGGGCTTTTCCGTTTTCTGGGGAAATTTATCTTCCATACCCAATTCTTGCCTTTAGACTCCGGTTAATTCTCTACCAGACTCAAGCAGCCTGTCTGCCCGAGCCTGGCTATCACTTTCGGCATAGATGCGAAGCACTGGCTCAGTTCCGGAAAACCTGATAAGCAACCAGGTGGTATCAACCAGGATAAAGCGGAAGCCATCAGCAGTATCTGTCTTTACCACCTTAACCCCGTCAATAATATCGGGGGAATTGTCTCTGATACGAATACTTATCGCCTGGCGCTCCTCAGCGGGAAACTTTATATCTACCCGTTTATAATAGTGAGGTCCCACCTTACTATATAGATAGTCTAACAGCTCTGACGGGGTCTTGCCGGTCTTAACCATCAGGTCAAGGAAATAGAGACCAGCCAGAATACCGTCTCGCTCTGGCACATGACCTCGGAAGCCATAGCCACCACTTTCCTCACCACCGATGAGCGCATTTTTAGCCACCATTATCGGGGCAACATACTTAAAGCCCACCGGCGCCTCATAGACCGGCACATTAAATATCTCACCCAAGCGATAGAGCATACTGGTGGTAGTTATTGTCTTGACTATAGGACCTCGCTCCCCACGCACTTCCAGTAGGTACAGGCAGAGCAAAGCAAAGACCTGGAGCTGGTTTAAGAACATCCCCTTTTCATCTATAATGCCAATACGGTCAGCATCGCCATCAGTAGCCAAGCCTACATCAGCTCCCTGCTCCTTAACTGTAGTTGAAAGCCGAGCTAAATTAGCCGCAATTGGCTCAGGCTGTTTCATCCCCGGGAATAATGGATTGCGTTCGCTATTTATCTCGGTTACCTTGATGCCTCCCCCATCTAACAGCATCTTGAAATAGCCAGCGCCGGTGCCATACATCGAGTCAACCACTATCGCCAGCCTGGCTTGACGCAGCTCATTGAGGTCAATAAGGCTCTTTAGCTGGTTAAAATAAATTGGGGTTAAGTCAAGATATTCCACCAGCCCCTGTTTTGAAGCTTCAGCCAGTGGCAAGTGATTTATCTTTCCTGTAGCCAAGGTATGGGAGATATTCTTTTCTAGTTTAGCGATAACATCAGTAGGGGCACTGGCACCATCGTTAGTTTTATACTTAAAGCCGCTCCACTGAGCCGGATTATGGCTGGCAGTTATAATAATAGCCCCACCAGCTTTTTTAGCTAGAACGCCATAGCTTATCATCGGTGTGGGGGTTGCCTGGGAGTAGAGATAAACCTTTATTCCGTTGCCAGCAACTACCTCGGCGGCGGCTGAGGCAAAGTCTTCAGAGGCAAAACGGGTATCATAGCCAATAATCAGCCCCCGACTGGCTAGACCTGCCTGTTTAAGGTAATCGGCTACCCCTTGAGCACAAGCCCGCACATTATCAAAGGTAAAGTCCTGGGCGATAATTCCTCGCCAGCCGTCAGTGCCAAATTTAATGGGATTATTTTTCAACCCCATCCCCTTTTTCCCCTTCCCCTTGATAAGGGGAAGGGGAAGATATTTTTACTAGAGAGGCTTCGCCCCTCTTAAACACCCCTTATATTATCCTCTCCTTTATTACTTACCCAGTGCCTCTTTTCTCAGCATCTCGGCTTTGTCGGTCTTTTCCCAGGGGAGGTCAAGGTCGTCTCGCCCAAAGTGTCCGTAACAGGCTGTCTGGCGGTAGATGGGACGGCGTAGGTCAAGGGTCTGAATAATAGACCCAGGCCTAAGGTCAAAGTGCTTGTTAATCAGTACAAGTATGAGCTCCTGGTCAACCTTAGCCGTGCCAAAGGTCTCAATGGAAACAGAGAGTGGGTGGGCGACGCCAATAACATACGAAATCTGGAGCTCAAGTCGCTCAGCCAAGTCGGCAGCCACAATGTTTTTGGCTATGTAGCGAGCCATATAGGCCGCCGAGCGGTCAACTTTAGTCGGGTCTTTACCCGAGAAGCTACCACCGCCATGTCGGGCAATACCACCATAAGTATCAACCAGTATCTTGCGACCGGTAAAACCGGTATCGGATACCGGGCCGCCAATGACAAAACGACCGGTAGCATTAACATAAAATTTTGTCTTCTCGTCAATTAGCCGGGCAGGGACAACTACCCTGATTACCTGCTCAATAATATCTTTCTCGATTTGGCTGCGGCTGACATCCGGGTTATGCTGGGCACCAATCACCACGCTATCTACTCGCCGCGGAACGCCATTATTATATTCTACGGTTACCTGCGATTTACCATCAGGACGAAGATAGAGTAGAGTATTTTCCTTCCTCACCTGTGCCAGGCGCTGGCACAGCTTATGTGCCAGAGAAACAGGCAGCGGCATGAGTTCCGGTGTCTCACTACAGGCAAAGCCAACCATCATTCCCTGGTCACCGGCACCAATCTTATCCAAATCATCACCGCTGGACAAGCCCGTTTTAACCTCCAATGACTCGCTTACTCCCTGGTCAATGTCACTGGACTGTCCCTGAATAGAGACCATCACCCCACAGGATTGATAGTCAAAGCCATATTCGGGATAGATGTAGCCGATATCGCGAACCACACCCCGCACTATTTTTGGAATCTCAACATAGCAACCGGTGGTAATTTCGCCCATAACAATTATCAAGCCATTAGTTACCGCCGTCTCACAGGCAACCCTGGCACCGGAGTCATTCTTCAATATAGCATCAAGAATAGCATCTGATATCTGGTCACATAGTTTATCCGGATGCCCTTCGGTAACTGATTCTGAGGTAAACATATACTTAGATAAGCTGGTAAAACTGTTGGTCATTTTAGCCTCCATTATTTTATGTCCCCTGTTCCCAACTGGTCAGGTATTCCTGCTGTTCAGGAGTTAAACTATCAATATCAATGCCCATAGACTTAAGCTTTAGCCGAGCTACCTGTTTATCAATTTCTTCCGGTACTGAGTAGACTTTAGACTCAAGACTTTCCCTATTTTTTACTATATACTCCAGACACAGAGCCTGGTTGGCAAAGCTCATATCCATAACACTGGCTGGGTGTCCCTCAGCCGCCGCCAGATTAATCAGTCTCCCCTCACCGAGCAGGTATAGGTGACGCCCACTATTCAGAGTATATTCATCGACCAAGTGTCGCATCTGTCGCTTGCTATGAGCCAGGCTTTCCAGGGCCGGGATATTAATCTCAACATTAAAATGTCCACTGTTAGCTAAGATAGCTCCATCCTTCATCGCCTGAAGATGGACTTTATCAATGACATTCTTATCACCAGTAGTGGTAATAAAAATATCACCTACCTTGGCCGCTTCTATCAGGGGCATAACCTGGTAGCCATCCATAACTGCTTCTAGGGCACGGACTGGCGCTACCTCAACTACAATCACCTGGGAGCCCAATCCGCTGGCTCTTAAGGCAATACCATGCCCGCACCAGCCATAGCCACAAATCACCACCTTTTTACCCGCCCACAGAATATTAGTGGCACGGGTGACGCCATCAATAGTACTTTGCCCGGTGCCATAGCGATTATCAAACAGATACTTGGTCTGAGCATCATTTACCGCAATTATAGGATACCTTAGTTTTCCTGCTTTATCCAGGCTACGTAGTCTGATAACGCCGGTAGTGGTTTCCTCAGTGCCACCGATGACATTACTAATTAAATCACCCCGACTGGTATGGAGGGTGGCAACCAGGTCAGCACCATCATCAACAGTAAGCTGGGGATTAGTATCTAGAGCAGTATTAATGTGCTTATAGTATGTTGCCTCATCCTCCCCCTTGATGGCATTAGTGGGAATATCATATTCCACCAGGGCAGCAGCGACATCGTCCTGGGTGCTGAGTGGATTAGAGGCACACAGGATAATATTAGCTCCACCATCCTTCAGGATCAGGGCCAGGTTTGCTGTTTCGGTAGTAATGTGGAGGCAGGCTGAAATCCGAATACCCCGAAAGGGCTTTTCTTTAGCGAACCTCTGCCTGATTAGCTCTACCACTGGCATCTCCCGGTAAGCCCATTCAATACGAAGCTTACCAGCCTCAGCCAGCGATGGGTCTTTAATGTCATATTGTCTTTTACTCATTTTTCCCCCTATCGTATTTTCAGCGGGTCGGCTCCATGGTTTATCAATCAGCCAGTGGCCTGGCGACAACAATTTTCCAGGGGACTATTTTGAAAAGTACAAACTCCTCCGCTTTAGTTATCTGATATCCCGCTTCCTTCACCGATTCTTCCACATAAATCGGTCGGCAATTGGCATACTTAGGAATCTTCTGATGCAGCCACTCATAGAACCTTAGAAATAGTGAGCCTTCCCTACCTTCTTTGGTCAGACTGGCAACACCGAGCCTTCCACTAAGCTTTAGTACCCTCTTGACTTCCTTGAGAACTCTAGGAATATCCGGCGTATCAAATAGCTCTAAGGTGCTACCCATGTAAACAGCATCGAATTGACTATCTTGGTAAGGCGTACCCCTGGCATCCTCTTCACATAGTTCCACCCGGTCCATAAGCCCGGCTTTTTTAAGCCTTTTTCTGGTTATCTCTAACATCTGAGGCGTTAAATCAATACCGTAGGCTTTACCGTTTTCGCCAACAGAGTTAGCCATTTCCTTTAGCGAATATCCTGTGCCTACGCCTACCTCAAGAACCACCTCGCCAGGAGTCACCAACAGAAGTTGTAGAGCTTTCTGTCTAAGTCCTTTCTCAATTATCCCCTCGATGATACCATAAAACCGGCTCACCACACCATAGCTCTTCTTAATGTCCTCCAGGCTTACTGGTACTCCCAGTATTTTTTTCTCGCTGTTACTCATTTACACACCCAGTGCTAAACTTATATTGGTCTTGAAACATTCCTGCCGGCGCGAAGCCATTGGCTATCTCTTGAACTGTTTGGCAACATAATCAGGTATATCCAATGTGCCAAGAAGGAGCGGCTTTTGATGACAGTCACTACCCCCGGTCATAAGCAGACCGTACTCCATAGCAAACTCGATATAGTGTGCAGTGGTCTTTACATTGTTTCTTGAATGCCAGCACTCCACCCCATCAATATATTCTAACATATATTGTTCAATAATCTTCGTCTGTTCATCCAAATCAGGTGTTATGCTTATTAGAGATGTCCCATGCGGGTCGTTGGGGTGGGCATGTACCAGTATGCCCCCGGCGTTCCTGATTAACCCTGACGCTTCAGCAAGTGAAAGTGGGTACTTAGCGACATCGCACTTGACCAGATATTTATCAAATGCTTCTTGCTTATCTCTGACAATCCCTTTTTCTATCAGGTAGTTGGCGATATGGGGACGGCCAAAGGTGCCATCGACACTATCCTGAATATTCTTGAGGTCTTTCTCAGTGAATCTTTCGATATTCTCTTTAGCAAACTCAGCATTCAGATTCCGTAAAATCTCTCGTGCTCTTACCTCTCTATGTTTTCTCATCAATTGAAGTTTATTTTTTAGCTCTTGATTGCCGATATCATAGTGGTACCCCAGGAAATCCAAGGAAACAGACTTATCAATATACTGAAATGTCACATTCAATTCTACGCCGGTAATGTAGGCTACACTATACTCTCTAGCCAGAGCGATGGCTCTTTCCTGGCAGTCCACAGAATCATGGTCAGTTATTGACATCAAATCGATATTTCTCTTCTTGGCTTCCTGAAAAATCTCTTCTACAGATAGATTGCCATCCGAACAGGTTTTGGTATGGATGTGTAAGTCTATTTTCATTTCTATCTCTTTTCCATACCAATGACATACCAATCTTCACGCAAATCGTGACAAGTATCAACTACTAAATGGATGATATTAAGGCTCGGATATAAGTCCTTTAAGTCATTCAGGTCCACTTGCTCGAACTTCTTTTTATTGTTGAGGTAGGCTTGTTCAGTCAGTGCATTCGATACGTAATCTGCCTTAGTCCGTTTCAGTATTCGTTCAATCGATACCTCCGGCGGACAGTCCGTTTGCAGGATGACGAATGCCAGATTGTGTTTGGCGGCTATGGCAGCAGCACGCCTTCTTAATGACTGGGTGACAAAGGTGGCATCAAGTATCACGCCATCGCCTTTTTCCAGACTCTCGTCTGCCCGTCGGAACATTTCGTCATAGACCATTGTTCGTTTATCCATACTGGAGGCCATCTTTTCGTCAAATATATCCTCATTTTTCAGCACCTCCAGCCTAATCAGGTCAGAACGAAGGAGAGGGATACCCTTAATCTTGGCTACATCCTCAGTCGTCTCAGTTTTCCAGGTACCAGGAAGACCACAGGCGATAAGCAAAAAACCAGTGCCCAACTCGGTTTCTATGAATTTGGCGAATGGTTCTTTCAATTTGCACCTCCTTCCTATATTTCTATATACGATTCGGCCAGCTCGAAATAACTCTTAGCCACGTCTAAAACGCTCGCTTTTTCCTCGGCTGAGATATAGGAGTCATCAAGCTTAAAACTTTCCACCTTCCCCCGCACGTAAGCCCGGTAGCACTTATAGAAGTTAAGTAGCTCCACCAGTTCTCTATCCTGGCTCTTATCTACATAGGCATTGATAAAGCCATGTGATAGGTCAGCCCGCCCATAGTGGTCTAAATCCATAGCCAGGAAGGCGACCTCTGAGACAATATCACAGTATCTAAACCTATCATTAAATTCTATGCAATCATAGATGTAGATCCCATTACTGAAACAGATATGAGCAGCATGGAGGTCTCCATGACAATCCCGTATCCGGGCATCCTGTATCCGCTTACGGAATAGAGAAGCATTTTTCTCAATAAAATTATCAGTATAAGCTTTAATGCGCTGATATTTCTTTCGAGAAATGGTATGAGAAACGTATTTTTCAGTCTGAGTAAAATTTTCCTCAGTATTCTGGGTAATAGCACCAAGCTCACCAAAGGCACTGATAGTGATATTGGTCTCGGCTTTGTTGTGGAACTCCACTAATTTTTGTGCCAGGCTAGCTACCATTTCTGGTAATACCTGATTTTTAACCAGCAGCACATCCATCATTGCTTCCCGGGGAAGGCGGCACATCTTCACGGCATACTCAATAAGCTCGCCTTGACCGCCAACTGAAATACTACCCCGTTCCCGGTTTATTGGCACTACCCCGATATAGACATCGGGAGAGAGGCGTCGGTTAAGTTCAACCTCCCGCTGGCAGAAGAAGTGGCGCTTTGCTAAAGTGGTATAGTCCAGGTAGCCAAGGTTTACCGGCTTCTTCACTTTATACACATAGTCATCAGTCAAAAAAACAAAGGACATCTGGGTCTGTACCAGTTCAATATGCTTGGGAACCTCAGGATAGGCTCTCGGCTCTAGCAGTGCTTGAACCAGTTCCGGTAGCTGCGGCATCAGCCCCATTCCCCCTCCTCACCAGTAGCTTCTAGCCAGTGTCGCAACTCCGCCAGCACCTCTTGATGATTGTCCCTGGTAACCTCAATTAACTTTACTTGTAGTCGGCGCTTGATGGCATCTGCCCACGGGTTGGGATTGAGCATAATGGTTCCCAGAACCCACTTGCCACTGTCGATTATCTGCAAAACAGTCTCCCTGAAAATAGTGGAGAAAAGCTCCATCTTCCCAATTTCGTCGATGATTACCAACTCACACTCCCGAGCTGCCTGGCGAAGGGCAGAGACACCTACCCGGTCTAGACTGCCAGTGTCAACCCCGTACTTACTTACCCGGTATGGGCTGCGAATATCAACATGAGCCAGTAGGGTACTCTGACCATCCAGGGTAACCAGCCTGAAGCCCTGTCTTACTCCGTGGCTTCGGATTTCCTCAGTGTAAAAGCCGCCAGCTTTACCCTTCATCCCAGCTACTGCCTGCTTGATAAGGCTGGTTTTCCCTGTCCCCGGTCTGCCAGTAAGCAGATAGACTTGCTTCATAGGCGGCTACTGCTCTAGAACTTGGCTTGAGCCTTTCTTCTCTCCTTCAACTTCTTTCTCTTGCGCAATGCTTAAGAGCGGTCACTCTTTTCCTCTTATTCATCGTTAGTAATATAACCCAAATTAGCTTTCCCCACCACCTCCGGCTTTATCAGCAAAGACCTCAACAAACTTAGCAATAGAGCGGTCATAGGTCTTCTCCACCTCCGGGGGAAATACGCAGGCGGGAAGCTCGCTGTACTTCAGGTGATATGAGATGCATTCACAGCACTTGCCCTTTCTGGAGCAGGGCTCATAGGTGCAGATGCAATTTGCCTTATTGACCTCAATCCGGCATTCCATTTGCAAGACTCCCCCTTCAATAGCTCGTTCATCACGAAGATGGGATCAAACCAATTTACATGTAACGCTTTCTTATTTTTGCCGATAGTTCGGTCAGTAGCTCCAGTGCCCGGGCTGATGCCTCTGCGGTGGCTAGAGATGCTAAGCCACAACTAGGAGTAATCAGCCCCTGCCCTATGAGTTGCTGAAAGCGGATACCCTTTCTGGTAAAGGGTGCCATTGCCTCCTCTAGGCGGTCTTTAAGGCTGGCTACCGATTCCTTAGCTAGCGATTCTTCATCGTTTGGGATAATCCCCCAGGCAATAGCACCTTTGCGGTCAAGGAACTTCTTTACTGCCTCTGGGTAAAGACTCAAGGACTCAGCATAATTATAGGTATCAAAGCTTAAGATATCAGTGCTGGTGTCTAGTATAACTGACCAATCGGTATTGCCACAGCAGTGAATACCCTTAACTCCGCTAATGCCACCAAAAACCTCCTCCAAGAGGCTGATAACCCTTTCTTTGGACAGTGACATTGAGACTGAACCGAAGGCAGCCATATAAGGCTCATCAACGAAGATGATGGTGTTGGGACAGACTTCTTTTAACTTCTTTTCTTGCCAGGCTGCCTTTAGTCTAAGTAATCTGGGCACGGCATCACCCAGGACATCATCATAGAGTATCGCCCGACGACTGTCATCGGCGACAGTTAGCCCCCAGGTAATCGGTCCGGTTATCTGCCCCTTAACTGCCTGGGGTGAGAGGTCCTTCAAGGCCAGAAAACTGTGGAGTCCGGCGGCGTATTCCGGACTAATGGGATATTTGTCAATATCGTTTTCCAGATAGGCAGTATAGAGTTGCTCCAGCGGTTTATCCAGGTCCTGGGAGTGGTCTATATAGATTCTATTCTCCTTAATTACCACACCGGGAAAGCCCTGGCTATACTGGACATACATATTCTCCAGAAAAGAGCGATTGGGTAGCTGAGGCCAGACGGGGATGTCTTTGAGGTAGCGGGTAACCTGCGAGCACGCCTCTGACGAGTCGGTATGCGGCATACTGCCAATAACCGTGGGCAAGCAACCAAATTCTATATTGGACATAGTATCGTTAACTACCTTCCTTACTTAAATACTTGCCGATTAACAGGTTAAGTTTTTTCTTCTGCTCGGCGGGTATGAACTCAGGAGCGGTAACAATGGCTGTCTCCAGTGCCGTAGCACAGTCACAACGGCGCGTCTCAGGCATTCGGCTAACTACCAGCTTAATAATCTTCTTAGCATTATCAATATTCCGGCGCATACAGCTCAGAATAATATCTGCTGTTACCGGTTGGCTTCTCTCCATCCAGCTGTCGTAGTCAGTAACACAGGCAATGCTAGCGTAGCAGATTTCTGCCTCCCGTGCCAGCCTGGCTTCAGGCAGTGCCGTCATGCCAATAATATCAGCTCCCCACGAGCGGTAGAGCCGTGATTCCACCCGGGTTGAGAAGGCAGGACCTTCCATAGTAACATAGGTACCTCTAAAGTGGACATCAGCCCCTACCTCTTTGGCTACCTGATAGAGAGTCTGGCTCAGCACCGGGCAGAAGGGCTCGGCAAAGGGGATATGGGCGACAATACCCTCAGTAAAGAATGAATTTGCCCGATTCCGGGTGCGGTCAATAAGCTGGTCAGGAATAACCAGGTCACCGGGCTTGATTTCTTCCTTGAAGCTACCGGCTGAGTTCATAGCGATTATCTGCTCCACCCCCAGCGACTTTAAGGCATAGATATTAGCCCTCACCGGTATTTCGGTGGGAGAAATGCGGTGCCCCTTGCCGTGCCGGGGCAGGAAGGCAATCCCCACCCCCTCCAGCTTACCGATGGTTATGGCATCACTCGGTTTGCCAAAGGGAGTTGTTATGTCAACTTCTTCAATACCGGTCATCCCCTCAATATCATACAGCCCCGTCCCCCCAATCACCCCTATCTTAGCTCGTGGCATTAAAGACCTCCTTATTGTTGTAAGTTAAAGTAGTCAGGGAATTCATCTTTTAATGTTTTTAAGACTTCATGCGTAATTTGGCGAACGCTGGGCAACACAGGATTGTTCTTGAAATCCTCTGCAACATCACCTCTAAAGAACTTCCAGCCCAGAGAATGAAATCTTGAAAGGTTGGCGTAGGCTTGGTCAAGGGTCGGATCAACATGAGCACCGCCCTCTTTATTCGCAATATCAAGAACTAAATTCTTTCGGGTGAATATGTTATTCAAGTTATCTCTGATTACAACTTTTCTATACCACCACTCGACAAAGCTTGTCTTCTTGACTCTGCCAGGAGGCAAATCATCCAACGGAGCCTCGTATTCTCCTCCTCCATTCGGGAATGTAAATTTCTTCCGTACTAACCCACTGTGTGAACCAATCACTTTGCTAGGGTCGTAATCACTAGCTAAGTCATAAAAACTGATGTGCTTTTTATTTAACAAGGTTAACAGAGATCTGGATTTGTTGGTATCGTGCACCAAGACACGAATAACGACAGCTAATCTCTTGGCTTCATCCTCCAATCCATTATCATAAGAATTAGCCGATTGTATCATGAAAGCTATTTGGTCTTTCAAGTGGCCTAATAATTCATCTCTAGTTTGAACATATTTAGTCATACTACCTTCTTCATCCCCTCCCCATACAGCTCTCTTATTATACTACTTTGGGGGGTGGGAGTGGGTATAAACAGAGGTGGCTAATGAACTACATCACTAGCCACCTACAAACAGTGCCATGACAAGGCAGGCAAAGTAAAAAAACTAAGCCTCACTTAGTGCTAGTAACTGAATTATAGCACTAAGCAGCTAATTACTAACTAACTTATAGTGATTGACGGACAGACCGGGTGATGTTAGGTACTGGCTGGAGTTTCACCCGGGTGCAATGTACGCCACTTTTCCAGCAACTGCTCCCTAGTCTCCACATGTGCTTCGTCAGGTATACAGCAGTCTACCGGGCAGACTCCAGCACATTTAGATGCTTCGTAACTGCCAACACACTCAGTGCACTTGTCGGGGTCAATTATATAGATTATCTCCCCTTCGCTGATGGCCAGGTTTGGGCATTCTGGTTCACAGGCCCCGCAACTAATGCACTCATCAGTAATAATGTATGCCATATGGCAAACCTCCTCACTTTATTCCTTTAGGACTTGACTCGTTCCTGCGTATAATACTCCCAATTTTCTGAATAGTTATCTACAGTTTGCGCTGAATTTTACTTCTTATAGCTTCAGCCACATGCTTGGGAACAAGACCATCAATATTACCCCCCATCCTTGCTGCCTCCTTAAGCAAGCTGGAACTGAGAAACTGGTATTCCAGTTTTGACATTAAACAAACGAGCTCTAGCTCAGGAGCTAGTTTTTTGTTCATCATTGCCATCTCAAACTCCCGCTCGAAATCGGCGCTCATTCTTAACCCTCGCACCAATGCCTTCGCCCCTATCTTTTTAGCAAAATCAACGGCGAGTTTGGTGAAGGCTTCAACCTCAACATTGGGTAGCCCGACTATTGCTCGCCGGGCTAATTCCACCCTCTCCTCAGTAGTAAACATCAAATGCTTGTTCGGGGTATCATATATCCCAATGGTTAACTTTTCAAAAATCTTAGCCGCTCTGGTGGCAATATCAAGATGCCCATTAGTTATTGGGTCGAAGGTGCCGGGGTAAAGAGCAATAGTCAAAGATTACCCTCCTTTTGGTATATTGCGATACAACTATCACCATGGCGGCGCTCTTTAATAAGATTTAATGTGGCATAAGTTGGGCTTAGAGGAAGGTGACTTGAGTGGGTCACCACTACAATTGAGCCTGCCCCGACCAGTTTAGAAGTTGCCAGTTGTATCACCACGTTGCCTATAGCAGAATTAGAATAGGGCGGATCCATCAGTATAATACTATACTCCTTGTCAAGAAAGGAAATTGCTTTGCTTACACTACAACAATAAATATGAGCCTGGTCTATAAGCTGTGTCTTCTCCAAGTTTTGTCTAATTATAGCACAACACCGCGGCTCACGCTCAACAAAGTCAACCCAGCCGGCGCCACGACTCAGAGCTTCAATACCCAAGGCGCCACTACCAGCAAATAGATCAAGTACCTGAGACCAATCACTGGCAGTACTTTCTAGAATAGCGAAAATCGCCCCGCGTACTAAATCTGTCGCCGGACGAACAATATTTACCTTTGGTACTTTAAGCCGGTGCCCCTTGGCCTTGCCAGCAATAATTCGCATTCTTAATTATGAAGATGCCCTTTATTAAAGGTCGCCCTTGCTTTCCTTAAGTATTATCGCCACTATTGCCTATCAACCTTTACCCTAGTTATTGGAAGTAATCCCTATACTAGGCACATCTTCTGTTGATAGTCTATCACCTATCCAAAAGTTTGTCAAAGCACCGTCTTCAGCATTTCAACCCCATTTCGTTGAACCCTTGTTGAAGCCTGCCAGCGCTTTATGAAATTGTTTGAAGAGCCTATTGACCAATAATCAGTCGTGTGATAGTCTTTAGCTAAAAGCTTATCAACGAGGAGGTGAAAAATGCCGGCCTATTGTATGAAGTGTAGGAAAAAGGTAGATATCTCAAATCCAAAAGCCGTTACAATGAAGAATGGCCGTCCGGCAACTCAAGGCGAATGCCCGGGGTGCGGATCCAAGGTCTTCCGCATCGGTAAATCCTAGACCCAGCAAATTCGAAATTAGGGCTACAACTTGGTAGAAGTCATAAAAACGGAGAACTCGCCATGGCAACCATGAACCCTAAGCCTACTAAGGATAAAGATATATTAAGGAGGTCGAAATGTATAAGAGAATACTAGCCCCGTTAGACGGTTCAGCATTCTCAGAGTGTAGTCTGGAACATGTTAGGGCAATCGCTACCGGATGTCATGTTCCAGAGGTAATTTTGCTGATGGTGGTAGAGCCAATACCTCATCAGGTTCTCGAGGACTGGTCCCCCCCTGAAAACTGGCACCGTGATGCACAGAAACATGCCGGAGACCACGCCAAGGATTACCTTTCCAAAGTGGCAGATAGTCTGAAAAAGGATGTCGCAGCTACACAGGCTGTCGTAATCCAGGGCAGGCCAGCTGATACGATACTAAAATTCGCCGACAAGAACCGGGTGGATTTAATTATTATGAGCACTCATGGAAGATCAGGGCCTTCGCGCTGGGTCTTCGGCAGTGTGGCTGATAAGATTATACGCCATTCTATAGTCCCGGTGTTAATTACCTCACCATCTGGTTGCAGAGTCGGCTAGTTACCTGGCAAAGCGAATTTAGGGGATATCCAGATGACTTTTGAGCGCCTAAAATCAGCGGGAATCGCCCATAGTTCTTACTTAATCGGCTCCGGTAGCAACGCTGCGGTGATTTGCCATGTTGGACATCGGTCTGGGCTGGGTGCCAGTATCCTGCCACGAGCCGGCTATCAAGAGGTATTCAATGTCCTGGGCAGCATGAAGGCGTGGAGTGCTACTGGCCTTCCCGGTTACTACTGCTTAGTCCTGGAGGTTTAATTATGCCCGACGAATTGACTGATCTGTTGGATACCGCAATATACAAAGAAATCGCGTCCCAGGCTATTTATATAGCCGGACAGAGCAAGACTGAAGACCCTGGTGCCAGAATATTACTAAAGGAGCTAGCTAAGGAAGAATTAAAGCATTCACAGCGGCTAAAGAACCTTAAGGAAAAAGGGTTGGTAAAGGGGGGATGGCACCCAAAGAAAGTGCCGAACCTCATGATTAGTGAGTATCTAACTGGGGGTGATACACTGGAAGCCGCCGGCCTGCAGGATGTGCTCGTTTTCTCTATGAAGCATGAGCAACAATCGGTCGAGTTTTATTCACAGATGATGGGCATAATGAGGGATGAGACGGCCAAGCATCTTTGTGAGCGGCTGGTTCACGAGGAGCTCAAACATAAGTTGAGATTAGAGATGTTCTACGATAAACTGTTTTATAGTGAGGACTGAGTGATTATTTCGTCAGCATATGTGGGACAGTATATAGGGAGGTGGAACAATGTCAATAGATATTAATTTCATGGTTAGTGGAGAAGCCGGTCAAGGAGTGCAATCGGTGGGCTTTTTATTGGCTAAAGTTTTCGCCCGAGGGGGATACCATCTCTTTGCTGACCAGGACTATGAATCCAGAATAAGAGGTGGGCATAACTTTTTCCGGGTCAGAGTGAAAGACGCCAGGGTAGGCGCTATTGCCGAGCCAGTGGATGTATTAATTGTTTTCAATAAGGAAAGCATAGCCCTCCACCAGCAAGAGTTAACCCAAAGAGGAGTAATCATTTTTGATGGAGACAAGATAAAGGATATCAGTAGTAACGGTAACCGCTTTGGTGTGCCTATGGATAGGCTGGCTGAGGAACAGGCAGGGAATAAACTAATGGCAAATACGGTTGCCCTGGGGGCGGCATTAGGTCTGGTGAGATATGATTTTGAGCTATTAGCTAAGGTTTTACGGGAGCATTTCGGCGCTGGTGATATTGGGGAGAGCAATGTCAAAGCAGCCAGGGCTGGATATAATTACGCCCAGGAGAATTTTAAGGGGGATATTGGCTACCGTCTCAGTCCAATCAGTGATATGAAAAGAATGCTGCTTACCGGGAATGAGGCCATAGCTCTAGGGGCTATAGCCGCTGGCTGTAAATTCATGGCGGCCTATCCGATGACTCCGGCTACCTCCATCATGGAGTATATGGCAGCCAAAGCCAGGGACTTAGACCTGGTAGTGGTGCCTGCCGAAGATGAGATTTCGGCGATAAATATGATAATCGGAGCTGCCTATGCTGGGGTCAGAGCCATGACGGCTACCTCCGGGAGTGGTTTCTGCCTCATGGTAGAGGGCCTGGGGCTGGCGGGCATTACTGAGACACCGATAGTGGTCGTAGATGGGCAGCGCCCCGGTCCCGCCGTAGGCTTACCCACCAGGACAGAACAGGGCGACCTTGAATTCATGCTTCATGCCCATCATGGGGAGTTCCCCCGGGCTATCCTTGCCCCGAGTACTGCTGAAGATGCCTTCTGGTTGACAGTTAAAGCCTTCAATCTGGCGGAGAAGTACCAGTTACCGGTCATTCTGTTAACTGACCACCACCTAGCCACCTCCTACGTTACGGTTGACCGGTTTGACCCCTCAAAGGTGACCATTGACAGAGGTCTTCTGTTTTCAACCGAGGAAGTAGGTGAGGAATATAAGAGGCATAGAATAACTAAGTCAGGTATCTCACCCCGAGCCTTTCCGGGACAGGAAGGAGTTCTGGTGGTAACTGACGCTGATGAGCACAACGAAGAGGGACACCTCATTGAAGATGCTCAAATCAGGACTCAGATGGTTGATAAACGGATGCGGAAGCTCTTCAGCCTCAAGAAGGAGATTGCCCCCCCACAGTTATATGGCCCCAAGAAGGCGGCGACAACACTTGTTGGCTGGGGTAGCACCTATGGTGCCATTCGCGAGGCGGTGGATATCCTGCATGAAGAAGGGGTAAGTGTCAACTTCCTCCGTCTGACTGAACTCTGGCCCTTCCCTACCGAGGTAGTCGCCGATGTTCTGGGCAACGCCCGGAACAGCTATGTAATTGAGAATAATGCTACTGGACAACTATCTCATCTAATCCGGGCGGAGACAGGGAAAAAGGTCAGCGGCCGGATACTCAAATATGACGGACGTCCCTTTACGCCAGCATTAATCGCTCAAGAAGTAAGAAAGGAGGGTTGCTAGCATGGTAACAATGACTGATTACGCTGGGGGTAGAACCACCTGGTGCCCCGGCTGTGGCAACTTCGGCATTTTAGTCGCGGTTAAAAAGGCACTGGTTGAACTCAATATCGAGCCTCACCGAGTGCTTATGGTCTCCGGCATCGGGCAGGCTGGAAAGCTACCCCACTATACCAGAGGCAACATATTCAATTCCCTTCACGGCCGGCCAGTGCCCCCGGCAATTGGCGCCAAGATAGCTAATCCCGAACTCACCGTTATTGCGGTCAGTGGTGACGGGGATGCCTACGGAGAGGGTGGGAACCACTTCCTTCACGCCATGCGCCGCAACCATGATATCACCTATCTGGTACACAATAACCAGGTCTATGGTCTTACTAAAGGGCAGGCGTCCCCGACCAGCGACCAGGGTTTTGTCACCAAGACTACGCCCTATGGGGCAACAACCCCAGTAAATCCAATCGCGCTAGCCATAGCTGCTGACGCCAGTTTTGTTGGCCGGGGTTTCGCTGGAGATACCGAACACCTGGCCAGCGTGATTAAGATGGGTATTACCCACCAGGGATTTTCTCTTATCGACGTCCTTCAACCTTGTGTTACCTTTAATCATAAAAATACCTATAGCTGGTACCGGGATAGAGTGTATAAGCTTGAGGAGGAGGCTAACTATGACCCAGGCGATAAGCTGGCCGCCTTTAACAAAGCCCAGGAATGGGGAGAACGAATACCCATCGGTGTTATCTACCGGGAAGAGCGCCCTACTTTTGAGGAGCAACTGCCAGCTCTAAACAAAGGGCCGCTGGTAAAGCAAAAGATATATCCGCAGCAATTTGAAAGGCTTCTTGGGGAGTTTCTGTAAGAATGAAATATATAAGGAGGATAGTGAGCTATGGCTGAATTATCACTACCGTTTGGTTCTAAGTATTTCCCGTTGAAGAAGTATTATGATATTTACCGCAAGTCTATTGAAGAACCGGAGGAATTCTGGGCGGAGCAGGCACGCCAGCTGGATTGGTTTAAGACCTGGGACAAGGTGCTGGAGTGGAACCCACCTTTTGCTAAGTGGTTTATTGGCGGACGGCTCAATGCCTCGTATGAGTGTGTTGATCGTCATGTTAAGACCTGGCGCCGGAGTAAGGTAGCCATATACTGGGAAGGCGAACCGGGAGATGTCAGGGTTTTAAGCTATTCAACACTTTACGGTGATGTCAACAAGTTTGCCTCCGTTTTGAAGAATTGCGGCGTGAAAAAGGGGGATAGGGTTGTCTTATACCTGCCGATGATTCCTGAATTACCAATATTTATGCTAGCCTGCGCCCGAATTGGTGCCACCCATACGGTAATCTTTTCTGGCTTCAGTGCCCAGTCCCTGGCGGATAGAGTCAATGATGTGCAAGCTAAGATACTGATAACCGCCGACGGAGGCTTCAGGAGAGGGAAGATAATTCCACTGAAGAGTATAACTGATGAGGCTGTGGCTATGTGTCCGTCAGTGGAGAAGGTTATCGTGGTTAAGAGGACTGGTTCTCCGGTGGATATGGAGCCATCGAGGGACTTGTGGCTTAATGACCTGCTTGAAAAAGCGGAATCCTTTGTGGAGCCTGAACCGGTGGAATCGAACCACCCGCTCTACATACTTTACACCTCAGGTACTACGGGTAAGCCTAAAGGCATTGTCCACAGCACCGGTGCTTATCTGGTACACAATTATTCGACCTATAAATGGGTCTTTGACCTCAGGGAGGAATCGGTCTACTGGTGCTCGGCCGATGTCGGTTGGGTTACCGGTCATAGCTCTATAGTGTACGCTCCGCTGGCACATGGGGCCGCCATAGTCATTTATGAAGGAGCCCCGGATTATCCTACCATGGAAAGGTGGTGGGAAATCATTGAAAAATACGGGGTAACTATATTTTACACCTCCCCTACCGCCATCAGGATGTTCATGAGAGGCGATGAGACACTGCCACGCAAGCACGATCTTAGTACCCTGGAGCTGTTGGGGAGCGTGGGGGAGGCCATTAATCCGGAGGCCTGGCTCTGGTTTTATAAGCAGATAGGCGGTGAGCGGTGCCCTATCGTTGATACTTGGTGGCAGACTGAGACTGGTGGCTTAATGATATCACCGGCCCCGGGGATAGAGTGTGTACCTTTAAAACCCGGCTCAGCAACATTACCATTACCCGGCGTGGATGCTGATGTGTTCGACGAGGATGGTAAGTCGGTGGCACCTGAGGAAAGAGGTTTCCTGGTAATAAAGAAACCGTGGCCGGGGATGCTCCTTGGCGTATATGGCGACCCGGAACGTTACAAGAAGTCCTACTGGTCGCGTTTTCCGGGTATTTATTACACCGGTGATTATGCAGTAAGGGACAAGGATGGGTACTTCTGGATTTTAGGCCGAGCTGACGAGGTACTTAAGATTGCCGGCCATAGAATCGGTACTGTTGAACTTGAAGATGCCGCTGACTCCCATCCTCAGGTAGCTGAGGCAGCGGTGGCGAGTAAACCACACCCAATAAAGGGTGAGAGTATCGTTGTTTTTGCCGTGCTGAAAGAGGGGGTCAATTCCTCCCCTGCTTTGAAGAAAGACCTGGTCAAGCATATGCGAAATGTGGTGGGATCAATAGCGACTCCTGATGAGGTTTACTTTGTTGCCAAGCTACCCAAGACCAGGAGTGGTAAGATTATGCGGCGAATCTTAAAGGCAGTGGCCACTGACACTGACATCGGTGACCTCACCACCCTGGAGGATGAAGCTTCCGTGGAGGAAATAGTCAGAAGTTACCAGGAACTCAAGAAAGCGAGAAGATGAAGTAACCTGAATCTCTGTAAGTGACTAAGGAGGTATTTCAAAGGTGTCTATTTCTTTTTCTGGCAATGAGCTTATTAACATCGCCATTGGTATTGAGAGGAGAGGAATTGCCTTCTACGATGTCATGGCCAAGTCAACCGAGAATACCGCAACCCTTGAGCTCTTTCAGCATCTAACCGATATGGAACGGGAACATATTCAGATTTTCCAGGGCATGCTCGGTGAAGCTGATAAATACTAACCTTCAGCGACCTATGCTGGGGAACATGCCGGTTATCTACAGACACTGGTTGAGAGCGCTGTTTTCACTGATGACATGGTCACCAGCGAAATGGCGACTCGGGCGGATAGTGATATTGGAGCTATAGAACTAGCTATTAGTGCTGAAAAGGACTCCATACTATTCTACTACGAGATGAAAGGCGCAATACCCCAGCGAGCGCAGCCGACGGTAAATAAGATAATAACCGAGGAAAAATTGCACCTGAGGCAGCTCTCCGAATTAAAGAAGAAGCTGGCGACTATTTAATGTCCAGCTAGCAAAAGGAGGCTATCATGCTAGAGGCAAAGATACTGAATGAATATCATACCGTAGCCGTGGTCGGAGCATCACCCAATCCAGAGCGACCAAGCTACAGAGTAGCCAGCTATCTTGCCGAGCATGGTTACCATATAATTCCAGTCAACCCCAATGCTCAACAAATATTGGGTAAGACCAGCTACCCCGACCTAAGCTCTATACCAGAAACAGTGGAGGTGGTGGATATATTCCGCAGACCGGAAGAAGTAATGCCTATTGTTGAAAAGGCTATCAAAATCGGGGCTAAGGCAGTGTGGATGCAGGAAGGAATTATTAATGAGGAAGCAGCGTCTAAGGCCAGGAATGCCGGGCTACTGGTAGTCATGGATAAGTGTATGCGTAAGGAGCACCGGCACCTCAGGCAAAATAGCCAGACTAATAATTCTGTGTGACAGAGAGAAAACCAGGAGGACAAGGCATTGGCAACGCAGCTAACCCTCAGGGAGGTTCTGGGAAAAGCAATACGGAAAGAAGTTGAGTCACAGTTCTTATATATCAGCTTAAGTCAGAAAATGACCGATAAAACCGCTAAAGATACCTTCCAGGAGCTCGCCCGACAGGAACAGGGACATCAGAACCGACTGGAACAATACCTGCGAGGTGAGCTTAAAGAGGGGGCGCTAAGCCATGGACACGCCGTAGATTATAAGATTGCTGAACGACTTGACCAACCCGAAATATCTCCTGACATGAAACTCAAAGATACCTTCTTGCTCGCCGCCAACCGTGAGATGGCTTCCCACCAGTTCTACCTCAGTCTCGCCGAAATCCATCCGGCGGGAGAGGTGAAAAGGCTGCTTGAAGAGCTGGCAGCACAAGAGCTGGGGCATAAGCAGAGGGTAGAATTCCTTTATACCGAAGTCGCCTTTCCGCAAACCGATGGTGGCTAAGGACCTGCGGGAGATGCTAGAGAAACTACTTGACAAACCACCTCAAAAGGTATAATTTTACAAATACTTCAACAAGAAACAAGAGGGAGGAGCGATGAAAGTAAAAATAGTCTTCTACAGCATGTATGGTCACATCTATCAAATGGCTGAGGCGGTAGCCGAAGGAGCCCGGGAGGTTGAAGGCGCCGAGGTAGAACTACTTCAAGTCCCGGAGCTAGTCCCCGATGATATATTAGAGAAGTCAGGGGCGAAGAAAGCCCGCCAAGCCTTCGCCCACATTCCCATAGCCACAGTCAATGACCTGGCTGATGCTGACGCCACTATCTTTGGCATACCAACTCGCTATGGTAATATGTGTGCCCAGATGCGCAATTTTCTCGACCAGACTGGAAGCTTATGGGCACAAGGTGCCCTCATCGGTAAAGTGGGCAGCGTCTTCGCCTCCAGTGCCACCCAGCATGGCGGGCAGGAGACGACCATCATTAGCTCTTATATCACACTGCTTCATCTCGGGATGGTCATCGTGGGCTTGCCCTACTCTGAGACCCGCCAGTTTACACTGGATGAGATAAGCGGCGGCAGTCCCTATGGTGCCAGCACAATCACCGCTGGTGATGGCAGCCGTTTGCCCAGTGAGAACGAACTGGCTATGGCCCGCTTCCAGGGTCGCCATGTGGCTACCATTGCCAAAAAGCTGGCGGGGAAATAAGGCGTTTCTTAACAAGGTTAGATGACCCATATTCATGAGCTTGAGCCAGCACCATTTCTGGTAGAGAATATTGAGCTCCTACCTCTGGACAGAAGATAACAAAAGGGAAGTAAATAAATATATAGTCTTTAGCCCTCAGTGGTATAATGGTAGTAAGAGCATGCTCCAGAAAATTTAAAGGTGCCAATCATACATGGTGAGGAGGAAGACATCATGAGTAAACCAGTTAATAATGCCACTACCTTGAAGCCCATAGTGGAAAAAGCCGTTAAAGCTTTATATGGGCAAGCCATGCAGAACGTCAAAATACTCAAAGCCGAACGGTTCCCATTGTTTAAAGAACCAAAGCAAGGCTGGCTCGTTCACGCCGAATTCAACGATGACAAATACGAGTATGCCATTCAGATGGATGTTCAAATGGCCGATGGAAGCATAACTAGGGCAATTGAGCTGCATCGGGCGCCGACGAAGAAATAGAGAGCTTATTTTATAGATTCAGAGTTGCCAGAAGCTTTTAAGCTGCTGAAACTCAATCAGTCCACTTTCGGCTATGTTCTCAATTTCAATGCCGGCTTCAACGGCGGCGGCCACCGAATTCAGCCCGCCAAGCAACACCATGCCAACTCGATTCAGGCCTACCGCAATCTGACAAATTGGCTCGCTAGTATTGCCTAAGGCATAAACTCCACCGATGCCAACCTCCTTGAGCATAGCAATTTTCTCCTCAACAATTGCTCTTGATGGAGCCGGTATTTCACGGAAATTAGCCAGTATCTTGCCAGTGCCATTCCTGGCAGTTTCGCTGACGCTGGTCATCTTGGCACGAATGTATTGCTCCGAAGGGTCAAGAGATGTGCCGGTATAGCTAATTATGGCGACAAAGCGCCTTGGTTTTGAATGTGTAACTTCAAGCACTCCGCCAAATCTAGATTCAATAGGGACACCTGACTTTAGCAATACCCCATTTATGGCTGCGCTACAAACCGTGGCCAAGCCAATCTTCCCACTCGGGATAACTACAGAACCAAGTTTTTCTCCTTCAGGCGCTGTGGCTACCAGTTCGCTGACACAAATTTCAGCCTTGACTACTTCCCTCATTGCTGCCAATGCTTCCTGGAACCGGTCCTTGTCAATGAGCGAAGTATTTATGGGCAGTTGGCCGGTTCGTTTTTGGGGGTCAAAGGTAGTGCGGAAGGCCAGCAGTTCGAGCTTCTCAAGGATGAAACCGACCTGTTCTGGTGCCAGTGCCATCCTCAGTTCTTCAAGCCCCTGCGGAGTGAGCATTCTGCCATCACGACCCAGCGGCTGAGTATAACCTCGCTCATCGGTTATTCTCAGGTGGTATCTAACCGCTCTCTCACTCAAAAAGATTCCGTGGCGCTCAAGCTCCCGAGCAATTGTAATTGACCCCAGCGGCTCGGAGGATTCGCTCAAGACCTTGAGAATAGCTATTATCTTCCTTTCTGCTTCAGAACTGGTACCTTGCACCGGACCAACCTCTCTTAACCCTCTAAAATAGACTGTAGTCATTACAACACCCCGGCACTAAGAGCTGATTAGCTCATCGAGCCCGGTTGTCCCTTTCAATCATGTTATCACCCCTTAAACCTATTGGTAATCGGCAACCTTCTGTCTCGCCCGAAGGCTCTGGGGGTTATCTTAATGCCGGGAGGTGCCTGGCGGCGCTTATACTCGCTTTGGTCTACCAATCTGGCGGCCTGCTCAACTATCTCTTTGTCAAATCCCATAGCCATAATTTGCTCGACACTTTTATCTTCTTCAACATAAGCTGTCAGCACCGGGTCAAGCTGGTCATACGGCGGCAGAGTATCGGTATCCCGCTGGTCAGGCCTTAATTCTGCCGAAGGTGGCTTATCTATAATAGCGGATGATATCAGTTCATAACCAGCTAATGAGTTTCGGTACCTGGCAAGTTCGTAGACCATGGTCTTGGGCACATCCTTTATCACAGCAAAGCCACCAGCCATGTCCCCATACAGCGTGGTGTAACCAGTGGCTATTTCGCTCTTGTTGCCCGTGGTGAGGACAAGCCAACCGAATTTATTGGATAATGCCATGAGGATATTGCCTCTGATGCGAGCCTGAATATTCTCCTCGGCTATATTAGGCTCAGCCCCTTTAAAAGATGCCGCCAACACTTCCAGATAGGCTTGAAGAACCTTCTCAATAGGGATGATTTTCAGCCTGATGCCCAGGTTCTGAGCCAGCAACTCAGCATCTGATATACTGGACGGAGAAGAGTATCTTGAAGGCATCGCTACCCCGACCACATTTGACTGCTCCAGAGCGTCGACGGCAATAGCTGCCACCAAGCTGGAATCGATACCCCCCGAAAGTCCTATCAGTACCTTCTCAAAGTCATTCTTAACTATATAGTCGCGCGTGCCGAGCACCAAGGCATCATAGACCTCCCCGGGAAGCTCACGCACCCGAAGTTGCCGGGATGGCAGCGGTGGCTTTGGCGCCGCTGAGGGTGCTTCCGATATCACTACTTTTGTTCCCTGCCACTGCTGCTCTTCCAGCAATAGCGGCACTTTTCGCCACCTTGGGTCGTGAAGACGCCGCCGAAAGACAGCCTCGACATCAAGGTCAGCTACTACCAGGTCCTCTTCAAATTGTTTACCTCTGGCTATCAGCTGCCCCCTCTCATCCAGCACCAGGCTATCGCCATCAAAAACCAGCTCGTCCTGCCCGCCCACCAGGTTGTTATAAGCGATGATGGCTACATTGTCCAAGGCACGGGTCCCCAGCATTCTTTCCCTGAAGTCTCCCTTGCCAAAGTGATATGGAGAGGCGCTTATGTTAACAATGACCTCCGCCCCAGAGTAGGCTTGAGCTGTAGCCGGCCCGGCCTCATACCAGGCATCCTCGCAGATGTTAACACCGACACCAATACCACCTATGATATAGACCGGACACTCACTGCCAGATTGGAAGTAACGGTTCTCATCAAAGACCCCATAATTGGGCAGGTATATCTTGTGATAGACGCCGGCAACTTTGCCATCGTGAATCACCGCCGCGGCGTTATAGATATCGCCTTTGACATCGACAAAGCCGACCACGATGGTGAGTCCTGAGGAGCCATCAACTACTTCATCCAGAGAGCGTAGGTTCTCCTCGATAAACTGTGGCTTAAGCAAGAGGTCTTCCGGTGGGTAACCGCAAATGGCAAGCTCAGGGAAGGTGAGCAGGTCAACCCCCAAAGCCCTAGCTTCAGCAACGGCTTTAAGAATCTTCTGAGTATTACCCCCAAAATCACCTACGGTGGTGTTAATCTGAGCCAGGCCAATCCGTAGCCGGCGCATTCTAATTCCTCCCGCCGAGCCAGACTGAAGTCAACTCACAAGATGGGTAAGTATTTCTTGAGCTCATACTCGCTCACTTGACTCCGGTACTGGTCCCACTCAATTTTCTTGTTCTTGATGAAACCGTGAAACACATGGTCGCCAAGGGCTTTTCGCACCAACTCACTCTTCTCTATGAGATGGATAGCCTCCAATAGGTTGGCGGGCAGTGTCCCTATCCCTCTTCTCTGTCTCTCCTCCTCGCTCATATCATACACATTCTCTTCAACCGGTTCGGGAACTTCATACTCCTTCTCAATTCCTTCCAGCCCGGCAGCCAGCATCACGCTAAAGGTAAGGTATGGGTTGCAGGCCGGGTCTGGAGACCGGAACTCAACCCTGACGGCTTTCTCCTTGCCCGGCTTGTATTCTGGAACTCTAACTAGGTCGGCTCGGTTTCGCCGTGCCCAAGAAAGGTACACCGGTGCCTCATACCCGGGAAGTAGCCGTTTGTAGGAATTGACCCACTGGCTGGTGATAGCCGTTATTTCCGAAGCATGCTTCAGCAGCCCGGCAATAAAGAACTTGGCTGTCTTAGAAATATGATATTGATCAGCCGGGTCATAAAAGGCATTCCGCTCACCCTTGAACAGTGACTGGTGCACATGCATACCGCTACCGTTGATGCCAAAAACCGGCTTGGGCATAAAGGTAGCATAGACCCCGTGCTTCATAGCTACCTCTTTGACCACCAGGCGGTAGGTCATCACATTGTCCGCCATGGTCAGGGCATCAGTGTACCTCATGTCTATCTCATGCTGACTGGCAGCCACCTCATGGTGGGAAAACTCAACACCGATACCCATCTCCTCCAGGGTAAGCACTGTCTCCTTCCTCAGGTCAGTGGCGGCGTCTAGGGGGGTCATATCGAAGTAGCCCCCTTCATCCAGAAACTCGGTTCCCTTTGAATCTCGAAAGTAGAAGTACTCCAGCTCTGGACCGACATAGTAGGTGTAGCCCATATCAGCCGCTCGCTTCAAGTTCCTCTTCAAGATATACCTGGGGTCACCTTCAAAAGTTCCCCCTCCAGGCATGACAATATCACAGAACATTCGGGCTACCGCACTGTGCTCCCGTGGTCTCCATGGCAGCAACTGGAAGGTATCAGGGTCGGGCAGAGCCACCATATCACTTTCATCAATCCGGGCAAAGCCTTCAATTGAGGAGCCATCAAATCCCATTCCGTCATCCAGAGCTCCTGCCAACTCCTCCACGGTGATAGCAAAGCTCTTGAGGAACCCCAAGATGTCAGTAAACCACAGCCTGATAAACTTGACATCATGCTCCTTGGCTGCTTTCAGCACATATTCCTTACCCTCTTCCCGGCTTCTGTTTGTCATTTTTTAAAACCTCCTTATTATTATATAGCGTTTTCACCTTTAGCGCCAGTCCGGACACGCACCGCACCCTCAACCGGCAGGATAAAAATCTTGCCGTCGCCTATCTCCCCTGTCCTAGCATTTCTGACAATAGCATCTAGTGCTTTGGGCACATCTTCGTCAAGCACTACAATCTCAATCTTGAGCTTGGGCAGGAAATCTACTCTATATTCTCCTACCCGCCATTGTAACAGAATTCCCTTTTGCCGTCCTCTTCCACTTACTTCAGTAACCGTTATACCGAAGTAGCCGTTATCCTCAAGAGCCTTTCTGACGGCTTCCAGTTTTTCCTCCCTAATAATGGCTTCTATTTTTTTCATCTTAGTAATCCTCCATATGCCCTCTCGCCATGCTGGGATATATCCAGTCCCACCGTTTCCTCCATCGCCCCGACCCTCAGACCCATGGTTACGTCTATTATCTTACCCAAGACCCAGGTAATGCCGAAGGCAAAGGCCCCAACCGCAACAATACCTACCAGTTGCTTGGCAACCTGCAGGGCGTTACCCATAATCAGACCATCGGCACCGGCGGAATTAACGGCCACGGTGGCAAAAATACCGGTTGCCAGAGCCCCCCAGATACCACCCATACCGTGGACTGCCCATACATCCAGAGACTCATCCACACCCATCTTCATCCTCCACAGTATGCTATAGTAACATATCACGCCTGCTCCGATGCCTATCGGTATCCCCATTATTGGCGAGACAAAACCGGCAGCTGGAGTAATTGCTACCAGTCCGGCCACGGCTCCGGTGGCAGTACCAAGAGCCGTGGGGCGCCGATAAATCCAGCTCAATATCATCCAGGTGAAGGCGGCTGCCGCCGCACTGGTATTGGTAGCCACAAAGGCACTGGCGGCCAATCCTCCTGAGGTAAGGGCACTGCCGGCATTAAAGCCAAACCAACCAAACCAGAGCAACGCGGCACCAAGCATCACCAAGGGGATATTATGCGGCTCCATGGGTTCCTTTTCCCGAAAGCCCTTCCGATGACCCAGTAGCATAGCTAAAGCCAGGGCGGAGAAACCAGCGTTTATGTGAACTACCGTGCCACCGGCGAAGTCAAGAGCACCCAGGTTAGCCAGCCAGCCGCCGTCACCCCACACCCAGTGTGCCACCGGGGAATAGACAACGGTCAGCCACAAAGCGGCGAAGACAAGGAGGGCACTGAATTTCATTCGCTCTACTACCGCCCCGGTGATTAGGGCTACAGTGATTATGGCGAACATAGCCTGAAATATCATGAAAGCTAAGTGTGGGACAGTGGTGGCATAGATAGAGGAGGGCTCTTGGCCTATCTGCCGCAGACCGATCCAATCAAGATTGCCGATAATGCCACCGACATCGGGACCGAAGCCCAAACTGTAACCGTAGAGCACCCAGAGTAGAGCAATTAGTGCCAGGCAGATAAAACTCATCATTATTGTGGAGAGAATATTTTTTCTCCTCACCATACCGCCGTAGAATAGGGCTAAACCCGGGGTCATTAACAAAACCATTGCTGAGGAGACTAAGAGCCAAGCAGTATCGCCTGAGCTAATAGGCATCTGAAAACTTCCTACTTTTAGTTGTTCTCAGTTTAGCCCATTATTGTTTCAAGCAAATTACAGCCAGGTTAAATTTGTGTTACGAAAAAAGGTAGGAGATTCTAGATGTCTTTCCGGAACCGGTAGCCTATATTTCTCACTGTCTCAATAAAGGTATGGCTAGAGCTTTCAATCTTACTCCTGAGTCTTCGGATATGGACATCTACAGTTCTATCGCCACCATAGTAATCATAGCCCCAGACCTTGTTGAGCAGAGTTTCACGAGTAAAGACCCGACCCCTATTCCTCGCCAGGAAATTAAGCAACTCATACTCCCTAAAGGTCAGCACTACCAACCTGCCGTCTACAGTTACCTCGCACTTGGCCCGGTCAATTACTAAGTCACCACATCTAATTACCTCATCACTGTCCCTGTTGGCGGATTTCTGCAGAAGTCGTCTTACTCTCAGCGCCAGTTCTTTGGCATCACAGGGCTTGATAACGAAATCATCAATCCAGTCAATATCAATACTGTCGAGCGTCTCCCTATTAACTAGAGCCATAACCGGTAACTGCCTCTCTAGCTTTATCCTTCGGGACAGTTCCCACACTGTTGCTAAGTGACCATTCGTAGCCACCAGCACTAAATCGGGGGCTTGAGCGACAACCTGCCTAACCACCTCCTCTCCATTACCGACAATCGAGCAGCCAAAGCCCATTCGGGTAAGCTCCGAATATAGCCCCGTTATTCCCTCACCGTCATCAGCTATTATCAACACATTAGACAAGGTTAATCTACCTCTACTTTTAGTAGGCATAGAGCCGACCGTAAGGCCGGAGCCAGCGCGGAAATAGTTTGATAAACCTGTGCTTTAATATTTCCTCGGCATCATAACTAAAGTGGGCAGCAAACTCACCCACAAGTTTCTTTAAAACCTGGTGGTCAGCTTCCTCTAGTTCAGCAACACCTACTTCCTTGCCCAATTGATAATCCTTAACACTTCCCCTCAGATAGATAACACCCCCATGCATCCCCGTGCCAATAAAGTTCGCTTGGTGATGTTCCCCTTTATTGAGATTTAGACCTAGTAGAATCAGAATACCACCGGCCATATACTCACCAAGGAAATCCTGGGCAGTGCCACCAATGACCAGTACCGGTTTCTTACCTTGATATTCTTTCATATGGATGCCGGCCCGATAGCCGACATCCTCTCTGACAAAGATTTTGCCTCCCCTGGCTGACAAACCAATAATGTCCCCGGCGTGACCATGAACGACTATTTCTCCGCTATTTAATGTATTGCCACAGCCATCCTGAGCATTGCCGTGGACAGTAATTATAGGCCCATCCATAAACGCTCCCAGGTCGTTGCCCGGAGTGCCGAATATCTCAATGCTTACGGGCCTATCTAAGTCAGTGCCAATATATCTTTGACCATAAATATTATGGAGCTCAATCTTCTGCGTTCCATTAGCAATCAACTCCCTGAGCCGAGCATTAAGCTCCCGATAGAAAACGCCGCTGGCATCTATTTTCACCACCTGACTAGCCTCTCTAATGTTCTTTGCCATCTCAGCTTCCTGCCATCCTGACTCCCAATATCTCCAGTTCAGTATCAGTAAGCCCAACGCCCCTCAGGTGCAGCCGATTGCCGCGAAGGCTCTCTAGGGCATTAATGCCCATACCGCCCAGTATTTCCTTGATTTCAAGGCTCCAGCCGCGGAGGAGGTTAGCCAGCCGCCGGGCACCAATGTCAGGGTTGACCCTCTTGGTCAGGGCAAGGTCAGTGGTGCAAATACCCCAGGCACATTTACCGGTATGACATTGCTGACAGACGGTACAGCCTAGGGCGATTAAAGCCGCCGTTCCAATATATACCGCATCAGCACCAAGAGCAACCGCCTTAGCCACATCGCCGCTATTCCTTATTCCGCCGGAAACCACAATCGAGGTTTGGTTGCGGATGCCCTCCTGCCGGAGGCGGCTATCCACTGAGGCCAGAGCCATCTCGATAGGGATGCCGACATTATCACGAATAATCTTGGGAGCAGCACCAGTAGCTCCCCGCAGCCCATCGAGAACTATGATATCGGCACCGGCCCGCACCATACCGCTGGCAATAGCCGCTGAGTTATGGACAGCAGCTATCTTGACCGCTACCGGCTTGGTATAGTTTGTTGCTTCTTTTAAGGCGTAGACAAGCTGTGCCAGGTCCTCAATGGAGTAAATATCATGCTGTGGTGCCGGGGATAGGGCATCTGTCCCTTGGGGAATCATTCGGGTCATGGATACCTCAACACTTACCTTTTCACCCGGCAGATGCCCACCAATGCCCGGCTTTGCCCCCTGACCAATCTTAATCTCAATTACCCGGGCAACATCAAGGTACCGGGGGTGGACGCCAAAGCGCCCTGATGCCACCTGAACAATAGTATTATTACCATACTGATATAACTTGGGATGAAGTCCTCCCTCACCAGTATTCCATAAGGTACCCATCTCAGTGGCTGCCCTGGCTAGAGATTCGTGCACATTGAGGCTCACCGCACCGTAGGACATAGCGGCAAACATGACCGGGACTTCCAGCTTGACTTGAGGTGCCAACTCCGTCTTCAGGTCAAAATGCTCCGAGTCGAGTTCTACCCGCTCAGGTTTCCGTCCCAGATAAGTAGCCAACTCCATCGGCTCACGTAGTGGGTCAATGGATGGGTTAGTCACCTGGCTGGCATTGAGCACCAGATGGTCCCAGTAGATGCGCTGGCCTTTATCATCGCCCATCCCGGTGAGCAGCATACCTCCTGTCTCCGCCTGCTTAATGATGTCCTCGATAACCTCTCGGCGCCAGTTATAGTTCTCCCGGTAGTCCAGAGGGTTGCTTCTAATAGTTAATGCCTGGGTGGGACAGAAGAGGACACAACGATGGCAGCCAACGCAGTTCTCCTCACGGCTCCTCACCTCATCGTCCTCAGCATCATAGTAGTAAACATCGTAGGTGCACTGGTTAACACACACCTGACACCGGATACACCGTTCCGGGTCCCTTTCTATAAAAAACTTGGCTGGTAAATAGGTCTTCATCAGTCTTTTCCTTTAACAACAAGCAATCACAAGTTAGTGCAAAATCTCCATCGCCTCTTGTGGCTTCTAGATACCTCTTCTTCTCAAGGTACTAGATACCAAAATAAAAGTTCATTGTTAGGCTGGAGGGAGGCCTCAAGGTTTAATTTTCAACAGTAACTTCCACTATGTTTTGCCGGGCGATGGCTTTTTCCGCATCACCATTTTTGACAAAGATATGCATTAATCCCAGCACCTCATATTGTCCGTTTTCTAAACTGGTTGTATCCCACCTGACCGGGAAATTTTCACTTCTATTATCGGACTCCCCGATCTTAATCCAGGTACCCATATTCTTCTTGCGATAGTACCAAGGATTGGTTATCTTCACAATGGGCCCTGAGATGCTGAGCGCTTCTAGCTCCTGACGCAGCAGGTCTTCGTCAAATTCCTCCCGCAGTCTAACAATACCAGAATAGCTTTTCAAACTCTCTGAAGGAACAATATAATGTGGTCCCCAATTGTATGGCATAAGCACCTCCCTTCAAATATGCCGCGTTAATAGAATATGATAATCGCCCATAGACAAATCCAACCGTCTGGTGATTTTTAATAAATAAGCTGGAGTTTAACCTCCTAAAATCTCCATTGCCTCTTCTCTGTAGGCATCCATTAGATAGGGTATGCCAGTGACTTTGGCACATTCTTCGGTCAGGGACATAAGCTCACGCCGGGTAATTGCGGGTACACTAAAGCACCTTGCACCCGCCATTAACTGCTGCAATCCTACCTTTATCTTTTCACAATAGCTGTAGACCCCCACGGCCCCAAGAGGGATGTTCTTCATTTCATTAGCGCCTACTATATTCCTGACATCTTCGTAGCAGACAAAGATTTCTTCCGGGGTTGAGCCAAACTGGCCGACTGTATTTGGCAACTTGCCATCTTTGAGCCACTGTTGGATACTCTTGCCAACCATACCCGGAATCATCAAAGCACGCCCCATGCAGACTGCTTTAGTAAAAGATGCGCCCAAGGCGAGTGCTTTGAATACGCCGTCTTCGCTACTGAATGCACCAGCAAAGGCCATATCAGGTACTTGCTCACCCCTATCAGCCAACTTCTTGCAAAACTCATAAGCTGCGGAATGCAGATAAAGGCTGGGCATGCCCCACTCTTCCATCATCCGCCAGGGACTCATACCGGTCCCACCCGGGGCACCGTCTATGGTAAGCAGGTCGATTTTAGCTTTCGAGCTCCACTTGATAGCCATAGCCAGCTCACGCAAACCATAGGCGCCGGTTTTCAAGGTAACACGTTTGAATCCCAGGTCCCTCAAGCGCTGAACTTCAGCGTAAAAACTTTCTTCGTCAATAAAACCGAGACGGCTGTGTCGTTCAAATTCGTTAAGAGAGCCATCCTTAAAGGCGGCCTGATTAATGTGATTTGAAGGGTCAGGGGTGACAAGATACCCGCGTTTCTGGAGTTCCAACGCCCGCTCCAGACTATTGACCTTGATCTCCCCGCCGATACATTTTGCGCCTTGCCCCCATTTTAATTCAATGGTGTCTAGCCCATGCTTCTTGCTGACGTATTCGGCAACACCCAGTCTCGTATCCTCCACGTTCATCTGGACCAGAATTTCACCGTATCCTTGATGGTAGCGTCTATAGATCTCTATCCGACGGTCCATATCTGGCGCTGAAATAACTTTACCATTTGAATCAAGCTCAAGCTGCGGGTCAATGCCGCAAACATTTTCGCCACAGACCAGTGTAATCCCGCTGATGGCGGCACCAACGGCGAAATGGTCCCAGTTCTTACGGGCTATCTCTGTGGAACCCAGAGCGCCGGTAAAGACTGGAATCTTCATCTTGACTTTGGTGTCCCAGCCATATTCAGTCTCTATATTTACCGCTGGGAAAGTAGCCGTATCAGGATCACCGACAACGCCAATGGGTAGTCCTTCGGCACCCAAGGCATATCCCTGGATATTAAGATGGGAGTAATCAATGGGGTAGTCTTTATCGCCTCCGGCGGTGACTTCACCGTAGGGTCCGGGATAGATTAGTTCCCGACCACGGAAGGTTGCTTTGAATACCTCACAGTTTCCTGTGCAGCTGTCAATGCAACGGGTGCAAAGACCACTCATGGGCACTATACTTTTGGAACGATTGGTGGTTCTGGTGGCATCATTTGAGTTTGGTCGTTGTAAATTCATTCTCTAGTAATCCTCTCCTTGGTTTTATTTCGGCAAGGCCACTATCCTTATGTCTCGTGACGACACACTTGCATTTGGTTTGCTGAAAGACATTCTTACTCCTTTCTATTTTCTTATGGGTATTCCCCTTTTAGCTAAGTATTCCTTCGTCTCACGAATGGAGTAGGTCCCATAATGGAAGATGCTGGCGGCAAGAACCGCATCCGCCTTGCCGGCCACCAGAGCTTGATAAAGGTCTTCGAGAGTACCAGCCCCGCCGCTGGCGATAACTGGCACGCTCACTGTCTCAGAAACGGCGCGGGTAAGCTCAATGTCATATCCTGCCCGGTGACCATCAGCATCCATACTGGTAAGCAATAGTTCGCCGGCTCCCAGCGCCACCACCTTCTTTGCCCAGACGAGGGCATCAAGCCCGGTCGGCTTCTGACCACTATAGATATAGACTTCCCACTTAGGTTGCTGACTGCTCTCTACCCGTTTGGCATCTATGGCGACCACAATGCACTGGCTTCCGAATTTATCAGCTCCCTCTCTAATTAGGTTTGGCTTGAGCACGGCGGCGGTGTTAATGGCAATCTTATCTGCCCCGGCTCTCAGTATCCGCTGCATATCTTTGATGCGGCGTAGTCCGCCACCTACGGTAAGCGGCATAAATACCTCCTCAGAGATACGCTCAACAACATCGACCATAGTGTCGCGTCCCTCAGGGGTAGCTGTTATATCCAGGAATACCAGCTCATCAGCACCCTCTTTATAATAGAAGCCAGCCAGCTCTACCGGGTCACCAGCATCGCGCAACTCAATAAAGCTCGTTCCTTTCACCACTCGCCCACCCTTTACATCAAGACAAGGAATAATCCTTTTAGTTAGCATTTTATATTGCCTCCCTAGCAATAGCCACTGGCGATGGCTGAAGCGGTGTCCCCAACCTTCCCACAATAGGTTCACCACCCATAGGAATCCATGCCCTATCCAGGTCAGGGCAAATCAGGCGGATAGCCGACTCCTCAGAAGAAAGGTAAAGCTTGTCACCCTTTACCCCGACAGTAAGGGGGCGTAATCTGATACGATCAGTAAGCCCAATCATCTCGCCCTGATGGGCAATAATTACCGTGAACGGTCCGTTAAGCAAAAGGCTGCCATATACCTGGCGCAGAGTTTGTAGTAGCTTCCGCTCGCCAGCAGGTCGGCGCTCAATATCACCCCAGAAGGGGGACGCCAGTATCCTAGCCACTATCTCTATCGGCAGATTGTGCTTACGCATCAGCAGGTCGATGGCATAGGCCACCACCTCAGTATCGGTCTGCATGGTGCACTGATAACCGAATTGCTCCAGATAGCGCCGATTTATTCCGTAGGATGAAATCTCACCGTTGTGAACTACCGTCCAGTCCAGAATACTAAATGGGTGAGCCCCACCCCACCAACCAGGGGTATTGGTGGGAAATCTGCCATGGGCTACCCACAGGTAACCTTCATATTGCTCCAGACAGAAGTAATTGGCTATCTCCTCAGGGTAGCCCACCCCCTTGAACACCCCCATATCTTTGCCACTGGAAAAGACAAAAGTGTCGCCCAACTTGGTATTTATTTCCATCACCCGGCCAACAACATAGTCATCCTCCGATTGACCCTCAGGCTGGTGCTGACCTACCTCAAGAAAGTAGCGCCACACCAAGGGTGGCTCCACAATTGCCAGTGTCGGTCGTGTAGGCACTTCCTCATGGTAAATCCAGTTAAACCTATCTTTAAGAAAGGCTTCTGTCTGCCTCTGTCCCTCCCGACTCAGGTACATTATGTGAAAGGCATAGAGAGCGGCATATTTCGGATACAATCCGTAAATAGCAAAGCCCCCACCCAGACCATTGCCCCGGTCATGCATATTGGCAATAGCCCTGATAACACCTTCCCCGGAGAACCTCACACCCGAGGTATCCATCACCCCAAATAAGGAGCAGGCATCAATTACCTTATCGTCGTGGTAGGGGTTATTTATTTGGTTAATCTCCCTCATAGTCGTTGCTCCCAGAATAAGAATTCCTACTCTCCCATAACCATCCCCTCAGGCTGCTCCAGAGGGGTTGCTGGAGAGACCATCCCTGAAGGTGGCGCTTCTAACCGGGGTCGCCATAGTTCTTCAGGGAGAGAGGAAAGACCGAAATCATCAGCGATGAGTGCTTGCTTGAAACCATCAGCATTCACCTTGTCCTTCATCAAACTGAAGACTATGCCCGATTTTTCAATATTGCCGGCAAAGACTATTCCTACCACGAGACCTTCTTTCAATACGACCTTGCGGTAGATATTGTCATATTTCTTGCTGAGCACCTCGTAGCTATCAACCAGCGGGTTCACCATACCGGCAGTGACAATATCTAACCCAAAGTATTTCAGGGAATTCATCGCCGTCCCACCCTGGTATTCAGTGGGGATACCAGCCATATTAAATCCGGCAATCCTCCCCCCGATGTAGGCATTCGGCCAGATAGGGATGAGCCGATTCTCACCATAGATAATATCATACGCCTCAGCCGCGTCACCACAGGCATAAACATCGGGACTAGATGTCGCCATATAGCGGTCAACTACTATGCCGCGATTTATCATAATATCGGACACAAGCTCGGTGCGTGGCCAGACACCAATAGCTACTATAACCAGGTTACCGGGGATTTGGCTCCCATCATCCAGGGTCACCCCACTGACAGTCTCCTCAGCGGAATTACCATTAATCTCAACTACGGTATGACCAGTGACAATACTGACCCCAGCCTGCCTGAGGACGGTCTCTTCCAGAGCCGATGTCTCCTCGTCAAGGATGGTGTTTAGCAGCCTTTCCTTCATTTCCACCACCGTAACCTCAATCCCACGCTTCACCAGTGCCTCCGTCACACTTACCCCGATGAGTCCGCCACCGATAACCACCGCCCCGGCTGTCCCATCAAGGAATCGGTCAATCGCCTTGGCATCATCAAGGGTAGTAAAGGTAAAGACCCCTCTCCGTTTAATGCCCTCTATCTGAGGGACAATAGGTAAACCGCCAGTAGCTAGCAGAAGCTTCCCCCAAGTAATTCGTCTCCCATCCTCCAGCTCAATAGTATGCTCATGGATATCAAGTCGCTTCACCCTCCGGCCCAGAAAAGTATGGATATTATTCCTCTCGTAGAAATCAGCCGGCCGAAACAGCATCCTCTCCAAGGGGCATCCCCCAGCTAAATACTCGGAGATAAGAGGCCGTGAATAGGCAGGGTAAGGTTCATCGGAGATTATAGTGACTACCCCAACTCCATCCACCTCGCGTATGGCTTCAGCAGCACCGATACCCCCGGCTGAGTTCCCGATAATCAGGTATTTTGTTTTGGCTGTGCTCTTTGGCATGATGTCCCTATCTGTATTTATTGGCGACTTTCCTCTACCGCCATGACAAGCTTTATAAAATTGTCATACATTTTCAACCCGAACTCCCCGCTCTTTTCCGGGTGAAATTGAGTCGCGACTAGATTTCCTCTAGCGATTACACTGCATATCGGAATGCCATAGTCAGTCTCACCGGCGACTAATGATTTATCGTCTGGCTCAACATAATAGCTATGAACAAAGTAGAAGTTGACTTTATCTGGTATGCCAGCAAACAACGGATGAGACACCATCTGCTTTACCTGATTCCACCCCATGTGGGGAATCTTTAGTCCCGCAGGCAGTCTCTTTACCCGCCCCGGAATAAGACCGAGACACTTGTGCCCTCCGCCTTCTTCAGTGCCGGTAAACAAAATCTGCAACCCGATACAGACACCAAAGAAGGGACGATTCTCAGCGATGAACTGAGAGATAGGTCCAGCCAACCCCAGCTTCTTAAGGCTTTCCATGGTATCAGCGGCAGCGCCAACTCCCGGCAAGATAACCGCCCGGGCATTAAGCACCTCACTAGGGTTGCTGGTTACCTTGGACTGGTAGCCTAACTTAGCGATAGCATTAACCACGCTACGCAGATTGCCAGCACCATAATCCACTATTGCAATCACTTTACCTCCATCCAAACCTTTAGTATTAGAGTGGAATGGCGTCTTTAGTCTCTACATATACCAGCGCCTCATTAGGACAATTGGCAACACACACCGGTATATCCTCTCCCGGGCAAAGGTCACATTTGACTATCTCGCCCTGGTTTATATCCCGCCCTATAGCACCAAATGGGCAAACTAATATGCATGTCCAGCAGCCAACGCACCTATCCTCATCTACAGTGACAATGCCGCTATCAGCATCCTTCTGCAGGGCTCCGGTAAGGCAAGCATAAACACAGGGGGGGTCAGCACAATGCCGACACTGCACAGTAAAGGAAATAGGCTTCTTCCCCTCAACCCACAAACGCGGCAAAGGTCGGGGAAACTCCTTTTTGAATACCTTGATCAGGTCCTTTGATTGTGAGTGCTCTACCTGGCAATACACCTCACAGAGATGACAGTCAATGCAAATCTCTTCCCTGATGCAAATCCTCTTCATCTAAATAGCCCATCCTCTTTCTGCAGCCTAGAACCAACACCTCCTGACTTACGGCAAGCGGTAGTTAGTTGCCGCTTATGGCCATTATACCGTATCTTTTCCACCGTGTCAATACCCTCTAAGCGAATTTAGCCATTTTGACCAAAAGTAGTTCGCATATAAACTATAGGAGCTATCCATCAGCGTACTGTACCATCTGGATATACAAGTTTCATTAGGACACTTTCCCACCATGAGTATAAGAATGAGGGAATGAACGGCAAAAAATGGGCTAAATTTGCCATATTGCTTGAATCCCCTTCACACCAATTCCCTCTTCTTAAAATAAAAGATAGATCCTTCCTAGGTATCAGCACCTCTAGCCGGTATATCCCTTCGGCTACTTCTTCCATATTTATCATTATTTTCCCCACTTTTAGTCCGTATGTAAGACCACCGAGAAAGTTTGCCCCTACACAGTCGGAGGGTGAAGCAGTATAAGTCTTATTCTATCAGAAATACATCTATTTACCATAGGCTAGCTCCTTTTGGAGGTGCAAACGGTTTTCTCTAGCGAGCTTTACCGCATCAGCCCTAAGGAGCTGTCAGGAGCTAAAACAAGCAAGCAATACATTGCGCTGGTGAGGTGCGTTTGACATATGGCAGGTAACAGATATAATATGAATATGTACCAGAGAATACTATACATAAGCGTAGTACGATGAAAAAAAACTTGGCCATTATTTTGGCCGGAGGACACGGTGAGCGGCTAAGCATTTTAGCCCACGAACGAGCCAAACCAGCGATTCCTTTTGCTGGTAAGTACCGTATCATAGATTTTACCTTGAGTAACTGTGTCAATTCAGGGATTTATGATATAGCTGTCCTAACTCAATATGAGCCCCGCTCCCTCACTGATCACATCGGCATTGGTGCACCATGGAGCTTAAATCATCCAGACCGAGGAGTACGGCTACTGCAACCCTATTTGGCGCGCCGAAGCCGTGATTGGTATAAAGGTACCGCTGACGCCGTATATCAAAACCTTCCCTATATTGAGGAGCAGGTCGCTGAGCTGGTACTAATCCTCAGTGGTGACCATGTCTACAAAATGGACTACTCTGACATGGTCAAATTTCATAATGAGAAGCAAGCAGAGGTGACCCTGGCGGTTAATCACATCCCCGAAGCGGAAATCCAGCGATTTGGTACCGTGATAGTAGGTGAAGACAGGCAAGTGACTGGCTTCCAGGAAAAAGCTAAGAAACCAAAGAGCAATCTGGCATCCATGGGTGTTTATCTTTTCAACAAGGATATCCTGCAAGAATTGTTAGAGGAAGATGCTCGAAATATGAGTTCCAGACATGATTTTGGTCGGAACATAATTCCTAGGATGATGGGTAAGAGTAGAATTTTCGCCTACAGTTTTGATGGATATTGGCGTGATGTAGGCACCGTACAGACCTATTGGGAGGCTAACATGGAATTACTTGAGATGTCCGCACCCATCCTATTCGATGTTAATTGGCCTATTCGCACCACAGAAGAGGAGAGACCACCGGCTATCATTTCAGAGACAGCTGATACTATTGACAGCCTAATATCTACCGGTTGTGTCATTGAGGGTCATGTGGAGCATTCAGTCCTCTCACCAGGAACCCAGGTAGCTGAAGGTGCTGTAGTTAGGGACTCAATCATCATGTCTGACAGCATCGTTGGAGCACATAGTGTCATTGACCATTCTATCCTGGACAAGGAGGTAGTAGTCGAAGCTGATTGTCACATCGGCTTTGGTGATGACTTCCGGGCTAACCGACAGCAACCTAAAGCGCTGAACAGCGGGATTACTATTGTCGGGAAGAAGGCTAGGATACCCCCCAAGGTCAGGATAGGGCGTAATTGTGTAATCTATTGTGGTGTCGTGGAGGATGATTTCCCCGCCCGTGAAATCCAAAGTGGCGAAACTATCGAGCCAAAGCAGAGTCGCCGTGCCCGAAAAGTATAGCTGCTTTACCGATTGAGCCAGTCAATTGGCTCAGGTAAGTTAGAGAACAAAAGATAGCATGTCAGAACTAAGATATGACCCTACACTTAGAGAATGGGTAATAATGGCTCCGGAGAGAGCTAAGCGCCCTCAGCAAGAGCCGAAAAAAAGGCGTACCGTTGAGCTACCCGAGTGGGAGGAGTCCTGCCCCTTCTGTCCGGGTAACGAAGCCCAAACACCGCCTGAAGTCTTCCGGCTCCCCCTATCAGCTCAATCATCAGCCTGGGAGGTAAGAGTAGTACCTAATCGGTTCGCTGCTCTGACAACTAATGGGGTCATTACCCGAAGAGAGGATGGGCGCTTTTTCCGCCGAATGGACGGCATTGGAGCACATGAGGTAATCATAGAGGCTCCGTCTCATAATACACCGATGGCGTTGATGACATATGAGCAAGTAGAAAAGGTGCTGATAGCCTACCAGCAAAGGTACAACGCTCTGAAGAAGAATCGGCAATTCAAGTTCATTACTATTTTCAAGAATCATGGTTGGGCATCAGGGACATCTTTGGTACACTCTCACTCCCAGTTAGTGGCCACACCTGTCCCTGCTCCTTACTATCACCGAAGACTTAATGTCGCTGTGGATTATTATGCTATGTCCGGTAGCTGCCTTTACTGTGAACTGCTCGCTGAGGAGCTGAAGAAGGGAGAGAGAATCGTTGCTGAGACCAAGCAATTCGCGGTCCTCCATCCTTATGCCTCGCGCGCACCCTATGAGACCTGGATTATTCCCAAAAGACATTATGCCTCCTTTGGCCTGCTTCCGGCAACGCACCTCACCGACCTGGCTAGAGTGCTAAAGGACACTCTCCTCTGCTTATACCGAGGGCTTGATAATCCCGCCTTCAATCTTATGGTTGATACTTCCATTACTGAGGATGAAGATAATCCCTATTACCACTGGCATATCAGGATAGTGCCGAGACTGGCCACCATTGCCGGCTTTGAAATGGGCTCGGGTATCTATATAAGTACGGCACTGCCCGAAGACACGGTGAACCTTATGAAACAGGTGGCCAACTCCCTCCCTGAAGGTGAATACCTCTCTTCAAAGCAAAAAGCTTAGCCATCCATAACCAAAAACTACCTCAACTCAAGCAGCCGAGACAGAAAGACCATCACCTCAGAGGTAGAACTCAGGAAATAATCAGCCTTTGATGATGGATTCTCCGGGCCAACAAAAATGCTCCAGCCCTCCGGGCGGTGAATAGTCCTGAAGACATCCTCATCGGTAGTATCATCACCCATATAGATAGTTGGCAGTTGTTCGCACTTAAGAATTGCCTTCATTTCTTTTATAATCGTCTCTACTGCTTTCCCTTTGTGCCAGTCTATCGGTGGTCTAACCTCCCAGACCTTTTTCCCTGAGGTAACCTTGATTCTCCCTTCACGGAGCAAAGGCGAAGTAATCTGGTGAAAAATCTCAGCCACCACATTTTCCTCAATTTTTTTAACCAAGCGATAGTGAATACTCAAGCTTAACCCTTTGTCCTCCACGATGACCCCTTCGGTGCTACCCAGTTTGGCGGAGAACTGCCCAGCAAGGTTTCTTATTTCTGCCTGAGATGCCTTAGCCGCCGGATTAATGAACTTTAGACCAGGGCCTTCTATTTCAAGTCCATGGTTTCCGGCATAGTAAATTCCTTCTATTCCCACCAGAGCCTTGACCTCTGAGAGCGAGCGCCCGCTAATAATACCCACACTGAAGGCTGGTTTTTTAGCCAAGGCGTAAAGATTCTCGCTGACCTCAAGAGGTAATATTGCTTCATCTGGTCGGCCGACAATTGGGGTTAACGTACCATCGTAGTCTGAGAGTAGCAGAATGTGAGCCGCCGCCCTGATATCAGACGAAAAAGATTCCCATGACCGAAAAAGGTGTTGCACTAGACCCCCGCGATTGACATGAGCCTAGAGACAATAGAGCCACCCCATCGGTAGATGTTATTGCTGGCGACTGTTCTCCGCATCGCTTTCATGCGCCTCCACCTTTCCGCCTCAGGCATCTCTATCGCCTCTTTTATCTTTCTAGCAAATTCATCGATGGCAAAGGGATTAATCAAGAGAGCCTCCGGCATCTCATCAGCTGCCCCGGTAAATTGGCTTAAGATTAAGACCCCGTCCCCATCAACCCGGGAGGCAACAAACTCCTTGGCCACCAGATTCATACCATCATGTAGCGAGCTGACCACACAGAAGTTGGCCAATCGGCGTAGGGCAGCCAATGTTGAGTGAGTAAGCTGCCTCGTCATCGGGATTATTGGCTGCCATGAGTCATCACCATATTTATCATTTATGCTCCTCATGAGGTCAGCAATCCTCTGGTTAATGTCCTGATAGCTCTCAATCTGGGTTCGGCTAGGCATGCCAGCCTGGATGAAGACTACCTTTCCGCGGTAACCAGGGAAATGTTCAAAGAATTTGTCGAGTGCCTGCACTCTCTCCGGTATGCCTTTGGTGTAATCCATTCGGTCCATGCCAACCCCAATATATTTTCCCTCTAGATGGAGCTCACGACGAAGGCCGTCCATTTCTCGCACCACTGCCTCAGTTCCGGCCTCTTGGGAAAGCCTGTCGAAGTCCACACTGATAGGAAAAGGCTGCACCAAAGTAGTCTTGCCTCGGTGCACTACAGCAAATCGCTCACGGTCTATCCTGGCTGCCAAACTATGCTCAGCTGTCTCCAAGAAATTATTACAAAAAGATTGGGTATGAAAGCCCAGCAGGTCATTACCCAGTAAGCCGTCTAATATCTCCTCTTGCCAGGGACAAGTCCGGAATATCTCATAGGCGGGCCAAGGAATGTGCCAGAATTGACCAACTGTTATTTCAGGATTCCGCTCTTTAATTAAGCGGGAAAGCAGGGCAAAGTGATAGTCCTGAACCAATACTATGGCCTTACGGTCAGCTACCTCCTGGAGAACCGCCTCAGCAAAAATTTGGTTCACCTTCTTATAGGTGTTCCAGTTGGCTTCTCTAAAGATAGGTGGGGTAAAGGTAACATGGCACAGCGGCCATAGTGCCTCGTTGGAGAATCCAAGATAAAAGCCGGCTACCTCATCCTCAGTTAGCCACACCCGACGTAAAGTGTACTCTGGCTTTTCTGGTGGAACAGATACCCGGTTATGGGAGTCAACAACTTTCCGGTCAGCGTCACCGCTACCATGGGCTATCCAGGTTCCTTTTGAGGCACGCATTACCGGGTCTAGAGCCTCGGTGAGCCCACTAACCGGTCGGTTACATATTATCTCATCACCAGACAGGGTATGGATATAAGGTTCTCGATTGGAGACTACCAGAAATAAATAATCACTCAATTTATCTCGTACCAGTTGGTATAACCTATCCTTATCCCATTTTAAGTCTGCCATTTTGCCTGACCTTCCTTCGACAAATGTAATCAAATCAGCCTTCAATGTCAAGCGGTGCAGAGAGATGAAATACAAAGGATATGCCGGCTCAATATCCCTAGAGAGGAGACCTCGCTTTTTTACCTTGACAAGCAAGGGGTAGTGCGGTAATCTCTTTCAAACAGATTAAAAATGAAGGCGCCTTAGTGTTCAAGAGATAAAGAACGACAAATCGAAGCTAAGGGAGGAAGTGATCACGATGAAGTGCAACCGATGTGGTCGTGAAATCTCCGAGGACGAGAGCCATCCACACCAGGGTCAGATATTATGTGACGACTGCTACATTGAGGTCGGTTTGCATGCTGTTGGATGCGACCCGTGGGCAACCTATTCCGCTACCCGTACCAGAGAGAGCTTGGGGTTGAAGGGTACCGAGGGGCTTACTGAGTTGCAGAAGAAAGTCTACGAGTTTGTCAAAAACAAAGGCAAGGTAACCCGAGAAGAGGTGATGAAAAACTTCAACCTGTCCGATGCGGAGTTGGATGCTCAACTAACGCCACTGATGCATTCCGAGCTGGTCAAAGAGCATGGCGAGGGGGGTAATGTTTACCTGGCGGCAGTTAGCTAATAAAAGTGCCTCACCTTAAGACTGTATAGAGAGTGGCTGTAGTAACTCCCAATGGTGAGCAACCTTCTTCATCGGCTAATTGACACCCTGTCCCCCTTATCACTATCTACCACGCTCATCGGCAAGGTTCGCACCCGGTATCAAAAATATGATTGGTCTCTCAACCAGATTACGACTCGCAGGGTTCACCTAGGAAAAAAGAATGGCACAAAAGAGTATTGGAGAATATGGGATAATCGGCAACAGTCATACTGCCGTGCTGGTGAGCAACGAGGGCTCCATCGACTGGTGCTGCCTACCTCGGTTTGATTCCCCCAGTATCTTTGCCGCTATACTGGATGATGAGAAAGGGGGCAGATTTCATATCAAGCCCCAGATGCCTTTTCAATCCCATCAAGCCTACCTCCCCAATACCAACATACTGCAGATTACCTTCCAAACCGAAACGGGCACAGCAAGCTTAATTGATTTCATGCCCTGTTACCAAACCGCTAAGCCTCGGCTAACCCAATTTCACGAAATTCACCGCCTGGTAGATTGCACCGAAGGGGAAATAGCTCTAGAGGCCGTGTTTGAACCAAAGCTAGATTACGCCAGAGGCGACACCTTGATGAGCACCACCAAATATGGCATTTTAGTAAAAGGAATGGCAGAGACGCTAGCCCTGTCCACCTCCGTTCCTTTGGCTATCCACGGTGATAGTGCCATCGGCCGTTTCACGCTTCAGCAGGGACAAAGGGCCGAGTTCGTTCTGCGCTATGGCTCAGAGCAACCCCAACCTCCCGGTATCTACCATTCCGCAGCTAAGCTGGCACGGACTCAAGCCTACTGGGAGCAGCAAGCTGAGGGCTGCACTTGTTCTAGCCCGTGGCGAGAGGCTATAGTACGCTCCTATCTGACTCTGCACCTACTGTTATATTCGCCCACCGGAGCTATCGTCGCTGCACCCACTACCTCTCTTCCCGAACAAATCGGCGGCGAACGCAACTGGGACTATCGCTTTACCTGGCTGCGAGATGCCTCGTGGACACTCGACGCCTTCTTTCGCTTAGGTCATATGGAAGATGCCACGGGGTTTATGAAATGGCTAGTAATGGTGTGCCGCAAGTGTGGCGCCAAAACCCAAATCCTCTATAATATAGATTTTGAGGCCCCACCCACAGAGGAAGAGTTGCCCCATCTACGAGGGTACCGAGATTCCCGACCGGTACGCATCGGTAATGATGCCTACCGGCAAATTCAACTGGATGTCTTCGGCGAGGTACTCGAAGCGGCCCACAGCTATCTTAATATCGGTGGGCGTATAACCCGCCGCACCTGGGGACTCCTGGAGAGCTTTGTCAATGCCGCTTGCGATAACTGGCAACTGCCCGACAGTGGCATCTGGGAGGTGAGAAGTGGCCCCTATCATTTCGTCCACTCCAAACTAATGTGCTGGGTAGCCGTGGATAGGGGAGTTAAAATAGCCGAAAAGCTAGGGCACCAGAAAAACCTCCGGCGCTGGCAGAAGGCAGCCCAAGATATCCGGGATAGCATACTGACCCGGGGTTGGAACGCTGAACGACAAGCCTTTACTCAGCATTATGACACCCGAGCCCTGGACGCAAGCAATCTTCTCATGCCTCTATATGGTTTCCTCCCCATCTCCGACGAGCGAATTACAGCCACCATCGAACGTACCGTGGCTGAGCTCAGCCGGGATGGCCTGATGCTCAGGTATAGAACGGAAGAAACTAATGATGGACTGAGTGGGGAGGAGGGAGCGTTTCTATGGTGCTCATTCTGGTTGGTAAGGAACCTGCTTCGACTGGACCGGCTGGAAGAGGCCACAGCACTATACCAAAGACTGCTCAGCTACAGCAATCACCTGGGCCTTTTTTCGGAAATGGTAGACCCCACCTCCGGGGAGGCGCTGGGCAACTTTCCTCAGGCGCTCACCCACTTAGCAGTCATCATTACTGGGCTAGAACTAACCCACGCCATAGATGAGAAAAAGACTAGTAGCGGCAAACAGTGACAGCTAGAGTAGTTACCCAAGTCAGAAAGATAGTGCCGACAATAGCCTGTTCAAGATTTTTTATCTCGGCAATCCAAATAACTACTTGTGATTCAATTTTATTTGTGAGCCGCCCCTTCGACTAAGATGGTCTACAAACCAGATTGCCGCAAGCTATGCTATCTTAACCCAGGCGATTTTCAACCACTTTCCAGTCAATATTTCTGAAAAAGGACGCAATATAGTCGGCTCGCTTTAGTCCGTAGTCAGTCATGAAGGCATGCTCAAAGACATCCATTACCAGAATTGGCCTACCACCAGCAAGATGGCCAACCTCATGCTCATTGATCCATTGGTTGAACAACCAACCGGTCACATTATCTTGATAGAGTATTGTCCAGCCGATACCGCGCATGGCTCCGGTAGCTCTGAAATCCTGCTCCCAGGCGTCAGAGTTGCCACAGGCATCAGCTAACTTTTTAGCTAAAGTACCCAATTTGTCCAGAGGTGCCTTACCCCCCAGGTTCTCAAAGTAGTACTCGTGTAGACGCATACCATTGAACTCGAAGCCGAACCGGCGCTTCAATTCGGCGTATTCGGGATTGGTAGCATCCTTAGCCTTACTACTCAGTAACTCATGGATTTTGTTGGTATTAGCTACATAGCCCTTATATAGAGTAAAGTGGTTATTGAGTAAAGTTTCGCCAAAACCATCCATTCCGATGAGATTGCTATAGTCCTTTGCTTGGTAAGTCATTTTTTCTCCTCCTTTCTAATTAGATTCAGGTACTTAAATTTTGCCAACCAGCTCTAATCCAGGGGTAAGCGTCTCTTTCCCTGGTTCCCAGTTGGCCGGACAAACTTGCTCTGTATGTTCTCTAACATATACCGCCGCCTGTAATTTCCGCAAAAGCTCAGTAGCACCTCGGCCGATCATTGTCGGCATGTGCCTCAAAGGCTTTGAGGATTCCATCGGGGTCAATGATAAAGCTGCCGCGCAGTGAAAGCCCCTCTTCTTCAATGTAAGTGCCAAACTCTCGGCAAAGTGTCCCGGTTGGGTCAGCTAGCATCGGGAATTTAACTTTTTTAATCGCTGGAGATTGGTCGTGCCAGGCTTTGTGAATAAAATGCGTATCATTGCTGACACTCAATATTTCAACACCCAATTTCTTGAATTCTACATAATAATTAGCTACCTCTTCCAATTCCGTAGGGCAAATGAGGTAAAGTCAGCGGGGTAGGATATCGAAACCAGCCACTTGCCCCTGTAGTCAGAAAGTTTGACACTCTTTATTTCCTCATTATGGAATGCTTCCAGGTCAAAGTCTGGAATCTCTTGATCAATTTGTATTGTTTTTGTATCAGGCATTAAATGCCAGGTACGCAACCCGGTGCTCTTACCATCAATACGGGGACACAGGCAGAGCGGAGAACCCGGTCTGCTACGCTCCCCCAGACCCAGCGGCTTACCCCGGAGCGACCATGAGTAGCGATGATGATTAGGTCTACCTTGCCTTTATTGGCATAGTCGGCAATCACATCGGCAGCTCGCCCGCCTACTAAAACTTCTGATTGGACGTTTATGCCATCATATTTGACTCTGTTCATCAATTGATTTAGATAGTTTTCAACCACAGCTCTGGACTTTAATTCGATTCGCTTTACCTCCTCGGCACTGAAGCCATATCCTTCGTCAGTAGCAGGTAATCTAACCGGCTCAGCCACACGCACAAATATGACATCCCGCACTCCGCATCCCTTAGCGATAGCCTCCACATGAGGCAGTACACACTCGGCTAGCTCTGAGCCGTCCAATGGAACCATAATCTTCTGGTACATCTCTCCTCCTTTTCTTGCTTTTTTATGTCTAGTTACCGGGTACTAACAGAACTGCATCATATCGACCTCCTTACTCCCAATACGCCGTCAGAAATCTCCCCTGCCCGCACCAGACGCTCAAATGACCCGTCTCACCTAATGTCCTAAGGCGTTTCTGATGTCCATAGCGTGTTCCTGCTCTATGGACAAGATCTCCCTCAACTTCTGGGCTAAAGCCAGTTCCTGTAGTTCCTCTGCCTGAATGATGCGCTGCTTATATCTAGCTATGGCATCCAGCTCTCCGGCTAAGTCCTGCTCCAGCATTTCTCTATTTTCCGGGGATGTTTTGGCTGGTACCACCTCAGCCGTAGGGAATCCTTCCAGGTAATCTATCTGCTCGGCTAAGGTGATAGCGTGCTGGAGCTCCTGAGCAGCATGGATTTTAATCTCCTTGATGATATCGCCATACTCTGCCCCGGTCAAAACTCCGCTATGCTGTGTATACTGCACTATAGCCGTGTATTCCAAGGATAAATCCTTATTCAGCAGCTTGATTAGGGTTCCAAGTTCGATAGCCATGTTATACCTCCTTTTTGTTTTTCTCTGACACGAGGGGGCCCTCTTTCGGCAAGATTCCACAGAGCATGTGCTACCTAATTATAGCAAGCTGGTAATAAAAAAACCATAAAATGAAAAGGGGAAACATTACCAAGTTATAACTTTTAAAGTGTCAGAGTTGGACTATGACACAAAGGAAAAACGATTTCTGCCCAAGTCTTGTTTGAAATTCTATAAGGGATATGAGTCCACGTTTGAGAGCTTTATAAAGCATAAAAAGGAACAGACGACGCATTGAATGGCGGTGGCTGGTGCCCTTTTCTAATTCAACTGACAGGAGAGCTAACATGGCAGAAATCCAAGTGGGACACCACCTGGCGTTAACGACAGACAGAATCGGCAAAAAGTTGAGCATCATCCTCTTAAGGGCTTAGACACAGAAACTTGAGGCTTATGTTACACCCAGCCGGAGCTTGGATTAACATGTTTAGGGGAAAGTATAATCTGAACTAATGGAGCATTTTATCCAGTCTTAAGACTAACCTCTTTTTCTACCCACAGCCGCTAAAGGTGCTATCGCTATCCAAAGTGTGATTGTTATCAGCATGGACGTTACATAGTTGATATCCACCATACCGAGCTTCGGGGCAATAACGTCCCAGAGGAGCATGAAAAGGAATGAGCTTAGGAAAAAACCGGGTATTGCCGCCAGTATTCTAAAGTAACCCATTTTAATCCTCCTTTTTGGGATTACCCATTTCAACTGATATGGATAATCCTAGCTACTTGAACGTTGAATGTCAATACCCAAACAGAGACGAATTCTTGAGTGTGCGTAGGTAGGAGGGGGAGGCAGTTCTTACGTTAAGATGCAGTTGATAAGCAATCCTATTAGGGATGTGCGAAACTCTTCCCATAGCTAACTCCCAAGGCTGCTCTTGATCTTCAAAAATTAATTTACCCCAAACTACTGGCTTTTCAAAGTGTATTCCCTTCCTTAAAATAACTGAGCTTAGGTATTGACAATAGTATAAATAAGTAGTATTATTTTAGTTGAAGGGATACAGGATTTATGGACGATACTTACTTCGAGCTACAAATCCAAGACTTGATCCATCGAGCTGAGACTAAAAAAACTGCCCTTGAGCAACAAAAAGACAAATTAGGGCAAGAGCTCAAGGAGATTGAGGTCGAACTATTGGCTTACGAACAAACTTTATTACTCGGTTTGTTTAAAAAAGGTAAGTATGCTCATATGACTGTGGCTGTAGCGTTGACTCAATTCTTCATTGGACGAGAGAATCAGGAATCGCCTATTACCGAAATATTTGAATGTCTAATAGAAAACGGTTTAGAAATTGGAGGAAAGGATCCAATTTCAAATCTAACTGCAGTGCTACATGCGGGTAAACACTTTGAGGTAGTGAGACGAGGTATATATAGACTGAAACCTGAAGTTTTCCAAAATCTAAAGGAGTCGGGCCTCAAACTACGACTAAGGATAGAAGAGGTAAAATAACGAAGAATATCTAACAGTCTTAACCTATAAAAGCCAAGAAATAAAAGCACTCCCACTGTCCGGACAGACTACTGGGAGTGCGGCTCAGGAGAAACATTGGCATGAACTCCCTCACTGTGTCCATTATAAGCACAAAGCGGGCAAAAAGTCAAGATGCTGCTTTGTGGGACGAAGTAAAGAGAATATTTCAAGGCTTCGAGAGGACTGCCTTTGCCAAGGAATTACAGGCAGTTTTCGAGAACCTCTATGACGAAGAGCTATTGGAAGCCTTGGAGAAAACAAGATGGACAGGAAGACCAGGTTATCCAACTAAAGTAATGTGGCGAACGATAATTGCCGCTAATGTGCTTGATATTCCCACCATCCAAGAGTTAATACGGACGCTCCATAGAAATCCGTTTGTAGCCATTCAGTGCGGTATTAGCTCCGAGGAGGAAATCCCCACAAGGTTCGCTTATTATCGTTTTGTAAAGAAGTTAATATCCCACACTGAGCTCATAGAGAAATGTATGGCCAAAACATTAGAGGCGATTAAAAAGCAATTGCCAGGATTTGGGGATGTAGTTGTCGTAGACAGCACCGATGTCCCTACATACTCGAAAAGATTCAAGAAACCACCATCAGACCGCGATGCTGGGTGGGGATTCAAGAAGAATAGTGACGGCGAAGAGTATAAATGGCTGGGATACAAGATGCACCTAGCAAGCACCATAGTGGGTAAGCATGAAATTCCATTGCTGCCGATGGTTACTCCAGCCAACGCAAATGATTCTCCTATGATGATACCGTTAGTGGAGAAAAACAAATCCCAGATCAAAGGATTATCGTTTAACTTTGTCTTGGGTGATAAAGGATATGACGCCGGCGAGAACTATAGAGCAATTGTCCAAGACTTCAAAGCTATCCCTATTATTGACCTGAACCTGAGAGGACGGAAGGGTAAGCCGGATAGGTTTGAAGACATAGCTAATGAATATGGGACACCATTTTGTGCCTGGGGAGTGCCTATGGTCTTTTGGGGATATGATAAAAAGCAGAAGCGATTGAAATACCGATGTCCATTGGCATGCGGCAAGCAAGGCTGCACTTGGATAGATAAGTGCTCTAAATCATCATATGGCCAGGTAGTGAAGATTCAACTTAAGGATGATTACCGGAGATTTATTCAGATTCCTCGGCGAACCAAGCAGTGGCAAAAGCTCTATAATAAACGAACTTCAATCGAACGGATATTCTCGAGGCTGAAGAAGGATGGGGATGGAAGGTTGGTTAATCACCGAATGAGGGGTTTAGGAAAGATAACATTGAACTGCCTATTGAGCGTTTGGGTTATGCAGGCTAAAGTCTTCGCGGTATAACGGAGCACATCGAAAAATAAAATCACATAAAAAATCGCAGATTGACACAATGGATAACATAATATATAGTTAAGTAAGATAGAATAATAATATGGGGAAAGCCGCTCTGCGAAAGCGGCTTTAAGATCATGCCAAGGTGTATCTTTAAGGCTTCATCAAGAATAGGATACACCCTGGGTAGCGTTTTGTCAAGTCCTCCGTCTACCCAAGGGTGGCGGAGGTATCCTGAGATAGAAGTCGCTTACTTTCGTCCACAAAGGCCCGGCCCTGAGTCTATAATTGAAAGAACTGTAGCCGATCAGATCCAGAACCTTTTCACAAGCGAGCCCTATAATTTGTGGACTGCCGGGTCGCCACCAATTGGTGCTGGCATGCCTGATCTTATCGTTGTATCCTGTGAACCACAGGTTTTCGCGCTGGCACAAGTTGAGATGCCCACTACACATATTCTTGCCTATCTTCGAGTAGTGGGTTGTGCTCAGCTCAAAACAATCATTTGGCGTACGGGTATACCTCAGGAAACTACCGTGCGTTATCTGAATGATCTCATTGAAGTTGAGGCTGTTTCGAGGGTAGACGATACATATTCGTTGCTGCCAATTTGGCGTAAAATTCTTCCAGAAATCATTACAATCGAGGTAAAGGTAAAAAATTGGAAAAGAGCAATTGAGCAAGCTGCACGAAATAGCATCTTTGCTCATCGTTCTTTTATAGCGCTTCCTGACCTTGTAGCTCGGAGAATTAGATTAGAGCCGATTCTTCGACAACTTGGTATTGGCTTACTATCCGTCGGTGATGACCATATGGTAAATGTATTACGCCGTTCCCGCCGCAATAAGCCGCGTGTTTGGAGGTATTATTACGAAATCGCCTTCTTGGCGGCAAGGCATAACAAGGATTGAACAATGTCATTCAATGTACCAATAGAACAGGCTCAAGCTGATTATCCTGAGTACACTTTTGTCTCCTCTCTGACACCTAGCAAGCAAAAGGCAGCGTTCCATGTTCAAGATGCACAAGGCCAAGACCTATGTTTGAAAATAATCGCGCCTAACTATAACATTGATCGAGTGGACCGTGAAATACAGGCACTCCAGTCCATCTCTCACCCAAATGTTGTACGCTTGATAGAATACACACGACATTCAGAGCCAGGGCAGCAAAAGCACTTTATTGTGGAGGAGTTCATTGAGGGCACTGACCTTGAGCAAAGCCTCCAATCAGGACAGCAATGGTCTAGACCAGACGCTTCTGTCTTCTTCACTGCTTTATTCAGTGGCTTAGCTGCATTAAATGACCTAAATATAGTACATCGAGATCTGAAACCAACCAATATTCGAGTGCGGACCAATGGCTCTCCTGTCATCATCGATTTTGGGTTGGCTCGCCTTCTTGATCAATCATCTCTCACGGATACACCCGATGGTGCAGAAATTGGAACTCCACAATACTTCTCGCCCGAACAATGCAGAGGAACTAGACATGATATTGACCATCGCACTGACCTGTTTGCCTCAGGTTGCTTACTCTATCAAGCCTTAATTAATAAACATCCATTCTGGAGGGATGGTATAACTCGTTCGGAGCTTTATGATGCTATCTGCGAATCGAACGACTGCCTTGATGAACCTAATTTCCTTGCATTACCAGAACAATGGCAGATTATTATAGAACGTCTTCTTAAAAAGGAACGGGCTGACCGTCCATACAACGCCGCGCAGGTTGTAGTGATCCTTCAAAAAATTGGAGAGATATAATGCGGAGGGGCACATGGCATCAGTTTGGTTATAATAGCCAGCGATTCGTGATTGAGCAAATTCAAAACGGAGCTGGCATCGGCGTTGTTATTAGTCCCCGCGATCTTACTATAGATCATGCAATTGATTATGCTCAAAGGTATCATGGGTTAGGTGCACATGTCTTAATTGACCAGCAGTTTTACGTACCAGATTTCAGAAATGACAAGATAAATACATATCCTACAGGTCGATATCGAACTACGGCTTCCCAACTGCATCAAATCACGGATCCAGATTTAGCAGCGCTTGCTCATGATTTGCATACGATTAACCAAAATTTGTCAACAGACGGACTAATTGCTCCAGCGCTTATATATGAGGCCGGACGTCCGGACATAATGCGATTGAACGCAAAGATGTTCGTCGCAGCGAAACAAGCCGGCGATGCATTAGGGATACCCACTTATGCAACAGTAATAATTGGTAATTCTGCAGTCACATCAAACCAGATGACAGGGGAAATACTATCCCACGCAACGTCTCTAAATAGTGATGGCTTCTATTATGGCTTCGAATTCAGTTCGGAACTGTAGACCGTCAGCGATAATGGGACACAAATAGGGTCACTATAACCGAACACTCTGGACGGGTGGCACGAGCTCCTGAGAGGTAGTAGACTGACAAAACAGTGAAAGGAGCGAGATGTGTCC
>SDBT01000427.1_pt1 | contig 66252 bp, 72 predicted proteins | sample 2277101 | NCBI WGS metagenome assembly SDBT01 (sample SAMN10404973, study PRJNA504765) | marine sediment metagenome | isolation source: marine sediment core GS10_PC15, 103 cmbsf | place: Arctic Ocean: Southern Knipovich Ridge | collected 2010 | reverse complement strand
TTACCAACACGGTGTAACCGGATTCGTCTATGATGAAGATGGTGAACACACCTCCGAAATATGGGAAGATATCTCTCCCGTATAACTCAACCCCTAAAAAGGAACAAGCATGCAAAAGCCAGTTTTTATTTCACATAAAAAAGTAACGCCTACAGCTATGACTCTCGCAGAGTACAACGCAATCCAAGGCTGGAAATTACCTAAAGACCAAAATGGTGCTATCGAAGGTTATCTAATCGAGTATCTTGACGGTGGTGAGCCTAACCATAAAGATTATGCAGGTTACATTTCATGGTCACCTAAAGAGCAGTTCGATAATGGCTATACTGAATTTATTGAAACTAGTGAGCCGGTAGTGGGTAGCACCGTTAATGGCTGCCATCCTCACCCTGCAGACATTAAAACGAACATAATGAATGCCTTTACCCATGCAAGCCAATCACTGGACATTGATAAAATGACTGCAGTGTATGATTGGATTCAGGGTAGTAATACTCCCACAGCCAAGTAAGTAAGTAAGTAAGTAAGTAAGTAAGTTCCATTAACCCTAGATATAGGAAATAGTAATAATGCTTAAACAAGATAAAGTAGAAAAAAGTTTCGTGGATGCTCTAGTAGCCTCACTAACATTCCAATTTGCACGTATCGGAGACACTACTACTACAGTATGTGAAGCCTTTCTGCCTAACGGTTTCTCAGTAGGCTCAGGTAAATCTGCATGTGTTAATCCAGCTAACTACAACTATGCAGATGGTTGTAAGTACGCACAGGAACGTGCTGTAGCTGATGCTGCAAATACTATCTGGATGTTAGAAGGTTACTTATTAAAAGTAACCGGTGCTACGTCAGACAAGCTGCCTGAGTTAGTAAAAGACTGGATGCTGGACTATTACAACAAACATCCAGATGTTAGAGATCACGGTAGTATCGTTAAAGCTGTCGCGGATGCTGGCAGCGCTACACTAGGTCTTGATCTAAGCTCTACCGGTTCAGACATGAACTTCGGTCAAGCTATCGTGTATGCCAAAGCAGGCTATAAAGTAGCTCGCGCTGGTTGGAATGGTGCAGGTATGTTTGCTTACATTGTACCGGCTGCCAATTACAGTGATGTAACAGGCAAGTCCGGTTTAGCAAACGAAGAGGGCGGAAAGGTTCCGTACCGCACATACTGGGCATTGAAGACTGCCCAAAATGATATCGCTACATGGGCACCGAGCGGTAGCGACTCATTAGCAGAAGATTGGTGTATCGTTAACTAAGCTATTTTTTAAAAGCAGTTGTTAACACACCAAGTAAACCACTGGATGCTGGCCTATTATTGCTGGCATCCAATGTGGCTATCTTCTCTTTCTTAAGTACCCCGAAGTAAGCATGCAGTAGTATAACCAATGGGGTTATAACAGCTAACAACCACGGCCAACCCTCAACAATAGTTTTAACCATTGCATCATCTCTACTTAACACTGCATAACACCACGTTGATACAACAGCGATAATACAAAAAGCCACAACCTGAAAAGACTGATAAGCAATCTTAGGTCGAGTAGAGTGGGGATTAGTTGCATCAGATACCAGCATAGTCCTTAACGTGTCGTATGATTGCTTGATTTGCTCAAGCTTAACATCGAACTCTTTATTCATTACTTGAGCTTTTAGCGCAGGTGTCAGACTGTTAATAGCATCTTGAGCTTGCTGACCTGTAGCATTTAAGGGTAACTGCTTATCCTTAGGTAACAGCCCATTAATAGCACCCATGATTATATTACCACCGGGCACTACATTCTCAATAATACCACCACCTACTTCTCTAATAATATCCCAAAATTTCATGACTTTCCCCCAGTTGGACTTTCTAACCATTCGTTTAATTTAGCTTGTACATCAAACATCGGACATGTCTTGTGTGAGTCGTAATAGTTATGACCCTGAATATTTTCTTGCTTAATACCATGACGGGAAACCATGTCAGTGATTAAGTAACGTAGACTATCAAATTGGATATCGTGGTATACACCTCTACCTTCCAGAACTACACCAATACTGTCCTTATTAAAACCCCGAGTATGTGCTCCGACTTCATCTTCAACGTCACCATCACCGTCTAGGTCCCGACACTTAATAATGTCACCAGCTTGATTAATCAGGTAAGCGTAGCCGATAGCTGACCAGCCATTCTCTACTACATGCCATTTGTGTAACATTTCACGGGTAACGTGCATTGTATGTGGCGTATCTGTGCAGTGTATTATTATTGAGTCTTTCATCTGGGAAACTCCTCAGCATGCGAGCGCATGCTCTTTTGGACTTCAATATTGAGTGCTTCTATTTGATAGGACGTTCGGAGGACATTATCATCTGTACTCTGCATCTTTTTTAGTACTGCTTCGTTATTAATTTTCATCTCCTTTATGAGTTCTTTAAACGTAACCATAAATTCAACTTTCCATTCACGCTGGTAAGCGTCCTGCATTTTCAGACTGATAATATCCTTATCAATGAGGTCTACCCGAACCTTGTATTCCTGCCCTTTAGCAATTGCTTCAGTATTAGTTAACTGTTGTGCATACATAACACCTAATGCAAATATAAGTGTTATAACCCATACAGTGATTCCCGTGTAGTCTATTAGTCTGCGTATTGGCATAGTGGTTCCTATTATTAATGGTTAATTACTGTATGCATTCTAAACCATAAAACTGCTGCAGCTAAGTCTTTATTAGCACACTGTTACATTTATCAATAGTAGTCGGTGGTTTTACTACAGTACAATATTATAAATAATTAAGGAGTAATGTATGACTAAAGTAGTTTTAAATTTAGATAGTAACAATAACGTAACAGATGACACGGGTATGCTTATTGGTATGCTCACATCACCGCCGGTTCTTCATGTGGAGAAAACTCTAGCAGAATTAACACTCCAGTTAATTAAGCAAGGGGTAACCCCTGAAGAAATCATTAAACTCAAAAATGCTGACTTACTTGTATAAAAGCGTAGTCAATAGCTAGGAAAATATCATGGCCAGATTCACAGTTTACGATGGTAGAGCTAATTTCGATATGGATGGCGCATCCGTCTTGGATATCATCAATGCTAAAAATAGTAAGAAAGCTATTAAGCAGTTTAAGAAAGAATATGCAGGTGAGGACGCTGTACTAACCGATAACGTCAGCACTATTATCCATTCAACTCAGTGGGAAGAAAACGATGTCTGATAAACATATTGATTTAATGACTAAATTTGGTATGAACCCCAGCTTAACCGTACTAGTCAACAGCCCAACAAGCGCCAGTGGTTGGGTAGTGAGTCGGATTCAAGATTGCCCACTGTGGGAAGACCATAATATCTACTTCTTAGTATGTGCGGAACATGTGGACATAGCTTTACAGTGGCTTAATGGAGCAGTTATCGAATACCGTACTTCCGTTGAGCCACCAGCCGGCGAAGCTTGGACCACAATCTCACCTTACCAAGAGGGCTATACCATTGATGCTCACCGCGCTTACCGTATCAAGCCTGAAGAACTGCTAGATGCTTCCGAAGAGTTCCACTTAAATAAAAAGACTGACCCTACTTGGGCAGGAGGGTATACCGAAGAGAAGCTACCCTTTGAAGTGGATGCTGAATTGGAAGTTAAAATAGGTAACCCTAAGTACGATGTACGTATTCTTGGTAAATACGGTACGGGTACGTGCATAGTAGATGTATACCGTGTACTTGATGCTTTTAGAGTTACCTGTCCACAACTACAACACTCAATTAAGAAAGAGTTAAATGTAGGCAAACGTGGCCACAAAGACGAGCGCCAAGATTTAGTGGATATTGTCCACTCAGCTCAAAGCGCACTTGATATGTTTGATGATGAAGAGAGATACAATGAGTCAAAATAAATCACTACAAGGTGTAACCGATTCTATAGTTCAGTGGCACCATGATGTAGGCATTATGGAACATACAACAGACCAAAAACAATGCTTTAAAATGCATGAAGAAATGATTGAACTATTTTGCGCATGTCACCCCGGTTATACCAAGTCTCAGCTATGGCGTGAATTCAATGCTAATACTGCTCGACTATATGACAGAGACAAGTTTAAACCAGTTAGCCCTGAAAATGCTGAAGCAGCTAAAATCGATGCTGTAGGTGATATGGTTACAGTTGGTCTAAGTATACTGGAGCGTGCTAAGTCAAGCTTACGTATGTGTTTAAACGGTGTCTATGCCATCATCAGCGCCCGCACTGCAGGGGGTAAAATTGTTGATGGTTCATTTGTTAAAAAAGAGGATTTACCTTATGTTTAAAGCTGATGATAACGTAAAACGTATTAGAGGCTCTGCTGGGGATTTACCCGTAGGTACTATATGTACAGTTGTTAAATGTAAGGGTATAAGTGTGTGGCTAAAAGGATACACAGGCTGTTACAACAAGAGCTATTTTGAATTGGTTCCAGAAGTTGACCCTTTTGCAGAGCTTAAGCAAGCCTTAGCTGATGGTAAGATTATCCAACTGTTTAATTGTGGTGACTGGGTGGATGTACCTGCTGACCTAGTAGGTTGGGCACGCCCTGATGTAGATTATCGTATCAAACCTGAACCAGCTAAGCCTCATGTACATGCTGAACTTATCCATGCTTGGGTTGCTGACCCTACTATTGTGTTTCAACGTAACAACGGTACAGGTTGGGTAGACCAAGTAAACCCTCACTGGTGGCCAAGCTACGCTTATCGTATTAAACCTTCTGCTGAAGATTTAGCTAAGGTAGCTGAATTAGAGAACTTGCTTAAACTAAATAAAACAGAGTTAGATTTAGTTAAAAGTGAACTAAGGCAGGGAATTGCGCGTGAGTATACTCTAGTTGATTCAATCATACTGACCCAAGCAGAGCTAGTAAAACTACAAGAGTAAAAATTCTCGAGTATTGTCATACTAGCCCATATACATTTATTTGTGTGTGGGCTTTTTTATATCTAACTTTAACCAAAGGATTATCCAATGAAACAATCAGATGAAGCTATCGTAATGGCAGAACATATTTGCCAAATTTGTAACAAAACACATACCCATAATACTGAAATTCTCTTGCATAAGCAGCTCAGAGCTATCCCTAAAGATAAGCGCTTAACCGGTTATAGCTTATGTGCAGAACATGCCAAGTTATTTGAAGATGGTTATGTCGCTTTAGTTGGCTGTGACGAATCTAAATCTACATTTCTGAAAAACGGAAATATGGACCCTGCTGGTGCATACCGTTCAGGGGATATCATGCATATTAAGCGTTCTATATGGAATGACATATTTGATATGCCGGTAGATGAAAAACAGGAGTTTGTATTCTGTGATGAAGATGCTATCCATATGCTTAGAGAGCGCATGCCTCAGGAGTAAGCTATGCGTACTATACTGTTCCCAGCAGACTTGCCTCATATAATTAAATTATTAGAAACTAACCATTTAGGTATAGTGGCTGATAGTCTAGGTGTAGTTCCATGTAGCTTACACCGGTATCTCAAGAGGCACAGTACAAGTGCTAAGACACTCAGAGATGCTTACTGTGTACGTGTCATGGCACAAGCACTATTTGATAAAGAGCGCCCTGAGGTAACAGCTAAAACAGTGAAACTAGGGTTAGCTTATTTCTATATTGTACGTAAGAAGTTACGTCCTGCTATAACTGGCTATACATTAAAATTTTTAAATTAGGAATACACATGAAATCTAAAATAATTGAAATGTGTCCATGCTCTGCAGAGATAACCATTAAAAGAGATGGCACATCTACTTGTCCTGAATGTGGACATCACCCAGTCTTACCCTGCTCTGTATGTGAGTACAGAAATGCAGGCTGTGATTGGCATCAAACTAAAGGCTGCAGAGCTTTCCCTATTAAGGAGCAAGTATGAGTAAAGTATTTATGAATGCAAAGGGGGAGTTTCTACGTTTCTGGAGAGCAGAGAAAGGTGGATTTGTCGCAGGCTCATATTGGTCTTACTCGTGGGAGTACGATATAAACAAAGCAACAGTTTGTGATTATATCCCTACTGCTTCACGCGAACAGTGGGAAGCTCAGCACTGCCCAGATTATGCAGTGGTGGCAATACTTGAAGCAAAAGTAGTTACCACTAGAGTTGTCACACTTATCAAACCTACCCCTGATAGTCAGTAGTATTTTCTTCAGCAACAGGTTCTTTATTTACAATGGGTCTAGGATTCTCGTAGTAGTCAGCAAAGGCTTCACGGGCTTCCTTAACCATAACTGGATAATGAGCAATCTTCTGTTCCATTACTTTAGGGTCAGTGATTAACTTTTTAATAGCCATTAAGATATCTTGTTCGTTCTTACGGTAGAACTCTAGTCTAGCTACAACTTTATCACCATAAGTTACTTTACCGCCGTCATCATATAAGTGGTATTCAATGCTGGTTTTAGTATCCAGAACATGTTCGTCATCTTCAACAACGAAACGTGGGTCATCAGCTTTAACCCCGTTGTACACATAAGTTAGAATCTTTGCAATATCAATCATGTTACATTCCTTATAAGAAAAGGGAGCCTAGACTCCCCTAATATTATTTAGCTTTCTTAGCTGTAGTCTTAGCTTTCTCAGCAACAACTTCTACATTGTTACCATTTCCACCTTGGCCACCACTATTGCCCGGAGCTTCACCTCCACTAGCTTCCTGCTTCTGCTTTTGCTTCTGAGTGTTGGTGCCTGTATTAGTGTTAGTATCTTTATTATCAATATTAACAGTTACATTTACCTTCACATCATCATCACTAGTCACAGCAGAAGTACTCGCTGTTGTGGTTGCGTCAGTTGTTACACTGTCGCCCTCTCAACCGTGGTGACGGTGACCGCTTAAAGCATTAATAGTTTCAAGCTGATTAATCTTAGCTTGAGCAGCAGCTAAACTTGCAACGTTAGTACGACCTTCCACAGCCAGCACTAATGCACGAGTTTCGTTACCTTCAGCAAGGATAAGTTTCTGCGTTTCACAACAACAGGCAGCAGCCTCTTTTTGACCTGCGACCACTAGACGCTCAATATCACGATTGCGGTCAAGGGTGCGGAACTCGACATCGGTCAACTGTTTAATAACATTTGAATGCTGGTCAGATGCGCGTAATTCTGTGCGGAACTGATTATCAGAAAGACGAGTGAACTGGTCAAAGGTACGACTTTCACGAATCTGCTCTTGATTACTATCAAAACCAAGTTTCACCGTGTCAGAAATGTTGTCAACTTTTGCATTGACAGCTGTACCATTTGCATGAGCATCAGCGGCTAATACTTGGTTACCTATACCATATCCACCACCACCGCCCCACTGCCCATTACCACCACGGTTGTTACCAAAACCACCAGACATTGCCTGAGTTAAAATTGCATCACTTGTACTAAAGCCATTTTCCATGATAATTACCTCTTATTATTATTGGTTAGGCACAAATTTTGTACCTACACTTAGAGTACGCCATACTCAGGATTGATCAATAAACGTGCAGTAAAATAAAAGAAATCTAAATATAAAAGGAATGACACATGTTAGGAAGAGTTACTGTTGGGACTGTTTGGAACAAAATCGATGGGGCAGCAAATGTCTACATTGGTAGAAGTTCTCTAACCGAATCACCATTAGGAAACCCGTATGTTATCAATGGGTCATGTAATCGTGACCAAGCTTGTGATAAGTATGAGCCATATTTGCGTGCAAAATTAAAAGATAAAGGAAGCAAAGCTAGAGCTGAAATGAGTCGCATTGCTGCTATGGTTATTGCGGGTAAGCACGTTAACTTATTATGCTACTGCAGTCATAAAAATTACCGCTGTCATGGTGATTTCATTAAAAAATTAATTGATGCAGGTGTGAAGCGTAAATTACAGAAATAAAAAAGCCCCTAGTAATAGGGGCTAGTTGTCTTATGGTACTTAGTTACAGTAGTTCTTTGACACTTACACGACTAACTATTGCTGTCTCACCAGTTGCACCAGAACCTACACAGTAAATCCTACCTATGATGCTAGTTGCTGAAGCTGTAAGGGTGTACTCATAAACAGTATCAACAGCCGTAAGTGGTGAGTAAGATACACTTTCTTCAAATCCAACAAAGCTTTTAATCTCTCCTGATGTACTTGTCCCATTTCTAACTGTGTGAGATATAAGGTACTCACTTCCAATATTTAAACCAGAAAGATGATATTCCGCTCTATCTTGGTTACCGTCATTAGAAGTTATGGTCATCTCGCCAGCGCTCGTATCAACACTAATTGATACATTAGGAGTTTGCCAATCACTTAAATCATTCGTGATGAAATCAGGATTAACCATTATTTCATCACCAAGACTAGGCAAGACAACATCAGCAACAGTTATTGACTCTGATAGATTCAAGACACCTGCATTAATATCGGTAACACTAAGTGTGACAGTGTATGCGCCATCAGAAATGTACGTATGTGAAATACTAGAAGTGGTATAAGTCGTACCATCGCCCATATCCCATAAGTACACTAATAACCCGCCCTCAGGGTCCGTAACATCATTTGTACCTGCCACTACTAAGAGTTCACTTGATAGGGTCATCGTACCTACTGGTGGAAGGTCGGGTACAGCAGCTACCACAACAAGTTCCTGTATTAAATTTAAAGGTTGGCCAACATCATCAAGAACCTCTAACGTAACATCGTATGTACCTGCAGTAGCATATGTATGCGTATACTCACGAGTGCTATATGTAGTGCCATCATCCATATCCCAGTGATACTGAAGATTACCGCCTTCAGGGTCTACGGCATTTGTACTACCTACCACATCAAGAAATGTAGAGTTGAGTGTCATTGTGCCGACTGGTGCCAGATTGATAGGCAATGCTCCGCCACCTACCTGTTTCACACTTATTAAATTAAACTCAATAGCATCCCCGACACTGCCAGAACCAGCTACATAGATAAAAGCTTGTATCTGATTACTGGTAGCAGTAACAAGGAATTCATATTGAGTAAGTTTGGAATTATTTATTGGCGTATAAATGTATGCGTCACTTTCTGCTATGCCTCCCCATTCTTTAATACTACCACTACTACCTATAGTATTTTCCAACTGCAGTGTTACTAGATACTGAGTAGCTGGAATAGCTAAAAATGCAATTTCTAGTGAATTTTGATTACCTGTGACTGCAACAGCAGTTAATAACTCTGCACCAGTATCAACACTCATTGTAGTGTACTCACCGGGGCGTATATCACTATCCACACTGTCAGAAGTAAATGTAGCATTACTTATAATTTCCGCACTTAACGTATATGCCATATCAGTTGCACGTACACTTAATACAGACAATTCGATAGCATCGCCTGCGCTACCTGTAGTAGAAGCAAATATTTTAGCCATTGGATTAACAGTAGAAGCCGATACTTGAATAGTATATTCAGCTAGTACGTTAGTGATTGGCTGTGAAACTGTTTCAATAACGCCAGTCCAGCCTGAAATCTCTGCAGTTGTACCTATTAAGGCTCGCGCAGTGATAACTACATCATACTTAGTACCAATTTCAGCGTTCCAGCTGAAGTCTATACTCTCGTTCGAGCCTGTAGGGGCTGTAACAGTTAATAGCTGACTACCTGTGTCCACACTGAGGTTAGCGGAACCTGCGAAGTCCGACAAATCTGCAGTAGTAAAGTTAGGGTTAACTAAGAAATCTTGCGAACCGGTTGCAACTACCTCAACTACTTGAGAGATTGAATTATCAAAATCATTAGTAGCAGTAATTGTTAATGTTTCAGTAGTAGCCGCAGTTGCATCAAGTGTAACTTTACCGTCAACAATGGCACTAACTAGTACAGCAGTATTACCTGTTATAGAGAAAACTAAGTATTCGTCTGGTGTTTCTGTATCAGCAAATGCCGCATACAAATCGATTTCAGGCTGGTCCCGATTTGACTCAAACGTTAGGTCAGTAATTACGTCTTCAATGGTAGGAGTTGTAGGAACTATATCACGCTCCGTTACTGTGATAAGTACTTCCTGACTAGCTGTATTAGCGAAATGGTTAGTAGCTATTAACGTTATATTTTCACTACCGGTCCAGCGTGATGCAGATATTCTAGCAATTGAACCTGAAATCTCAACAGTTGTTTCTACATCCCCTGTAACAGAGAATACCAATTGAGCGAGTGACTCGTCACCAAAGTACTGGTCTAAGTCCACAGTAATGGTATCAGTCTTCTCTTCCAGTGTGATATCCGCAATCATAGGTAGAATATTGAAAGGAGTAGTAGGTTCGTTATATTCCATCGCACCTATATCTCTACGTCCATAAGGTGTGTAATTACCATTTATATCGTAGTTTATATCTAAGCCATAGCGAGTAGCAAAACGCTCAAATACATCAGTATCCATACCCGTGTTACGGCAGACTGAATCAGCCTTAAGATTATAGTTAGCTTCCAATCCTGCATCATTACCATTGATACTACCAACGCCAAACCCTGTAGCCAGATACGTAGCCCAGTCAGATATAATCGTAGGATAAGCTACTGTAATATCCAATGCGCCATCACTGTTAATGTAATTATGGTTAGCCACCTGATTACCCATTTGATAGAAGTAAATACTCTTAGCTCCCGGAAAAGTAGGTGTACCAATAATGTTATTCTGTAAAACAATATTATCATACGGGGCAGATATGCCTGCATGACAATTATCAAGTGTATTGTTCACAACATGCAGTATGGCATTGGAGTCACGGTTAGTAATAGCATGACTAGCATGAGTATTTGTTGGGTCAAAAACACTAGAACTGCTAAGCCCATCCAAATTAGTAAGCAAGTTACCTATTGCAAAACGTTCCTGTCCAGCTAATCCGTCAGACTGAAATTTAATACCGCTTGAACAATCATCAACTCTATTATTAATAATCCAAACATGATCACATTCATACTGTCCACCGAATGCAACTGCATCATTGCTTTGACCATTATGCAAATCATAAACGTAGTTTGTACTTATAAGTACATCTTTAGAAGCCTTAGCCCAAAAGCCAGTCTGTCTATTTGAGTACCCAACATTACCTGCAACGTAAATTCCTGTAGTACCATCAGCACCACTACGTCCTTGCTGGTCCCCAATCTGTGCACAATCACCAGATAGGTGATGCATATTATTATTTATAATCCAAACTTCATGAGAACCATTAACATTAATGCCATGATTATCATTGTCATCTTGAGCGTCCAAATCTCCCATATGATGCAGATGATTATTAAAGAACATAAAGTGATGACCTAACCCTGCACTCCAACTACCTGCTTGTGTATTACCTGAGAAGTCACAATTACGTGCACAGAAATAGCCATCTGAATCAGCATAACCGAATTGTAAGCCACACGCATTTGAAGTACTAAAGTCAGGGTTACCATTAAGGTCAGAGACTAGTAAATGATTACCACTAATTTCCCATGCGGCAAGAACATTAGGTTTATCATTAATATCAAAAGGTACAACCCAGCATGGATTTTCTGCAGTTCCAGCAAATGCTAAATTATCAGGAGATGTATGCTGTTTTGAGTATGTACCGGGTGCTAGGAATATAATTGCCCCAGCTTCTACATTTCTCCGATTGGGTATTTGATTAAGTGGAACTGCTGGAGAACCGTAACCTGTTGTTACATTATTAGCCGCCTTATCATCTACATAATAGAACCCCGGAATTTCAGTTACCCAATTCTCTGGACGAGTAGGCATAGGAATCGTAGTCGGGTCATAAGTCCAGAAAGGTCTTAAAAGCGGACTAGACTGCAAGGTGCCTGCCATAACATAGGGAATTCCTACATAGTTAAAGCTCTTAGCTGCTGGTTTAGTAGGAAATACTACAGGAGTCCGAGTAGTAGTACTGGCTAGCGGAGGCGTACCATCATCTGTAACTGTCAGCGTAATTGAGTCAAGCACGCCACCAGCTGTTATAACATCAAGACCTGCTTGAGTTATGTACACCCGATGTGCATCTACATCAAGGGCATAGTGAGAACTTAAAGCAGTTGCTGTTATTGTCAGTACATCCCCATCACCATTAGCATTAGTAATTATTCTAGCGACTCTGTCACCAACTTGGTATATAACATCTGAGTACATTTCATCAACTAAGACAGTTATGCTAGGTGCATTTACATTCTCAGGTATGCCGGGTATCCCAGCTATTGCCCGTCTAACATATATAGTTATTAACCGCGTTCTCATAGGAAGGCTCCCTGCACGGTAATTGATATATCAGCTAAGGTAGCATCTGCTGTACCTTGGTTAACCAATGATAAGCGGTCACCTATTGCAAAAGATACTGCTGAATCAAAAGTAAATGTACCCACAGTTACGCCAGTAGCAAAATCAATAGAACCAATATTAGAACCATTCTTCTGTAGATTAATGCTTGCATTAGCTGAACTAGGCACCATTGCGAAAGCTTGGCTACCTACTAAGTTAAGGACTAAGTTAATGGGGTCATTGAATACATGGACTACCAGTACCTCACCATCTGTAGCTGTCCCTTGAATAAATGCGGCAATATCCACACCACTTATTTCATTCGCTTGTGCTTGAATCTTATCCATCCTACCTCTCCCTGCTGTTGCCTCCTTACACATGCAAGGAGGTAAGTTCTAATAGTTAAATCTCTATATCGGTATCCAGCGCATTTGCGGGGGCTACACCATATAATTCAGTATGTGCTGAAATGTACAATCCATTGCCTGCTACAGTAATACGCCTTGCACTCTGCCACTCCCATAAAAATGCATGCTGACAATGGTGAGTCTGCTTTGCAAAAGTATGAAATAGCCAATCTACAAACACGTTCCAGCGAGGCTTGCCATCATTAACCTTACGCATGTATGACCAACCTGAAATAGTGAAGTCATTCTGCCCTGTTATTATTAATAACGTACTTTGATTAAGTGCTAACCAAAAACGAAATAGTAATCCTGTAATTTTTTTCATTAATGTATTCCTTTGGGGTAGTTCTTAGATATTGCTCGATTGTGCTTTTGCTTGGACTCCTGACGTTTTCACGCCAGCTGCCTCTACTTATACTACGGCTACCACTATGTAGGGTTGAGTATTATTACTGCATTCAGCTTGGCAGTCTCTGGGTCATATGTACCGAAAGAGCTAGCTGTATAACTTAGTGGCCCAACCTGCGCATACACTTGCCCCTCAATGAACAAGGTTACAGTTGTGTTTGCAGGTATGGTTTGTAGTAAGCTGACTATCATAGAGTTAGCCACAAAGTAGAAGTTACCATTCTCGGGAACTAACATACTGTACACTTGCTGATTACCCCATACACTAGGCCGGTGGTTTGATTTAAACCGCGTGCGTACCATTGTCTGATTGGTAGCCCCAAAGGTATTACCCGCATTCACAAAACATTGTAGTAATGCTCTACGTACATAGGGTTTAGAGGGTATGGTAATAGTGGCTAGTGTTTTAGCTGTACCACTCCCGGCAGGTATCCCTTCCAGTTCCACATAGAGTGTTTGCGATTGTCTACCGTCATCACCAGTAGCACCTTTATCTCCATCAGCCCCATCAGCCCCCGGATTACCTGATATCTGTATAGGGTTGCTCCATACACTCCCATCATAGCCATGCAGTCCGCCATAATTATCTTCAGCAATTTTCTGACTTATCCAGTTAGTCGATGCACTAGCAGTTCCTGTCCAGCCACTGCTAGTATAGCCGGAACCGTAAGGTTTAGGAGGCACGGTGGGTAATGCCTGACTGTGGTAACGTATATAAACAATCTTACCATCTGTACCGTTTACACCATTTGAGCCATCCTGACCATCTACACCGTCAATCCCGTCAAAGCCTACCAGACCCTGACTACCCTCCAAGCCTTGGTTGCCCTGCTCACCTTGAGAACCTACAGGTCCACGCTCACCCTCCACGCCTTGTAGACCTACAGGCCCCCGGTCACCTGTACTACCTTCCTGACCTTGCGGGCCTAAGTCACCCTGTGGACCTTGGCTACCTGTAATACCTTTAGAGCCTTGTATACCTACTGGCCCTTCTGGACCTAGAGAGCCTTGGTCACCCTCTGGACCCTGCGGGCCAGTGATACCAGTAGAACCTTGGTTACCTGTTAGACCTTGCACACCCCGTGGCCCAACTTCACCTGTTGGACCCTGTGGCCCGTCAACCCCTACGGAACCTTGCGTACCTGTTGTACCCGTTGGACCTGCATCACCTTGGGGACCTTCTACACCATCGATACCCTGATTACCTTCGATACCCTGACTGCCATCCTCACCAGTATTACCTACCGTACCCTGTACACCCTGTACACCATCAACCCCTTGATTACCCTGCTCACCTTGGTCACCCCGAGGTCCTCTACCAAAAGGTACTGCATCACTCCAATCTGCAGAAGCACCACTTGATTTAATGAATAGTGCTCCATAGCCAGTTGCAATACTGAACTCACGTATGTTAATGATTGCGCTATTAAAAGGTAAGGTATTAAACTGTACAGTGTAGAGGTCACCAACTATCAATACGGTATATTTATCTGGCGCTTGGGGTACACCACCTACAGTTACTTGCAGCGATTGCGCACCGTCAGCTGTAAAAGTTAAGTCGAAATCCAGTGTTGAGCCGTCTGCTACAAAGCTATCAAAATTAGCAGCCTCACTTGCTGTAATACTAAAGTTGGTAGCGTAATACACAAAATCAACTGCTTCATCGTCATGTGCATCACGCCCAGCTAGTGTACCTGAGGCATCAATATTGAATGATGACCCATCATTACCTGCGTCACCTTTAGCTCCTGTATTACCTTGCTCACCTTGGATTCCTTGGATTCCGGATTCGCCTACCCCAACTGGGCCTTGTTCACCTGTTGCCCCCAAAACACCTTGAGTACCTTGAACACCCTGAGTACCTTGGGAACCAGTTGGACCATCTGGACCAGTTAAACCAACTACACCTTGGATACCCTGAGGGCCTGTTGGGCCTGTCGGTCCTTGCTTACCTTCATCTCCTTGGTCACCCTGAGGACCTACTACCCCTTGAGGACCCTGCTGACCCTGTGAACCGTCTGGACCCTCTGGACCTTGAGAACCCGTATCACCTTTAGGACCCACCACACCTTGCGGACCGTCTACGCCCTGAGAACCTGTTTCACCTTGTATACCTGCAGGACCAGTATCGCCTATTGCACCCTGTATACCTTGCTGACCCTGTATACCGTCAGGACCTACAACGCCTTGGTCGCCCTTTTCGCCTGTGACACCCTGAGCACCCGTACCACCACGAGGTCCCATAGGGCCTACACCTGATACTAACTTCCATGTACCTGTATATTCGTCACTATTCACTGCATACGTAATGTACAAACCATGGATAAAGTGCTCACCACTGTAATAAAATAGAGCCCCATCATTAGGCGCGGGAAATGGGAGTTCGTCACCATGTCCAGCGTAGTCTTCTTGCCACTTAGCATATGTAACATTGATTGCTTCAGCAACTTCACCTGCAGTCTCTGCAGCGGCAATAAGTTCATCCAAGTTATTCAAGTTATCCGTGAGTATCTGCATGATGCCTTCATCCAGTGCATTACCCACAGCCATTACTTGAACCATGTTAGCCGCTACTTGGCGTACTACATCAATGTCACTACCCACAAAGCGCTGAAGTAAGCCGTTAGTGGATATGTTTGAATTTTTACTAGTCATTTGTTAAATCCTTAAAGTTATACCCAGCCTTGGTTGGATAGATTGTCAATTTCAGTGTAGTCACCGTGAATCAACTGCCCATTTTTAACAGTCTGGATAGCATTCATGAATTCGGCGTAGTGTGCCTGCCCCTGTGCATTAGCTTCAACTGAACCAATGGATGAAAAATATTTACTAGTAATAAACAGGGTAAGGGCATTGTACAGGTAGTGGGGTAATTCTAGTTCCATATCAGGAAGGGTATAGCCAAGTGATGTGTCTTCTTGCACTAGCTGTTTTGTACTAGAGAAGGGTATCTTAGGATGCCCTGCCTTGTACGTGATACTCAACGTAACATCAGCATCAGCAAAGGGTACTTGTATTACATTGGGCTTAGGGAAATTTACATTCCATGTAGCAGCTGCATCATTAGTGTATAACCGTCCACCAAATTCGTCTGCTACATATAGGCATTCAATAATATTGTCGCGGAAAGGGCTGTAGACTGTATCTACTATCCATTTATCCCCTGCCATATCTTTACCAGCAAATTCAGCATGCTTAGCTGTCAGTAAGTAGCGGTCCATAGCTGAGTTAGTTTGGAGGAATATTTCTTCTTGGGCTAAGGGCAGCTCAGTATAGATTTGAGCTAAGCCCATGTTGATAGCGGTAACTATTTTACCCAGTGCTTTAGAGTAGTTAGGTTTAGCATTTTCAGCATTAAGGTCATCAACACTAGCTAGGAGCACACTAGCTAAACTGCTATGGCTAAGGGCTCCTACAAGTATCTCTTCTATATAAGTTTTCAGTTGCATGTGCACCTCACATTTATGTATTTATGTCAGACGTAAGCATACAACAACTAACTATACAATGTAAGAATCCATGTCGCTGTTCTCCACGAAGGAGAAAGCATCACCTACGAATCCCTGAGACTCTTTATAATCCATCTCAGCTGCAGGTTTCCATGGGCGCATTTGGCTCAACTGAGCTATGCCATCCAAGATGTCATCTTTCTTAGATTTCATACCCGCATAGGTAACCAATCCCAATTGATGCAACATAGCTATAACTAACGGTGAGTCCTTTAACTCGATAGGCAGGTGTAACATGCCTGCGTTAATAGTCGGTGCAAATACTTGGAATCGGGATAACTTATTCTTACCTTTAGGGGATAGCCCTTCTTTGGTAGAACCTTCGTCTTTAGCCAAATTAAAGTAGACATTACGTAGAATCATTTCACGCTTAATCCACGCAATGAATCCCTTCTGTTGGCCCGAGATTTCTACACCTACACTCTGAGGCCCGTACATCTGCACATACTCAAATAGACGGTCAATATTTACATCCATACCTAACGGTTTAGCATAGCCATCAACTAAGAACCATTGGCCAATATTATTGTAGCCCCAAATTAGTCCTACAGAATCATCACCATAATCTTCTTCAGTTACAGCATAGTCAGTAGTTATATAGAAATTAAAATTTTGCTTATTACGAAGTAAGTCAGCTCTGGAATACCATTGAATAGCATCCATAGTTACTACCCTGTCTTCATCCGATACAACTGATAACATGTACTCTTGATGGAAGGCATCAACTTTACCATTGGCTTTCATAAGTTCGTATTGACCAAGTAAGAATTTATACTTGAACCGGTCAGGCCATGAACTTCTGAACTCTGACTCTTCACAGGGAAATTTTTCACATACTGGATAGACGTTAACTTCCCATGCACCCGAGCCTACTGCTTTAGTTAGGGGGTCAGCCATAGAGAAAGGTGTACCAGACCAGATAACCTTACGATGTTCAGGATGCAAAGCAGGCATAATTTCGTTGTAGATGGTATCTTCTACAGCAGATAAACATGTCTTCGAGCGTGCATCTTCCGAGGATAGTAAATCATCCAATAGTGCTAGCTGTGGACGCATATTAAGTTCACGAGTACCACGAACACCTGACTGCGCCCCATGACCTGTGAACACCGTATGCTTATCATCAGCGTTAATGAATTCCCAACGTGTATCTGTAAACTTAATTTTAGGAATCATCTCTTTTAGAAAAGGAGACATATCATAAGAAGTCTCTAAGGACTTACGCATTTTCTTAACGCCATTCTCAATAGAGTCAGAAACATATAAGCCGTACTCCAGTGGCCCCCATAAAGGTAGCTGACCATAACAGCCACACATTAATATTAAGTAATGCTTCAGGGTACTTTTAGCTGCACCCCGGTGACATACGTTTATTACATTTTCCTTTTCAGAAACAAAATTATCCAACATCTTTAAATGCATGATAGGTGTCTTGTTCTCTGAGGGATTACCCTGATGCACCATTTTTATGAAATTAAGCATAAAATTTGCAAAGGCTTTAGGGCGATAATTATCCTTTAATGGATAACAGGTTTCAGCAATATAATCATGTAATTCTTTATGAGCGCCATTACTCATAGCAGCTGCTATAGGGCTTAGTGGCATTTCTAATCTAGCCATATTATAAAGCCTCCACAATGTCAGAATCGATTAACTGCTTAGCTGTCATACCAGCATCGAGGGCTTTCTGCTGAGCTGCAACAATACGTTCAGCTGCGCCAAGTACTGCGCCAATAACAGAACCAACTTCGCTATCATGTGTTTCAATATCCAGTTTGATTTTCTCTGGGCGTTTCAAGTGAGTCATTACAGAGTTAGCTGCATCACACTGTACACGCTCAGATTCTGCATGCTTCATCAAGTACATCTGGTGATTTACAGCCTGTTGCATATTATCGATGTTGCCTAACCACAGTGGCATCTCGGCTTGCTCACGTATCTGTCTAACTAGTAAACCGTTGGCGTACATAGAAGTGCGGGCAGAGATTTGCTTATCAGTAAAGTTCTTACCTTTAAAAGTTTTATACCTATCAGGAAAAGTCCGAATATATGCAGTTTTCTGAGTTTCACCAAGAATGATGAAAGTCGTAAACCGGCAAGCTTTAGCATAATCTTTTAATGTATAAGAACTTCCTTTTAAGATAGCAGTATGGCCAATTAGGTTATCCCGATACGATTCCAATATTTGCACATCATCCCGGATTTGTGGAATAGAAATCTCATCCATCAGTTCAGGGGTCAATTGCTTTCGCATTTCAGGAGGTAACAGACTGAGAAATATATCCCGGTCAATTACAGGTAGGTTATTTACAGTAGGAGTTGCCATATGTCTTTCAATCCTTCTCGGTCAGTTTGCAGGGCATGTAGGTGTATAGGGTTAAGCATGTAAAAACGAATCTGGCGACTGTGCTCTATATGTAAAGCTTTCATGGCTAGGGATGCTTTAGTCATTGGATACTTACGTACATAACCAAGACTAACTAATCCACGCATATCCTCTCTGATACGTTGTGCCTGTGAGGGCGTAGTACGTTCAAAAGAGATGTACCCAACATTTGTGTGTGGGTCATAAGTTGTGACTACTTGGCTAAGCAACCGTGCCTGATTTTTAGGGACTGCTACTAAGTCAGCAAATAACGGCAATGAAATATACATAGTACACCTTTAGGTAAGTTTAGGTATCATGAGTATATATCTAGTTAACCAATAAATACAAAGGAGTTATTAATGATAGTACTCGGTATAGACCAATCACTTACGTGCACTGCCTACATATTAATGGAGAAATTCCCAACTGGTAAATACAAAATACTGGAATACGGAACTATCTGCACAAAGCTAGATGGTAGTGTTTCAAAAATTGCATCCACTATTAAACGTGTGAGACTTATTCGCGGTCAGCTATTTGCTATGGCACAACGAGCAGATGCAGTATGGCTAGAATCCTTATCGTTTAACTCAATAGGTAATGCTACCCGAGATTTAGCTATGCTATTTTTTGCTATAGCAGATGGGTTCAACGCTAAATGGGTTGCACCAACAACACTCAAAAAATTGGCCACAGGCAAGGGCAATACTAAAGGTAAGCAAGCGATGTTCGATGCTTTACCTCCGGCTGCTCAACGTGTCTTTGGAACCTACCCTAAAACTAAAGGACGCTTTGATTTAGCAGATGCATTTTGGGTCTGTAAATACGCGTTCTCACTACACGGAATAAAATAATGCACACTTATCACTTCTATGCTGTCACGGTCGCGGGGGATGCATCTGTTGACGGCGTGCTGGAACTCGATAGTCCACTTAGGGATATGGAGGACTATCGAGATGCCAAAGTCGCTATCCAAGCTAAATTTAGTATCGGCCCAGTTATCCTAAAATCACTCACCCTACTCAACCCTGCTCAACCCTTAGGAAATTAAATAATGATTACATTACAATATTGGAATGGCACAAGTTGGCAAGATGTCAGCGAATGGGGCAATGAGAATAGTGCTTGGATTAGCTTAGGTGGCGATGATGCCAACTACCGTACTGTCGCAGAAAATGGCGAAGTATTAACTGATAAATCACTGTAAGGAAGTACTTAACCATGGCTAAATCCAAAACTGATAGCATAAATAACAAAGCTAAAAAAGAAACAATTAAACCAGCTAAGCACGGCTTATTCTTGGGTAACCAGAAAGCACCAGCTAAGTTTATTCATAAAGTAATGAAAAGCTTTAATGCCTCCCATGGCGCTATCCGTCCTCACTTAATCCTAAGCGGTTCAAGTGGTTCAGGTAAAGGCCATATCATTGATACATTAATCGAGAAGCATGGCTTTACTTTTATCAATATCAATGCTGCACAGTTAACTCGTGAAGGCATCTCAGGTAACTCATTAAGTAAATGCCTTGAGCCGCTAATGCGTTTACGCGGTAAGCCTGTTGTAGTTCTATTTGATGAATTCGACAAGCTGTTTATATCCACTGGTGATATCCCAACAGGTGAAGAACGCTCAGGTGTTCAAACTGAAATCTTGCATATTATCTCAAGTGGTAAAATGCAAGTTATTGGTGACTACGGTCATTACCATGAAGCGAGTACCCAGAACTGTTTGTTCATGTTCTCAGGTGCATTCGGCGGTAGACAGTCTCTATCACCAGAAAAATTATTAGGCTTAGGTATGCTTCCTGAATTATTAGGGCGAGTTAACTTGCACACGCATATCCCTGATGTGGATATTGACGAGCTAGTTAAAGCAGCAATTACTGACCCACTACTTAAAGCTTACTTAAAATTAAATAATGATGACAAAAGTAAAGTAGCCATCGAAGCAGCTGAAAGCTCTATTGGTAAACAGGTAGCGCTAGTGGCCAAGTTAGGTAACATTATTGGTTATCGTTTAATTCACCGTGTCATTCACCAGTACTTCTTATTTGATGGCGTGTACCCAGTATACTCAGAAGAAGATAATGAGGACCCTGCTTTTACAGGTGTCTCTGAAGCTGATGTGGATGAACTCAATGTTAAATTATCCTTTGGGGACTAGTCATGTTAATAGGCGTACATAAAATAACACTCGAATTACGCTTCATTCCTGATGATTATGAAATTACGGGAACTGAAGTAGTTATCGATGACAAGCGTAGAAATCGGGATACTAAGAAGGGCTTCTGGACTGAAGATGTCAAAGAAGTCACTGATTACCTGACTAAGCGCCACATCGATGGGCAGTATGAATTGGAAACTGCTTTAGCCAAATTACACACTGACCATGCAAAACGTATCGACTTTTTGCAGGCTCAAATCAAATCACACAACAATGCTTGGTTAGACTAAGCATTAACTGAATTAACAGGACCCTAGCTCATGATACCTACAATTTCTTTATCGCAAGTACCGTCACACATTAAATCATGCTTTGCTGCAGACTTAGCCCCCTTTTTAATTGGTGATACCGGTACGAGTAAAACAGCTCAATACGAGCAAGTAGCCAAATCAATGCAATGTAAGCTCATAACTATCTACTTAGATTCCATGTATGAAATGGATGTAGTTGGTTATGCCGTGCCTAATACAGCTAAAGGTAAATTTGAATACTTACCTTGTGAACTGTTCCCATTAGCCACAGATATAATACCCACTAATCCAGATACAGGTAAGCCATACAAAGGTTATGTAATCCTATTTGATGAATTTGGTAACTGCCCGCCTTCAATGCAGGTTGCAGCTCAACGTGTAATCTTAGAAGGGGCCATCGGTTCTCACCAACTACACCCTGATGCTCATATTGGTTTAGCCGGTAATAAGATTTCATCTGGTGCCAATGCTGTTGCTATCTCAGCTGCTATACGTTCACGCTGTGGCATTGTAGAAATTGACAGTACATCGCAAGAGTTTGTTGACCAGACTGTTGCTTATATGTCTAAAAATGGTTACCACCCTGCTATCCTTGGATTCATTAATTATCAACCACAAGTCCTAATGGAAAACTGCTCTGACTTAAAAAATGATGGTGAGTCCCCATTCCCTAGTTCTCGTGGACTGCAGTATGCGTCTAACTTACTCTGGAAATTAGAGAAAGCCTGCCAAAAAATGAATAAAAAATTGGCTGACTTAATCAATGATAAACACCAGACTATCCAATCAATGATTGGGTGCCAGTACGGTAGTGAGTTAGTTGATTATATTTTAGTCCAGCTTCCAACTGTAGATGATATTGTACGCAACCCAAATGGTGCTAGTGTCCCAATTGATTTACAAAGTACATTCCGCGTAGCTGCTCATATTGCGTCAAATGCAAATAGTCAAGCATACGCACCTGCTATCGTTACTTACCTCAAGCGTCTACAACCTGAAATGGCTAAAACTATCTTGGTTGATATGGTCATCAAAGGTAAAGATATTATCTTAGCGCCTGCTCTTGTAACTTACGCCAACACTTTAAAATAATAGGATTAAAATTATGCCTCCTGAAATAATCAAAGCATTGTCAGAATTAATGCGTAATCCCAAAACTGCTTTATTTGGTAATGTACTATCACGTTTACAGCTAGTGGTAGATATAACTTACGAAGCACTCGCAGCTGTACGCAGTGACGGATGCCTAATTTATAATCCTAACCACGAGTGGGCTAAAACAATCACGCCTGCTCAGCTTAAACATGTAATGCTTCATGAAGCTAGTCACATACTTCTGAAGCATTTGCACCGCATTACACCAGAGATGTCAGCTAATCCCAACATGATGCGTTGCTTTAACATAGCAGCTGACATGGCACTTGAGCACTTATTAACGTCTGTTAGTAAAGACTACTTGCCTGAGCATCATGCAGGTTTAGAACAGTTTGTACCTAAGCAAGATTGGAATCAGCCAATGGAAAAGTTGGTTACCTTGATTAATCAGAACCACCCTGAATTTTCCAAAATGCCTATGGACTTGAGCCAGCTATCCCCTGCTGGTAAAAAAGCAGTACAAGATGCTGTGAATAAATCGATGGGTAAAGCTACAAGTCAAGCCAAAGGTGCAGGCAATGCTCCGGGGAGTGGCGCAGGCAAGGGCAATACTCACTCTGCACTACTATCTCGTATATTAGCGCAGTACATCAATATTGATGAAGCCATCCTTAAGCCACTGAAAAAACACTTCCAAATTACTTTCGGTGAAGAAGGTAAAAAAGGTGTATCAGGACTACTCACACAACGTAAAATGCTACGCCGTGAGTTCATGGGTATGCCAATGCTTGGCCGTAATACAGGTGCTAAAGCTACCCAAATCAAAAATAAGGAACAGTGGCATAACAGCGTCACACTACTTATTGATGTATCAGGTTCAGTTGCTATGGCTTCTGTGCAGGCTTGCTTACGCTTTATCCAGCGCTTAACTGCTCAGCATGATGTATTCCCAATCCGGGTGCTCACTTTCAATTCCAATCTTAAACAGGAATTTGAAATACTAGATTCAACTTCTATCGAATCAGTAGCTACGGCTATTAAAATTGGTGGAGGTACGAATATATTACGTGCCTTAACTGATGCCCAAAGTACCAGCAAGTTAACCATTGTATTCACTGATATGGAGTGCAGTCCTGTCACTAAAGAAAATTTCAACACTGGCACCAAGGTGGTATTCGTTGCTTATGACTACTACCAGCCCAACCCTAATTATGACCACTGGACTGCTGGTGAATGGGTAGACGGTAATCCAATGGTTGACCTGTTTAAATAGGAGAACCTCATGCAACTAGAACAACTACGCATCGTACCTATTGATGTATTTGTAGTCATTCCTACAACTATAAATTCGGGCTATGAGAATGAGCTTCGCGGTGTTATACGTAGCGATATTCTACGTAGCATGGGCCGCTATTTTACTGATGTAGCGATGCGCTATCCAAATGTAAAATATGTAGCAATGTGTACAGCTCGCATGTTTAAGTTGTATAAAGCAGAACAGTCAGTGATTACTCATCTTGACATGTCTCAAATGCAGAATGTTTACAGTTTTCTAAGCGACACATCTGAACAGGTACATGCATTGCAAAGACGGCATACAAGCGAACTAGCTGATGCACTAATTTCTTACGTATCCATGCTTCCCTGTAATCAGACGCATAGTAAATTAGTTAAGCGTTTGGATGTTCACACAGTCGGAACTCGGCAACCTACTCAAGCACGTAAAAACTGTGTGCTTGCAATAGGTAAATCTTTTGGTGAAACAATTAATCCTGAACATCAGGTTTATCATGATTGGCTACAAGAATACGGAGAAGATTTATGAGTTTAATTTGTAGCAATCCTGCGCGTGTTATAGATGCAAGGGAGAGCGCTATCATAGCAATACTAGACCGTGCACTGAATGTTTATATTTCTACTTCTGTAACACAGGAAGTAGTTCAGGGATTGCGGGGCATACCCGATTGTAAAGTCGCACTAATTGAAGGACAGTCTGCTAATTACAATACCTTAATACATGGTACGTTAACTCGTGCCTGTGTTTATGTAGCTTGCTGGCTACAGGCAGAATCCACTGACAGCGTAACCGACTTCTTGGCAAAAATGGACAGTCAAAATAAGCCTTGGAATAAAGCTAGTGTTGTTAGCGCTTACCCGCCTAGAAGCCGTAAACGTGGAGTGCGTGACTTTGACGTAGGTAGCCTCGTTGGTGGACATGCAAATAGTACTCCGAGTAGCGGTTTACCTTTTGCTACCACGCCACCGCCTAAACTTGATGGCCTTGAACACTTCAGTCGAGAACTGTTAATACTCGAATCTCTCTTACCTATTTATTTGGAAAATACTTAATATGATACCCACGACTTCTCAAGGTAATGCTCACACTAAATTTTGTGAGTGGTTAAAGACTCACAATGCAGTGCCGTTCGTTATTGGCGGAGGTGCGGGCTCAGGTAAGACTTTCACCTTAATGAATTTAATCATGCCTGAATTGCTGGCTGGTGGGCATACGCATATGCTGACATCCACTACCCATCAGGCTAACCAAATGCTAATGGCTAACTTGCTTGAATCCTCAGCAAGCAGTGAGCCACCTAGTACTCTACATGCAATGCTTGGCTTAAAGCCTAGTACGCAAAAACAGATTCGCAATCCTGAAGGCTTCACTCAGTGTGGCTATAGGATGCGTGTAAAAGTGCCAAGCCAAGAACAATTTATATTGGTTATAGACGAGTGCTACCGTATTGACAAAACGTTATACGATATCCTGATGTTCCTATTTCCAAGAGTACGCTTAGTTTTAATTGGTGACCCCTTCCAAGTTCCTCCAGTTGGCGAACAGCAATCACATATCGAAACAATAGATAAGGTTGAGGTTCTACTATTAGAATCTCCTCGGTTTATAGACGGTGGAACATTAGGGAGCGTGGTCACCAACCTACGTAAAGCAGTAGCCAATAATTCAAGTGGCTACTGGAATATCTTGCCAGATGTTAATGATGAATTCATTGAACATACAAGTAAGGGTGCTGTACGTAAATTGGTGAATAGCTTAGTGGATGCAGATGAACCCATCTGTGACACTGATATAGCCATCGTAGTAGGCACTAAGAAAGCCGAATACAGTTATAACAATTACATACTGAATCGCCGTGAGAAGGCCGGGCACTCGCTATTTAACTACGGTGAAGCTTACACGTTGGATACTGTGATTGAGACATGCTTTGAAGAGCAGAGTGACATGGTTTCCTATTTAAGAAAGCAACGTCAGTTTGGTCCTGAGTTAATGAAAGCCTCATGGACTGACTGTAAGTATGGTATCTGGGCAAAACTGGATGACAACCAAACAGTAGTAGTCCTAATAACGCCATGGGCCACCTCTACCGTCAATCAGGACTTTATGAAGTTAGTGGCTAATGCCCGAAAGAAATGCCATGACATCGTATTCTTACGCCTCAATATTGCACGTACTATCCATCTTGCACAGGGACTCACTGCAGACTTAGTGCTATTGGATAGGGACTCAATAAATAAGTGGGCAAACTCCAATATGCGCAGAAGACTTCTGTACACTGGTGCATCCCGAGCAGCTAAAAAGCTCTTACACTTTTAGGAATCGCCTGTGAATTTTTGTAACTATGCCAAAGGTCAGGACTATAAAGTAGTCCTGCAGTTAACACCTCATGACTTTAAATACGACTACCGCAGTCTGTACCTGAGCATGTTTAAGGACATTACTAACTTCTTAGCTGTATCTTTTAATACTGAAAAGTCTAATGTAGGAATGCGTCAGGCTTTACACAAATGTAAGAACGGTAGCTTGTTTATCATTACTGACCCTAAGTTATATAAATTTTTAACAGGTAAAAATACATTACCTAAGTTAAAAGGTGCCATTACTAAAACAAGTGATGGCAACTTATACCAGTACTTATCTTATAACCAAAATGCTTTGTACATGCAAAAAGCGCTAATAGCGCTGGAAGATTCAGTACCCCATATTGAGCGCTTCATTAATACGGGTGACTGGGAACCGGTAGTTACAGGACGTAAAAAATTCTTCCCTACTACTGATGCTGATGTAAAAAAAGCATTTCGCTATTTACTCAAATTCGACTTACTGGGTGCAGATATAGAAACCACTTCGCTGAAATTCTACGAAGCTCAAATGGTAAGTATCTCATTTGCTACCAGTGAAACACATGGTGTAACTTTCCATGTTCGCAAGTGTGACTTTGAGAAATATCTAAAGTCATTCTTTAAAAAATTCAAAGGTAAAATCGTTTGGCATGGAGGCAGTTATGATACGAAAGTTCTTGCCTATTTATACTTTGGTGGAGATGCTCGTGAGTTATTTCGTACCTACGAAGACACTTCCATTATCCATTATTTATGTACTAATTCTCCTGAACGGTTTGAACGTGATTTGGGTACTCTGGCAGCACCACTCTGTGGGGAATACAAATTAACTAAAGCTCAGATAACCAACATGATGGACGTTGACCCTGACTTGGTATGTGACTACAACTTGGATGATAGCCGTGGAACACTATGGTTATACCATCAATGGTTACCAAAATTAGTCACTGTTGATTTGTATGAAACTTACAAAAATTGGCAGTGGATGCTAGTTCAAACTGAACTCAACGGTATGCCCTTTAGCGAGGAAGTCAAAGAAGAAGTTAAGCTTGATATCCAATCCTCAGTTAAGCGAGCCACTGCCAAGTTAATGAAGATACCCGCAGTTCGTGAAACTATGCATGTACTCCGCTTAGCTAAAGTGGATAAGTACAATGAGGAACATGTTAAGCAAAAAACAGAGTGTGATTTTGAGTTAGATTTTAATCCTAACTCGGGTGCACAAGTAGGTATATTATTCTACGATGTGCTCGGCTTAACATGCCCTACTAAAACTAAAGCAGGTAAGCGCTCTACCTCAGGTAAAACAATGGATAAGTTAGTCAACATGCTAGCTGACCCCGGTGAGGATGCTGACCATGACCTAGTTCGTGACGTTATGGGTTACATAGACAAATTCTCTAAAGCCAGTAAAGTACTTGGTACATTTATTAAAGCTTTGGATAATAACCATGTTGACCATGGTGACCATAAAACATTACATGGTACGTTTAATCTAGCCAAAGTAGTAAGTGGTCGATTAAGCTCAAAGCAACCTAACCTAACCAATTTACCTTCTGGCTCAACTTATGGGAAAGCCTTCAAGTCAATTATTAGAGCAAGACCCGGATGGAAATTTGGAGGAGCGGATTACGCTTCACTGGAAGACCGCATCAATGCCATTTTAACTAACGACACTAACAAAGTGAAAGTTTATACAGATGGCTATGATGGTCACAGCTTACGCGCCTTTGGATTCTTCGGACATCTGATGCCTGACATAATCGATACTGTGGAATCAATAAACTCCATAGGTGATAAGTATGATTGGCTACGTTCTAAGTCTAAAGGTCCAACATTTACCTTAACGTATGATGGTACTTGGGTATCGCTACATAAGGACTCAGGGTTCTCTATACCTGAAGCTAAACGTATTGAAGCAGCTTGGCACGTTCTCTATGCAGAAGCTGATGCCTATATTAAAGCACGCTTGGAAGAAGCAGCTGACACTGGGTATTTGGAAGTTGCATATGGTTTACGTGTACATTGCTACGGTATTACCCGCGCATTGCTTAATTCAAAGCACACACCTTATATTATCGGTAAGTTTCTCAAAACACTGAGTAACGCTATTGGTCAATCCTATGGCCAATTAAACACTGATGCAGCTTACAAATTTTTAGTAAAAGTTTATGACGCTGGACTTCAACATCGTATCCATTTAATTGGACTAATCCATGATGCAGTATATGTGCACTGGGAAGATGACGATGAGCTGACAGTATGGGTAAACAACACCCTAACTGCATGCATGGCTGATACCAGTGAGCACAAAGAATTACAGCATGTAATTAAACTCGGCGCTGAGATGGACCACTTTGTTGAATCATGGGCCACCCCGCATACGCTACCCCTCAACTTAACGGTTGCTGACATTCCCAAAGAAGAGAAAAAATATTGGGAGAAGAAAGCAGCTAAGGAATAAATAATTTATGCTTTTTTCTATCCTACTTCAGCGCCTACACGATAGGGGTTCACTGGCTTATCCTGTACGCCTAGCCAGTGGGCATATCCATGTGCACCTATTGACTGATATAAAACAATCAGTAGAATCACTACCCCGAACCCTAGCCAACTCACTCAACTTAATGCAAGACGGTGCACCACTTAAAGATGCAATAGCTCAGTTAGACATGCACATTAAACCCAGTGAGGCTCAGATAGCCACACTACTTGATATTGCACCTAACTGTTCACTAGTGCTGTGTAAGCTGTCTAAAACCTTTGCTGTAGTTCAGCATGGGATGTTTGTATTCTACGTTGATGAATTTGGTGCCACTTACTCATGTTGGAGCCAAGCAAATGACCGTAACCGTAACCAATAAACACAGACTGCCAGCACCTATTGCAGCATGGTTAGAAAAAGATTCGTATGATTATGACAAGCGTAAAAATGCACGCTCTGCTTCTACCTTAATCAAATCACCTAAAAAAGCTAAACTATCCCGCCTAACTGTTATCGACCCTAATATCCATGCAACTTGGGATGTGATAGATATGCTGGCTTCTCGCCGTGGTACTGCTATTCATGACTCAATTGAGAAAGCTACTATTCAGTTAATTACTGAAGGTGCTGATATTATTCAAGAGTTACGTTTAGAATTTGAACTTGAAGTAGACGGTATAATTTATATTGTCACAGGTAAGTTTGATGCTGTTGAAGATACAGTACCGACTGACTGGAAAACTGAGTCTACGTACTCATGGGGTGATAAGGTTAAATTACGCGACCGTATCCACCAGTTATCCATATATGCTTGGCTATGCCATCGTAATGGTATTTCCTGCTCAGCTACCTTAGGTAGAGTGGTATCCATCTTCCAAGATTGGAGCCGTGTCGCTGCTAAAGCTGCAGAAGGTAATCCTGAAAAGTACCCTGCTCAACCTATCATGCCTATCCGTATTCCACTGATGTCGCGCTTAGCGATTGAAGACTGGATGCGTGGCCAGATTCGCACTGAACGTGATATGACTGACCCTAACTCAGTAATGTGTACCCGTGAAGAGTTATGGCTTAAAGAAGCTGTATGGGGTTACTACGGCAAAGCTGAAAATAAGAGAGCATCTAAAAACTTTACAGGCCCTACTGCTGTGATGGATGCCAACATTTGGAAGCAGAGTAAAGGTGGGACGGGTATTCTCAAAGAGAAGCCTCAGAAAGCTAAAGCATGTAATTACTGTCTCGGACGGTTTAACTGCAACCAATTTGAAATTTTAAAAAGCCAAGGATTAATTGATGAAGACTGAATCGTTTGGGTATCACCCACTAGCTGAGCAGGTAGTAGATATACTATGTACGCGAGTACAAAATCAAGACCGTGACTTCTTTCGTATCACACTTGCTTACTACTTTAGTAAACTAGCCAGTAATATGCATGTCTCAGTGCGTACAGCTACCAAGAGCCACATGCCTGTAAACTGCTATGCTGTTTCTTTTGCTGAATCTGGCTATGGTAAAAACTATTCAATGAACATATTGGAAGACCAAATATTTGGTAAGTTCCAAACTAAGTTCATGAATGAAACTTTTATTAATAAAGCAAACGAATCTATTGCACAAAAAGCAATAGAGATTTCTCAGCTATCTGGTGAAGATGTGAATGATGTGGAAGCAGAGCTATTAGCTGACTTCCAAAAATCAGGTCACTTCTTATTTGATTTCTCTGAAGGTTCTGCCCCTGCATTAAAACAGATACGTAAGCCTGTACTGTTAGCTGGTGCAGGTGCGATTAGTTTAGAACTCGATGAACTAGGTTGCACATTCTTAAACTTAACTGAAATCTTAACTGCTTTCTTAGAGCTATATGATACAGGTAAGATTAAAGAAAAAATTCGTGTAGTCTCTGCTGAAAATAAACGTAGCCGACCAGTTCCCGGACAAACGCCAACTAACTTCTTCGGTTTCGGTACACCAATGAATGTATTTGATGGTGGCAAAGTGGAAGAGGCTATACGCAATTTCCTATCCATTGGATTCGGGCGTAGGTCTTTCTTTGCCTATGGGGATAAACCTCGTGAGCTGGGCTCTAAAACTACTGATGAGATTTATAACGCACTAATCAGTGGCGCATCCAGTACAGCTTTAGATACCTTGGCTACCTATTTTGAAAAGTTAGCTGACAAATCCAAGTGTGGAACCGTGCTACCGCTTAATGAGTCTGCCAGTAAGTTCCATATCGATTACCAGTTACACTGTGTAAGACGTTCAGACACTCTATCTCAGTATCGTGGCATAGAAAAAGTGGAACTAAGCAATCGCCATGTTAAAGCGTTGAAACTGGCAGGTGCTTATGCCTTTGCTGATAATGCAACAGAAGTAACCATTGACCATCTAAAGTATGCAATCCGTATTACTGAAGATTCAGGTATCGCCTTAGGTAGACTACTTAATCAGCCTCGCCCACATACACGCTTAGCTAACTTCTTATCTGAGTATGAGCATGCTGTTACTGAGTCAGACTTGATTGACTTATTGCCTTTCTATTCAGGAAACGTATCGCAGAAACGTGACATGATGAATTTGGCTACAGCTTATGGGCATCGTCATGGCATCGCTATTACACAGTACAAAGAAGCTGATGTGGTTTTCTATCATGGTTCTGCTCTTATACCTAACCCTGACAATGCTGAAATGGTGATAACTTACTCGAAAGATATCACAGATGACTACACTAACTTTACTCCAGGTCTGGACAAGTTAGTTGCTAAGTTCTTTGCTAAACAGAGTATCCATTACTGCAATCACCACTTTAAAAATGGTGAAGTAGGTAAAGGTAGTCGCGCTAAAACGAATATAATTGAAGGCTTCAACTTTGCAATATTTGATATTGATGAAGATAAGATGTCACCAGCTAACCTTAGTAAATTACTGGGTGATACTAACCATGTAATTGCAACTACCAAATCACATACTAAAGCTGACCCACGTTACCGCTTAATACTGCCACTGACTCATACGCTCTCATTGAACGATGAACAGTATAAACAGTTCTGCCGTAACTTTGCATTCTGGTTACCTGTGAAAGCAGATACATCAGCATTCCAACGTGAGAAGAAATTCCGTACATGGAACACTTCACAAGTATGGTCAAAGCTGGATGGTCAAAATATTGAAGCAATGCAGTTCTATCCAAGTACTTCTGTGAGTGAGCAGCTTATCTCTCGCCATGGCAAAGTGGTTGGGTTAAATGGTATTCAGCGCTGGGTTGTTCTCAACTGTACTGAAGGTCAGCGTAATCAAGTACTGTATCGCTATGGCTGTATCTTAGCTGACCACAACTTGGATGCTACACAGATAACCAAAAAAGTTACGGAGATTAACAATCAAATTGCTTCTCCGTTAAGCTCAGATGAACTTCAGGCAACTGTTCTGAAAAGTCTGGATTCCAAGAAATCAGCCAAACCGTACTAGGAGTAACTAATGGCAAATAAATCAATGGTAGCAGTTGTTGGTGGAGCAGGCGCTGGTAAGTCTGCCTCACTACGTAAAATCCCTAATCAGAAACAATGGTTATACGTGAATGCAGAGGTTAACAAGCCTCTACCGTTTGAGCACGAATTCAAAGAGGTAGTTGTATCTACTTCTAAGCAAGCCGTTACTGCATTAAAAGCTGCAGTCGGTAATGATAAGTGCAAAGGCATCATCATTGACACCTTCACTGCCATGCTCGATATGCAAGAGATGGCAGGTAAAAAAGAAGGCAAGAAAGATGACAAAGAAAACAAATTTGCTATCTGGGATAAATATCGTGATTACATTCTAACAACATTTCAAGATGTAGTTGGGATTTGTGATAAACCCTTAATAGTACTGTGTCACACAGAACTAGGTAAAGATGTCAAAGGTCGCTCCGTTGTAAAAATTGCTGTCAAAGGCGGTATGAAGGACAGGGGCATTGAAAGCTTTTTCACAAACATACTCTATGCAGATTGCGTAGATACTGAAGATTTAGTGGGCTTTGAGAATAGCCATCTCACCATAACCCCTGATGAAGAGGAGGATGAACTCAAGTATGTCCTCCAAACTCGCAAGACCGGCACAGGTGTAGGCTTAAATGTCCGAAGCACCTTAGGTCTGTGGGAACGTAAAGAAGCTTACATCGACAACGATATAACCATCTTTCTTAATAAAATGAAGTAATTATTTTTTAACTTTTAACCAATATATATATATGGAGTAGTACATGTCTAAAGAAGCAGATTTTGATTTCGGTGGTGATGACGTAGAAGAAGCAGTAGAACGCGTCGGTGGTGGCTTTTCAGCTGATGAATCTAATGTCTACACAAAGGGCATTACGCAGGCTTACCTTAGCCAATCGCCAAAAGGTGCGTATGCCATCAATCTTACTACCAAAGATAAAGAAGGTAATGAGCGCAATTTCGTTATCTATTTTACAAACCGTGCTGGCCAAACTTTCTATACGAAAGCAGGTAAGAAATTTGAATTACCGGCTTATGCATTACTTAACTCAATCGCTATGATGGCGTGTAACCAAACAGCTAAGCAGATGCTTGGCAAAAGTAAAAAACAGGTTATTGATTTAATGGATTGGGAATCTCGTAAAGAAGTTCCTACTGAAGTTAAAACATTCCCGCAAATTTGCAAAAAAGCAATGAAGTTCGGCATTGTTAAAGTGATTAGCAATAAGTTCACTAAAGGGAAAGCAACCAACGAGCCGCAAGAAAAGAATGAAATTAAAATGATTTTCAATACGAAAACTCTTTTAACAATTTCTGAAATTGCTAGTGGTGCAACTGAACCTAAGCTTCACGCCAAATGGTTGAAAACTTGGGAAGGCAAAGAAGACAATCAATTTGTTGAGCAGGAAAAAGAAGAAGTTATTGAAACTGAGGGTGATAATCCTTTCGGTGACGATGATGATTCTGAAACTGATACTGCGACAGATAGCGCTGCGGATACCACTAATAAAAGTGAACCAGCTAAATCCGATGATGATGACGATGACGACATGTTCGACTAATCCATCCCCTGTTTAACCCTTATAAGCCCTTGAAGTTTGTTCAGGGGCTTTCCATTTATATCTTAAAATTTTAAACAAGTGAGCATTCATGAAAATTACATTAGCAAAAACCGAAGTACAATCTCTTTTAGCAAAAGCACTAAACTTACCAGCTGATGCACTATCCCTTACTATCAAAGACCTTGCAGTTGATATCAATCAAGGTGTGGAAAGTCTATCTTTTGGTGTGGTGCCTGTTCCGGTAGTTACTGAAACTGCGGTAGCTGAAGAAACTTCTGAAGTCGTAGCTGACGAGCCTAAGCCAAAAGCTAAGCGCAAACCAGCTGTGAAAAAAGAAGTTGTCGAAGAGGAAATCATTGAAGAAGAAGTTGTCGATGACGGCGATATTGATTTCCTATAATTAGGAAACTGAAATGTTAGAGTTCTTTTTCACTCTATTTTTATCCACATTAATTAGCATGCTACAAGCTATACTAATTGGGTAAAAGCAACAGTTATACAAAGGGCCTATACATTACGTATAAGCCCTTTTTTTTTATTGGAAAATGTAATATGCAAACAATAGGTAAAGCATTACTCGTACTGGGACTGGTAATTCTTATAGCCAAACTCCCAGTCTTAATACTAATCCCCGCACTTATCGTACTGGGTATCCTCATATTTGCTGAACGCTAAATCATGACTTAGGTAAGTAACTAAGTAATGTGTTATCAGCAATATGACTCATAGTTGCCCACGGCGTGGTAACTGAACTTAACAAACCAGACATACCCATGCTACCTGTAACAGACGTTATACCTTCTGTCACGTTCGCTGCTTTCAAAGCCATATCCATAACAGCTAAACCTAGTACACCTTTAGGATTGATATCAGCTGCAGCCATTAACGAGTTAGCTACGCGTAAGCGATACTTCGAGAACATAACTAAGCCCATGTCATTGGCTAGCTGTAGTTCAGGAGAAGTAGCACCAGTGAAGTCAACAAACACATCCATTGCTGAATCGATTGCTTCGTTAGTAGTAAACTTACGATTTTTATCTGAGCCTGCAACTGGAGCCCCACGTTTAGTTAAATGCTTAACCAACGCATATCTAGCTGTAAAGTCAGACATCTGTGCACCAACTACTGCCATTTTGTATAACTCAGAGTTATCAGTTAAGGCTATCTCGTCAATCGCTTTATTAACAGTGGCGTTGAGATACTTGCCTCGTGCGTTTCTGATTTTTTCCATCCAAGTGTAATCGTCCTTAATTTGATTAGTACTAACTCCCATTTGTGTTGCGATGTTCACGTATGCCCCAGCTTCCATTAACTCGTGCATAGGATTACGATTCAGTGCATCAAGTAACTGCTCTCTACGTTGCTGTAAGTGCTCCCCATCTGTGAACCGCTCAGCCTGAGACATTGCAGATATTTTCATATCAATTGCAAACAAGTTCTCAGTATCTGACTGGTAACGTAAAGTGTGTGGCATAGCCTCACGCATATCATGTAGCGCATCTGAGGGCTTAACACCCATACCAATTAATAAGGCGGAATTAGCCATCACATTCATAGACAGCACATTCGCTGACTTAACGATGATTGCTTTCTTAGCTTCCCCCACTAACTGCTGGATAGTCTCTTGAACATAGCCAGCAGTGTAAGAAACATTGTTACCAAACATACTCTGTAAAGAGTCGTGCACAAGTGAAGACAAACCTGCAGCTATCTTAGGTTCACGTAACCAAGACTCAATGGATAAAGAGCGATTACCGAATACAGGGTCCAACATTGCAGCTGGCACTAGCATTCTATCTCTACCCCATTTAGTCTTAATCTCTTCTTTAATATACTTAGGCAACATGCGGTAAATCTCTCTACCTCGTGCATCAGTAGACGCTTCAGAAATATCTATGGCAGTGTCTTTCTTACGCTCAGATAAATTGTCATATACAGTTTTCAAAGTCGTAACCAGTGGAGTCGTGTTAGTAATTAGACCAGCACGCTGCTTAGTTTGGCCATGGGCCTTAGCCATAACATTCGCTGGGTTAATCTCACGTAACAGTACTGAATCCTTAATTACATTAGGAACTAGGTAACGGTACTCAGTAATAGTGCCTGCACTGTCTAAGCTCGGTGCCATTCTGTTAGGCACGTTGCCCGACATGATATCCGCATCTGATAGGTGCTCTTTACTACTTAACGGACGGTACATGTTATTCACAGTTTTACTACGTTGCGCCACAGCTTGAGCATTTTGGTGTCCTAGTGCTTTAGCTTCCGTAGGTGACATGGTAGAAATTTTTGTACCAGTCAAACCTCGGGCAGACATACCAGTTAAGTCAAATCCACCTTTATGATAAGTAGTGCCCACAGTTTTACGTGTGTAGTACTGCATATCTTGGTTAACTTTATCTTTACTGTCTCTGGCCAATTTCGCTTCTACTTTCCAACCACTAGCTGCTAATACATCTGCATCTTTAGTTGGTGCTAAGCGTAACTCAATATTTTCTGCAGTTGAGTCAGGTAAGTAGCCCTTCAGCATAAGTGACTGCGCATCTTTAAACTGTGTATCACGCGAATCATTCTTATTAGCATAATGAGAACTAATTAGCATTGCTGTACCTTGTGGTTCAGCTTTCACAATTTCAGCTACACGAGAGCGCGTATTAACGTCTGTGAAGCGTAAAGCATACAAGCTAGCCAATTGGTCAATAATATTGATTTGCTTCTTATGTGCTTTAACAGCCACAGTAGATGCACCAATTGCTCCAGCTGTACCATGTTGCAATGCAATAGCTGTAGCGTTATTAAGTAACAAGTCATCCACTACTTTACCTGTAGCCATAAATGCACCAAGTGCGCGTGCGTTGCGTACATAGAAAGCCTGCTTACGTGGGGTCATATGTTCGACTGACAATAGGCGACTTGTTAATGCAGCTATCTCACTATCCACTTTACTCGGGTTAGCTAACAAATCTTGAATCGTATCCATATTTAAAGAATCAAGTACGTTGTCTGTATAAGCTAAAGTAGAAATATCATTACGTAACAGCACATCAGTAATAGCTCGCTGGTCAGACAGTTCCCAATCCTGTAAAGGTTTAGAAAATGTACTGTTAATAGCAGAAGCAACAGAGTCTTGAATGTTCTGACGCATCGCATCATTAGACGCTGTAATACGGCGGATATCTCTTCGAGTAGTTAACTCATACTTACGGCGACCTAGTGACTCAGATACCATAGAACTAAACCAGTTATGGTTAGCTTTATTGTAATGGTCGTAAGCTATATCAAGCCCGTCCATGATACCTGCTACGTTACCCTTAGCTAGCTCACTCAATACTCTGCCAGTATTCTTAACCGCATCATGCGGAAGAACTTGCATAACTGCACCTAATCCTGATACCGATTTACTTACTGCAGTAGTAGCCAATTCAAATACACGACCTGCACCGTTAGCTGCAAAGTCAGCTGCATCCATTAATGCACCTTTATGTTGAGCATCATTGGCGGCTAATCGAGCAGTTAGTGCATCAAAGCGCTGTATCATTGGTCCATCAGTTGTATCTGATTTACGTGTAATAAAGTCAGCTACTTTATTAAGTATGTTTTTCAACTTACCTAAGAAGTTAGTATTTTGAGTAGCTTCTTTTTGCTTTTTAGCTTGTTGCTCAAACGCTACCAATTTTGCACGGAATCTCGCATTAGTATTACCATAAGCAATGAACTCAGCTACATGGTTAGACTTGCCATCCCCCCTGTCCTTGATAGTGAAGATATGGTCAAACATATGTTCTTTTACATGCTTAGCCATATCAGCATCAGCCGTATTACCTGAGTTAGCTTTCATACCATCTGGCATAAACATTTCATAAGTAAATACAGGGTCACCATTTGCATCTACCGCATCTCTAACTTCTTGCCATAGCGCATTAGCTTCGTCATACAAAGCTGGACTGTTATCTAAAGCAAACCCAGTTCCTGCATGCACAACTTCGTGAGCAAATATTTCCTGTGCTCCCTGAATATGCCCAGTCGCTACTAACTTAGAAGTAGCTGAAGCATGCTTACTATCAAACACGTTAAGACTGATACGACCATGGTCATACAAACCTTGCTGTACTTTACCAGTGACATTAACAATACCCAGTTTAATCTTATTAAATGCCTGACCCATTACACCCATCACATTAGTTAAATGGTTAGCATGTTCTTCTGACTCAGCACCATATGTATCACCAAGCATGGTCAATGTTTCAGCTAGGTTAGCTGATTCAATTTCATCAAACTTCTCAGCAGGTATAACACTGTCACCTGCAATAGAGCCCAGCTTACCTTCTGCAATATTGTTATCACCTACTTGCTCGTCTTTAACTGTATCGCTTGCTACAGGTGCCTGACTCTCCCAAACTGCTGCATCATCATTAGGTTCCGTGTTAGCTGCTAGTAAATTAATCTTGAACTTAGCACCAATTGCGTCAGTTAGTTTACCTAATGCAGCTAGGGCATCTTTACCACGAAGCGTATTTGATGCAAATTTGTCAGCAAACTTAGGATTAGTTAAATATTCTTTAGCTATTTCCTTAATCCAAGCTACAGTACTTTCCGTATCTTCGAGTTCATTAACACCCTCTAACTGAGCCAGTAAATCAGTCTCTATTATAGGATTGATGTTCCGAGCTTGAGTTAAGCGTACTTCACTATTAGATAATGTATCCAATTGCAATGCTGCAGCTAGTCGCGTCATATTGCCTGCATTATTAAATGGTGAATGTGGGAATGACGGAGGAGCTATCTCAATCAGGAAGTTACCCTTTTCAGAAGTAATAACGAAAGGCTTACTAGCCAATTCAGTATTGGTATTACGTTCAGTGATTGGATTATCGTCTGCATCTAGTTCACCGGTTTCATACTTCTTACCGCCTACTTGTATTTTGTAATGGCTACCAGCTGCTCCAATAAACTCAACTGCTTTTCTAACATGAGCAGGTAAGCCTTTAATTGCTGCTTGATTGGCTAGACCTTCCAAGCTTTTATCTGCTTTAGTATCAAAAATTTTCTGTAGTGTTAGCTTATTAGTAGGACCTGCAAGTACATCAGCAAATACACGTAAAGCACCTGTTTTCTTGAATACTTCTCTGAATCGGAAGTCCCCTTTAATAGTAGTTACTGCTTCGTGTTCTTCGCGTGCATTAACTAAGTTCTCTTGAGATTGCTTAACACTCTCTGCAAGCTCAGCACTAACATGTGCAACTTGCTCAGCTTCGGTGCCTACAGAGCGAGAATCTAAGTAATTTTGGTATGTCTTAGTTTTTCTATCCTGAGTACGTATGCTGTGCAACTTTCTATGGATAGTATTAATGGTCGCCTTACTTTTAGCTGGGCTCATTAACACAGACACCTTAGTAAACGCATTCTCTAATACTTGGTTAATCTCAACCATGCGAGAGTATTCGTTATTTTTGCGTAACTCAGTTTGCATATGGCCAACTGTTAATACACGGGCCAGTTGCTTACCTAAGTCAGCTAGCCACTGTTGTCTAGTTTCTAGTGCCGCTTTCTCAGTATCAGAACCTAAGATATCCCCAGTTGCATTAGCTTTATACTCAGAGCTGGCTAGTATTGCTTTGGTTTTTGCCAGTTCCTGTGCAACAACTAACTGTAACTGAGCAGAGGCTGTGCTGCCTTCGTCTTTATCCAGCATATCCAATTCAATAAACTTAACCGGTGCAATATCAGGTAAGTCGTGCATATCAATAGCACCACTAATTTCTAAGTTAGTAACTTCAGACATGAACATCTGATTCAAGCTTTCAGCTGCATCTAGTGTACGTTTAACTACTTCCTGCTGTCTTAGTACGCTAGCACGCAAGTGTGCTTTACGATGGTTAACTGCGTTTAGTAATTGTGGGTAGTCCATTGCTGCAATCACATCTTTTTGGTCTTTATAAGTGGCAATCAGTAAGCTTTTATAAATCTTACCTAGTGCCATTTTATCAGGGCCAAACTCAGCACCTATAGGATTCAAGTCTGCAGACAATCTAGCAATATTAGCCAACATAGCTACAAACTGTGTAGATGCTGCATTTAAGTGTGAGTACTCTCTTAACGAAGTCATTAGTGTTTCGTTATACGCTTTACTATGTTCAGCTAACTGTAAAGCAGGTGCCACTAGTGCATCATGGATACCCATTACACCTAGCTTCATTTCGTGCAAGATAACACTAGCATCAAAAGCATGCGTACCTACTGCACCTGTTCCTGCACCCGGACCTTCACGTAATGTTTCAAGGTAACGAATAGAGTCCCCTTTTACTCCGCCTGTCTCACCTTGATTGTGGTATCCACCACTTGTAGCAATTGCTACAGAAGTTTTACCCAATTGCATCCATGTTTCCTTATTACCTAACTCTGATTGAGCAGAAGGCATAATAGCTGCTAAGTTCTGACTCATAAGTGTTGCATCAATCTCTTCTGCATACTTACGTGGTAAGAATTTTCGAGCACCTTCAGTTTCAGAAATATCACCCGCTTCAAGGGCACGCTTAACTGCGTCATCTATTAGCATATCTCTGGCAGCTTCTGACAGTGTAAATATACTGTTAGCCACAATGTTAAGTTCCATCGCTTTAGGTTGGAAGTTACCGAATACTTTTTCAAGTGCAAACTGTAAGTGTGGTCCCTCTACTTCTACTGCATAGTTTTCCATCTGCTTAGTTATGTTGGTATTAACATGCCCTGTAATGAAATCAGCTTGCTCCCATGTACCTGACTCACCTGTAAGACTGGTGAATATGCTTGTAGCTTCTTTAACTATGTACTCATGAGGTTTAGGGGATACCGCACGTAAGATATTATTAATGTTGTGAGTCATCTCATTAACTAATGCCACACGCCCTGTATTATTACCAAGCCCAAGTGCAGCTATTTCTGACATCTTAGTTATCACATGCTTCTGCAATAATTTAGCAATCTCAGCTTTCTGACCCTTAATACCCATAGAGTAAATAGTGGTCATCGTATGCGGTTTATTTGTGTTACGGGCATCTGCATCACCGATGAACCAATCCATTGATGCTTGTGCAGAGGCTAACATTGTATTAGTTTCAGGTGTATTACCTTCTACTGTTAATGCTAATGCACGCGCCGCCTGACGTTCCATACCTATATACTGATAAATGTCTTTGGCTATCTCTTCTGTAGTACCTGTAAAACCTTTAATGGTTAGGCCGTAACGCTGTAACTGCTCCGCTGCTTCTTCGACTGTATCAAATGCACCCATCTGTACCAGTGTAAGGAATACACCGTTAGAAGTACCATCTGCTTCGCCTGAGAAGGTTGATTTAAAGCTAGGGTTGGGGCCTTGTTGTGCATCATGCAACTCTTTCAAGCCTCGCACTAGTTCAACAAGTTCTGCCCCGCTTTCTGTATTGAATTTTTCTGCGAAGGCAAGTAGCTCACTAGTTAATAACTGCGTACTATCAGCTGACATGCTATCTCTGCTAGTAGCTTCAGCCATCAAAGAAAATATTGAATCTCCAGTCTTATTCCCAAACTCATCCTCATGCTGATTTGCTAAATATTGTATAACATCGGTAACTGCTGTTTTACGCATAGCCGGTGTAACAGTTGATAGAGTTAGATGTTTTACAGATTTGTTACTTGGGTCAACGCGGTGCTCATGTGTACCTTTCATGTAAGAACCGAAAGCAGAATATAGAGTATCCATCTGGCTAGGTTCATCTAATGTAATGGTATCAAAAGAGTTACCCGCATTACTCATAGCCATACGAACCCACTTGTTTTTCTGGTAGTCGCCATAGCCTTGAATATTAGTACGCTGGTTAGACACTATCGTATGGTTAACAAACCACTCCGCGCCGTTAGTTAAAAGCAGATGCTCATATATTTCATCAAGATTGCTCTGTATCTGACTATTTTGACCACGTACACTCATTTGCTCGGCAATATTGAGAGCGCCCACTTCGTTATTAAAGCCATCCAGTTCTGCTAATGCTGTTTTACCCATGTTCTTAGTAAAGTTAGCCCAAGCTGACTTGTAGATACGTGGAGTACTATTAGCACCTTGTATAGCTTCCTGAGTTTCAATTGATAAAGCATTATCACCATCAACTGTTTCAGTCATTACAGGAATGTCTGCTGCTTTCATATAAGCTTCTTTAGACATCGACTCCTTACTGCCTAGTAGCTTCAGGATATTACCGTCTTGCTTGTACAGTTTAGAGCTGTTAGAAATACGTTCACTAGCCTGAGGTGCATTCTTCTTATCCCCCGGATTAGACTGTTCAATAGCCAATAGTTTAATTTTACCTGATGGGTCATTAGTGTACTTTTTGAATTCAGGATGCTTATTAACATCTAAAGTAGATTCTACTAAGATGCCTTGTTTAACCAACGTAAGTAAGATTGCATGGCCCATTGCTGTAGCCAATTTGTTTCTAGCTTCAGGGTCAGCACCGGTATGCTTCATTTTCAGACCATAGTTACGTAGAGCAGCTAAACCAAGTTCACGCATAAGCGCTGTACGTGGGATACCCTTACCGTACATATCTAGTGCCATTGCTTGGCGAGCAGGTTGTGGAATATTTCTCTCTTTAGTACCAAATAATTTATCTACATCATCAATGTCGGTTACTAAAGTAGTAGCTCCCTGAGTTGCAATATAATCATAAGCAACAGCAGACAGGATACCTACAAAGTTAGGGTCCGTGTCTTTACGGTTAGCACTATAGAAGTCGGTCATCAAACTTCCGCCTTGGTCATATGGCTTAACTGCTTTCTTCCATGATGCTTCAAAACCTTCAGCACCTTTATGAAATTGACTAAATGCTCCCCATGACTCACCTTGCTCAGTAGATAGCTTGTCACCTTCACCTAAGTTATTCACACCTGCAATCGCACCCAAGTCTAAATCTGTACCTGCGCGATTGATTAAGTTATTAGTGCCACTGAATACATCAAGTAAACCATTCACACCTTTTTTAACAAAGGTCCCGAATGTTCTAACGTTATTACCATTTTTACGGGTGTTAGCTTTACCACCTGCAGAGAGTTCATCAAACTTGATTTCGATACCATTAGCATCTGTATCATTTTTGGCTATATCTCTCATGTCATAATTTTTGACTTCTACTGTTGATTGAGAGTCTCGAATAAAAGCAGAATCAGCATAGTTAGTTTTTAAACCATCTTCCCACCATTCTTCAATACCCGTAGTATCTTCACCAAGCAATGCATAACCATCTGCTAGTGTCTTACGGAAGATTGCATCCTCTTTTAATAACATCTCGTAGAATGCGTCAGTTGGTTGGTAACGCAGGACCTTAGTATCTATCTTACTCTTGGTTGCCGCAGTGTCGCCGTATCCTGCTTTGGCCATAGCTTTAATCCATACACCACGTTCTTCAGTATGACCTTTAGCCCACTTCTCAAAAGTAACGAATGCTTGGCGTGCCATATTAGAGGTATCACCTGTTGCCGCATCATCAATTGCAGCACCTTCGCGCATAGCAACTAGGTGCTGTTCAATGGACATCTTCACACCAGTGTCACCCTGTTGATTGAAACCGGTTTTCTCTATTTCGTCATTTACTGCTAACTGGTCTTTTTTCAATGCAGCTAGTGCGCGATGTGATACACCCTCTTCTAGTAAGAAGACTGTTTCAGCATCTGATAACCGCATACCTTTAGCCAATTCAGCCAACTGAGCGGGGGTCATTTGACTCATAAACTCTGCTTGGCGGTCAGCATCACCTTGAGATATAGAGTTAAATATACCTTCAGCAATTGCTTTCTTAGTATCTACATCATCTGTAGTACGTAACAGTTCCATAAAGTCTGCAGGCTTCATTACATTTTTTATATTGCCCGTTGCTAGGTGAGTACCTACACTAGTCATTGCTTTAAATGAGGCAGCTAACTCACCATCCTTGAATGCTTTAATAGCATCAGGATTCTTAGTGCTTAACATGCCAGCCATTTTACCAAAGATAATTGTACGTTCTTTCATAGCTTCTTCAGGTAACGCATCATACTCAGTGAGCATACGTCCAAATGCTTGGCTAGTAGTTTCACCTGGTTTACGCGCATCCCATGCAGGGGCATCTGTACCATCGTTAGGGCGTATATTGTTATCAATGTCACGCGCAATAATACTGGCATCAGCATCTGCTTTAGTAGGTTCAGACTCTTTAACCGGTGTCATATCAAAATCGGTTTTGTCCGTTTCCACGTTACGAGGCTCAAATGCTCGATTTGGAATAGGTTCACCTTTAGCTGCAGCTTCTTCTGCTTTTGCTTTGAACTCTTTATTTACACGAGCTTGCTCTTTTTGTTCTGCTACTTGCTCAGCCTGTACTACATCAGCTGCTGTACGTACTTCATCAGTAAGCTTAAACTCGGTGGCTAACTTTTCAGCTGCTTGTTTAGTTCGGGCATACTGCTTCAGGCTGTTATTATTTTTACCCATTGCACCTTTAATAGCAGTGATTGCTCTAATCTTTTGCTTAGGTGTTAACTGCTGTACTGCTTTCCGGAACGCCTGCATTTCTGGTGTCAACTCAGCTGCAGGTTCAGGAGTATTAGCCAACTGTTCTTGGAGGCGGGTTAACTCAGCTTGAGCAGTACCTGTACCTACTTTGCCAAGTGCCTTAACTTTAACTGTTCCTTCAGCAGTAGACTCTTTTAATTGCTGCTCAATACTAGCAATCTCTGCTTGTAATTCAGCATACTCTGTACGCTCAGCTGTGTTGGCAACTGCGGGTGCATCTGCATTGACCAAAGTATCGAGCTTTTCTTGCAGTGCTTCATTTTGGGCTGTGACAGCTTCAGCTTGTGTATCTGCTTTAGCTTGTTCAGTAAGTGCTTCTGCATAAGCTGCTTGCACTTCTTCAGGTGAATCCTTTCCTTTTTTAGTAGTCTTCTTAAGTAATGCACGTACTCGCGCATCCTGTAAATCAAGTGAGCTATTATTATAGATTGTACCTTTTACTGTACTGGCAATTTCACCTGCTGTACTTGGAGCAGTAGCAACTCCGCCCATAGCAAAGCCACTTACACCTGCTTCAGTCAAACGTTGAATATCTTTAGCATCTAAGTCTTTATCTTGCATGAAATTAGATTCTAAGTACTCTTGTCCAACCTCCTCTACGCCTTCCATGACTGCATCACGGGATACTGCACCGGCTACACGAGTAGTATCAATAATAGTATTGGCTACGCGTCTGCCTGCTACGCTACCTACTAATTTCTGCACTGCAGCTTTGGAAGCGTTAGCAGTTGCATCCATTACAGCATTAACAGGGCGCTTAAGTATTAACCCACCCTGACCTTGTAATATCATGGCTGATGCACGAGATAATACTGCTGTCATACCTGCACCTTGGATAATTCTACCCATTGCTTCACCAGTAGGTGGTACACCATGCTCAGCTTCGTAATCAAGTACACCTTGCTTAGCTGCACGTAACCCATAGCTGATATCACGAGCTGCACCAAAGGCTTTCACACCTAGACCTGCACCACCAACAAAGAATGACGCACTATCTGCAAGCATATCCAATACTTGACCCGGATGGTTCCACAGGCTCTTACCCATAATACTGCCCATGTCTAAAATGGCACCCATCGCCATGAATCCGGCTTCTACTTCATTACCTGCTTCATAAGCCAGATTAGCTTCAGTAAGTCGCTCAGAAGTAAGTTGTGTTTCGTTTTCAAGTTGACGAGTGTAAGCAGCAGACTGGGAATCAATATTGTTAACCAAGCCTCCACCTATAATATCTTCGTCAATAATATCAGTGAAAGACTTCAGAGCTTTCAAACCAATATTACCAATCTCACCACCAATACTAGTAGTGTCAAATATTGCATCTTTATTAGCCATACCACGCGCTGCTGATATAGCCAGTGGTCCCTGAGCTTCAGCTTCAGCCATAGCTTGCTCAAAACCTTCAGGATTTTCTGTACCAAATAGCTTAGCTTCTTTGGCTGCACGGATTTTATCCATCGCATCTGATTTCTTTTCTTGCAAGGTACGCGTGTCTACTTCAACGGGGGTAGGTGCCAGTTTCTTTTTACCATCGAAAGTTTGAAATACATTCCATGAATTCCATGAGGTTGCTCCCTCAGGTGCTGGGGTCCGTGCTGAACTGCGCTGGGATTGTGGAGTAACTTGGTTAGTCAGATTTTCTTGTGCTAGCTGAGAGCCCTGCTCAATGGCAACTTGCTCTGGATTTTGTTCGGTAGGTAAATCAAATTGGTCAGCGAATGGGTTTGCCATTTGGGAACTCCCTAAGTGTAAGTAAGTAAAGGACATCTAAAAGATGTCCTCATTCTACACGAAGTTTAGTCCATGACTACGAACCCGTACCTCTTTTTAGATTCGCATTGGTTGCTTTCTTGAGCTGGTATGCTGAATCTGCAAACGTAATTAAGTTCTCAGGTTCTAATGCGTTAAGTAAAGGGTAAGTAATATCCTTCTTCTGCTTAACTGCATTCTTGCTAAAAACTCCACGAGTTCGCTTAGCCATTGCACGTAAACTATGTAGGGACTCAGCCTCTTTACCTTGAAGACTAATCCATAAACCGCCTAAGGCTGGAATAGCTGCACGCTCTGCTGCTTCCACTTCTGCTAGGGCCGCCTTCTGCTTACTTATAGACCAGTTGGGATTAATAGACTGTGAGCTAACTTTCAGATAATTACGTATGGCGGGGTTACTGATTATTAGCCAGTTAGCCACACGCACTTGCGTTTCCATCCCCATGTTGTCATCTGGAAATATGATTCCAGCTTTTAACGCATCACTAAAATTCTTACCTACAATCTGTAGAGGTCCAGCAGCTGTTGATGGCGGGCGGCCACCTGATGCTTCTTTATACAGTCCACGGTATACATCAGTTTGGTCTGTGTAGTCTTTTACAGCTATACGCGCAGTTGGTATTGGATGCTGTTTAAATTCACCTGAACGTCCGTTTGCTGCTAGAAACTCCTGAATATCAGCATCCTGCTGTTTGAAACCTCCATGCCGTTTGTATGGGTCAGCACTTGTTGATTCTCCAGCTACTAGGGGTCCAAGTACATCATCATCTCGGATAGAGTTAGCACTATCATATAACTTGCCCAACTCTATGGGACTATACTCGTCTTGTAGGGTGGCGCGGTCTTGCTGTGCTACAACTGCATTATCGGCGACTTGCTGTTCTTGCTGTTCTACAGTAGGTACTTTAGCTGAGTTATCACCTTGGCCATTACCTGCAATACCGTTGCCTATATTTTCTGAATCCACTCTCCCTTCTTCCACTGTTCGATTTAATCCGTCCATGTAAGCATCCAGTGTTGGTGAGACAGGTTTACTTTTATCACCTTTAGCATTTTTGAATGCCTTAACTTTAAAGCTGGCACCCTCACTGCGTAACTTAGTAATGGTGTCATTTAAGTTATCTGTATTCAGTTGAGCTTTTTTAAACAACCGCTCCGCCTTCCCATAGCCTGCATTATTTTTCTGGAGTTCGAGGACTACCGATGCTTCAATATTTTCATAATTTTTACTGCCGGCAATATTAGCTACTATTGCCTGCTTACGCCCAGTTGTTATCTTACCGCCTAGCTGATTGACGTACTTATTAATGGAATCCAGTATTTCAGGTTCGATTGACCCTGCGCCTACTTGTTGTAGTATCTCATCAGTAGTTAAACCAGAGTCAGATAAATCAAACTGTTTAAAAGTAGTATAAGCTTCTTGCAGGGTTAAATTTGCCGAAGCTGCATTTGCAGTAGCGTGTGATATTGCCATGCTCGACTGCTCAGTATTTTCAGCTATCCAACCGTCATGCACTTGTACCTGCGCACCTTTTAAAGTATTACTAGCTATTTCAGCTTGGTTATACTCTTTAACCAGATTATCTATTTGCTGAGGGTTATAGCCTGCTCTATTTGCTAGATTACGTAGCCTTACCACTGCATTGTTATGGGTAAGTGTATCGCCGTCTTTACCTAGTCCACCGCCAAAATCTTCCAATGTACTATCTATCATTGTTTTATTTTGGGCAGTTTGAGTAATAGCCAATTGAGCATCTAAAGCGATGCCTGCGTTTTTACGTTGTAAAGGTGTTTTAGCATTAGCCATTAAGCGAGCTCGGATAACATTGAGTCCACCAGTGCCCTGCTCTTTTATCTTATCGATGTCTTCACCAATAACAGCTATCTTGGCTACTTCTGCTTGGGCCAGTTCACTATACTGGTCATTAATACTAGTTTGGGCTGCTTGTTGATTAAAGTTAAGGCCATACTTTTCAGCAAATCCGGCTGCATTTAATTTACCACCTGCTTCTTGAGCCTCGGCTAGGCTCTCAGTTGTAGCAAACTCGTCTGACTGTAATGCTATTTCTTGGGTATTTAACTTACCTTGTTGTGTAAAATTTCGTGACTCAATTGCCCCACGCTTAGTTTGGTAATCCTCAGCAATATTCACAATATTTTGTGTGGACTGTTGTGCTGTACGTATGGCAGCTTGGCCTGCAATACTCGTATCTTTTAACTGAACTTGCTGCCATCCAAATGGGTTAGCCATGGGGCTTCTCCTTATATTGTAGTTTTAGCTTGATTTGAACTGATGTACTGTTCGCGTTTATCTGCATCCCAGTTATTAATTGCGGCATTATTAGCAGCAACGTCACGTACATTGGCGTTGTAAGCTGTAGAGGTATTCAGTAAATTAACTGCTGCATACTTCTCCTGCATCTCACGACTCTTACGTGCTTCCTGCAATCCCTGATAACCTAAGTAAGCATTAGAGATTGCACCGGCTGCGCCAACTATTCCAGACATACTGCCCTGAGTTTGCATACCTGTTTTAGTATCAGTGCTATCCCATAGCCCCCAACTATTATCGCCCATATTATCAAACATACCTGCTTGTGGCTGGGCTACTTGTGGGGTAACAAGAGGAACCGCAGGACCTCCAACATTAGGTTGTACTTGTGGTCCTTGAGAATAGGACCGCATACTGTTACCAGCTTGTGGCGTAACTAAGGGCACATTTTGCTGTGGCGTAGTCAACCCCGCATTCATGCTTCCATAATTTTGCGGATTAAACTGTTCACGAAAACCCATACACTTCTCCTGTTTACTTAAGTTAATTCTAAATCTAAACCATGGTCATATGTATACTCTAACCCATTTAAATTTAGCTTGTTATCATTGAATCCCATCATACGCTCATAATACTTATCTGGTGATTCCTGTCTTACATAATCTACCGCTTTTTGACGCATAGCCACCAAGTCACTGGCTGAATAAAAATCTAACCAATTTTGTTGCTCTTCTAAATCTTCTAACTTTTCTGTTACTGCACTGAGTGTATCGTCATACGTATCCATTATACCTGCGTGTTCTTTAGCTTCAGCTAAGTTCACTTTGTTATAAGCAAATGTCATGGCATCCGCTGTTACAGTCGTACTAAGTAATATCGCATCTGTTGGAGGCATACCAAAGTAGATAGCTACTGCAGCCATTACAGTTGCAACTACTGCACCTATCCAAGTATTATCAAGTCCCCACTGTTTCATGAAGTGAGCTATAACCCGCATGGCTGCATAGGCAATTGCTGCATACATGAGTGCTGTGCCCGCTGTAGTCCAAGTAAGTGTAAGACCCCCTGACGGTATGGCCAGTATTACCCCCACTACTGCTATTATAAGTCCAACTATCTTCATTAACGTGTTATCACGAAATTCTACCCAACTACTACGGTACTGCGTCCACTCGGTGTGGGACCTAATAAACATAAATTCATTTTGTATTTGGCAAATCTGTGTTTGAGGTATACCCCGTAATATATTGTAAAATAGTGGAATGATTGGATACTCTATATAGCTGTTCGTGCTAGGTGAGCCACTACTATCTAAATAGGTATAAGCCAGTGTTTGCAATCCTGTTATTTTAATTTTAAGTACGTAGCCATTATCAATATTGTAAGTGCCCACAATTTCTTGTGAGCCTGTTGGGTCGGATACCCAGCCTACACCTGTGGCGTGGTAGTAATTGTCTCCTCGTGTTGTTAACTGTTCTGCCATAGTTTGGGTCATGCTAATTAAGCCAAATTCACCATCTTCTACTTGGCCTGCTTCTATCCAAACTTCGCATGAACCCCAACGTGTACGTGTGGACTTCATATGTGGATGTCCAGGATTAATCATGGATTCTTCTATATGCTGAATACCCCAAGCGGATTGACCTGCATCATTAAATACATCTTCATTTTTACGACTGTCTATGGATGTATCAGATGACCATGGCGTGTTCCACCAAGCGGAGCGTGCAAACTCGATGGCATAACGCATTTCTGCATAGTCCATATTTGTTGTAGCCTGACACCCAAAAATTAACTGGTCACAAAGCGTTCGCGCATTGCCACCCGTGTCTGGGTCAGTCTGGACAGAATGCTTAACTACATCAGAGATACTGCGTGGATTCTGTCCCAGCATTGAGATGAATCGTTTTACTTCATCATGCTGTGGGAAGCCTTCACTCATAAATAGCTCAAGTGTGTCACCCCACTTGTTGCGGTAATCTTGGAAGAATGTCCAATCTCCCCACTCTGAGTAAAATTGGTTCTCAATCAAGTCAGACTTAGGTGCGCCTGTATTAATAGTGTACTTGCGTGTTTGTAAAATTTCTAAAGCATCTACGGCTGCGTGCTCTGTTAGCATGTAGGGTACTGCAGCATCGAATGTATGATATAGGGCAACCGCATCTTCTGTAGGTAGTGCTGCTTCTAGTCCAGCTTGGGATATCTCAATATCATCAATGTATAATAATGTAGGAATATCTTCAGGGTCTTCTGCTACAACACGTAAGGCATCCAACTCTATTTGAGTATATGTAATAGGATTTAAGCCAAGTGCAACTAAAGCAGGTCGTACTTTACTAAAGTAATCCTGAGTTATGTAGTCTTGCTGTTCGTCAGTCAAGGTAGCCAAAATAGTAAATACTGTATCTTGTGATGCCTGAGCTTGAGTCACTATTACTGACTGCGCTGTGATATCTGTAGCGATTGTATCTAGCTCAGCTTGATGTAGCGCAAAGTAGCTATCTCGCTCTGCTGATGTTGGGTACGTTTCTACATCACCTTTATTAGCATCAAAGTAGGCTTGGTCAAATGTCTTAGTACGTGACAGTGCCATGTTTGGGTAATTGTTAGTGATGACTCCCGCACCAAAATATGTAAGGTCACAAGCGCTATAAGGTACGCTGAGCAGTTCTTCACTACCGGTTGTCTTATTGTATAAGCGTACAAACCAATAGGTAGTAGTAGGGTCTAGTGAAACGGGTATGGTTAATTGAGTATCATCACTACTACCTACTGCTGATTCAGCTTGCAGTGTTGTAGAGTTACTTGTTTTTGATACATAGGTAAGTGAATCAATATAGGCAGTGCGTGGATACACAGGTCGAGGTACGTCCCTGTAATCATTCTCCATTTGCATATTCTCTGGGCCCGCACTTAATGCGTAGCTAATTACAGTACTGCTACCATCATCTGTTTTAGTTTTAGTAATAAATCCTTGGATACCACTAGCTTCAGCATATCTACCATAGATGCCTGTATGTGGTTTGCATATTGTTTGACTCAATAACAAGTAGTTACTTTCAGCACCCGAAATTGTACCCATACTAAGTAAACATTTAATGCTATTACCATCACTGGGCATCGCATAATCTTTAGTGGCAATATCATTCTTACCCGGAGCATAGCCAAGTCCACCAAATCCACCTGTTGTACTGGTATTACCCATTTGCTGATGTAGGTTACGTAATCGACTGTTACCTCGGGCGGCTTCTTTTATCATGGTACTTCTGTCAAAACCTATAGTATTAGCTGCCAGCATCTGGTCACGTGTGAAGTTACTGCGACCTAACTGTTCACGGGAAAGTGTTTTTGTATCTCCCACTTCACGGGTATCTTGAATAAGGTTATATGCTAAGCCGTTATGTTGTACGTAAGTTGGCATTGTTCAGACTCCAAATGTGAAAAAAGCCAGAGAGACTGGCTTTATAACTCTTAACTGCTAGCAGCATTAGCCACTAGTCCATACTGTCAGCAAGGCCGGGATTTAGGCTCGCTGCATCATTTACTGCAATAGACAGTAATGATGTGGAGCTAAAGTATGTATTAGCAGCCGCTGGATTTTGTAATAATTTCAGTAAGTCTTCAGTGTATTCACCCACGTTAGTTGCTGCACCTGAACTAACCAACATGTCTACATGACCTGTCGCTATTTTGATTAAGTCATTTTGCGCTTTACGCATATAACCTGCTCGCTGTTCAAGTGTCACATCACGGTTGGCACCTTTAGCTCCTGCCACTTTAGTAGGCGCGTAAGGTACAATATTAGCAAGGTCCCCACCGAGAGCAGGTAGAGTAGTATTAGTCTCTGCCATCTCAGTAACAGCTTTTTGTATGTATAAGTGCTTCTGTGAAACTAGTAAGTCAGACTGCTTGCCTTGTGTATTAAGTTTCGCATCGGTTAACAGTTTCTCTGCTAGTAATAAATCAGCTTGATTCAGGTTAACCAGTAAAGTACTGAGTAAGTTTGCTTTCTCAAGTGTGGCTTTATCCCAAGCTACTAAGAACGATGTAGCTGCCTGTAAACAGGCTTGCATCATACCCAAATAAACTGTTGCGTAATCTGTACCACGAATACGGTCAGTATCAAACTCAGCTTGAATATGCAAACTTGCAGTAGCCATGAGTTTATCAAAGACACCTGTACCGTCTATTGCAACGGTAGTCAGTTTATCCATGTTTGGTAATTGGTTACCTACGTCTGCAGAGATGCTGTCAAGCAGGGTAGTTAAAGCTAGATTAAGCGAATCTTGTGTTTCAGTAGGTAAAGCCATGGTTAGTAGCCCTCTTCAGTATTAACAGCAGCTAAACGGTCTTGACGTTTTGCAATGCGGTCAAACTCATGCGCTTCTAATGGAGGCATGTCTGTAATTTGAAATTCAGCCATTTCAAAGTGTTCACGGTCAACACCGTTTTCACCTTGCTTGCGTTTAGTTGGGCGGAAACCTACGTACTTCTTATCACGTAAGAAGTTAGCGAGGCAACGCGGAATATGGTAACCATTTGGTGCTTGATATGGAATCACTTGGCTAACACGACCCAGAGATGAACTGAAAATTGTGTACAAGTCGGATTCTAATTCAGACTTAGCAGGGTTAAGACATACAATAGAAACACGCACTAACTGCTTAGCATGGAAGATTGCATATTGTGCTTCAACATCTGCAGGTACTTTAATACCTGTGGTTGTACTAAGTAACTCACCGCCGTCTACTACTGTATCTTCGGGAGTATCAAATTTTTCAAGCTTTTGACTTACTTTAAATGCACGAACACGTTCAGATAGAGTCTCTAAACCAATGTTAGCTGCGTAGGGTACTTGCAGTAAATCTGCTTGTGCTTTTATAGCTGATAACTGGGCAGCTTTTTCTAGCTGTTCCATTGATTGGATATCGTCATCACCTGTATCGATTTCTGGTAGTTGCTTTTTGTCGGTCATAAGTTTCTCTTCTTATTTAGGGGATTAAAAGATGGCCCTCTACATAGAGGGCCATTAGATGCTCAGTGTAATACTATACGCGAGCAATTGTCCATAAACATGCAATCCATTCAGGACGCGTGATTAGTGAACCGTACCACCACTGGACAGACATGAAGCCAGTCTTACCAAATGGGTCGTTACGGTCAGCAGTTTCTGCACCCGGACGCTTGTGGATGATTTCAAGTTTAGAACCTGCAGCACCACGACCAGATTTAAAGCTGATAGTGTTGAACGAGTCAGAACCAACAATCATGATTGGGTAAGCATCAAAGTTACCACCAGTTTGGTAGTAGTTAGACGCAGCTGGTGGAGTACCAGTTGAGCCTGCTGTAGTACCCACGCCTGCACGATGCATCATTTCAGGATGTACAATGAAACGTAGTGGACCGATAGCACCAACTTCACCATGAGCAACGGAACCTGCTTTAGCATAATGCTCAACTTCAATGAATGCTTTATTGCCAAACGGGTCTTGTAACTGACGTAAGTTAAGTAACAAAGTTGCATCAATGTAAGCAAAACGTGCAGCACCGATTACTTTTGTATCCGAAGCACCTGAGCCTGATATGATTTGCGTATCAGTTGGGCAACGGTTTTGGTCAAGGACAATACCCATACGGATAAAGTCTAGGTACGTAGCTTCAGAAGGATTGTTTAGTGCATTATCGTTAGATAAGTCAGCTAAGCCTACTGAACCATTTGCGTACATTTGAACACCAGCGCCTGCAATTAAGTCGGCCTGTAATGTTGCTTCATATACTTCATTTGCCGCACGGATTATTTCACGCGTCATATGCATTTCTAATTGAGCATCAGTATCGAAGTCAATAGAGTCACGGCTGTATTCAGAGAAGAAACCATAATTTTCTAAAGTAGACTTAAGTGTTACACGCGTTGTACCAACACGGTTAATACGCCCACCGTTCTCACCAATTTTTGGCATACGAGCTGTTACTACAGCTAGTGACTTAGATGAACCCCAAAGGTTACCTGAGTTACCTTCAGATGCATCAGCCGCTTTAGCCATAAACGTAGCGATACGTGTTTTGTAATCAGCTACTGATTCGCCTTCAATACGTACTAACTTGCCATGCATTGCTTCATAAGCTACTTGCTTATCAGCTGACGTTGCTTTAACTAAAGGAATAACTACACCCGCTGCATCAATACCTTGGTCATTCGGGTTATAGTCGCTGATGATTGGACGGTAAACATTACGTACAATCGCTTTACCTGTATTTTTAGGTAAGTTAATAGTACTAGCCATTTGAGTAAACAACTGGTCTTTAGCTTGCTCAATCAGCGCTTGGCGAATCATGTGATGTAACGTTAGCTGTGGGCCAACTGAAGATGTATTACCATCAGCGTCTACATACTGTTGCCACTTAGGGTCACCAGTAGTATTAGATGGGTTTTGTGTATCATAAGCCTGCGGTGCTGCTGCAGTCTGTCTTGTGCCTGACTGAGTTGTTAACATGGTATTGCTCCTACATTGAGTTAAACAAATGCTGGGTCGCCTTAATGAAGTCATCATCCGAAGATGCATAAACGTCAGAAGGTGCAGCTACTTGCTGAGTGGTGTGATTTGGTACTGAACGATTCGGAGCAACTGCCCGTTTCCGCTTTTGAACATTTGCTGCCTGTTGTAAACGTTGCTCAGGAGTTAATTGTGCTGGCACTGTTTCAGGTTGCAAATTTGTTTCAGCAACTGCTTCAGGAGTTTGCCCCGGCAGTTGCTTATTAGCATACATAGTGTTACCTACAAGCTGGTAAATCTGAAACTGACTTTCCCCTGCTGGTAGCTTACCCATGATGCCTAATTTTTTTATTTCAGTATTGATGACTTCATATGTGCCATCAGCTACTTGAGCATTCAGAACTTTAAAGTTATTTGGATTATCCATAAATACTTGACGCGATACTGGGTCCCACTGTTCCATCACTACATCTGCTGTAGTAGCAAACGACTCTGAATCCTGTAAAGAGTCCAATACTCTATTTAATGCAATAGTGTTATCAGTAACGGTATGGTCTGTAGGTTTGTACTCGTCTTCTGCCTTAGCTTCCCCTTCAGGGCTAGCCAAATCATAAGAGTCAATACCCTTATCTTTAAGCAGTTGACGTAACGCACCTTTGTCGCCATTAGCTATATCAAGTAAATGGTTAAGCTGTGCATCAGTTGTTATCTTATTATTAGATAGCATCTGTGCCAATTTTTGTGCAGGTAAAGCTAACTTAGCTTCGGCTGCTGAATTAAGACCCCGCTCTAATAAACGGTTAATATCTGCAGGGTCAGAAACTGTAATATCTTGGCCATCAATTTTGAACGTATATGCTTGCCCATCCGTTACCGCTTCTGCTTCAACTTCAGGTAAGTTCTCTGCATCGCTAGCATCAGTCTTGTCTGTAGCAGGTAGGCTCGCCTCTTGTCCGTCCGCAACTGTTTCCGTTTCAACACTCGTTTCAACATGCGGTACATCCCCAAGTTGGGCATTCATGAATTCAGTAAAAGCTGCATCATCCATCTGCTCAGTAGTATCTTGGTCTGGACCGGCTGGTGCATTAAGGCGTTGGTCATTTGGACCATCTATACCTTCTTCACCTCCTGGAAGACCCGTAAGGTCAGCATTCGTATTATCTACGTTTGCTTCCTCAGTTGCGCTAGTATCTGGCGCTTTAGTTGTCATGATTAGCCCTGTACTTCTTCAAGTTCAGCTAGGATAACCGCAACTGTTACGCCTTGGTCTAAGCGCGTGTTGATTGCTGATAGCTGAGCAACTTCTGCTTTAGCTGTTGCACCTGCCTGCTCATACTGATTAATATAACTCTGCAAAGCTGAGATACCACCTAAGCGCATTTGGATAGAGCGCTGTTGGTCAACTGAATTTGTTGACGGGTCTGCAATTAGAGCAACAAGGTTTGCACCTTCTTCTTTAATATACAATTCTTCAATGACTTCTTTGAAGATTGGATTAGCACGCAACTTTGCAAATTTTGCAGTCAGTACGATACCTTGATTTAGAACAGCAATACGTGCCTTGTTCTGCGCTTTCCAAGTTGCTTCATGTGTTTCTTCTTTTGCTACGGCGTTATTAGTCATGGTCGGTAATTCCTTTATCTAGGGTTTAGGGGGTTTACTTATTGAAAAGCGCAATGCGCTCGTCTAATAATCTTTTGTAACCAGACATATAAAAGTGCTGGTCTTCGAGTAGCTTACGGTTTTCATCAGACTGTGAATCAAACAATGCTGTCTGCATAAATAAAGCAAGGTCTTTAACTTTTTTAGTTAAGGACTCTAACTCCTCTATTACTCGAACTTGGTGTGGCTTAAACACTACCTTATCAAACATAAATAGTTCCTTTAATTAACTTGTAACATGTTAGCAATCGCGTTTTTAGCATATTCGCGTTGCATGTCATTGTCTTTACTCTGTTCTTCCAACTGATGTTTAACTTTTTCGTGATTGATATTACCCTCACTTTGAGCTTGTTGCAATGATGTCTCGTGTGCATATTGGTCATTAGAGCCATCTTTGCCAACAAAGTCTTGGTCTTGTAGGTCAGCGCTTGAATTAAGTGCGCGTGCCTTAGCTTGCTCTGTACCCGCTTTAGCCACATCAAGCTGACTATCTGACTGTAAGTTACCTGCACGGGCCTGTACTTCACCAATTTTAGCTTTTAATAACTCAATTTCAAGCTGGTGCTTCTCAGCTTCCTGCGCTTGCTGCTGTTTCTCAGCTTCAGTAGGCTCAGGTTTCATTTCACGGAAGTCATGTGCCAGTGTAGGCATATTACGTAATTCAGCTATCTCAGCTAGGATACGGTTAACTTTTTTAGGTTCTGCATTTGGTCCCAGAGTTTGTAGCATAAAGGCAAGTTCACTTGCGCGTGCTGCTTTCTCTTCAGGTGTTACTACTTCAATGCTGATATCAACTTCACCATGTAAACGGTCACGGCGAATAGCTACAAATTTTTCATTAGTGATACGTACAATTTCTTCGTCATTCAAAAATTCTTTATTCATAGCCATTGTCATACGGCCTAAGCGCTCTAATCCAGCTACGAGTCTACGTAAGATATCTGTCTCACGTTTAGCTGTTGCATCTAATGGTGTCTTCTGATTATTCTGGCCCTGCGTATTGTTCTTAACATTAGTGGGTCCCGCAAATGGACGTACACCGGTCATCTCTTCCGCTTCGCCTTTCTGCTCAGCTATTAATAAGCCTGCGCTGTTAGGAATCTCAGGGAATTTATGCACGTATACATTAGTAGAAGGGTCACCCATTGTTGGATTAAAGAAGTAATTTTTACCCAATAAGAAGCGCTGTTGATTAAGTGGGTCAAGTGCATCTTGACGCATACCTGTTTGGCCATTAACAGCCTTAGCCATTAAATCGATAACGCCACGAGTAGTCGCACCAATAATAGCTTGGTTATCTGAAATTAATTCTGCGTCTGGTTCACCAAATGGGCTATCGATAATAGGAATATATGGTACAACAACAAAAGGTTTAAATTGGTCTGGATACGGGTTGTCTTCCATACGTACCATTGTATTGCCAATGAAGCTACATAAGACCGGCTGATAAACACCATCTTTATTAGTGTCCCATAATCCCCAATATTCAAATACCGCTACACGTTTACCTAATTGGTCAGCCAACATGTTAACCGGCTCAGTGCTGAAATCTACACCGCCAGCTGCCATAGTAGTCTGTGCACCAGCTGCTACATCTATGCCGTCACTTACTATTTTATCTAAGTTAAAGTAAATCGATTTGTCTAAGTCAGATAACGCTGTATAAAATCTACGTGCTATATACCGTGCTTTTTCAATATAGCCCTTACACGCTGGGTCAATCCAAATATCTGCTGTATCCACAAATTGGTAATCTGGCTGGTTCTTAACTTGTTGGGTAGATTTTGTATCTGCATGACCTGTTAAGTGTGGGGCATGTGGCTTACCAGTCTCTAATGTTTTAGCTACTGCGTCACGCCATTGTGTAGGAACCTGTCCGTAGAAGTCTACTGGTGTGGCACCTTCCATATCTATCAAGGTGCCTAACTTATGTAGTAGGTCTTTATTCTTTTTACTGACTTCACGTATGTTATAGATAGGCACACTGCGCGTCACCATGCGAGTCTCTTCTAGCCAATTAACAAATACAACAGTTGTGCCACGGCTCGCAGCTCTGCGCACATACTCATTAGTAAACCGCACGCGGTCCATCTTAGTATTCAATTGGCTATTTAATATTAACTGGTTTTGTCTTGCTGCTTCAGAGTCTTCCCATGTAACAGGTTTACCTTGATACAAGTCTCTACTTGATAGCAGTGGCTCACACAAACTAGTAGTTCGCCATTCTAATAATTTACGGGCTAATTTAGGCTGTATTTTAGATTTATTAGAAACAGTTGCTGGGCCATGCTTTGGCACCATCGGGGATGTGCTAGTAACTGAAGAATTCTGCATAGGGTCTTTACCGAACTTACCCGGTTCAATAATCAATGCCCAACCTGCCACTTTTACTTCATGGTTATCATGCATCTCACCAGACTGTAAAATAGCTTGTTGCAAATCAGCAACTGTTGGCTGACTTTTCCAATCAGGTAACTTAGCTATATCTGGATTTACTTTTTCAGTACTATCTATTTCATGCTGAACTAAATCATTAGCTATCATTAAGCCACTATCAATATTATCAGGCATAGGGTTTGATTCTGAAGTGGAAGTTATTTGTGGCTGGGTGTTACTTGCTAATGGCTGGGTACTGCTTATATTTTTATTCATAAGGTGAACTCTCTACCGACTAAGTAATTACGCTTTCCCCTAGCCGACCGCATAACTATGTAACCGGTAGAGTGCTCGGGCATAAGGATAACACCAAATTCTAATACAACAAACATTCTATGCACCTAAGCAGCTGAAAATTAGGGGTGGGTAGGTTAGCTTGCTTATTTATAAGTAAGACCCATCAAATTTTTTGAACAGTATATTCACACTATGTTAAACATGCTTGTTATGATTTGTTAAGCTAACTATAAATAACGGAGGGATTATGACTAATACAAAAAGTAACTTTATTAAACATTTGAACAAGTCCGAAAAATTAGTTGAATCATGGCCTGAATATAAAAAAGGGGTGGATACTGTGGAATTTAAACATGCAGGGTTGGTGCTAGATGCTTTACTGAAGCAAAAAAGAGTGGGTCAAATTTCACTGGCTCTAGATACAGGTATAAGCTCAAAAACAATTAACATGATTTGCAAAGGAAATACAAAGCACATAAGCGCAGAGATAGCGGCTAAGTTAGAGCACTACTTTCCTGTTAAACCCGCTGAATACTGGTTAGAGTTAGATATGAAACACCAGTTATTCAAAGCGCGGAAAAAATTACAAGTTGAAGTTGATAAGGAAAAAATACAGGCTGACAAGTTTCTGTCAGAATTAGATAAAGAAACATAACCACCATAAACAACGACAAACGGAGTGCGTCAGCGTGCTTTTACTTGTTATGATTTGTTAAGATAACTATAAATAACGGAGTAAGAAATGATTGATTTTAATATAAACGACTGGGTTCATGTAAAGCTAAACCAAGTAGGCAAGGATGAATTAAAAAAGCAATGGCAAGAATACCATGAGCTTTACCCTAAGGCATTTCCGACTTTTAGCTTACCAAAAGAAGACGCGGAGGGGTTTAGCAAATGGCAATTACACACCCTAATGAGCGTGCTTGGTCACAAATGCACTCTTGGGCTTGAGCCTCCTTTTGACACGGCAATTAAGATTGATAACTAAAAACATAACCACCATAAACACCGTGCAAGCGTAGCATTCCTCCTAGCAAACAGGAAGAGGCTGAATATTTTAAGTATAAAAATAGACTTTCAGTAATGGATAAATAATGAAACTAGTTAATCAACAAGGCAAGGCATTACCTGCTAGACCTTTTGGGGAAGCCGTTAGAGGTTTACGCTTAACAAGTATCACACTCTTCGAGCAAGATATTCACACTATATTAAACATGCATGAAATGGATGCCATGAAATATTTTTCTACAGTGAAGCATGCCATGGTTGCCCCAACTCCTGAATGGATGCCTGAGGCAATAGACGTAGAGAACCAATTACTAAGAGATGCAGGTGAAGACTATCTCAGTAAAATGGTACGGAGTAACTAAGTATGAAATATAAAGGATACACAATGACTGCTGTGTACTTGCCGGGGTCTGATACTAGAGAACTTAAAGACGGTACGCTTGTTAAGCGTAAACCTAAACCAAGTGACATAGATTATATAGCTACTGAGCATTCGGTAACTTATGAAATTCTACCTAACAGTAGTAGCTTTAAAGAAGCTAAAGCATTCATAAAAATGTATACAGCTTTATAATTCAAATTTTTTTATGGGGGATAGATTTATTTTCAAATTTTTGAGATTTTTCAATTTGTAAAAATTGGTAATCTACATACACCTTTAGTACTAGTGGTTCCTGCAAGTTTTCAGAACAACCTACCCCCCCTATCTATTTCTATGTTAATGGAATTATCCAAACTAAGGAGTAGCCCATGACTACAACAACTGTTAAACCCACAACGTTACAACTACTAACCAAGTTAGTAGATACAACTCTTACATCTGCTACTAATACTTTACTAGTAGTAGACAACATCACTTCAGCTGCTGCTGATGGCTCAGGTATTCTAGCTGACCATGCTGCTTATTACCGTAAGCTACATCATAAGCATGACGCTATTAAGCAAGTCGAGCTTACTAGTCTCATCTCTGGCTTAGACCAAGATGTCCAAGACTTAATCACTAAGTTCAGTTAGCCCTTCGGGGTTAACTCTTTTTTTTTTTCTTTCCTAATCAGGGAAGACACATCACCTCACATCACATCACTCTCGCTACGCTAGTTGGTTCTAGGTTAATGGGATTGTCCCAAAGAGATAGATATCTGAGGAGATACATCATGGCTAAGCCAGCGATTAAAAGAGATTCAAAAGTAAGTACTGCTAAATATAAGCAAGCTCGTAACTTGACATTTTATTTCAATGGTCAGAAACGTTCAGGCAAAGACAAACGTGAAGATGCATTCTTAATGGTCGATGATGTGAAGCTTATAGCTATTGCTGATGGACTACGTGAAGCAGAGCATGAGCCTACTGCTATTGCAACTATCTTAATAGGTCTAATGTTGAAGCAAGGTAAGCTCAATATGACTTTCGGAGATGAAATTAAAGCTTCTTCAGATGATTCAGAGTTTGATGTCGATGCAGTGTTAGCTGAACACGCAGCATAAGCCTAAGGCTCCCTCAATGGGAGTCTAAGCTATTTTAATTATTAATTAATGTATCAGCTAGAAGCTAGAAGATGTGCTCTTACAGTTGTACATGCGAAGCATCAGCGTGTCTTGTGGCTCTCTAATACCTATGTAATACCCAATCAATTAACTAAGGATATAACCATGAACTACACATTCACAGGTAACAAAGAAGTATTCACTAACATGTGGGAAGACCCAACAAATGCTGAACTATTAGATGAGTTGCCATGTGTATTTAAGGATATGCATAAGTGCTCACACGGACATCAATTACGTGTGTATAACACTGATGGCACTGATACTGAGTTTCGTACTGAGTTCTATGTAACACACCAAGAGTTAGTGGAGTTCTTCACTGAAATAACTAAGGGAGTAACAACTATGAGCATCAGTCCTCAACGACTAATGAAACTATCAACTAAGCAATTCAATATGTATGTACTAGCACAGTCAGTAGCTAAGGGAGTACAGCCAACTGATAAAGAGCATGAGTCACTATGTAACATGCTAACGCTTATCCAAATGAGTATTGAGAGTGATTCAAGCATTCAATGCGTGGACATCAGTACTACTGAGATACAAGAGATAGCACGTATCGTAGAAGCAAACATAGATAGTATTTAATAACCTATTAACCTAAGGATATAACCATTATGAACCCATCAATGAACTTGAATTGGAAGAACCAGTACGGGGTAATAATACCCTCAGTCTGGGTTATCACACGTACTACTAAAGGGGAGTCATGTGACCAGTTAGTAGATGTATATGGTAACGAGAACAGAGCTAACGAAGCATGTAAGCAAATGAACACTGAGCTATCCGAACATGAATCAGATACCTCTTACCAAGTAATGCGTAAAGCACTGTACTAACTAACTAAATAAGGAATATAACTATGAAACTACCAATCAATTATGCCAAAGCTCACCATACCAAGCGTAAGCAAGCACGTCTGTTATATATAATAGAACAGGAAGGTAAATGTTGTCATTGTAATGAGTTGTTGTCGGGTGAGCCTAGCGCTGATGTACTAACTAAGCCTATCAATATGGCCTTGTTCCCTAAGAGCATGTTCAACTACCCAGTTCACCTGCATCACTGTCATAAGACACACATGAGTATTGGTGCAATTCACGCAAGATGTAATGCCTATCTTTGGCAATACAGAGGAGAGTAGCCAGTGTGCATCCAACTACAACTAGTACTAACACCGGTGTTCAGTTTAGCACTGTCTGATGAGGCTAGAGTGAGCATCCTCCATAACATACACAATAGGTGGAAAGGTATGAGAAACAGGGCTAATTACACAACATGTAGTGAAGCAATTGGCGTAGCCATGCGTGACTTACCTATATCAGAAGCTGATAAGCGTGAGTGTGTCATCAAAGCAGTAGCCCATATGATTAGGGCTGATACACCCAAAATTAGGTCAATGATGGTAGACCATGCTTGCCAGATAGCTGGTGTGTCGTTCGATAGAATTGAAGAAGTACTGGACCCACGTATGGCCAGCCGATACCCACCGCAATTTAACTATTAGCCAACAGATAAGGACTACTAACTAATGACATACGCACAGCTAGTACAGCAGTTTATAAATACCAAATACGGTAAGCATCACCGTAAAGAAGTGTACTTCGTTAGGATATTACTACTGAACGTACATACCAAAGTGCAGCTAACAAAGTTCATTGAGCAAGTAGAACAGCACATTAAAATTAATGGGACTGAGCATACAGGCGGGTACAGCCAGACTGAGTTAGACCTATTAAAAGAGTTTAGTCAATCAATAGCTAACAAGGAGATATCAGATGGCCCAAACATGTAACTGTTCAAATACATACCAGTATAAACAAGTGTGCGTTGTCTGTGGTGAACCATGGACTGATGATGAGTGTGTTAGTGATGAAGTAGAGAAGAATGCTCAATACTTCTATAAACAACATCTTGAAAATACAGGCATGTTTGTCCTTGATTGCATGTGGGACCAGTGCACTGCAGAGTATCGTAATGCGTGGCGCTTAATAGCTGTAGCCGACTTAGATGCGCGGGGCTAACAATACGGGGACAGTAAGACTTAACCGCTAACTGTCCACACTCACCTAACCTATGGACTAACCAAATATGAACACCAAAATATGTATTAAGAAACCTTCCGAAACAAATACTGAATACCTCAATCGATTACTTAGCCTGCTTGGAGAGTAATAGCTCAACAACTACAATAATTAACCCAGGTAACTTACCTAAATAACCAAGGATTTAATCATGATTAATGGAAGAACAGTAGTACTAACAATGATAATAGGAATAGCAATGTGGACTAGCGTAGTCTGGGGCATTGGTATATTTGTAAAAGCACGAGTAGATTACCGTGCAAGTGGTAGCTGTGTTATGCAGTTAATTAAACAAGACTATGAACGCCGTGATATAGCAGTTAGTGGACCTAGATGTTGGCTCAAAGACAATGCTGTGCCTGTTACACATTCAGACTATTAAACTATAGCCATTGTGTTTGAGCTTAACTTACTAAGGACTAGATAATGACTAAGCAACTACAGGCAATGAAGCTATTGCAAACACTGAATCTTCAAAGTGTTAAACCAGTATCAAGAGTGCAGGTTATAGCACTGCGTGAATATGTACGAATACGTAAATGGGACTACACAACCTACGAAGGTATTGCTGAATTAGCTCAAGATAATAATGAGCGACATGTTAAGCGGATACTGCTTGATAAAGACCTCAAGTTCACTACTGCTACATGTAAACCAATAGCTGTTCTATACCAATATAATAATAGTGTAGCGGTCTATGTGATGGTCAGTAACTTCACCAACAAACTGATAGGTATGGCAGAAGATACCATCAAGAAACTCCCATCATCAATAATAAGTGAGAAGTAATATGTCAGCAGTAATTAAAGACCACCCAACAGATAGCGTAACCGGACAAGCACCAAGCTCAGGTCCAGTATGTAATGCATTTGTACAATATGGCGACATGATTAATGGCATACCTAGTGTGCAAACAGAACCCTTTGTCACTATTGATGAAGCAATCCAGTTTGCAGGTACATTAGTAGGTCATCACGCTATCCTATTCATTGAGTATCAAGGACTTAAGTTAGGCGTTAATCAGTAATAACTAAGTAATACACGGGCTCTAATCAGGGCCTGTTCATATCAATAACCTTTGACCGAGGAACCAATCATGTTTGAAGAACTAGCAGAACTTAAAGAGCAATTTGTAACTGAGCAAGAGCTGCATGAAGACAGAAGTAACCATACTAAAGCACGCAAATTTATCAGTGGTCTTATAGTGGACTTAATGGAGAGCGAGGATACAGAGCTATCTGAGTTAGAGTTACGTATAGCCACAATAACTGCAGTGATGGTAGGGGATAATGGAATAGTACTAACTAGTTTAATGGGTCAAGTGGCACATATTGAGACAGACCTAGATGTAATTAGTGATGCAATACTACGTCTTGAAGAGCTAGGGCTTGTAACATACAGACATACCAGACCTGAAGCTGAAGAGAACAATAACGTGGTGATTGAGTTCACTGAAGATATTAGCTGGGATGATGAAACAGTAGAAGAGTTCGAGCGCTGTACTGAATTCAACTATCCATTACCTTCACTTAAACCAACCAAGATTAGAACTAAGAATACAGACTCAGGCATGTACTACTCATACTCGTGTGTTATGGCTGGCCACCAGCTAAATATGCATGACGGGGACCTGAACTTAGGACATCTCAATAGCTTAGGACAGTTACAATTCCAGTTGAATCATGGTCTTATGGCTGAGTTCGATGAATTCGAGATGATGTCAGAGAAGTCTAAAGAAGATGCACTAGCACACAACGATTCACCTGAAGACTTCATTGATGAAAGTAACAGAGTATACGAAGCCGTTGGTAACAGTAGAATTAGCTTTGACTGGTTCAGAGACTCACGCGGTCGTAAATACTGCAGAGGCTATCACGCCAGTTGCCATGGTACAGAGTTCAAGAAACACAGCTTAGAGTTTGCACAGAAAAGACTAATTGACTAGGAGCATAACCATGCGCTACAAAAATATGCGGATTAAAACTAACTACTATTGTCCGAATGAGCCTCACTATGTACCTGAGATAAGCTACAAAGAATACCCATCACTACTTGCAGCTAAGCAAGCTGTAACTAAATACTTAAATTCACAAAAATAAACCCTTAACCGAGGACTATCCAATATGACAAAATTATACACAGGCACAGAATACATACAAATAGCCCTAGCTAATGCAGCTGGATTCGAGAAGACAATATCTAGCAACGAGAACAAAATACTATGGGCACTGACTACTGATTTATACACAGTAGAAGCCAAAGATATAATGGCATACAAAGCTGCACTCAATGCACTCAATGATGCTTACGCTGGAATACCTTCAGGCTATATTGCTGGTATGGATGCAGGTGCGTCAGGTGTGCAAATGTTATCAGTACTAACCGGTGACTTGAAAGCTGCAATTAGTACGGGCCTAGCCCGTGCTGATGGTCGTGGCAACTTCTATAAAGATGTGGAAGAGGCAGTGGACTCGGGCTTAGACATTGACCCGGATGACCTGAAGCAAGC
>SDBT01000426.1_pt1 | contig 66254 bp, 68 predicted proteins | sample 2277101 | NCBI WGS metagenome assembly SDBT01 (sample SAMN10404973, study PRJNA504765) | marine sediment metagenome | isolation source: marine sediment core GS10_PC15, 103 cmbsf | place: Arctic Ocean: Southern Knipovich Ridge | collected 2010 | reverse complement strand
GCATTCGTCTTGCATGTAACAGGCAAGTTCTTTGATTGGGATAGGACGTCCGTCTTCGAGATGATTTTCAATTCCTACCACCAAAATAGCTTCGTAGAAATTATCTTCGTTTACAGTATAGATGCGATATGTATTTATGGTATCGTATACATCGCCGGGGTACTCTGACTCAACCCATTTCCTGAAGCTCTCTGCAACTTGGCGCATTTCCTCTTCTTCCAGTCCAGCCAATTCCTTCAAATCTTTCTGTTTTATTTCACACCATCTATGAGCCAAGAGTTCAACGGCGGTATCTACAGGACAGTCAGTAAATATGAGAGGATTTTCTCCAGGGATAACTTTCCACAAAGATTCGGTCATATTTTCATCTACCATAATTAACTAAGTTAACCCATATTGTCATTTTTATTTCCTTTGGTAGGAAGCTCCTGATTTACAATTTTTTCTTATTCTTGATAAAATTTTATCAATGGTATGATAAAATCAAGATGATCATCTTGATTTTATTCGTTATATAAGAATGATAAAAAATCTGGAAAAGGACGGGATTTTATTGTATTAAAATAAACACCAAAATTAAACTATTGATTCTTGTTGAGGAAAATATTTCCACACAACATACAAAATAATAACGTATGTAATTATCAATATAATACTAATAATTTTCAATAGAATTATATACTCATAGCATTCCTGGCATTCCTGGCACTCCTGGCTATCCTGGCTATCCTGACATTCCTGGCACTCCTGGTATTCCTGACATTCCTGGCACTCCTGGCATTCCTGGCATTCCTGACATTCCTGACATTCCTGGCACTCCTGGCATTCCTGGCATTCCTGACATTCCTGGCACTCCTGGCTATCCTGACATTCCTGGCACTCCTGGCTATCCTGACATTCCTGACACTCAGATGGACGAATGTCACAATTAAGATCATCAGGGTACAATTCGGGAATTGTACAATTAAGATCATCACAGTACAATTCCCGAATTGTACTGTGACAACAATTGTATATATTTTCATATGCGGTTCTAACTATATTGTCTCCATAAACAGAGCGTTTTTCATCGTAATAATTGTTTGATAAATTGTTGTTCCAAACTCCATAACTCATAATATAATTGCCAGCTATAGATGTTTCACAACCTTCTATACCTTCAATAAAATTAGTTTTTGGAATGATATGTTCCACATGGTAGCAAGATTTTGTATTATTGGGACAACCCCAAAGATTCGTCGTTTCGTTATTAGAACACCAACGACCTTCACATCTCAATTCTCGTTCAATTACGTCGGTTCTATATGTAGTTTGTGATTTATAAACCTTACACACATAATCTCCTTTTGCGAATGTACGTGGATCAAAATAGAAATATTCTGTATTATCGTTATTTCCGTGTTCTTTGTAAACTTTTGTTCTTTGACCACAATAGTTTTGCGCGTTAATAACAACCGCAATAACTGTAAAGAAATAAATTAAATTCATGTTCATCAATTAATAGAAATATAACCTACAAATTATATCATTTTTATTTTCTTTCGAGATATTTTTCCTACCAAGGAAAAATATTCTTATTAAATAAAAAGGACAAATTAATATTTTGAGCAATGTTCGGAACAATATTCCATTTCTTCCTTCCCATATTTCACTATCACAGCCTTATGTAGACAATACCTCATCCCACAACTAGTATTAAAGGTAAAGCCTCGTCTGGGTTGACCTCGTTGACATCGACAACGTATAAGTTCTTTGTATTTAGTATGATCAGATCGTATTTGACTAATACACAACTGACATACCAAGGTTGGTTTTAGAAACTCAGTATCATAACCACTACCACCACACTTGGAACAGGGAATTTTAATTTCGATTACCGACATTTATGATTAAAGAAAATCATAAAATATTTATCCAATTTTTTTGGATAGTTTTCTATCCGATATACTCAAAAATATTTTTCTCTTGAGTAGTCTGATATTCTAACATACGAGAATAAATTTGGGGATGTTTTTCCGTCACCCATTCTTCAAATACTATCGCAGCAATATCCCCACCTTCATTCTTTGATACCTCGTAAAGATCGATCTCACATAAATCTTGTGTGTAATAAGCAAGTTCTGAAGCGGGAAGGGGTCTTCCGTCTTCGAGAATATTTTCCATGGCAATCTTAAAAATACCTTCATAATAAAGATCTTCGATATCTTCTTCGTTTATCATATCATACGCGTGTGGGTACTCTGATGCTACCCATAACTTCAAGAAGCCGGCTTCTTGATGCATTTCCTCTTCTTCCATCTCGGCTAATTCTTTCCCGTCTCTCTGATTTACTTTACACCACCCATCAGCCAAATGTTCAGCCATAATCCATAAGAGACCTCCGAGACCTTCGTAAACCATTCTGATAGGAATTCCTTCTGAAATTACTTCACACGAAAGCGGCATCCCAACCCCATTACCAATCATTATGACAGGAATTTCTCCATAAATTACTTTCCACACATACGAAGACCCAGTCATGTTTTTGTTCTTTGACTAAAAGTAGAATAACCATTTTTTAACTATTCTTTAGTTAAAAATATCATTTTTTCATCAAGATTTTACTCCGTTTAATATTGCGACCGGGTTGGGTCAAATAACCGTTCTCATCAATTTCCTCGAGGTTAACTAAATGTTTCAAACCAGGGATACGAGATCCTAACCACATAATATCATAAAGAGCACCATCGCTTTCTAAACGATGGCGTGATCCTCCACATACAGTAATGTCACATAATTCATTACCCTTTTGACAAGGTAGAGATATTAAATCAATTGGTAGGTTTTCATATAGAGGCACAGGTACTTCGATGTGTGAAAACCTACTCTTATATATTTTTTTATGTTTATGGCAAGCATAATATGCTCTGCAATATGCTCTACAATAATTCGGTACAGGAGTTTCAGTAGCCCATAACGAAGAATACCATTGCCCCATCGTCATATTTTTACGACCTAGTCGTAAAAATATATCATTTTTTACTTTCTCCCAGAGAATCGTTCTAATGGGAGTCTACCCTTTGAATTATATGCGGATTTTATATTCGAACCTGTTGTACATCCTTCATAGACAATGGTGGCTCCTCTTTCTTCATACCACTCCTCCCGGAGTTCCCAATGCTTTTCCAGTGTCCTATTGTCGTCAACTACATCGTAGATTAAGTTATCCGTGGTTCTAATCCGTCCTTCAAACTGGCGAACGTCTTTGGTAGAAGAGGCGAGAATTAACATTGTTAAAGAGGAATCGTCCATTCCTACTCCACCTTTTTTAGTCCCAGCCACCAATATTCTCTTTGACTTATCCCATTTCTTCTTAGTACCGATTAAAAGTTCAACGCTCTCACCAGCATCGACCAGTTTGTCGTATAAACCTCTCGACTGCACAGTCAAAGAGGAAAGGATAATGATCTTCTCCTTAGGATGATCGATAGCTATCTTGACGATCTCTCTCTGTCTGTCTTCGTCTTCTGCCAGAGAAGACATGACCAGATTCCAATCTAAAGTCATTTTGCCCATGACAAATCGATAGTTGATCTTGGGTTTATATCTTGTCTTGTATTTGGTGACCGTGAAGTTCTTGACTTCCGATCGACAGATAAAGTCATTTAATGGACCAAAGTACATATATAATAACTTATGCAAGCCGTCGTTTCGGTCGGGAGTGGCGCTGAACCCCACGATGTACATTGGTTGAAACCGTAACAGGGAATTGGTGAAGCACATTTCTGTGCAGATATGTGCTTCATCTACAATGACGAAGCCGATCTTCTCTAACCATTCACGGGGTATGGTACTGGATTTCTGAATGCCCATGATGTATACGTCGGCTGTTGGATCCAACGGGTTTTTACCTTTCACTATTTGAACTTTAGCATTGGTAAATCTTTCAAACTCTCCTTTCCATTGTTCTTTAATAATATCACTGTGACAGATAACAGCGGTCTTCAATTTGAAGTAAGATGCCAGACATGTACCTAGAACCGTCTTGCCATAGCCGCAATAACATGCAATAAAACAAGAATGTTTATGTTTTAATCTTGATACCGCTTCTTGGAATACCGCTTCTTGGTCTCTCTTTCGTCCTGCCGGATCCGATTCTTTAGTATAAAGTATCCCATTGAACTTGACTTTAGTTTTAGGATACTCGCCTCTCGATGATGGGAATTCATCCCATAGCATCGCCCATTGAGAAAGTGGAATGTACATAAGATCATTTTCCCTGTCGAGTTCATAACATTCACGTTTATAAGGAGATTTATCGTACTGAGTTTGCAGTGGTTTAGTCGTCAGAGTACTTTTGAGCTCTCTTTTAACCTTCTTACTCAGGGTGCTATATTCTATACATATAGCCATTACTATATATTGGATGTTGAACTTCTTCTTCTATAACACCTATAACACTTATTTGTTATATATGATAATTGGCAAATATCACAAACCGAATAGTATTTTGGTCCAACTCCTAACCCCGTTTTTGATCCTATTGGATTCGGATCTGATATGTATTTTAAACTAACGGTCTTAATCAACTTTTTGTCTTTCAAGCTTGACATTGTTAACTATATCATTAGAGATTTCTAAATCGATTTTTTTCTGAAAGCAAAGAGGGCAAATAAGAGATTCTCCAGGATTAAGGTCTGACTTAATCTTTTCCATAGCATCCTGGACCCACCAACCTGCCACTAAATACTTTACAATCTGCGGATCTAGTTGGACTCCCTTTCCAGTTACATAACCCTCAATACTCTCGAGTATTTCTGTTTGTATATCCTTTGAATATTTGCCATCGGATATGTTTTGACGAAGTGTATCCAAGATACCTAATAATTTCTCGTCAGGATGAAAATTATCTGCGCCAGACGCGGCACAGTATTCAGTGCTAGACATATTATTGGACATGTCTAGCCCTTTATTCAGATTTTTCACGATTAGGTGAATGTTTTTTTCACTCTGTTGAGTGAAAAAAAAACATTTAGCGGGCTATTACATTTCAATTATACAGTTAGATACCATAGATGCCTCCTTCACAAGTTTAGTTACAGTAATATCTGACAAACGTGCTTTTTCCGCAAACTTACTCTTGGTTAAACCAAGATCAGCTTTATATTGAGGATTGAGACATAAATAGAAATAAACGACAGCAGTAGCTACTGACTGCGGACTACTTCGTTTCAAAAGTCTCGAAGAATTATCTAAATATCGTGCTATAGTCACTATTTTGCGATAATGAACTTTATTGATACCTGTCAGAGATAAGATCCATTCTAGTAAATTTTCAGCGGTGGTATGGGCAGTTCTGTCTTCTGGAAATGCCTTATAATAGGCAGTGAGACCATCGGACATGTTTTTCTTTGACAGATTAAATCGGCTACCGATATAATCGGTGGTTCTGTAATATCCAAATTCGCGATAAACATGAAACCAACAAGCAGCAATAATACCTTTTCTACATTTACCGCGAGCGACGTCAGGACCAATAACCTTATTGTATTTGACATTGATCTGAGCTTTGACAGCTTCTGGGATATCTATCCTTGAATCCTCAAATACTTTGTCTATACCACGGTTGTTACTCCGTGATTTATTGCGGCAGCGAGACGGATCTTTAGTAATTTTGTTGTCAGAAGAACCGTAATATCTCCACTCTGGTTTGAAATCGAACATTTCAGACTCGACACCACAGTCACGACAGACATTCAAACCATTATCGTCTTCGTAGGTATTTTTATGGAAACAAGTTTCCATGCCACAGTCGCAGCATATTTCTTTAATATCATGGATCATTTTCTTTTCCAAGTGTTCGCATGGTTTATCATCGAAAATTTTTTCTTCTAAGGTCTGGAGAACCTTTTGATAGTTACTCTTACTTTTACCAAATATTTCAAGGTACTCTTCATCAAGAGGGTAAAAATCCATTCTAGAATGAACCTGTTCAGGATTATATTTTGGTTTTAGTTCATCCATTTAAGATAGTTATCTATATCTCTAATTCATTTTTTTATAAAGTCTAACTATCCTTGACAATTAAAACTATATTATTCTAATAATAAGTCGGAAAGATATGGAATATTTATTTTCTTTGTCCGACAAAGAAAAGGATATTAAGAATTTCTATAAGGAGAACGGATTCGTTGTGATTACGAGAGTTCTTTCTCTAGAAGAATGTCAAGATACATTACAAGAAATTGCGAATATTGCAGGGGTTGATTATAATGATTCGGAAACTTACGATAAATTTGTTGGGAACCGATACGGGATTCTTGGGAAAAAACCCTTAGTCTCACTACAATTGAACAAGAATCGATGGAACCTTAATGTAAAACAAGCCTACCAAATTTTATATGGGAAAGATCGTAAAATTATGCCTTGTTTTGATAGAATAGGATGGATGAGACCCATCATGTTAAATGATGCATATCGTATACCCTATAAATCTCCGGGTCTTCATTTGGATGTTTCTCCGGTGGCATATTTCGATGAAAAAAATGATGTTAGGAAGTTTTTGGATGGATTGAGTTATGCAGATATGGGACATTTTTTAACAGAGAATAACCTAAAACATGAAGATATGGGTCTTCAAATACAGGGAGTTTTAAGTTTGGTAGATAATGAAGAAGAGGATGGGGGATTTCATTGCGTGCCGGGAGGCCATTTGGGAATTAGAAAATGGTATGACCAAGCTAAATGTAGACTTCCCAAAGGGGAACCAAGTGGTCGATATATATTTGACATGAAATACAAGGAAGATGCCATGTTATGTTCCTATTCGCAGCGCATTTGTTGCCCTGCTGGATCATTGATATTGTTTGATTGTTTATTGCCTCATGGAGCAAAACCTAATAACTCCTATAAGAATCGTGTCATTCAATTTTTAAGGTATATACCTGAAGATATATTTACAAAAGAAAGTCTCAAAGGAAGAAAAACGGCCATGACACGTATTATGAAATTCAAATAAATTTGTGGAGTATATACTTCCAATAAGAATGACTGTACCCGACAGTTCCAATATAGATGATATTTACTTACTTATGTAAGTAAATTATAAATGTTTATGCAGACTGTTCAACCTATTTTTTTGATCTAGATCTGCCATTGTTAATATTTATTGCATTATTCTGGGGCAAAGATTCTTCAAATGCTATCTGATGAATATCTTTGATAAATATTTTGATGTCTCCCAAGAATCCAGCGTTCATTGCTATTTTTAGAGGATAACATTCTACTCGGGGAGCATAGAATTCCATTTGAGAACATAATCCTGGGAGTTTAACGAGAAGACTGAATGTGGACATGAAAAACTCGGCTTGGTAAAGTCCTGGGATATCTTCGCTCTCTTCAGCTTCACTCTCATCTTCACTCTCTTCATCTTCACTCCCGCTGGTGGCGGATTCTTCCTCACTTTCTCCGTCGGCGGAAGTATCATCTGATTCATAATCAGAATCAGAATCTTCATCTTCACTTTCTGAATCTAAAGTTTCGTGAATCTCTCCAAAACTCAGTTCATCCGAATAAATCTCTCCAGAATCACAATAAAAGGAGATATAATTACTCCTTTGCATTTTAACCGTCACCTCTTTTCCGATACTAGAAAATTTCTTAATTTTCTGGAAATCTGGCGCTTCTATTACCATAGGGTGACCGTAAACCTTAATGGTTTCGTTTTCATCAGTTTCATGTACTTCTGGCAGACGAAAATCTTCTAATATATCATTTGAATCTTTTTGAATGGTAATATACATAGTTTCCGTTCTTGAAGAACGCCGAGTGGCTCCCCCTTCTGGTCTAATCGAGATTCCTAGCTTGTCCGGTCTAGATTTTTCGATAAATAATATCATAGAATCTTTCTTTTTAACATTGCGGACCATTTTTTGGAGATGTTTTAAATTCAGAGAAAATATTATTTCTTTAGTACACCTATAACTTCTAAACTTTTCTCGAAGGAGGCTAATATAAAAGAGCATATGTTTCTTAGCGTCAGCGTCCTTTATAAAGATGCCCTTGTTTTTCAGTCTTATACTGGTACGGGAAAGAGAACCAGCTAGCACATCTATCAATACCTTGATGGTATATCCTTTGGCGGCATCTGCATAAAAAATCTTACCGCGACGAGTAGTAGCCATTCTAATTAGTGTTTAGCATATTTTCTTTATATCTCTTTCTTTCTTTTCAGGAGTTTGCTCGTTCTTTTTTTCAAGAAGTTGTAGAAGTTTATACAACCTATATCCTCTGCTAAAACCTGGCTTCCCGCCGACGTTAGGACATTCGTCCCAAAAAGCCGCAAATGGAGTATCAGCCTCTCTTTCTTTGAACAACATTTCCTTGAAACCTTCTGAACATTTATCGGTCATAGTTCTAATTATGTATGTTTTAAATATCTATCCAAAGAGATATGTAATATATTTTCTATCTTCTCTAGCATCAAAAGGTTCTGCCATTGAAGAAATATACAATTTAGATTTCTTTTTCTTTAGCTTATAGAATGTACCAAACTTATCGGAATTGGAAATCTTTGACCATTTAACATGACATCGAGATTCTAATTTTTCGACCAACTCGGTCATCGGGAAGGAATTTGTGTCCTTTTCTTTAATCTGTTTACCTGACAGATTCTTTATAGTCTCCAGAGTGCATTGATATACTATCCATGAAAAATAAGCAAAAACTTTTGTTTGTGTCGAAAATTCAATTATACGACAGGTTACTTTAAAAGACGGATCATAAGGTAATTTGCTGTAAAAGACGTTACAATATTCACAGCATAGCAGCTGCTGAGAACCGCTTAGATAATGTTTCTCTCCTTCTGATAGACATGAGAACAGCATTAAAATCTCATTATCGTGGGTGTAAGTCACTAAGGGTTGATGTTCAGAATTTAGAGATAATAACTCCTGAGCAATGGTATGAAGAGAGGCCTCCTCATTAATAATACTTTGGCAATGTAAAACAGTGATTCTAATAACATAATATTTGTCGTAAGGGATGCAAGAATCACTACCCTCTTCTAGAGAGGTGATTTCATTATGTAGTCTCTTAACATTAGATGTCATTGTGGTAAATATTAAAGGTATCTTTAATATAGATAAATTCTCTAAATAAGTGAATAAAAATGATATAAAAGAATAATAACTAATATAGTGTTCGACTTCCAGATCCGATCCAAGAAAGATACTTGCAGCAATAACCAATTAGAATGGTTTTCCTTCGGGATTGTAGGTTCGACTCCTACCTCAGATGCCAAACCGCTTTGCGGACATGTTCTGTGGATTAAAGGTATCTTGTAAACTTGAGTGGTGACCTTCCAAGGTCACCACTCTTCTTCTGAAGAGCAAAAGGATACTCACAGCAAATATGCATTAGAATTAAACTCTACTCCTTCGGGTACGTGGGTTCGAATCCCACCACGTCACCCGAGGGTGACGTGTAGCGAAGTCTGGTCAAACGCGGTTAAGCAACTAATATATCCTGTAAACTTGAGTGGTGACTTGGAGGGTCACCACTCTTCTGTTGAAGAGTAGAAGGTACGTGCAGCAATTGTCTTGATGTACAGAAGTGGTTTAACTGAATCTACATTTGCCCATGGCATATTGTGGAGTCCGTGGGTTCGAATCCCATCGTCAAAAAAACCGTACCTTGTTGTATATACAGTAAAAAGATAAAATGAAAAATAGTTCAAGAATACTTCCAGCAATCAAATTCAGTTTTGTAACTCAGTTGGTAGAGTGATTAGGTCTACACAGCCTAAATGCCGTGGGTTCGATTCCCACCAAAACCATGAAAAAGTTTTCTGTCAAGGAACTCTTACTCTCTGGGTAAGAGTTCCGGTAGCGAAGAGGTCAAACGCGTTTGACTTCAAACGCCACTCCTTCGGGTTCGGGGGTTCGAATCCCTCCCGGAACAAAGCTTTAACCTTTGGGGTTAAAGCTCTACGGAGCATTATTATCAAGGATACTAACAGCAACTTTTCTTTCTCCATTTATAGGAAAAGGCCTGGGTTCGAGTCCCAGCGCGCCTTCGGGTGTGTGGTGTAGTCGGTAGCATGTTTAGAAAATGTATCCTGTCAAAAAACTCCCGTAGCTCAGCCGGTTAGTAGCGATGTTCTTATACCTCCATTTGGAGCAAGATAGGCATAGGTCGTGGGTTCGAATCCCACCGGGAGTAGAGCCTTTACTTTACAAGTAAAGGCTCCGGTAGCAAAGTCTGGTCAAATGCGGTAGATTTAAATGAGTAAAAACTCTACTCCTTTGGGTTCGGGGGTTCAAATCCCCCCTGGGGCAGTAGCTTTAACCTTTCGGGTTAAAGCTCTACGGAGCATATGTTCAAGGATACTCACAGCAATTATACATATGTATTGGTACGAGGTTCGAATCCCCGAATTAGATTGTCTAATTTAGCTCATCCGGTAGAGCGATAACATTTAAGTATCCTGTTTGAACCCTGACTTCTCTAGTCAGGGTTCTATGGTGGGTTCTAATCCCACCACGGAATAAGAGTACTAACAGCAAACAATCTTCTATCGTTTAATGTTAATTAAAAGGTCTGGGTCGTGTCCCAGGACGGGCTTATTACGCCCGTATGGTGTAAGTAGCACATTAGAAAACCAATGTACTCTGTTTGGAGTCCTTACTGAATTCAGTAAGGACTCCACTGTGCTGACGAATAATATTTATTCGTCGCATCGCGGCGTCCACTCCGGTAGCTCAGCTGGTTAGAGCACTATCCTAATACGTGCAAAGCACAAAGACAGGTAGAGGTCGCAGGTTCGAACCCTGCCCGGAGTAATTGAGCTATCACTCTTAGAGTGATAGCTCCTATAGCTCAGTGGTAGAGCAGCGGTCCCATGATCCGCGGTCCGAGGTTCGATTCCTCGTAGGAGAATATTACCCTTAGGTACCCCTTCACTCTAAGAGTGAAGGGGTCAGGCTAGCTGGTGCTGGCAGTCGGCTGTAACCCGACTCGAGGCAGATTCAATTTCTGCGGCCCCGAGTACAATAAAACATTCTTTTCACAATATTTCCGTGTTCTTTTCCCTTCACTCTGAAAGTGAAGGGAATGTTAGCACAATTGGTAGTGCAGTGGCCCGCAATCAAAGCTGAAAGCCAAAGGTCGAAGGTTCGAGCCCTTCACATTCCTTACCCCCCTTTACTCTCAGAGTAAAGGGGGTATTAGTTTATGCAGTATAGTGATGGGTCTGGGGCCATTACTTTGAGTAAATGGGGTGTTAGCTCAATCAGTAGAGCAATGATGGCCCCCCAGAGCCATCTGTATGGGGGTAGAAAGTCCACCACACCCAGTATCCTCTTTACTTTCGGAGTAAAGGGGTGTTAGCTCCAATTGGAAGAGCACCTTCAGAAGGTTGTAGGTCCGAGTCCTACACATCTTGGTTCCTGTTAGTCGCACTGGAAAATTCCCTTCATGACAAAAGGAACCACACAGCAAATAAATTTATATCAAACGGTATAAGAATACTCACAGCAATCCTTACACATGTAACGGAACGGAGTTCGATTCTCCGAATTGGGCAGTCCCAATTTAGCTCATCTGGCAGAGCGATACACTTAATTGTAAAAATTGTATTCTGTGGTGACTCGAGAGGGTCGCAGTACCCCTCACTCGGAAGAGTGAGGGGTCGCAAGACCTGGTTCCTGTTAGTCGTACTTGTAAAAAAAATAGTAATGACAAAAGGAACCATACAGCAAATAAACTTATATGATTTGGTATAAGAATACATCCAGCAAATAACGAGACTATTCGACTTTTTACAATGTATTCTGTGGTGACCCGAGAGGGTCGCAGTACCCCTCACTCTCCCAAGTGAGGGGTCGCAAGACCTGGTTCCTGTTAGTCGCACTGGTATTAGAACCCCGCTTATGACAAAAGGAACCACACAGCAAATAATTTTATACATAACGATACTGCAATTGTCAACACTGGTATAAGAATACATCCAGCAATTTAACTCGACTGCTATTCGATTTTTCCATGTATTCTGTTGCAGACAGCCGCTTCGATGGGGCTGTTTGGGTACCCCTCACTCTTCTGGGTGAGGGGTCGCAAGACCTGGTTCCTGCTAGTCACACTGGAAAAAATCTCGCTTGTGTCACAAGAAACCACACAGCATTCTTAAAAGTACAGTAAATGGTGTAAGAATATTCCCCCGCAAATTCGTGTAAATTAATTAAAATCATGTTTACCTACTGTCTCTGGACCAAACGATAACATAGGCGAGGGATGGAAAGTAAATGATATTCTGTTAGAGCACCCCTCACTCTTTTGGGTGAGGGGTCGACGGACCAAAACCAAAGGATGTTAACTGCAATTTTTTTTTCATTCCATTTACTAAGGAAGTAGACCCGTGTTCGATTCCGGGGCGGCCCATGATACGGACCGTTGGTGTAATGGTAGCACACTTAGAAATCAATGTATCCTGTTTTCTAGACTTTTCGAAGTCTAGAAATACTCTCTTAGAGTAGAGAAACAAAACCTTGAGTTATCAAGGTTGACAATACGATGGTGGTCGGTGGTGGTAACAAAATTCTTCCCCCTTTTCAAAACCAGGGTGTCGTCTATATATAAAATCTTTACAAACCGAATCATATATTATGCGATGAACTCTGCATTTTTCAAATTGGTCCAAACTATTATATCTGTCCTGTAAAGCTTCCCAATCAATGTCTCCGCGACCGTGCTGAGACCGAAATATTAAAGGGTTAAACTTATCTTTATTAGAATTACAGATCATCACTAAAAATATGATACCCAACACTACAATTGCAATAAAAAGAGCATTCATTTTCAATTTAAAGCTTTAGCTTTAGCTTATTCAAGATTCTTTTCAACATTAAAAATTTAATGTTGAAAAGAATGCACCCTGTTTCTCTACTCTCAGAGTAGAGAAACATCTTTAAAATTTTAAAGACTCAAACATTTCAACAAAAACAACGGGGAAGAAACCTACAGACTGGCCTGTCGTATTCATGACCTTTACAATATAATTTATATACCGTTTTCATGACTCGACATTTGTCATCGCAATCCAATTGGCCATATTGGGCCATTATATCATCGTTGTCAGAAATATCAACGCGTCCGTGCGTAGACCGAAACTCCGAATGGGATCCTCGAGGACGACTGACAGAATATTTCAACGTTCCGAGACTACCATACCGAGGAGAATCGTTAGGGCTAGTATAATAAGATGGTTTGTCTGGCCCTTCTCTCCTTGGAGCATCATTAGGGTCACTATATCTATCCTTGTTAGAATTACAGAGCATCACTAAAAATATGATACCCAAAACTACAACTGCAATAAAAGAGAGTTCATTTTCAAGTTAAAGCTTAATATTTAGCCAATATTTTTTTTACTTATTAAAGCTTCAGAAACAAGATTGTCGTTGTTAATTTCTTTTAAGATTGTTGACAAGATTTTTGACAATCAATGTATTTTTGGATACATGTAGAATCAGAGCCGCCAGCTTCTTTACATCTTTTATACACATCATTACGTTTCGTCGTACAATATAAACATTTCCGTTGGGACGGTGTCAGTGTTCGTAAATAAAGACAATCAGGGGGGTTTATACCGCACAAGGGTGCATAAGTCTTACACGCGCCTAGAAGAGTATCTGGAACAGGAAGTTGATTATATTTATCCATTATATCAGGAATGTCTTCGCGGCTATGTTGAGACATATACGGAGTCAGCTTATTGTGCAGGTCGGCGGGGATATGATAGGAATTCGTATATCTCCGTTCATTTCTATAATAAGATGGTCTGTCTGGCCCCTCTCTCCTTGGAGCATCATTAGGGTCACTATATCCATCTTTGTTAGAATTACAGAGCATCACCAAAAATATTATACCCAATACTACGATTGGGACAAAAAGAGCATTCATTTTCAATTTAAAGCTTAATATTTAGCCAATATTTTTTACTTATCAAAAGCTTCAGAAACATATCTTAAGCTTTTCTTTGGTATAATTAGGAGTGAAAATGGATAAAAGAATTATCCACCTGTCCCGTTTAGAAATTACTGGCCCCCTCGATATACACACTCCGATGTGCGTACTTTGTGAGGTGGCAACTACTCACAACATAAAAATCCCACCTCCGAAGTGCGTACCTCGTGAGGTGGCAACTACTCACAACATAAAAATCCCAGATGAATATGATGTCCATGACTTACAGGAATTTATAGATATTCTCAATAAATCTGATAGTCATCAACCATCAGTTCCTCTTCCTTTGGAAGAACGCTATCAATGGTCTCTGGTAGCTTCTTTTGTCAATAAATTTATTGACTGGCCGGAAGAAGAATTAGCAGAGGCGTTTGAAACTCTCAGAATATATATGATAGCAGGCGCGCTACCTTCTGTTGATAACTTTGCCTATGGCGCTTTAACTCCGAGTCATACTCGAAAACTAAATGCGTGCTGTCTCTTTCGTATATGTACCTCTTATCATTTACCTATTAATTTTAACCATAGTATAGACCAGTTGGCTCAAGCTGTCAAAATACTAATAATGGAACTCGAGCAGTCTAGGAGGTTTATGACTAGGCAGATGGACCATATGAATGAAGACGGAATCTCTCATATGTATCTATCTGCCTGTCATATGATAGTAGATCAACAGGAAGAAGAGAAAGAAGAACCCGTCGATGAAGAGATGCCCGATTTCTATAATGATGTTAACAAGTCTATTTCTTTGTTTTGCAATCTTGGTGAAACTCTAAAAAGAATTTATCCCCGTACCATAGGGGAGGCTATCACTTTGGCTGCTCTCATATTTAAAATAGATATTAGCAGTTCTAAAGATCCTATAATGGAATACAATAATCTTAGAAAGACCCATTCTATGTGGGTTCCCCTCGATTCTACAATGAAACACGCTTTAACGATTAACCCTCTGTCTTACCAACTCGACTGTTATTTCAATCCAGTGTTACCGTATGAACTTTATAATGAAGATGAATTGAGACATTTAGCTATTGAAGAAGGTTATACGCCTAATGATCTGAGACAAGAGAGCGCATATTCTCTCTTAGCTGGTTCTTATCTTCTTCCTACCTTTCATCATGGGATGTTTTCCACCATCATTAATGACAAGACTCCCATAACTTTAGAAAATGTGAATGAGATCAACCCATTAAAGGTAATCTGTTATGGAACGCGAATCGCTGGGTTAATAGCTCTTACTTATCAAGGATTGGCCGATGTCATCAAGAACCAGCGTAATTTTAGCAATCCTATCGATGAAGATTGTGTCGCATTTACCAAATTTAATATCAGAAAACTTAAACAACTTTGTAAAATTGTTAGAGCTGGAGAGACACAAGAAAATATAAAGGAAAAGGAAAATCTCTTAGAAGCTATCCAAATAGCCGAACTGTTCACCAAAAAGAGTAATTCGGAAGCTAGAAAATTATATGTATCTTTCAATGAAGGTGATGACAATTTCAAATCAGACGTGTTATCTTGCCTCTATTCTCTGTTACGACTTGCAATGTGCACACGAGGTTGGTTAGAAGGAGAGTATCCCATCAAAAATGCACCGGTAGACAATCAAGCAGATGTCGATATCAAGGTTTCTGAAGGTATTGTCGATTTTGAACATAGGTGTAAAAAGTTGAATAATGAAGACGGATCTAATATTATTCTTGATCTACCACTAGTTAAATACCAACATGAATGGCAATCATCTACTTCAGCAAATGACGGTTTGACTTTAGGAGACCGTTTGAAAATTCTCAAAGACGGTGAAAATGATGAGCATGGATTTAGTTCATGCATGAGATTAACGTCCACATGGCTTGCCGGGAGTGCTTATAGGTACTTAATTGTTATCGGAGAAGAGAAACCCTTTGTCATTGAAGACTTGAGGGATATCTCTTGATTTCTTTATTTAGCAAATAAAGAAACTTTTTAGCCTGTTGAATTGACATTTTATATCAGTGTTCTCAAGACGCTGACTGTTCCTGAAGTGAAGTTAGAAATTAAAACTTTTGTTCCGTCACGAGTGATAGCGATATTACTCGGTGAAGATCCCCGACAGGTATGGTATCACCGATAACTGTAATTAGTCGATTGGCTGGCCTTTAGGTCTGTGGCTCGATTTGTCTGAATTTTCCGACTGTTGTGGTCCTGTTGCCCAATGAAGATTGACTACTCTGCTGTCTGTTGTAACTCTATTGATGTGATCAACAGTAAGTCCATCAGATTCAGGGTTGCCAATAAAAGTTCTGGCTACAATGACATGAGTGCTCATATTTATACGTTTTCCTTCATCGTCGCGATATGTATTACGTATGTACCCATCCGAATCAGGTTCAACAGAAAAATTCCATTTAGTTTCCTTATTCCTGATCTTACCTAAAGAACTTACTTCGTACTTTGAAAAATTTCTTCCTCCAATAACGGGAAAATCTTTCCATTCTTCGTCTGCCATAATCACTTGAAAATTATTGACAAACTTCAATTACATATCATTTTTCTTGGTTAGATGAAGTTTTTCGAATAGAAAAACTTCATCTAACCCACCCGATACTTCCGGATGGAAATGGAGAAAGGACTGTAGTAGAATTATTTCTGTCCATATTAGGGATAACATCTCTTTCTCGTTTTTGAGATGTAGTTTGAATGACATCTCGTCGTACTCCTCTTGAGGCTGGTGCATCGCCAATTATAGATGACATTGTACTTACTTAATATAAGTACAATGTAATATATATTTTTCAAGAAAATTCTGTCTTATTCATTAGAATAAGACAGGGAACTAAAGACAGGATAGCGCGCAGAGATTGAAGAATGTTTTTGTTTTGTCGGGGGATCGGACTTATACCCGCGTTGTATTATTGATCTAAACTATCCACCACATTATCATTTAAATTTACTTAAATAATTGAGTATGAGTATTATATAAGGAGTAAAAAATGTCAATTTCTTCAAATCAGCCCTTCATAAGTGCTAACTCTCAGTCAATTGCAACGCAGTATGTTTATAGCTACTTAGGCAACGACAAGGAGGCTTGTTTTAAACTCTTGTCAAATGATTTCCATGCCACCATGTACAGAAACGGAAAGCTTGCATTTAAAGGAGGGAAGAAAGAATTCGAGGCATTCATGAGCACTGCTAATTTTGGGACAATGAAAAAGTGTAATAATATCTCTCTTAGCGCTTCCGATGTATCTGGTCAGCCATTTATCAAGGCAGTATCTCTGCAATTCCATAAATTTCCTAAACGAGAAAATATGGTTGAAGAAATAGAACCGAATATGGTTAAAGATGAAATCAATTTTATAGTAAAGGAAGAAGAGGGGAAAGCTCTTCAAATCAGTTCGATAACTCATAATTATTTCACTATTTATTTTCCTAATGTAGGGCCTGATATTCACTAATAATTTTTGTCTTATTCATCAGAATAAGACAGAACTAAAGACAGGATAGCGCGCAGAGATTAAAATGTTTTTGTTTTATAGGGTTGGGCTAATGCCCACGACGTATTATTTATATCCGATTATTATTTCTTCTGTACGCATACTTGGTATTACGGGAACGATGAATCCCTATCGCTGTGCCTGTCATGATTAGCTAATTAAAGTGAAATATCTTTTTAGATCGATATTTCACGAGTAACTTATGACAAGAATTTGTCATAAGTAAGTTGTCATAATCAGAGATCATGAATTTAGAAACAAGGAGGATTATTGGGACATTCCTTCACCAGAGTGAGCATCCCGTTAGTGGCGTGACCCGGTTGTCCTATTGTTCCCGGATCTAAGGTGGCTGCCAAATCCAAAGCACCTCCTCCAGATTCTTGAAAGATTTGAATTTGAAGAGTTTGTCCTTGAGCCAACATTAGACGATGACGGATACGATTGGTTATTTGATCGTCATCCCACTGCCCAACAAAGACGGGGAAGAGAGGATCTTGATTGACTAGTATTCTTGCGGCTCTTATAGTTCCAGTTACATCTGACCAACTGATTTCGGCTTCAAAATCATACCAACCACTGAGAGGGATAGTAAATAGACCCGTCAATGGAAGGGTAGTGGCATTATACATATTCACATGCTGCCCATCAGTCTGAACAATATCGTATAGGACAGTGGTCCATGTGACATCGGGAATACTTTGAGGAGCACCTCCCACATCACCACGAAGTACCGTGACAAAAGCTTTTGACATCTTGATACCAGACAAGATTATTTTCAGTTCATCGAAAATCTTGTCTTCATTTCGTCTTTAATAGATATCAGATAATCTAAAGCACCCTGAGCCAGAATTTTTTCTCTTTTTTGTTCAGACATGTTGTCAAATATCTCTCCATTTCCGAAATAATTCGGTTTATGTGTTATCAATATGGTAGCTGATCCTTGTAATACATTGAGATCGGCTTCCGTTTGAACTCCTCTTTCTATTATGCTCTTCAACCCAGTTAACATAATGGTATAAAAATTTTCAATATCCATATTTAGATATTGTTTACTTTGTATTTAGTTTAAAAATTATAAACACTATAGTGTAGGAATATTTCTTCAAAATGGACGCTGGAGATATTAGTAGCAATGATTTTGATTTCTTGATGATTAAACTCAGAGAGTTCTTCCATCAAGAAGGATTGAAAGAAGCTTGTGTGCAACATAGGCGTTCAATCCTGGCGGCTTGTGAGGACCCAAATACCATTTCAATTTATTCTCACGGAGGTAAAGTATGGCCTCTCCCTCAAACTGGACAAATGCAACTTGAATTAGAGATGTTACGAGATCCGACTGCTAAGGGGTTCTTCACAATCTCTACAAGTTACCGTAATGAGCCTTCTCCGATAGAGGGCAGACATCAGTCTATCTTTAGCATGGCTGAGGTCGAAATTGACACCGATATAAAAGGTCTCATCGACTTTGAAATGAGAATGTTAAAACATCTAGGATTTGACTTGGAGCTAGTTATGAAAGAAGACTGGATACCTATGGCACGGGCTCTGAACTGCTCCGATAAAGATGACATTGGACACGAAGAAGAACAAAAAATATGGAAATTATGGAGTCCTATCTTTTTCTTATGCAATTTTCCTCTCAAAACCAGTCCTTTCTGGAATATGAAACTTGATGGAATAGATAAAGGTATTGCCAAGAAGGTGGACGTCATTCTATATGGGATGGAAACCATTGGTTCCGCAGAGAGATCGTGTAACCCGGAAGAGATGAGAAACCTATTTCATACTATCAGCAATGGAAAATACGCTGAGAGATTGTATTCGGAATTTTCGAAGGAGAGAGTAGATAAAGAGCTTGATGAGTATCTCTCCTATAAATTTCGAACTCGGTCGGGATTTGGGATGGGGTTGACTCGCCTCATTCGTGCCATGAAACTAGCTAACTTGTTACCTGAATAATAGATTTATGATTAATTTTTCCTTTATACTTATAAAGGAAATGGCAGAACCTACATTCCCAAATTTTAGGTATTCTAATGAACAGAGAAATTTAACCATCAAAGGAAGACAGACTATTCCCCTGGGTATTTTACCACAGACTCCGGTACAGAGACAAGGGAACTTACTTTTTGATCCTCGCACTCATTTCGGAGCACCTTTGATAGAAGTTCCAGTCATCGATGAAAAATCTGACAAACAAGCCACGGATCCAGATACGGACAAGCCCGTATTCGAAAAGAAACCGGCAAAAGACCCTCTGATGATAGAAGATAGAGATATGATAGGTGTACTTTTATCGTGCGTCAAAGATCTGAATACCCAAGTGAAAACTCTTCAAGATGAAAACCATAACTTAAAATCTCAAAATCAAATATTTGAGGAACGTCTGGCTAAGTTAGAAAAAATATTAGCCGTTTTTGATGTTTCAAATAGATCTATCAATAATCATAATTTTTTAAATATTAATTCACAATAACTTACCAATCAATACGTAATATCTTTAAAGATATTATCTTGCATACTAATAAGGATGAGTTCACCTCCTAAAGTAGACATGTATAACTCTTCATCGTCAAACAATGACGGATGGACTCAGGTTAAATCTAAAAGGCATCGAACCCAACAATCCAGGGTAAAATCTGCCAAACATTATTGGAATGGGTTTGACAAAAATGGGGAAAAGTGGTTTATCGAATTGAGCGACGGAAAAATTTTGACGCCCACTGATGGTGAATATCAGTATTGGCAAAACAGACATAACAATCTATATAAATAATTGGAATAAAAATAATTAATATGTCGACGTTTAGATTTAATGATAAAAAAATGAAACCTGGGTTACAAAAAGAAATGTTATGATGTACTAACCCTATGTCAAAATTATGTATGATGTTGAATGGGACAATGTTAAGGAATATCTTAAAGAGGAGAGGAAATGTCGGGAAAATTGTCTAAAATGTGTCGACAGAAAGAGATAAATTGTCTACTGGATAAAATATTAGATACTTTACAGATTATCCGTAAAGTATCTATAAAAATGGAGAATTATTTTTTATTGTGGTTCTCCCGTGAATAGAAAAATTGAGGAAACCAACACTTTCTCCGATCGATATCTTTTTTCATCCTCTCGAGAGATCCTTTTTTGAACGGCTTTTTAGCTCCCGTAAATTCTTTCGAATGTCGAGAACGATGGTGGAGGCAAAGAAAACACCGAGGATCATTGGAATTATCATTATCAATACCGTAGAATGCTTCGCAATCACAAGTACCACAAAAAATATGTCCAGGGAGTGTCCCCCAACATTCATATTGCTTTTCAAATAATGATATCGTTGGTTTTTTGACAATTATTGTTTTCCTATGTGCTCGCATTTCTTCACCAATTGATAGTTTTTTACTTCTGGTGTTTTGATTGAGGCAAGATTTAGTTTCGATTTCTACCATGCTTTCTGATAATTAGTTTAATAATTATTTTACTTTTCTAAGATAACAATTTTTCCATCAATTATTTCTTATTCGCGTTCCATAATCCCATTTTTTCTATTCCTGTCAGCAATTCATTTTCATCATAAAATCTCCAGAATATATTTACTGGAAAAATGCTTATATTTATTCATAAACAGTCATTTTTTATGGGTGATCTATAAAAATGGAAAATTATAATAGAAATACACTAGATTTTGACGGCTTTGTTTTCTAATGGACCAGTTGCAAAAAATTCAGTTTATTCAGTTTGGGGTGCTCTCTGAACAACAAACTAAGCGTTTATCTAGGGCCGAAATCACTCATTCGGCATCTAAGGGTGGGATAGATAAGGACAGAAATGGAACGCCTTATGATGAACGCATGGGAGCGTTGGAAAATGGTAAACCATGCTTAACCTGTTTAAAAACGAACCAGTTCTGTGATGGGCATTTTGGACACATAGTATTGCCTATTCCCGTCTATAATAAAATGTTTCTTGATGTAATATTGAAAATCCTTCAATGCGTGTGTCCCACATGCGCCAAATGTCGCATGCTTCCTGAACATGTAGAAATGCAAGGTTTTCTCAAGTATAAAGGGTTTAAGAGACTCAAACAACTTGCAGATAAGTGTAGCAAATCAGACTCTGGTAAGATCAAGAAAGCAAAACGATGCCCGCAGGAATATTGTGGAAAGGATTGTGAGGAGATCCTTCCCACCTTTGATTTCAAAGATGAGATAAGACAACATTATGGAGATAAAAGTAAAGCTCGACAGTTCTCCGCTAGTGAAGCATTCAATATCTTTATTCGCATTGAAGACGAAACTTTATCTCTACTTGGATTTAATGAAAATTTGTCTAAACAAGAAAAATACACTGATCTCGATTTCCTTCCCGAGGAAGGGATAAAACATATCCACCAAATTCGCCCTGAATCTTTTATTATCACCGTTCTGCCAGTTATACCTCCAGCTGCGCGCCCTTTTGTTATCAGAGATGGCGAAACGTGTGATGATGACATCACCGATCTTTATAACACGATTGCTAAACTGTGTTATAAGATTAGAGATGAACAGAATGACGGCGGTAGTTCGCGTAAAAAAGGAGAGAAAAAGGAGTTCGATCGCCAGAAGGCTACTAATGATCTTCAATCTAAAATATGGACTCTAATGGACAATAGAGGAGAAAAATCCAAATTATCAAGTGGAGGACGTCCACATAAGTGTCTATTTCAGCGAATAGGAGGAAAAGAGGGACACGTGCAAAACAATATCGGTGGGAAACGATCAGATTTTACTGCCAGATCAGTTATTATAGGCGGAGGAACAGATATATCTGCAGATGAGGTGGGTGTCCCCAGATTTATTGCAGAAGAATTGACTAAACCTGTCAAGGTACTAAAATGGAATATAAAAGCTTGTCAGAAATTAGTCTCTGAAGGTAAAGTCAACCGCGTTATTCGTTTTGATCCCGTCAAAAACTACGATAGGGTGGTCAGATTGAAAAATCTTCCAGAAAAGACAACTTACAAGTTGGAATACAAAGATAAAATAGAGAGACATCTCCAAGATGGAGATTGGGTTGTAGTCAACAGACAGCCTACTCTCCGTCAGGAATCTATGGTAGCTCTACGGACTAAAGTAGTAGATGGACTGGCTATTCAACTGCCCCTGAATATCTGCCAGATGTTAAACGCCGATGAACGCAGATAATTATCTGCATTTTGAGTTAAAGATTTTGGTTTAATTATATAATAGAGAAATGGCTCATAAACGTATACCAATTACTGATGTCTATGGCATTATCTATGGCATGAAATGCGAGACAACTGAAAAAATGTATGTAGGACAGACTCTGTCGCATACTTATATGGCTTTTCGAGATAAATGGTGGAGGTATGGATTGAAAGGAAGACGAAAATCTCATGTTAATTTTTCCACACTGAAAAAGAATCTATTAGGAGACGCCATCGAGAAATATGGAGAGGAAGATTTTTTTATATTTCAGATAGATACTTGTCCAGGAAATAGAATTAACGAGATAGACAGAATGGAAACAGAAGCGATAAAGTTATACGACACCTTAGCCCCCAAAGGATATAATACTCGCCTACATGATAGGCAAATGTCCGGAGGGAGGAAACAATTGTACTCGTACTATAATCTCCAGGAAATAGAGTATTATAAAAAGAAAACGGGTGGTGCTCTACCAATAACCCTAAAGACGTTAAGTCTGGCCGAAAAACTTGAATACCTGAAGGCGAGTACAGTATTGGAAGCAAAGGTGACTTTTATTGCTGCTAACAATCAATCTAGAGTGTATGTCAAAGTAAAAGATCACGAAACAGTGAGAGTCAACATCACGCGGGAACACGAAATAGATAGTATTAACGAAGCTATCGATTTCGCTGGCGAGTTAGTCCAGTCTCCCATATTATCTCGCGAAGTTAGGTGTATATTCGAGAACAAAGAGATATACAAGTACCAAGATAAGTTGGATAAATTCAAAGATCTATCCATTAGATTGGTTACTGGCTCTTTATGCTCTTATCAAGATAAGAGTGTGTACTCTGTATATGTCTATTCAGTTGGAGAAAAAAGAAAGAGTGTGGCTTTTGGAGGAAAGACATACACACCACAACAAGCCCATAAAATTGCCATAGATTTTGTTAATAGATTACAAAAAATGTATACGAGCCAATTTGAAAAACATTTGAAAGAACCAAAATTTTGACGTCAAGATCGACGTCGGCAACAGGTAGCTGCCTGGTAGGTTGAGTGGTCACCTACTGGGGCAAACAGTGTAAACTACTCTATGATATTGTTCATGATGTCATACATATAACTACCTAGTTATCTTTCCAGTCCATTTATGACGCTTAACAGAGCTGAAAACGTATGGACAACAATCTTGGTTGGAAAAGATAGCAACATTGCCAAATTGCAGGGACGCCCTGAGAGCCTTAGCTACCGCGGTTTATAGGAAACTATAAATGCAGCACTGTGGAGTGATTCACAGGGATGGTAAAAACGCTAAGGATTGGGTAATCCGCAGCCAAGCCCCTAAGTCCGCTACTAACAAGGATATGGGGAAGGTTCAGAGACTGTATGGTAATGGGTCTGAGGAATTTAGTTAATTCCAATGATGGCTTAAGAGACAGTCCAAGCCCTTGAGAAACCAAGATCTAGCGTATGCCTTACCAAGAGGAGGATGCTAGAAACCCAATGACCTAGGAGGAAATGCCTAGTAAGGGTGGTATAACTGTTCGACGGCGACGAGATCAACATACACGTCCCGCAGTCAACCCAAGCTATCGCAGAAGTAGAAGAACTGTTAAAAATGTCAGAGCATATTATTTCTCCTCAGAATAACTCTCCTATAGCCAGTGTCATTCAAGATGCAGCTGTTGGGTCCTACATGCTCACCAACACGTGGATGAGTGGAGAGAGGGAAACTATGATAAGTAAAGATATCTTTCAGGATTGTCTGGAAAAGACTAATATCTCTCTAGAAAGGTATCACGATCTTCTTCAGAGAGCTCATTTAGTGTATCATGAAGGATTGGTTGACTTGAAGAAAAGACTCAAAACTGAGAAAGACGATAAGAAACGTGAAGAGTACAAAGAAGACATTAAAGTTTACAAAGAGTTTTGTAAGTATATTACGTACGATGAAGTTAATGATACATACGGTTGTGTTGATGAGATACCTGGAAAATTGATGATCTCTATTCTTTTCCCTCCTGTCTTTTGTTACTGGAGAAGGTCTGATGAAAACGATATTTATCCTATCGTAAAGATTAAACATGGAATCATTGAACCAACTAGCGGGCCTCTCAATAAAAAAGAGTGCAAATTTATTCTCCATTATCTCTGGAAAGAGCATAGCACACAGCGTGCCACTATGTTCCTGACCGAAGTTCAGAGATTGGTCTATAACTGGCAGCCCCACCACGGTTTTAGTATAGGACCTTCTGATTGTTTGCCAACTCCGAAAGCGAAGGAAGAGATAGCCAAAGCTCTATCGGAGGTACAGGCTAAAGTGGCAGATATACTAAGTAAATCTGGGTCTGAAATAGATGAACGGACTGAGGCAGAAATAAACCAAGCTCTTAATTCTGTCATGAATATTGGAGCTAGAATTGCCAAAACTAGTATGAATAAGGGTGATAGAAATGCACTCAATATTATGCGAAAGAGTGGAGCTAAGGGGAGTCTGGTTAATCTGATCCAAATTACAGCCTTTGTGGGACAGCAAAATATCGGTGGAAAGAGAATGCCTAGAGATCTTTCCAACGGATTAAGATCTCTACCGCACTTTTTACCAAATGATAATTCTCCAGAAGCTAGGGGTTTTATTTCTAACAGTTACATAGACGGATTGACTCCAGAACAAGCTTTTAATCATGCTCGTAGTGGTAGGGAGGGGATTATATCAACGGCAGTTAAAACCGCGGATAGTGGATATATCCAAAAGAGAATAGGAAGAAAGGTTGAAGATCTCGTAGTTAAGATGGATGGCTCTGTCAGAGACGCTTCCGATAATATTATCCAGTTTCTTTATGGAGATGACGGAATGGATGCAAAAAAATTATATAGTTTTAACGGTTTAGACTTTCCCTTCTTTGTCAATGTTTTTAGCATTGCTAACAAAGTGAACTCTACTGCCATTCGGTCAGAAGAAGTGACATCAGATGACGAACCTCGACATCTGAGGGACGAAGAGATAGAATTATTATTGACATATATCAAGATTGGACCTCCCGGAGTCAATACTCCAGTCCTTGATCAAGTAACAGAAAATTTTAGGAGTGTATTGAGACTCTTGTTGCCCAAAGTAAAGATATACGAATGTAAGATTGGGGACTACTTTGCTGAAATTAAACATATGCTGATCTGTTCCAAAGTAGAGTATGGGGATATGGTTGGATTGGTTGCAGCCTCCTCCATTGGCGAGCCAACCACTCAACTTAGTACATCGAGAGAGACGAGAGTGATTGTGCGAGTTCAATCCAATAGTAAGAGACATATTTCCGATGTCAAATATGGAACTATAGGAGATATCATTGACAAACTTTTGAAAGACAATGTTGAAGAGATAGTTAATATCGGAAAAAATAGTGTATTGTGGAAACCTACACGAAATATCTACATTATGACTGTAAATAGGGAGAATGAAAAGACGGAATGGAAAAAGTTATCAGAAGTGAGTAGGCATCCAACCAATGGAAATCTGGTAAGAGTAAAAACCAAATCGAAGAGAGAGGTAACTACTACTTTGACTCACTCTCATCTATCCCGGACAAAAGAAGGAAAGATCGTGCCTAAGATAGCGAAAGATCTGAAGAAGGGAGACTTTATTCCAGTCAATAAACGGATGAACTCTAAGATTCTGTATAAGAAAATAATTATTCAAGGGAAAAAAGAAATAGAGAGTGCATTCCCATTTGATTTTGACAACGGATGGTTGTTCGGAGCTTATTTAGCAGAAGGAAACATCAATAGGGAAACAGGATTAAAGATCACTAATATTTCTGAACATTTTGAAAGAAGAACTCTCTTCTTTACTAAAAGATATGGAGGTAAAATGAACATCCGTGAAAGAAAAGGTAAAATATTAGAAGAATATCCTGAGTATCCAGGCAGAGAATATACTGTTTCAGGTATTCCTCACATCGTACGTTTCATTCTCAAACACTGTGGAACTGGGTCGGCAAAGAAAAACGTACCAGGATTTGCTTACTTCGCCCCACTGGAGTTTGTCTCTGGATTGCTCCGTGGATATTTTGACGGTGATGGCAATGTTAACGCAGAGAGACAGTTAATCCGAGTTCATAGCATCAGTTTGAATCTTCTGGAACAGATCTCTCTCCTCTTATCAAGATTTGGCATCTTTGGAACTTTTGGTGTAGAAAAGAAGAATCAGAAAAATCCTTTACATTATTATATTATCCTTCGTAAATACGCTCGTCTATTCTTGGATAACATAGGTTCAGACTTCCCAGAGAAACTCTTTGCCATTCAAGAGATTGTCGATTACAATGAACGAGAGGATGTACATTCCAGAAGAGAGGATATTGATCGTATTCCAGAAATGGGAGAAGAGATAGCTCGAGTGGCTAAACCATTGGGATTACCCGGGTATTCAAGAAACTATGGTAGATGGACTCGTGGAAAAACCTCCATCGGAAGAGAAACATTGACCCAATATAGGGAAGTCTTTGACACACAGGCCGAAGTGCTAGATCAAAAGATAAATCTGTCTCTCATCGACCAAGCTATTAACAGTGATGTTATTTGGGATGAAATCGTTGAAATAGAGATAATCGACGATCCGAAAGAGTTAGTCTACGATTTTGGTGTAGAAGGGAATCATACTTTCATGATTCAGAACGGCATTTTCGTTCACAACACTCTGAACTTCTTCCACTTGGCAGGTGTTGGTGGTAAGGATGTGTCTTTGGGTGTTCCTCGGCTGAATGAACTTCTTAACATTACCAAATCGGACAGACAGAAGAAACCATCTTGTACAATTTATCTTAACGATCCGGTTTTGAAAAATAAGGCTCAAAAAGTCTGCAGATTGGAAGAAAAGAATAAGTCTTTAGAAGAAGGAAGTGCTTCTTATGTCAAGAACGAGGAACGGATACAAAAGGCAAAAGAGGATTCTTTAATGGTCATCCAGGATATGAAAAAGATGTTTGAAGAGGCGACAGTGGATACATATCTAAAAGGGTACAAAATGATGTATATTCCAGATGATGTATGTGAAGGAAAAGGGATGAATCCTATTAAAATCGTTACATATGAGGAATATAAAGAAAGCTGGTGGGTAAGTTTATCCAAAGATCTTGGGAATATACCAGATATAATCCCACAGAGTTGGGTGGTTCTTTTAGAATTCGATACTGAAAAATTGTTTACAACTAAAATTTCATTAGACGAGATTGCAATAGCTATCGAGAATGAAGCTGATAATCAAATGGCTTGTGTGCCATCTCCTGATGTTATTGGTCAGATGGAGATTTATTTTAATTTCCAATGTATTAAGAAGTACATAAAAGACAAGAAAGGTTTACCTTCCGACAAAGAAGGCTTGAACGAAGATAATATCGATTTCTTTGTTTGTAGGGACTCTATCATGTCTTATATCAAAAAGACTCATATTTCTGGAATTTCTCGCATTAGCAAAGTATATCCTCGAGAAGATCCATCTACTCACGAGTGGATATTAGATACTGCTGGTAGTAATTTCCTGCAGATTCTTAATATTCCAGGGGTAGATATCACTAGGACTATGAGTGATGATGTTTGGGCTGTCAATGAAGTATTGGGAATAATGGCTGCTAGGAAGTTTCTGATAGAGGAGCTGACTCGAGTCATCAGTTTCGATGGAACGTATGTCAATCCCCGCCATATCCAATTGTTGGTAGATAGGATGACATACACTGGTGATATCACCAGTGTCAGACGAGATGGTATCTCTAGAGAGTCAGTTGGTCCAATAGCGAAAATAATGTTTGAACAGCAAATAGGGAACGGTTCCATGGCAGCTCTGTCAACAGAAGTGGACTTGTTGAAGTCTGTGAGCTCAAGTGTTATGTACGGAACCAGCTGTGCCATAGGTACAGCTGCGGTCGACGTGAAAGATCCAGACAAAATTCCCATCAAACCACCATCAGTTCCTTCTAACAAGATCAGAACCCGTTATCCAGGCTCATCGAAACGCTCTAAAGTCATTTAATTCTTTTGTAAAAGAATAAGAGAACCTTTCAAAATATTTCTTGACTTTTAAGTCAAGAAAGGACATTACTCAATTATATGGATCAATAATTTCTATCTCTATAGCCTCTCTCGAAAATCCGTTATAGAATAGGTACATGACCCCCAAATGTTTAAATTTTCTCTTTTTTATCTTCTCTTTGATAATCTTTATGAGTAAATCTCTTCTCTGTAGTTGTGTCTCGGATTTTTGTCCTTCAATTGTTTTGTATTTATCCGGATTGTATCTGATAAATAAGAGGTGTTTCACTCCACAATCAAAATAGATCTCCTTCATGCGGGTGATCTCGCACTGACATGGATAAGTCTTTCTATTATGTTGAAACTCATCTATCTCTAGCACTATATTTCCCCATTTGGTAGTAATAAGAAAATCTGGTCTTTTTCTTGAGCATCCTCCTACAACAGATTTATCGTGATCAAAGATATTTTCGTCAAAATTTTTCTCCAATAAATTCTTGATAGCTAATTCCTTATTATGTCCCTTGACAGTCTTTCCTCCTAACACATTGTACTGTTTACAAGAATGACAATAGTCATCGGAATAGTGGATTTCCTCCAGACAATAAATACACTCTTTAATACCATTCTTTTCATACTTGAGAGGATGAATTATCATAGCCGGAGATTTGTGTTTCATACAATATTCAGGAGAATACCCCGGTTTCCCGTAATGTGGGCGGGTCTCGCAGTTTTCATAGAGACAATTTTTATGCTTCACATCTATGTAATTAGAAGGAGCGTGAACTTTACAATACTCTTTCACTTTGGTTCCAGGTTTACCGTAATTTGGATAGGTCGTACAGTTTTCATGAATACATCTTTTATCTGCCACGTTTATATATCCAGAAGGGACATGAGCTTTACAATACTCCTTCACTTTAGTCCCCGGCTTTCCATACATTGGCTGGGCTATACAGTTTGTATAGAGACATCTTTTACTTACCACATTTATGTACCCAGAAGGAGAATGGGTTTTACAATACTCCTTCATTTTTGTCCCGGGTTTACCATAACTCGGTCGAGTCTCACAATTTTCATGAATACATCTTTTATCTACCACATTTATGTACCCAGAAGGAGCATGAGCTCTACAGTACTCCTGTAGTCTTGTACCAATCTTCCCGAAAATCGGCTGAATTGCACAATTTTTATGGAGACATCTTTTATTTTTCACATCTACGTACCCGGAAGGAGCGTGGACTTTACAATATTCCTTCACTTTTGTATCAGATTTGCCGTAAATTGGTTGAGTTGTACAGTTTTTATGGAGACATCTTTTATTTGCTACATTGATGTACCCAGAAGGAGCATGGACTCTGCAGTATTCTTTTGTTTTAGTTCCCGCCTTCCCACAACTTGCCTGAGTCGTACAATTTTCATAAAGACATATTTTACTTCTTACATTTACGTATCCGGAAGGAGAATGAGCTTTACAGTACTCCTTTACTTTAGACCTTGGCTTCCCATAACTCGGTAGAGTTGTACAATTTTTATGAAGACATCTCCTACTTACCACATTGATGTATCCAGAAGGAGCATGAACTTTACAGTACTCTCTTATTTTGGTTCCAGATTTACCAAAGTTTGGGACAGTCGTACAATTTTCGTAGAGACATCTTTTATTGATCACATCTACGTACCCAGAAGGGGCGTGAGATTTACAATACGTACCTACTTTTGTTCCGGATTTCCCGTACATCGGTTGAATTATACAGTTTTCATGGAGACATCTTTTATCTACCACATTTATGCATCCAGGAAGAGCGTGAGCTTTACAGTACTTTACCGCTTTGGTTCCCGGTTTACCGTATGTCGACCTCGTAGTACAATTTTCATGAATACATATTTTATTAGCTATATCTACGTATCCAGAAGGAGCATGAGCTTTACAGTACTCTTTCACAGTCGTTCCAGGTTTACCATACACTGACTGTGTATTACAATTTTCATGGAGACATCTTTTATGAATTACATCTACGTACTCAGAAGGAGCATGAGCTTTACAATACTCCTTCATTTTGGATTCGGGTTTACCGTATACTGGGCGTGTATTACAATTTTCATAAAGGCATCTTTTACTGACCACATCTATGTACCCGAGAGGAGCATGAGCTTTACAGTACTTCCCTACTTTAGTTCCGGGTTTACCGTAACTCGGCAAAATTGTACAATTTTTATGATGACACATTTTTACTTTATCAAACTAGTATCTTATATACCGATAGTATCTTTTTAAATACAATTATATCGTCAATTTTTTAGAGAGATTCTCAAGTATTTCTTAACTCCTGAGGAGTTAAGAAATGGTAGAAGAATCAGATGAAGAAGAAATCTCCCAACTTTTTCAAGATGTAGGATTCTCCTCTCACAAGATTGTCATCATAAGTAAAAACTCTGAGAAGACTTACAAAAGGATGCAGATAATGGTTAAAATGATAGAGATGAAATTATGGTGTGATAAATAACCATTGCAAAGTATATTTGACACCCATTAAGATGGGTGTCAAATATATTGATTGGTGGACTTTAGGTCATTTTATTTGTGGGATAATGTCTACTATGACAATCAGCCCTCGAGATCCTTGGTTGGGAGTGTTAGTAGGTAATATCATTCACGCCTATACAGAATTCAATGAGAATCAGTATATTAAAGGAGTATTGAAGGAATCTAATGAAAATCATATTGGGGATATTATTTTTTTCTTTTTAGGCTCCCTAGTGGGTATTCTCTTCACTCCTATCACCATCAAATACTGGATTGTCAGATTAATCTTTTTGATGATTCTTATAGCAATTTCTATCCAAGAATGGGGGAGAGAATTTAAAAGCTGGCCTTTCTATTCAGCTTTCTCATAGTAGTTTTGCTACTATATTTTTTCGTACGTGCGTCATTGGCGTCAACACAATCTTGAACACACTGTTCATCATCTTTACATTTATCACCACAGTGATACATTATTGATAGAATTTTCTTAACTTTAAAAGCTAACATCTTCTTATTTAAGAGAAGTCAATACATCTTGAAAATGAATATCTGCGATTTTTGCAACAATTTAACCGATAAGGAAGTTATCGACCTTTTCGGAGATCATAAAAGCGAATGTACTCATGTAAATGACTCTGAATACATGGAAGTACGCCGCCGGGCGTTATTGCACTACCTATTATACTTCATCGAGAAAGGTAATAATAAAGAAAGGAAAGTAACATTGGGTAAATGTATTGAAGAAAAAGATTATAATAAACTAAAAGATGTGATTGTGAATGATCAGTATTTTTACGAACCTTTGTATACTATTCGTGATGAAAGAAAGATTCCCGACTGGTGGAACAAAAAAGGTGTCTAAATCGGATCGATGGTCTTTTTTGACTTTAAAGAGTTAAGGAATATCTAATATACTCAACCATGGATCTCCATAAGAGCCCGTTCTTTAAAAAAAACACATACTTTCAAGATGTGCGATGTTGGTATTGCGGAATGTTGAATACAGTTGGAGAAAATAGGATAAATTGCGCTTGGGAAACTGAAAAATGTGAAGAGCTTTCATGGTATACATGGTGTCAAGCATGCCATAAAAACGTAATTCTAAAAGAAAAGATATATAAACTGGTTCGAGAACGATTGATTCGAAGGAAAAATTGTTTTCAATTTTCGCATAAATGCACTGGTACCAATTTATTTGTTTCCATTGAAAGCTTTCAGAAGTGTAAAGATGATAAAGATTGTTGGAAATACAATTGTAAGAAGTGTCTTGGGGTATTTCACGTTTCTAATGTGCCCTCAGATGTTAGAAAACGCATGGAAGAGAATCTTATTGAAGATGAAGAGAAGAACGAAAACGATTCTCTGTTGGGGTAACTCTTGTGAGTGTTTCTTGACTTTTAAAGTCAAGAAAGTCAATACCCAGATACATCTTTGATTTATCATATATTTTCTGGCACTATTCTCATTTACAACCGTACATTCGGTTGCAATATTCGTCGCATTTGCTACTATATTTTTTCGTACGTGCGTCTCTAGCGTCACCACAATCTTGAACACATTGTTCATCATCTTCACATTTATCACCACAGTGATAATATATATCCCAGTTATATCGCCATGCCCTGCCACGGCAATCCATACTGCAAATATCACATTGTGCATACTTATCGGGGTCCCGACTCGGTATACCATGCCTAATAGGCATATGGAGACTTTCTGCGGATGAATTATTACACAATATTATTAAAACGACAAGAACTACGACAACGACTATGATATATACCTGATTCATGTTTGTAATCTTGTTCATATCCAACATAATTTCTTGACCTTTAAAGGTCAAGAAATTAAGACTCGACATTTCCGTCGTTCTTCAGCTCCAGAGAGACGGTTGTGATAGCGATATTGATTACCAACGCCACTCCTGATAAGGCTGTTACCAGACTATTCATTCCGATGGCCGTGATATTCCGATGTAACCGGTAATTCTGTCTCACATGGAAAAGAATAGTTAAAAGAATAAAAATGATAAATTGAAGAGAGAAAGAAATAATAATAAGTGCTATTAAAGCTTTCCCAAATCCTTCTTCGTTCCTATCGTTAGCATAAACAAAGACTAACAACCCTATATTCCCTTGGATAACTGAAGTATTCAGTAAATTCTGTGATACCGATTTGTGAGAAGCATAAGTATTGATATCCTGATCTGCATTCTGATTGACATTTTGTTCAACGTCTTCCATACTTGCTTTGGCAATAAGCAATCGTATTTTTACGGGCAGTTTCTTTAATTGACATTTAGCAAATACTGCTAATTAAGTATGGATAACGGTTTATTCGAATTATGCCCCATTTGTTGGGATGTTTATAACAGGTCGACAAAGAAGAGGGTTTCATGTATCCATTGTGGAAAATCAGCTTGTAAAAAATGTACAGAAGAAAATCTTCTTCAAAAACTGACCAGTCAGTACTCCCAGCCCAATTGTTCCAATCCAGACTGTGGTAAACTTTGGAATAATGACTTCCTTCGATGTAACCTAACTCAAAAATTCTATAAAGAGTTGGAAGAATTGAGAGAAGAGGATGCTTTTGCTAATGAAGAGGCCAATATTTTCCCGCAATTTCAGGAATTTGCAAAAAAATATTCCAAAAAGAAAGAGAAATATGGAAATTTTGATCAAATAAATGAAGAAATTAAGAGGATAGATCGCGTCTTGGCTCCAATGCAATCTAGACGAGAGAAATTGGTTCAAATTAACCTAGAAATGAAAAACCTTCGGAACGGGAAGGATCCTTATTATTTTAGGGACCCGAAGGCCCCTCAAAATGAAAAGTCTAAAGACGTAACAGGGATTAAAGTTTGTCCCAAAGAAGACTGCCGTGGATATCTCGATAAGAATTATGTCTGTGGAATGTGTAACATCGAGGCTTGTAAGAAATGCTGTTGTATTAAAGAAGAAAACCATCGCTGCGATCCCGACCAAATCAAAACAGTCAACGAGATTAAAAAGATATCAAAAGCTTGTCCCACTTGTGGCATTTTTACTGAGAAAATAATTGGATGTCCAGATATGTGGTGTGTTAACTGCAAGAAAGGGTGGAATTGGGACACGGAAGAAGTGATGGAAGGTAGAATAGTCAATCCAGAATATTTTGATTGGATCAATAGGAATATCGATCATGTTACCGTTAGAGAAGATGGTGACACCCCTTGCGGGGGTTTACCCGACTATCATATTGTTAGAAGAGGTTATGGCAGCAATATAACTGATGCATATCGAAAAATAGCTCACATCAATGACTATGAAAGAGGTACTTGGGTAGAAAAAGTAACGAATATTGATTGTTACTATGTGGGATATCTGGCAAGAGAAGTCTCTAGGAAGGAGCTTATCAAGAAGAGGGCTATGGTTAAAAATATGGAGAGAAGGAATAGGGAGGTTTTGTCCATATTAGACACGTTTTTAGCTTGTTGTATAGATATTTTTCGTTATTTGGTCCATAAACCTTCTAGGATAAAAGGAGAGAAGGGATATAAAGATTTAGAAAAACTCCGGATAAGAACTAACATCGCTTTACGCGATCTAGGGCGTAAATATAAAATGTCGACGCCGACAATAGAGGAATTTGAGTGATGGAAAAAATCTGAGATACTATTCAAATATTATTTGAATAGTATCAAGAGATGATAGGTATAGAAATTTTATTTGGTGTGATAGAGTTGGATTCCGATAATATATAAATTTGTGAGACCTAAAAACTGCGATTTATAGATCATTTGTCGATTTTTATCAGTTACTGATAAAAATCGAGAATCATTTCCTCCTAGATTTTGTTTTAGGTTTGGGCTTGGTTTTAGGTTTTGTTTTAGGTTTGGGCTTGGTTTTAGGTTTTGTTTTAGGTTTGGGCTTGGTTTTAGGTTTAGTTTTAGGTTTAGGTTTTGTTTTAGGTTTGGGCTCAACATAAGCTCTCCTCTCAGGAGCTCCTTTAGGAGCCATGGGATAAATTCGAACTTGACGTTTGAATCGAACAGATTTCTTCTTCTTACTCTTCGATCGCGAAGGTTTTAAAATTCCTTTTCTCCCGTTCCCATTTCTTCCGTTCCCCCCGTTCCCGTTCCCGTTTCTCCCGTTCCCGTTTCTCCCATTGGTAGTCTTCTTTTTGGTAGTCTTCTTTTTAATAGTCTTCTTTGTAGTCTTCTTTCTAGGACAGCCTCTACCAGGAACATAATTATCGGCGTGCTGCCAGCAAAAATGCTTACAACCGATACGACACGAAGCTAGTCTACTACATGGCGTTCCTGCCAATGTAACACCTTGACATTTTCTACAGGCCATCTTAATAAAAATGATAATAATAATTAATGTCTTTTTGATTTAAAGAAATCAAAGATACTAAGTTACGGTTATCTGACCAGACAACAAACAGCAATGTCAATTACGCTTACAGCACACAATATTAAGGAGGTGGCAGACAAGGCAAAAGCCTCAGACGTCAACCTCTACAAAACGATGGGTAAATCTTCGGCCGAGACCGAGAAGGGTGCCAAATCCTACCCAGTATCGGGTGATCCACGCGTCGATTTGTTCTTCAAATCGGTTCGGAACATGCCCTGTGCCGATTTCACTGCCGCTGAGGGTACTGAGGAGGCCAAGGAAAAGTACTTCGAGTTTCTATTGGAGGAATGCTGGAAGAAGAGCTCTCTTGATACCCTGCGTCTTGGATTTTACATTCGAGACTGTCGAGGTGGAAAGGGAGAGAAGCTCCTCTTTCGAGCATTCTGCCGATGGTTGCTCAGAGAGCATGTTCATGACCTGAGAGCCAATATGGATCACATTCCCTTCTTTGGAAGTTGGAAGGATCTCCTAATCGTTTTCTTGGGTACCACCCAAGAATCGAGGGCTCTCCTCCAGCTTGCCAGTCAGCTCAAGGTTGATAAGGCTAAGTTGGAGACCAAGGAGGATAAGGATATTACCTTGGCATCAAAGTATGCCCCCAACGAGGGTGGGGCCTTTGATAAGAAGTTCAAGGCGGTTTCTAAGCTTTGCTCGCATCTGGGCTGTACCAAGGTACAGTACCGAAAGGAGTATCTCCGACCACTGAGAGTACGAAGCAACATTGTTGAAGAACAAATGTGCGCTCGAGACTGGGAAGGGATCGACTACAGCAAGGTTACTTCTATCGCCGGTAAGAGGTACAAGAAGGCCTTTGAGAAGCACGATGCAGAGAGGTACAAAGCCTTTCTCGCCGCTGTTATGAAGGGCGAGACAAAGATGAACGTGAGTGTTCTACAACCCCACGAAATCGTCAAGTCCTATATTCCTCGCTCTGGCTATGGTAATCTTAATCCAAAGAAGGATGATACAGTGGAAGCTCAATGGAAGCAGTTCGTCGCTGATCGTAAAGCTCGCCGAACAAAGTTGGTAGAATCGGGAACCGACGTGCCCAACATACTTCCTATCATCGACGTGAGCGGATCGATGTTTGGCACCCAGGGTAAAAACCCGGTTGCACCGATCGAAGTCTCCGTCGCTATGGGACTCTTTTTGTCCCTGATGAATGACGAGAAGTCCCCTTTCTATCGAAAGTGGTTGACGTTTTCTACCAATCCAAAGATGGAAACTCTCAAGGGAGAATTATTGTGTGAAATTATGGGGAATCTCGACACCAACAACTGGGAATGCTCGACTCGATTGCAGCCAGCATTCGATCTCATCCTCGACACCGCCAACATGTACCAAGTACCGGCGGAACGAATGCCGAAGATGTTGGTCATATTATCGGATATGTCATTTGATTCATGTGTGAATGATGTATCGGGTAAGAGTAACACTTACGGTGGAAAATCTACCCCGATCACTAATTGGGAAGCTATCGATAAGAAGTACGCCAAATCGGGATACGTTCGCCCAACTATTGTCTTTTGGAATCTTCGAGGTGATACTCTCGACTTTCCAGTGACTGACAAGGTACCCAACACCGCATTGGTGGGGGGTTTCAGCGCCGACATTCTCAATCTCCTGATGGACGGGAACGTTCCTGATCCATACCAGGTAATGAGAAAGGCCATTGATAATCCTCGATACTCTCGAGTGGTTGTCCATGAGGAGAAATCTAAAAAGGATACCCCAGAGGGTGAGGGTAAAGAAAAAGAAGTTTAATTTACAATAAATGTCTCCTAATTACGATGGAGAAAAATCTTATTTATAATTTTCATTTCCTCACAAGGAAACGAAATTGACTTAAATAGTATATTACCATTATACCAGTTGGATGTTAAATATGATTGAAGAAAAATATGTTGATGGATATGGGGAGAAATATAAAATATTTTCTTCGGGAGAAGTTTACTCTATGAAGCTAAAAAGGAAACTCTGTCAATACACGGATAAATTTGGATATAAGAGACTAACTCTCAGCAAGGACGGAGCGGAAAAGAAATTTTTGGTCCATATTTTAGTAGCGAGACATTTTATCCCCAATCCGGAGAAGAAAAAGACTGTAAATCATAAAAATAAGGATAAGACTAACAATGATATTAGCAATTTGGAGTGGTCAACGGCAAGAGAACAAGCGTTGCATGCTAATAATCCTGAGAATAGGGGTAGAGCCGTCGATAAAATGGATGATGATTGGAATGTAGTCGAAACTTATAAATCTCTGATTGAAGCGGCTCAGATTTTAGGAGTTCATAAATCTATGATAAGTAGAGCTTTAAGACATACCAATCAAGGAAAGACTTATAGAGGGTTTTATTGGCGGCACTCTAATCCCAGAGAAAAAGTAGACGATTTAGACTCTGTTAGAGAAATCCCTGATCATACTGATTATTTAATATCTGAAGACGGAAAGATATATAACAAAAAGACTAAATTAAGAGTAGTACCACGAATCAATGAGGGTGGATATCATTTTGTAAAGCTGACAAAAGATTATAAAGCATGTAATCTATCTCTCCATCGTCTAGTAGCGGCAGCGTACATTTCAGAACCTCCAAATGATAAAAGTATTGTTAATCACAAGGATAATAACCCGTATAATAATCACTATGAAAATCTAGAATGGACAACCAAGAAAGGAAATAGTCAGCATGCAGTAGATAACGGTCTCTGTAAAAAGTGTAAAGTTTCACAATATTATCTTGATGGAGAGTTTATCAAGACCTTTGATAGTTATTCCGAGGCTTCAGAAGCTATAGGTATTAACTTGTCTGCTATTAGAAGAGCCGCGCTGGGACAGCAGAAAACGTCAGGAGGTTTCAAGTGGAAACTTGTAGATTAATAAATCAATTTAAGAATAACCAACACTTAATATAATCCGGCAAACTCTAGTATTCCGTCCACGAATATTTTCAGCAAATAGCTAAATGTATATAATATGGTTAGACATTTCTGATGTCTAACTACGAAGGGTCGGTTATCTAATCCTTCACCCTAAGGGTCGGTTATCTAACGATGACTAACCCTGTCTCTGAATATCTACAGGAGTTTGAGGATATTTGGGGGTCATTCATTTTATTTCATGTGAGTGAAATAGAAGTTTATTTTTGCCAACCGAAAATAAACTTCAAAAAATGGCTTAAAGATAATATTGTGTTAATATAGTGAAAACTCAGTATTCCGTCCCGAATATTTCAGCAAATGAAAAATAATATTCCTGAAGACGATACAAAGATTTAACAGAGGCCCCGGGTACTAACAGTGTTAGTACCCGGGGTATTGCTCAGCCCGCTGAGCAAAGTACCTTGTAAAAAGAGCATGAACCGAACTGACAAATCCAGATTGGATAGTCTCCCGGTGCTCACAAAAAAAGAAGTTTCTGGAGTTAGTGTTCGCTCTGGCGGAGGCGGGGCCTCCGCCAGAGCTCGAGTGCATTCAGAGTGAAAACCTCGCAAAAACCAAAGGTACACCCAGCAAAAGAATAAAATCATGTACAGTAGTATAAGTATCTTGTTAAAAGGTACACCCAGCAAAATTTGTATTAGCCATAATCTACCCAGTAAGGAAGTCTCTGGTGGTCTACCCAGGTATGGAATCCAGATCGAAGACTTTACGAAAGTTAGTATCTTGTTAAAAGGTACATCCAGCAAAATTTATTAAATACAGTATTCTCCAGTACCCTGCAAAAAAGAGTACTCCCAGCAAAAAATTATAACAAACGTGTTACACGCAATAAGAATGGTCCAGCAATTTTCAAAAATCTTAAAAATCCCGTTTCTACGTTATTGTTTTGACTTCCAAAACCCATTCTGTGTTGGAAGTCTGCTTGATACTAAGAAGATAAACATCAAGCAGATGACCGAAGTTGTCCTTACCCTTCTGGGTAAGGACAAAACATTATAGAAAGCTTATGTATTACATAATAAGGTATAAATGCCATCGCGAAGACCCTGCGAAAATCCAGAACGTCCTCTCTGTCGATTCTTTTACGATAAAAAGTGTCGGAAAGGAAATCGGTGTCGATTCTATCATCCTCTGGCCATCACCCCAGCTATTACCAAAGAAAGACGGCGAGAACCAGGGATGTGTTATTGTGGAACACATTTGAGAACCGTTATCAATAGAACCCCCATTAGGACCCGAGGTGACTCTGAAGATGATGGAAAGCCCCTGTATATTGTGGTCTGTGGTAGGACGGGTAGATCCATGAAAAGATGTCGATAAATTCTTGATTTTCTGAATCAAGAATGAAAGTTATGTAGCCTTCTTTTTTGTTTATAATTTTTCAATAAATCTAAGTTGAAAACAACTATTATAAGTTGCATGCAATAATTTTGTGTTGAAAACAACACAGATTTGTTGAAAACCGAAAAGTCTCGAAAGAGGAGCTTCTCTAATATTTTTGACAGATGACTGTCAAGAATGAAAGTTATGTTGGAAGATTATATTCTATAGGATTTTATTTTATATTTTTACAAAGTTACTCTGAAAGTTAAAAGTCTTACTTTCTTAGAAATCTCTAAGAAAGTCTAAAGTTTAGAGATTTTCTCAAATTACTTTCGAGATTTTGAGTTCCACACACACATGGTTTGGTTGTGTGTGTGGAACTCAAAAATTCCAGAACCAAAACCAAAAATCTCTCACACTTTTTGTACTACTGCATGGTTTAGAGATTTTCAGAGACAGATTTTTGGATAAACATCCAAAAATATTTGCAGGATTTGCATAAAAAAAGAGCTTAAAATTATGCAAACCTAATATTAGCATAATATTATATTTGCAAATTTATGCAAAATGGAGGTATGTGTTTTTTGCCAAAAAGAGTTTTCGTCAATTTACACACTTAACAGACATAAAAAAACAGCCAAGTCGTGTATTAAACTGCGAAATAACTCTGAACCGGTTAAAATGCATTTATGTCCTTATTGTGATTATCAATCACCTATTCCATATAATATTAAAATTCATAAGACAAGATGTAAAGAAAAAACACTCACAACATGTCAAGAAAAAATTAAATATCAGAGAAAGACCATATCGTCCCAAAAAGAGGAACTCGAATCCCGAAAGAAAAAGTTATGGATATTAAAGGATAAACTAAATACTGCCAATTTAGAGATAACAAAACTAAAAGTGGAGTTAGCTGAAAGGGACGGTCTTGTAGATGGTCTTAAGACCGCACCGGATAAAAGAACCATCTACAATACCGCCATTCACCCCAAACTGGTCAATCTTCCGATCAGTAATATTCGCGCTCTCACCGATGAATATGTCATTGAACGGGTCAATGATGGTATTTTAACGTACAGTCATGCTTCTCGGGGATACCCAGGGATGTTAGAAGTCATCTGTGACCTCATCACCCATGAGAACAACGACGGAATTATCGAGAGAAATTATGTTTGTACCGATGTCTCCAGAAATTCCTTTCACCGACTCTTAGAGAGCAAAAAATGGAAATCTGATAAGGGTGGTCGTTATCTCAATAATATGTTGGATACGTTCCAAGAATCGATAGAAGAACATAAGGATAAAGTTTACAAGATCTATAAAGAAACTTCCCATGATTCATTCGAATGGGAGCAGATCAACTGGGAGAGAAAGAATATCTCCCAGTTGTACAGCGGGGTAGTTTGTAAGGAGGGAACCGGAGATAGAGAAGAATTGGTTAATATCTTGAGGAAGGAGATAAGTAAACGGGCTTCGGTCTAAGTATTCTTGACTCTTGGAGTCAAGAATTTTAATAGTTAGTTATGGTTTTGACTTACAAATACAATATCCATTAGGTACACTCGTACAATAACCACCATAATTACCCGTTGCCTTACATCCTGCGATGCATGCCATAGATGTACAGGCTCCATCAACTTCTGGTACTTCCGTCAAAAACAAAATCAGTGAAATGAAGATCACAAATCTGCCCAACATCTTTTGGGTATTACCTCTCTCTAATATCGGAAGGAGGTATTCAAATAATATCATTTTTATTACTTCTCTGAAATTAAGAGGTGTCAATTGAACCAGAGTACCGGGTTTTTGTTTTCGTCATAACTGCATACGCAAACACCATAGGGAATACTCGTACAATAGCCAAACGAGTGACCTTGAGCCTTGCATTTTTTATTACATCCTTGGGTAGTACAAGCTCCATCGACTTCTGTTAGGAACAATAAAATCAAGGAAATGAAGACTGCCAATTTGAACAACATCTTTTCTCTCAAAATATAACAGAAGATCCTTTAAATATCATTTTTCCACACTCATCTAAAAAAATGATAATATCATTGGGAACAAATTATTGATTACCGAGGAGTCAAATGGCCAACCCAGCTTTGATCGGGGTTGCTACCACGGCAGGAATTGCGTTGTTAGGAGTTACTATCAATGATTTATCCAGCACAAAATACTGGTATGATAAATATCATACATATCTTATATATGATTCTCAATATACACCAGTGATAGACACTATTTTGATGAATAAAGATGGAACATACTCTGCGGTGGGGCCTAAGAATGTTATCAGTGGGACACAAAAAATTCCCGGTGCAGGTTATCACTATTATTATCTATATCCTAGCGTGCTACGAGAGTTTCCCAAGGCGGGATGCATTGGAATGAGAGAGTTTTATATTGGCATGGAAAAAGTAATTCCTGATGATAAATCTGAATATTATACAGTATGGGTACCTTATACCGTTCCAGGAGAAAAAACACTAAAGAATTTTGAGGACGTTATTTTACGACCCAATAGCAACGAGATAAGAGTTGTCAGCATCGATCTCAGTCGAGATCAACCGAGTTTATTATGGTTGACAAAAATCTGTAGGATGCCATACGCCAGACAAACAACAGCTATGAATTTCATCCTGACCAGATATACAACAGAAAATAGTTTTAACAACAAAGTATTGATTTACGGGGAAAGAGGAGTTGGGAAGTCGTACATGACTATGCTTCTTAAGAAGCATTTGGATAGGAGATACCCAAATACAAATTCCAGATTGTACGACGATTTTGATCCTACTGCTATTGGGGTAAATATTCAGACAAAGGCCTTGCAATATGCATCGAGTATATCCCCCGTCATAATTGTGATTGATGAAATCGATACAGTTTATGAGCACGTTTTCAAGGATAAGAATGACTATGATCCTCGAATTAAACACGCCAAAGATAGAAAAACTTTTCACAAGATGTTGGATGATCTTGGTAATTTCCATCATGTTATAGCCATCTATACATCGGAATTCAGTCCAGATGCTTTGGTAGAACAAAATCCTCTTTACAAATCATTCTTGAGACCCGGAAGAGTGGATATGGTGCTAAATATGACTGAAGATAACTGTACTCACGACGTTAATTACTGGGAAAGGATCAAAAACATGTAAGACGTACATATTCTTGACTTTAACAAGTCAAGAATCTACATTTCACTCAACGCTCTCGCGTATCGGTCGCCGGTTTCCCTTCTGATATAGAAAGTCTATATATTCGTTTGGATATTTATATCTTCTTCCGACTTTATCGAGAAATTCGTGATAAGTCATTATTTTCTCATCTCCTTCTTTCATGTACAGGGAACAGCTAAAACATGGAAAAGAATGGATGTAACATTTACAGCATTTGTTGCGAGTTTTTCTTGCGCCCGTATTGATATCGACTTCTATTGGAGCAAATCCTGGCGCAGCTTTACACGGACAGCGTTTATCTTTACTATAGTAACATCTATCACAGAGCATTTTCTCAAAGTCACAGTAAGATTTCTTACCGTATATCCACATATTCTCTCCCGATCCACACCGATGATGCATACCCCCGCAACAATCACAGACGAAGGCGCAGGGAATACATCCCGAGTGTAACTCCCAGTAAGGATTGGGGTGTCGATCGTATATATAAGACATTCTGTCTAGAACTTTTTTAATGGAATCTAGTTCAGTTGTGATTTTATCAGTCATTTCCTCAATCATTGTATCAGTCATTTCCTCAATCATTGTATCATCAATCTTTTTTTGAGGAGATGGACATTCTCCATTCTGTTTGCTCGCCATGTTTTAACGGACAATATATAAAATGAGTACTATTTTTAATATAAAAACAACCATGTGAATAAAAAAGGGAATAACTGTTATTTCTAAACTCTCGGTGAGAATATGGGAATTAATCATTTATTTGATTTGGTGAGGGCCGAGTGCCCAGAGCAATTAGTAACATATCGGTTTGATGAACTTTTTGGATGGAGAGTCGCTGTAGATATCTCTATCTTTCTCTACAAGTATACTCGGGCGGCTGGCCCAGAAAAATGGATCAATCCATTTATCATTCTTTTGTGCACTCTGAAAAAGAACGGTATCAAGACTGTCTGTATCTTTGACGGTAAAAATAGCCCCAAAGAAAAGGAAATGGAGAGAAAACATCGAAGGATAGAGACGCAAAAGCAAAAAGACAGAATGAAGTTATGCGAAGAGATGAGAGAGAGGTTAATCAAAGACTTTTTACCAACCAACGTTCCCATCGAAGGACGTATTAAAGACGAATGTAAAAGATTGATTTGTCCGGCTAAAGGGAGAATTGATACGACCGATTATAGGTCTGGAGATGATGTGGTTAATGCTCTCACCGAAACGTACAATAAATTAGACTTTCAAACGCAACCTATTACTGAAGAACATCAGAAAATGGCTCAGAAAATAGTTAAACTATTAGGATTGGCTTGTTTTGTGGCTGATGGAGAAGCAGAAACCCTGTGCGCCTATTTAGCTATAAAAGGTGAGGTCGATGCTGTTTTAACTGAAGATGGCGACATTTTAACCTATGGCACTCCTCTCATGTTACGATTTGGGAATAAACATAAATTGGGAGACGGACGTTTAGAGGGTATTCATACCGAGCTTCTTTTAGAAGCTCTTAATCTTAATCAAGAAGAGTTCCGCGATCTCTGCATCCTCTTAAGATGCGATTATAACCGATGGAATGGAGAGGTGAAGGGTTATCCGCCCGATGGGAGAAAACATAAAGTTCCTAAACTTATCGGACAAAAAGCGGCGTGGACCATGGTCCAAGAGTACCGCAGACTGGAAGAAGTTAGCAAATACTTGATTGATCCAGATCCTCTCATCTTTAGACGATGTCGGGAGCTTTTTACTATTCCCAAGTCGGTAGAAACCGAAATGGTACCCCTTAATAAACCCATAAAAATGAAGAAGCTGATTAAATTTATCGAAGAATATAAAGTAACTATCAGTCTCGATTACATTCTCAACTGCTGGAAACCGCCCCAGATAACCTTTCACGACTCAGAAGACGAAGAAATTGTCCAAGAGGATTTCATCCGAGAAGACATGTCCAAGGAGGATTCTAAAGATCCGGGGTATCTCTATCTCCTCTCCTTCTCGATAGAAAACGATGAGACGGGGAAGGATAAATCAATCCTAATTCCAGCCAAGTTTACCGATGAAGAACAGTTTTTGAATATCGCCGATGAAGGATATGATATGGTCCTTCATCTGGCCAACGACTACCTGGCTGAGAATGGCTATTCTGACTCTCATATTGAGATGATTGAAGCGTGTAACCATCTTAAAGACGGTTATCAAGGAAAGAAGAAGATTTGGGATTTGTCTTATCTGAACGATTTTGGATGGCCACGTAAATAAAACTTTATGAGTTGATATTTCTTAACTTAATAGTTAAGAAAACCTAACGGTCTATCAAATGCCAAAGAAAGTAAGATTCAATGATAATGTTCAAGTAAAAGAAATGTCTATTGATCTGAAAGATCATATTAAAGAGGTAAAAACAGTCAATGATATAATTCTTGATCCTAGTAAGGTCCCGTCTAAAGGTGGAGGTGGCGGTGGAGGCGGTGGAGGCGGTGGATTACCCTCTAAAGGGAGAGGAGATACTGGAAGTGCTTCCAGTACCGGAAGTATCAAGAATTATAATTGGTGGATTTTGGCGGGTATTCTTATATTTGTCATTATTCTCATGTTTTTCATATTAAGAAAAACTGAGATATTATCCAGAATCACTGGTAGTATTTCAAATGGAAACATTGCAGACCCTCTGTAGTAAAAAGTTAGCCTCTCTCGTTAGAAAAAATAGTGGGGTATTTCCAAAATGGTATCTTGAACTTTCCCCTTGTTATCAACGACAAATTGAAGAATTTTGTTACGTTATGAAAAGAAAACGTGGACATGAAGAGAAAGTATGGTACAGAAAATCAAAAAGACGCCGGGGGAAGGATCCAGAATATAATAATGATCTTCCCGCTTCAATTTGCGATGGAACTCAAACATGGTACAAAGAGGGAAGGATCCACCGGGATGGAGATCAACCAGCCATAATTTGGAGCGATGGAAGTCAAGAGTGGTACCAAAAAGGAAAACATCATCGCGATGGAGATCAACCGGCCATAATTTGGAGCGACGGGAATCAAGAATGGACTCAACAGTGGTACCACAGAGGACAGCTCCACCGGGATGGAGATCAACCGGCCATAATTTGGAGCAGCGGGACTCAACTGTGGTACCACAGAGGACAGCTCCACCGGGATGGAGATCAACCGGCCATAATTTGGGGCGACGGGAATCAAGAATGATACCACAGAGGACAGCGCTAACAACAATGCCACTGGCCATGACACCGCAGAAATTTGTAATCTTTTCATTTCGTCAAACGAAATGAAAAGACATTGACTTTTCATTGATTACAGAAAAAGAATGGCAGCATAATTTCCGTCATTGTATTCCACCACATAGGCCCTTTTACCCTCACCCTTGACCTTTTTCATCTTACCACCGTTTTCGTAATATATTGCATAAGCACGATCTTCTATTTCTTCTGTCATCTCCGATGTCGAAGATGGCGGAGAGAATCCAACATTGACACGATCGTCCCCTTTTTCTTTTACCCACTTAACAGCAACATAAAGAGCTTGATCTAGCTCTCCAGTCTCCACATTCTGAACGATTGCCATGTTTCCAGATTCTACAGTACTATTACGGAAAAAATAAGGTTCAGGCTTCAAATAATTCCACTCTGAAGGTCGAGACCTATTCAAAGTGATCCAATTTGAAGAAACGGTACCGTTTCTTATGTTTCTACTTGTTTCGTGTTTCCATCTTTCAATGCTTGACTCAATCTCAGGACCTTTATACAATTCGGGAGACCCAAAAACAAGTTCTCCCGGCCTTTTCTTAAAATCATCTAAACTAGTATAGTAGTTTCTAATAATTTTACTATTCTTATAGCTTTCTACCATGACAGAGTCGTTGATAAGTTGATTCTTTACATAGAACTTCAATCTATTCATTACATCTTCTGAAGGAACTATTATTCTACCACCACTATAAATAACAGGATTATCGGGCTCTATTATCTCTCCTAGGGTACGTATATCATATTCATGATCTTCGTCAATATCAAAGAGATCGTCAATCTCTTTCTTATCATCTAGTTTAGAATATTCATAGAGAGTATATGCTTGTAAGAGACTGGCTATCTTTTTGTTCTTCTTCATCGTCGCTAACTCTGATACCTCTTTACTCCCGATAGGATCTTCCGTGATAGGCGATGAAAATTTTATTCCAGAGAAAGCCTGAGATTGCTCTATTGGAATATAACCATAGTATAATCCCGAATTTTGTATCTTAGATACTACCCACAAGCCTTGAATTAAATTTTCTTCTTCATCTCCATCTTGAGAAGATATTTCAAGATTTTTCTCATTTATGAATGCTTCTGCCTCATTTCGCGAGACTGAGAATGTAGTGTTAACTGTGGGAATAGATAAAGGAGGTAACGGAGAGATCATAAGCGTCACCCCCGATTTATAATTTAACCCGCGCATCTTTCCATTATTATCAATAAGTTGGGATTTAGCTTTTCTGAAAAGGCGAGAGTCATTACTCACTGGAATATAATAAAAAGATCCTTCCGTGGTAACGATATAAACGGAGTTAGAACTGTTCAATACTTTGGTAGCTTCTTGTATCAATGAACTATCTTCAAAGACTGGGTTAAACTTTTTCTTGTTAGACTCTTCTATCTCGACCATTATTTCGCATTGGTATGGATAAGTATAGTTCTTAACAGCCCTTCTTATGATAAACACCGTCCTCTGTACTTCGGAAATATCTTTCAAAAGATAAGCTTGAGAGAATCGCGGAATCACAACGCAGCCGTGAGGGTGTTTGTTATTTATCTCGTATAAAAATATATTACACTTGTAATATTCTGATGCTAAAGATACGAACATCGAGGGATCAATATAATTTTCTTCTGTCTTTAAAAACTTTACAATATCCTTCTGCGAGTAATCATAAAGTTCCTGCTTGGCAATGGAGAAGTTCATATTTGCCCAGGCTTTTCTGATATTTTTTACACGTTTTAGTTTTTCTTTTCTGTCTAATGTTTCATAATCATCATTAAAAGCTCTTTCTAAGCAATGAATAAAGCTATCAGGTTCATGGAGTACTCCATAAGTAAGTAAGGGAGGAGTACTTTTATCATAATACTGTATATTTTTATATCCGGCTCTATTTGCAATTTCTTTCACGTAATATGGAATAATTCCGTATCTACCTCGATCAAGGATTTTCTTAGAATCCAACGGCCTTAAAAATTCTTTAGACCCGACCTTTTTCTCTTCTAAAGCAGCTCTAGATGCTTCTAAATGGATCTTGTGCAGATTTGTCATTCCAGAGTCCTCTAGCTCTTCAGCATTTGATAGATACAGCATCAGCTTTGATGCAACAGCATTTTTGCTTTCCTTGATGTATTGATTGTTTTTCCAACAGCAGGGAACAAGCGGATATTCAGTTTTTGTGGCATCATCTTTATTGCGAATAAGACCGGGATATGTTTTATCTTCTTCTCCCGGTTCTCTGGGTTGGCATGCGAAGTATCCCCCTTTCTTATAGGGATATTGCATGACTTTATACTTTCCGAATTTGCCTAAACTCTTTTTAATTTCCCTCGCCTCCTCCTTCGTGGGAACGAAGTAAGGCTGTCTACCTTTTTGGCAAGTATAATTTGATCGAATCATATCTGGATTAGTCATTTTCAATTCTCTCAATCTTTTACCTGTTTTCTTGTCTATTTTCTTCTCTGTTTGTCCTTTAACAGATTCAGCAAACATCCTTTTGGCCTCCGCTTTCCCCAATATCTTTGCATAGTCATCAATTACGTCGTTCTGTTTTCTCTTATACAATCCTAATATGCTAGAAAATACATTAATAAAAGAATTAACTTCTTGAGTAGTTTTGGCTTTGCTGATTCTTACTTCTATCGAATATCCAAGGGTCTCATTGCTTTCGGGAGTGATAGTTATAGTTAAAGAATTATTAATATCTCCCGTTTGATTAGGAGAATAATATATCCAGTATCTTTTCTTTCGAGAAACCGATTGGAATCTTTCACCCATGAAGAAAAAGTAGGCAACTGTTTGATTATTCATAATCATATCAGAAAATACCATCCTATTGAAAATGATGTCACTAACGATGAAAGTACCCTTAATCTTGACCTGTTTTTCTGGGAGTAGCTTATAATCGATGCGATCGTCAAGGGAAGATAAAAGGTTATTTTTAATGATATCTTTTTGCGCTTCTTTCTTGGCAACATCGACACATATTTCTATTTTGTTCTCTAGATTCCAAGTTCCCATGGAATAGAAGTTGCTAGTATATTTGGCTCTAGGCAATTGAGCTATGAGAGAATTTAAAACCCAAAATCTGATCCCATCAGGATCATCAAGACTAATGTTTTTAGTTTTTTCTATCCAACTATTAAGAGGAGGAACGTGGCGATATGTCTTAGCCCACTTTTGATCTTGATATAAAAGAACTACATATGGAACTTCTTTAGATGTCTTGATCATATCAAATATTCCAAGGAGTGTGTTATCGTTGGCTAATTCAACCGGTATCTCAAAAGATACCGCCTCTAGTTCAAATGGTTGTGCATCTAGTTTAGGCTCTTTTCTTAGAATCTTATTGATACGGTTCCTGGTGTATAGCATTTCCACTAACTTTTTGCGTTTTCTCTCAACTTCTGTCTGATACTCATTCACTCTCTCCACCACTGCTCCGGCGTAGAAAAATCTTGTGTCTATATTCATAAGATTCTTCATAAAAACAGCATCTCCTCTGACAGTTTCTTTGAGAATGGCACTGGAATACTGTGACAAGAACAATAGAGTAATATCGTATTTAGACATACCATTATATCTTTCTTTGATATCTTCCAGGTCGTCGAAAAACTGTTGAGGAGGTAAATTTTCTAATGTCGTTCTGATATCCCTGACCTTTAGGCGAGCTCCTTGTTTCAGAACAAAATCTTTGGTCCTAACGTAAAAATATTGGGGTAAGGCATTGTCAAGTTCTAATGCATATTTGGCCAAAATTATCTCCTCATCGTCAAAATTAGCCACATTAATGGGCGTTTTGTTAACAAAAATCTCCATCCTTTAGTTATTGATCAAGACATTTTAATATTCTTTGCAAAAACATATTTTCATCAAACGATCGTTTGATGAAATTTAATAGTTATTTACATCCGCTCTGGTAGACGCTAAGTATCTGACACGCATCCACATGTTGGGCTGCCCATGGAAGATCCTGTAGTTTGACAGGATCTTCCAGACCCACAAGAGCCAGAGCCATAATAACTACATTCATATGGATAAGGATTGACAGGACAATCATAACGCTCTACTTTTTTTTATAACCGGGATCACTACTAATAGTAACACCGGTAGGTTTATCTTTGGGATCTATATAACCTACTCCATATCCGCGGAGCGTTGTCCCTGGAATACTGACCTCTGCATCAGGATCTGGTGTCTGATTATTGACGGACCAGGCACTGGATGTTCCTTGGAAAAAAGGCTGGCAATTACCACGGCCGCGCTTAGCATAGGCATTCCAAAAATATCCAGGTTTACATGACTCGGGTCCAAAATTCTCCACCTTTGTTGGAGTGATCTCGCCAGTCATGCTAAAAGCCCATGTGGGGTAAGTATGATCATCATCAGGCTGAGTTGGGGAATCACAGATTCCCTGACATTCTGCTTGAGTACCTCTTTCCGATCGACACCTGCGCATGCATGCGCTGGGAGGACTGGGTAAACCACACAAACTTCGACATTGCGCCGCGGTTTCTCCCCAGTTTCCTGGGTCGCCACCGGGATACTGACTTCCTTCGGATATACAACGAGAAGCACAAGACACGGCAGGTCCCTTACCTTTCAAATACTGTGCTGCATCAAAGGCAGGTCCCTTACCTTTCAAATACTGTGCTGCATCTCCTAATCTACTAGGAGGAGCAGGATCACAGAGTGCCTGACAATTGACCTTAGAATTTCCTTCCGATAAACATTTACTCATACATTTGCTGGGATGGCCGGGAATGTCGGGACGGCCGGGAGGGCGTCGAATATAACTACAGATTGCACTGCACTTGGACAGAGATTTTCCTTGAGCTGTACAATTAGTCACGCACAGGCTGGTAGGAGTTCCATTGGCATGTTCCCGATTAGGAAGGCCTTGTGATTTCCACTGGACCACTCCTGGGTCATTTTCATCCATACAAGTTCCCGAATTAGATTCGGGGAACTCATTGCCATCTACCCCCATATAAAATCCTTGTTTAACACACAACTGTCCTGTTTGGCAATCTACATCGTCAGAACAATTTTGACCTCCATATTTCATAATTTTATGCCCATATCCGAGGGTACACTTCTGAAGGCACCGATCGTGTTCGTTACTTCCAATGACGGTCTTACAGTAATTTCCACAATAATTAGAAAATGAATCAACTTTTCTATTCCAAATCATAATAGTAATAATTATTACAAGGGCAGCAAAAACAACATATAAGGCTTCGTTTGCCATCTGTTTAAGTAGTTATTACTAATACAGATAATATTTTCTTTGAGAAGAAAAGATTATTTACTTATTTCTTTTTAGATGAAAATATTTTCATCTATTGAATTTAAACTTAGGTATTGATTTAGAGAAATGTCTTGCATAATAGGCATCATCCTCTAACATATAGCGTCCGGCAACATCCGGCATTACATAGTTTTGTGCATTGCTCTTCATGTAAGATTCTTTATTATTCCAAACCATAATGGTTACCAAGATAACCAGTACTACCAGGATCAAAAAATATCCGTTATTCATGGGGTGACTAATTCTTACGATAGGAAAAGATAAATTCTTGCTATTAAAATCAGTTTATAGATAGCAATCGCAGAATGTCTGTACAGGTATTGGAACTTTTGTTTACTACTGTCAAGAATCTGCTCTTTTGATATTCTTACCGACATTCAATACCTCCTTAATGAATCTTTCGCATCTCCCTTTACGTTCGGTGGTTTTATCTTCTGAACAAAAATCTAGATTCGCTCCTGCATTTAGCAATATTCGCCCAGCATCGAGATTATGTTTTTCACATACAAACCACAGAGCTGTTTCATTCTGGTTACTTTGATCGTTAGGATCTGCACCTTTCTCAATCAAGAACACTACAATATCAATATTAATATCAGAGATATATTTACATGAGTATATTAGGGGAGTTTCATCTTTCCATCCTCCCTTATCATCGAGGTTTGCGCCCTGCCCCACCAAAAACCTCACAAGATCAATATTATCGTTACCACAGGCTTCCATCAATGGAGAATAGCTTTTGTCCATCTGTTTTACATTTGCGCCGTATTCTACCAAAATACGGGCCGCCCCAAGATTTCCTCTCTTACATGCTTCATTTATTGGATACTTTCCGAGTCTATCCCGGCAATTAACAAGATCTTTATCCTGTTCGAGACACTTTCTCAGAGTGATATTGTTGTTCTCTTTAATAAGATAAAAGATTTCAACTTCCATAGCTCTAAAACTCAAGCTTGAGAAGCTACTTGACCAAGAACCTCATTTTTTCGTACATAATAAATTAAAGTAATATTAGACTCTAGTATAATGGAAAAAGAACTACCCAAGTGTATGAGAACGGCTAAGAATCCGAGATGTGCAAAAAGTCGAGTGTGGTGTACTGAAAGTGATCCTACAATAAGAAGAAGGAAACGGCAGAAACATTTGACTTCTAAAAGAAATAGAAGAAATCAGATATACCCATATGAAAAATATAGGAATAGCAAATTCGAATCAAGTTATCAGAGTAGTTCCGAGTTTAAGGAACAATCTATGCATGAAATTAAAAGACTCTGCAGAGGTAAAAGTTCTAAGTTTAGATTATATTCATGTCCATGACTGATTATATCAGAAAACTTCTGATATTAATGAGTATAAAGAATAGAACACAAACATCAATTAATTTCTATGGAAAGTATTAGCGAGGTTATTCTATTCTGTAGCAGCGTCTCTCAAGCATGCGTTCCTGTTATACAGCTAATTCAACAATATCAATTTCCTGTAAAAGTCGTTAGACTTGATACTTCTGCATACAGGGAAGCTGCACAAAACGGCCCGCATTTTCAAATAAGAGTAGTACCTACTCTTGTTGTTACACATCGAGATGGGAATTTACAACTCTTTGTTGGCCAACCAAAGGTTCTAGAATGGTTAAAAATGGTGATAAATCCTTCAACTCCAGGAAGTTCTCAAGCCCCCCCAGGAGGTTCTCAAGATCCGCGAACTTTCTCTGGACCTCCGAGTTCAAGACATCGCGATGAAGAGACAAAAATTAGTCTTTCTTCAGATGAAGACGATATAGCTCCTCCGAAGAAGTCGAAGAAGTCGAAGAAAAAATCCAAAGTTTCCTCAGCCCCAAAAAAGCCGAAAGTAACAGAGGGAGGATTATATGGTCCTAATAAAAAGAAGAAGAAGAAACCTGCGGTTGAATTTTATTCAAGCGAAGAAGATGAAAATGGAGGTGTAGATATTGAATTTGTTGATGATGGTCGTCCACCAGCTCCGCCGACAGGTGGATTAATGGTAGGGGCACAAGCTGTAAGGCCTAAGCGCATGAAAGGATCATCGATTACAGAAATGGCTAAACAGATGGAACGAGATAGAACAAACACTTTAGGTTATGACGAAAAAAGTCTACCTTCTTATAATTAATTTGTTTTGTGAACATTTGTTCACAAAAACCATTTCTTGTTTTGATGAGTGATATCAATAAGAGCTTTATCAGAAAATGGAAAGCGGTACGAGCTATTTATCTGTTCCATTAGTAGCAACACCAAGATATAGTGTGGGTCCCATAATAATCGCTTTTGTGGTAATTGTGGTAATTCTCGGTATTATTATGTATCTATTCAGTAATAATCCTCGATATAATGATATTCGTTCAAAATCAATACCTGTTCTAGTGAAGATTTACAATAAGACAAGTTTACCTTACGAAATTAATATCCCTAACGTTAAAGATATTGTCCTAGAGCCTGGGAAAGATATAAGTCTCTATATAAAAAGTCTAGGTGTTATTTATGCTCGGGCTCATAATTACGACGGAGAGGAAGTAGATTATAAAATAACTATTTCAGATGATATAGATAAAATTTATATAACCCCTGACGGTCTTATTTCCAGCTTAGGATCTTTGGAATCTACTGATTTGATAAATAATAGCTTTATGGACGTTATTTTTATCCAAAAGACCAAAAAGGGAATAAGATGGGAAATGCATGCCGTCACAGCCCAGTCTGCTGTTGTAGATAAAGTCGTTGGTATAGGAAGTACCTGGGAAGTTGCTGCTGCGGGGGATGAAGACAATCCTATAGATAGTATTACAGTTGCGGGGAGACCATCTAAAATAGTTTTTGACGGTGATAAACTAAAAGCATATTAAATTGATTCCGAGAACTATTCTTACAAACTATGATTATGGTTTGTATGATCCTATTGACAAACCGACATTTCTTTAAATTGCCTTTTCCAAGTATCTCATACCGATTTTTAGTTGGATAAATTCGTAGTAAGTTACAATTACACATTTTTGATTTTACTCTTCAAAACCATTTAAATGTATCATTGTAACAGATACATGCGTTAAACATGGATTTATGCCATAATATTAAAAGCACACAGCTAGAATTCATTGCTGATCTCAAAGAGAATGTTTTTAGCGGTTTAGTAGAGCAAGGAGAACTGTTTACGGTGGCTTTTTTCTTCGAAAGATTACATCCAGAAAGATGCATGGATCATATAGTAGCTCATGTGCTTCCATGGAAGAAGCAGATCCGTGCCAGAGATGTTAGTTTCTTTCAGGATAATAAACATATATTTGAGGGTCTCCCAGAGGATAGGGTACAGTATTACTCGGAGAAGTTAGCAAACGATATAGATCAAGAATCTAGAGATGTCATGTGGGATTTTTTCGATACAATGGTCGCCCTGGCCGAGGAATATAAAAAAAACAAGTGAAATTCTTCAATCAATGGATTGAAGAATTTAATCATAATCATCCTTTCCGCAAGAAACACAATACAAAGAATTAATACTACTTAATTCTGGCGCGCATTTCATACAAACATCTTCTTCTAGACACACTCCAGGACAAGAGAAAATGAGTTTGCCATACTTTTCAAAACTGGACTTATTTTTACTCAAAATAAGTCCAGTTTTGAAAAGTATGCGTTTTTGATTCTGATAAGGGATATAAGGAGATATTTTACAAATATAAATATAACCTATATTTTTTATGGATGATAAATATACTCAGGCTTTTGAGGCTGTAGAGGATTTTGTGGATTTATTATGGGAAAACTTCAAAATACCAAAGAAGGCTACTCCACTTAGCCTGTACAGGAGAATTGTTACTCATATTAGAAATAAAAAGACGGGGGCTCTCAATGAAGATGGCGTCAATAAAGCCCTGTGTGGTTTTAGGCAGTTTCTATGTATTTACGAGTCTAAAATCATGGAGGATAATATGGATAAAATTCCTAAAGGGACAGTCATTAAATATGGAAATAGAAAGGATATTTGTCTAGAGATCCAGAAGTATATTCATTTGTGCGGTCAAAAGGGAGATGAAGACACTAGAGATATGATAAGAGAGCATCTTATCACTGTTAGTGCTATTTTAGAACCTAATTCAGCTAAGATGGATGAAAAACTGTCTCATTTAGGTCACTTAGATCATCTAAGTAATCCAGGTAATCTGAATAACCTTTCAGATTTAGATCTTAATATAGATACTTCTACCAAAGAAGGGCAATTCATTGGTAATATCATTGAAAGAACAAAAAATAGCATGGGCGAAACTGAAGATGGCAAACCGCCTGATATGATGGGACTTCTCAACAGTGGAATTATCCAGGATATGTTTCAAGGTATGCAAGGCGTGGCCACCGGCGAGATGGATATGATGAGAATGGTGGGAACCATGCAAAACGCTTTAGGAGCTTTAGCCAGTGCATCTCAGCCTCAAGATGGGGCCGGTTCCAGCTCCAATCTAGGGGACCAGGAATTTTCCGGTAGTAAAGTAGAAGAGATCGAAGATGTAAGAGATTCTCCAAACTCTTTAGAGATTATTGAATAGTAATAATTTTGTTTCTTTGTTCAATAAACAAAGAAACAATTCTTGAATAAAGAAATAATCTTTATTCAATAATAAGTAAGTTAATCTAGTATGGCAAATCCAAAGGAAAAACAACCCCAATATGTTTCTCCATATAATCCGGCAACATTACCTAGATGGGTCTGGGCTCTTTTCTTAGGAGCCCTACTCTTTGGCATAATTCTAGCTATGTATTTAATTAACAAACCTAAAGGAACTAATCCATCTGTTACTATGAAACAAAGCTTAGCCACTTCGGGAATAATGGGAATGCCGGGGGCAGTATAATTTTGTCTTTATCCAAATGAATAAAGACAAATAACTGTTTATTAATAAAAATCTGTATCAGATTCGGATTCCGAATCTAATTCCCCGAGTTCCTTCTCACATTCAAGGTCGATGATAAAATCTTCCATCATTTGTCTGTCTTCTTCAGACAAAAAATCTAGGACTGTCTCACCTCTATCATCAACACTGTACCAGTCACTTCCTTGTTTTAAGAGTTCTTTGGCTACATCAATCTGGTCGTTATCATAAACAGCCAGCATTAAAGCGGTACAACCGTGCATCTCCCTTGCTTCCAGATCGGCTCCCCACTCTACGAGCGTCTTGACAACACTTGTATGACCCTTCATAGCTGCAGCCATCAGATGGGTAATACCATCGTCGAAAAAATCATTTCCTGTATTATAGACTTCGTTTACGTCATATCCTTCTTCTAATCTCTCTACGACTGTGTCCAAATCGCCTGCCTTACATGCGTAATACAATTCCATAAGTCTGTATGAATTCATATAGATCTGTAAAGAGTAATCGTCACATCTCATTTTTATGAACAAGCCATACATGAAGACTTACGAAATTGTTCGTCAAATTCTATCTCTTTAGGCACCCTCCATGGGTGCCTATCTTTACGCCTGTATCCCGGCTTAGGATTTGGGATGTCCAGTGGCATAACACCGATAACGAGAGTCTCTGTATCGTGAAAACATTTTAAACACTTTTCTCTGCTGGCTCGGCAAGCTTGCCCACAGCCAATTGAATCGGCTTTTTTCCTAAATTCTGCTTTATATGCGTCAACCTGGGCGGCGAATTTATCGATTGGAGCGCCCTCATCAGGACCGAGCCTTGTAGCGAAATTACGGATTGATGGAAGCATACCTTCATGTTGGGGTCCACAGTTTAAGTTACATTTCTGAAAGTAAAGAATCAGTACCACAACAGCGATAATGACCAATATTGGCAACCAATTCATTAGTTATCTTACTAATGAATAATATACTTTCGAGTTAAAAGATATAGATATCTACGATCTAAAATTTGGGAGTGTAGGTTCTGCCATTTCCTTTATATTTCCTTTATAAATATAAATACATTTATAATTTTATCATTTTAAATTATGGTAGCTTTGATAGATTTATTTGTAAAATACTAAGATTTTTCCAACTCAGCCAAACGTTCCTCAAATATTTGAATAAAAGTGATATTTTTATCGGATATAAAAATAATTTTGAAAATGGAGTCTTGTCTGAGCTGTCATATGTTATGTACTGCTTGTATGGGGGATGCGAAATTACAGGGATATACTTGTTGTGGATACCCAACACTGGTCCTTAAATATCTTTTGATATTTATCAAAAGATATTTAAATAGACAACTTCTATCTAAACAGAAGTTGTCTAGTAAACAAATTAGATCAAATGTCATTATCAAGATTTTCCATCATCGTTGCCATTGATAGCGGCAACGGTATGGCTAAAAACGGGGGTATACCCTGGGGTAGTAAGTCTGACCAGCGATACTTTAGAGAAACTACTCATGGCCGAGGTAAAAATGCCGTAATAATGGGGAGAATTACTTATGAGTCAATACCAACTCAATTTCGGCCTTTACAAGGCCGTCATTGTGTAGTCGTATCTCGCTCATGGAGACAAGAAGAACACCCAGATATCATTGTATGTCCATCACTCCTGGATGCTCTCTCTATTCTAGGAGGTTCAGTCAAGGCATACGAAGAAGTGTTTGTTGCTGGAGGAGAACATATCTATAATGAAGCTGTTAGAGATTATCTATACCTCTGCGACCGTATTCATGTAAATAAATTCAAGACTGATTATGACTGTGATCAGCATTTTCCTTGGGACGAAATAAAGGACTTTCCCATCCTAAAGGATGTTCAACGGACTCGAGATTTCCAGAGGTATGTATTCCTTTCAAAAATTGAACATCCTGAATATCAATACTTGAAACTTATCCAGGATATCGCCGAAAATGGCGACCCCAAACCTGATAGAACAGGTATTGGAACTAGATCGAAGTTTGGAGTAAAGATGGAATTTGATATTTCTGAAAGAATTCCCATTTTAACTACAAAGAAAGTAAATTATGAGGCTATTGTCAAAGAATTGTTATTCTTTATTTCTGGTAACACTAATACCAATATTTTGAAGGAACAGGGTGTTAAAATATGGACAGCTAACACTTCTAAAGATTTTCTGCTGAATGTAGGTCTAGATTACGACGAAGGCGACATGGGTCCACTCTACGGATTTCAATGGAGACACTGGGGTGCTGAGTACGAAGGAATGGATAAAGATTACACCGGAAAAGGTATTGATCAACTCTCTAATCTAATTAACAATATCAGAAAAGATCCTCATAGTCGACGTCATTTACTTTCATGTTGGAATGTTTCTCAATTGAAGGAAATGTGTCTCAATCCGTGTCATTTTACTTGTCAATTCAATGTCTCTGGGGATAGAAGGCACCTAGATTGTCAGCTATATCAGCGTTCAGGAGATATGTTCCTTGGCGTACCGTATAATATTGCCTGTTACTCAATGCTGACTTGTATGATCGCTCAGATTACAGGATTGAGGCCTCGTAAGTTTACTCATATCATTGGAGATGCTCATGTCTATAACAGTCATCAAGATCAAGTGAAGAAGCAGCTCAATAGAACTCCTCGCCCGTTTCCTCGTCTCAGCTTCAGAGGTGCTACGCGAATCCACGAGATCGACGATTTCGACTTTAAGAGTTTTATCATCGAGGGATACACGTCTTGGCCGCATATTACAGCTCCTATGGCTGTTTAATTTCATTACCCCCTGAGTAACGAAAGTTTAAAGAATTAGATACTCTAAAGAGTATCTATACTTAATATAATCTCGCAAATATGTCGGGGGATCAATGTTATAATTGTATCAACCCAAGAATTTGCGTACTTAAGAATGCTGACGGTACAATAGTAACCAATACAGTGTTAACTAAGACCGGCGAAATAGAAGATGAAATTGGATGGTGTAGTGAATGTAGTGAATGTAAAAGATGTTCAAATCGTGTAACTCATCGCATTTATTGGACTGTAGGATGTCCAGCTACAGTAGAAGTCACATTATGTTCTGATGTCTGCGACGACCATTGTTCTGTAGAGCAGGATTGCCATTTTTCCCAGACTGCAAGGAACTTTCACTCAAACTCTTATACTTATTTATGAGTTTGAATTTCTCTAAATGTAGTCTTATTTCCTAGAAATAAGACTTATAGTCCAAAATCTGACTTATATGCCAATGACATAAGCACACGAGAAGTTTCATCTTTTGTTCTGCTATCTTCCTTATTTTCAAGGGTTTTTATAGCTATTTCAAGTTTTTCCTTTTCATCGCCCATAGGTCTTTCGATAAAATGTATAATACTTGCCATTTCTTCTCGAGTTTCGATCCGTAGACTGCGAAAGAGTTGGATATCTGGTTCAATGAGAATAGCCAGCTCTTTTTTTAATGTTTTAACTTTGTTTACCTCATTCATCTTATGTTTCATAGTAATCATTTCGTTTAGGTTTTTAAGGTCGAGCTTACATCGTTCCATAAGAATTACCAGACGTTGTTTCAGTGCTTTATCTTCACTTGTTTCATGTTCCTCGGAAAACATTTCGCTTAGTTCTTTAATGTCGAGCCTCATTTGTTCCATACGGGCGGCCAATTCTGCCATTTCATCTATTTTTTCCATAAGATAGTAACGATCTATTGTGCTAAGTTAACACAATAGATCCATTTAAATGGATAAGTCTATGTATTCATCGATTTTTATTCCAGACGAGATAGAAAAGGAGAACGGAGATAACTACTAGAATGACCATCATAAAAGTGTTGGAGGAATTCCCGTATTTTTCAGTGTATATCCCTGGTAAAACATTCCCTATATCTAGAGGGATCCAATTCTCGGCTAGATATCCATCAAAAGTGGCATACATCTTTCCGTTGGCTATCCAGAGATATATTTCACCACCATTAGAATTGGCTTGGTAAAATTCTCCACCCACTCCCACTTTCCACGAGCAATTATCATCGTTGACCTGATCAACAACTTTAACTTTATTATTAAAAGGATCATAGCAGATAATAAAGCTATCAACCGACGAACGGATCAAAAATCCGTCTTGAACTGGGACTAATGACCAGTACTGGTCATACGCCTCAGAAGAATTGGGCTCTTCAAGAGAAATCAGACCGCCAGAATCTACTGACAGTAATTTACCATTGGCGTTCTCAGATGTCAATCTAATAAGCTTGCCATCTAGTTGCTTGATAAGTTTTGATGTCAATTTCATCTGATTATTAATAAGTACCAAGTATTTGTTATTACTAAATATTTATTAGTACTAATAAATATTTAGTACATACCTGAATTATCTTTCTAAGTTTTAAGAGTATGTTAATAAACAGCGTAACTGTGTAAAATGGAATTATATATTCTGTTAGTCTTGGCTTTGATTATTGTCCTTTTATTCTTTATTTCTCGTTGTAATCTTGGCTGTCCTTGTGGCAAAGATGAGAAATATCTCCATCCACCTTTACCTTTTAACGAACATCCGTCGCTGATAAAAAGAAGAAGATATCAACCTACTTTAGCTTCCGAATCTGGAGCTCCAAGATCTGGGAGTCTGGACGTAAACTATAAATATAAATGCATTACAGAGAATGGTTCTCAAACATGTAAATGTATTCAATGTGATGCTACTAGTAGTAAATGCACGAGCAAGAACTGTGGAAATGAGGGTGCTGTTATGACTTGTTGTACAACCGGAAGCTGTTCTGGATGTACTGACGATGATTGTACTTATAACGACTGGTGCGGATCTGACGACGGCGGAGGTGGCAGTGGAGATGGAGATAATGGAGATAATTCTGATAAAATATGGTTTATCGTAGGAATCAGTGTATTAGTGGCAGCTGCTTTTGGAATATTCTTTTATTATTGGATGACCACAAAAAGTAATTAGTCAATAAAATTTTACTGCTAAACAGTAAGATTAGCACATAGAAAATGGATGTAAACATTTTTTACAATGATATGCAAGATAAATACGAGATGGATCGCCAGACCCACTGGGCTTCTTATATAGTATTCATTATTGTCATGATTCTCCTTCTAGTGGGAATACTCTACGCTAGCTACACTCAATGAAATTCTGTCAGATGATTATCAGAGTACAGTACCATGATAGACCTCGTGACTCTCACAATACCAAATAGCCGTATCCTTTGCTATTTGCTCTAACAAGCCTTCTTCTTTTCTTCTATAAGAAATATCTTCACTACCCTGACATTTTGATGACTTACATTTTCCCATGCTTGTATCTGGAATGATAATAATATTTTCTGCTCCTACGTAAAATACGTAATCTGACATATCCTTTCGATTTTTTTTGCCGATACCTACACTATGGCAATATTTGGGATATAATACAAAAACTTTAGAGGCGTTTTTGTAAAAAGAAATTTTTTGGGATTCAGTCAAATTTTTGAAAAAAATTTGTTCCCAAATTTCAACAGTAATAGTATTATATAAACCTTTTCCTTCAAACCGACAGTTAATACTGTGTACTCTCACCCCTAAACTTTTTAAATATCGACTGTTTGAATCGCGTTCGATTACTTGAGGTGCATATTTAACTAACACCACTTTTACTTTCTTTTGAGTGTCGGCCATTACCCAGTATTTGATATGTTTTTGTAAAAACATATCAATTTTATATTCTAAGTTTCATTTCCTCTTTAGGAAACTAAACTTACCTCACTTTTACTGGAACACCTTTCAGGTAGGCATACAAAATAACGAATATCAGCAGAATTAACATGATAAAAAGTAGCCAGTAGATATATTTTATATGTTTTTGAGCATAATCAGCAGGTGTTTCTCCTTGTGGAGAGACGCTTGTAACATATTCGATATTCGGATTATGCATCGGTTGAGCTTTTCGACGTTTGACCATCATTATCTTTGATATCTACTTCTGATAATTTGATAAGATTTTTTATCTCCATTTGACATAAGTCACAATCTGACGGATTATGAAGACAACCATCTGGATGTTCCATATGATCTCTCTGGCCGCAAGCCTCAATTTGACATCCTTCACATTTGGGAGTGGCAATGATCTCAGTTACCTCGCACGGACTTTGCTCTCCAAAAGGCTGATGATATTGTTCCTCCAAAGCGTCTTTGGCTATCTCTAAAACATTTTTACCCATTGGTACTTTTATGTCACATTCTACATAAAAATATTTCTTATATCTTCCAGCCACTCGATATAATACTTCTTTATCCATGACTAGATCAATTCCTTACGTTTAACTGCATATTTTTCTCTTCAATCTGACATCCGCGACAATCATCTGATACATGCAAACACCCAGATGGATGCATCATATGATCTACCTGACATGGACTCTCATATTCACATCCTTCACATTTGAAAATTTCTTCAATTTCTAGGTTTGTTATTTCATTTTCCCCCTCTATATCCCATTCTTTCTCCAAACCAGTGGTAGCTTCACTAACAATATCGTATCCCACCTCTGTTTTGATAACACAATTTATCCTAGTCTTTCTCCAAATTCCATATACTTCGTACGTCCTTTCTCTTTGAAAGGATATCTTTTCTTTGTTCATATCTACAAATCAATTTATCATGTTTAACTACATAAAAACATCAGTTTTTCTTTATAAAGATTATATCTGTTATTTAATAGGAATGGTACAGCATAAAAGAAAGAGAGATGAGAGTGAAGAAACACCCCCAAAAGAGTCCCGTAGGAGCAAAAGGCTCAGGGAACAGACCGAAACCATCCTAGTTAAAGAACAAACGGTCGATTGGAATAAATGGGTGAGTGCTTCCTCTACACGAAACTACATGCTTCGAGATCCTCTCTGCGATTGGCTAAAGTACCATTACACTTCTTACGTCATGAAGAATCCTTCACAGACTAAAGACGTCCTTAGAGCGGTGTCCGATAATCGGTCACCCAATAGTTTTACGGAATATATTCTTGAGCAGGGACGCGTATTTGAAAGTCACGTTATCAAATTGATATGTAAGAAATTTCAGGATCTTTTGGTGGATATTGGCAGCGAACTCAACTCCAGATCTCCAGAGAAGGTGCAAGAAACTTTAGACGCCATGAATAAAGGTGTGCCCTTCATTCACAGTGGTTTGCTTCATAATTCTGATGATAGAACTTATGGTATCCCCGATCTACTGGTCAGAAGTGACTGGATTAATGATCTCGTCCTTATCAAACCTCTGAACTCGCCCTATGAACAAGTACCCGCACCCAAATTAAAGGACGTCCACTACCCAAATAGACCGCCAAAGTACCACTATTTGGTGGTAGATATTAAGTTTAGTACCCTCTATTTAAGATGTGACTCTCTTCACATTTTAAATTGTGGATCTTTCCCAGCGTATAAAGCTCAGTTGTACATATACAACCAAGCTTTAGCTAAAGTTCAGGGATATGATCCCAAGAAAGCTTACATCTTAGGCAGAAAATGGAAATTTTCGGCCAAAGGCGAAACTTATAAGGGAACTTCCTGTTTTGATCGCCTTGGCATCATAGATTACGGTACCATAGATAAAGACTATATTGAAAAGACCGCTGAAGCGGTTGAATGGGTAAGAGAAGTTAGGGATGATGACGCTGGACAGTGGAATATCACAAGATTGCCCCTAGAGAGACCTGAGTTGTATCCCAATATGTGCAACTCTCATGACTATCCTTGGGGGACTATCAAGAAAAAGATGGCCAACGAAATCAAAGAGTTAACATCTATCTGGATGATAGGAACTAAACATCGCCAACAAGCTCACAAAAAGGGTATCTATAAGTGGACAGATCCTAAATGTACGATTGAAGCTCTTGGATTCAACAGCGGGTTTACTTCTAACATTATCACCAAAATCTTAGAAATGAATCAGCCCCATCAAAAAACTACGTCTTTAGTCAAACCAGAAATTATTGAGAATAACTTCAAAGGATGGCAACAGCCCAACGTTCTAGAGTTTTATGTTGATTTTGAGACACTCAATGATGTTTTAACTGATTTTGAAGACTTACCCGAAGTTAAGAATACATCCCTTATCTTTATGATAGGAGTTGGATATATGGAACCTATGACAGAAAAATGGGTCTATAAGAACTTTACCATCAAAGGTCTCACTCTCCGAGAGGAAGAGAGAATTTGTCGCGAGTTTTCAGAGTACATTCGGTCTGAATCCTCTTTTTATGACGTTACAAATCCCTTGTGTGTCCACTGGTCACATGCCGAAGATACGTTTTGGAATGGAGCGGTAGAACGACATCCTAATTGTTCCGACGAGTGGCAATCCTGGGAATGGAATTGGTTTGATCTTCTCCAAGTATTCAAAGAGGAACCTATCATCATTAAAGACTGTCTAACTTTTCGTCTCAAAGATGTGGCATGTACTTTACAAAAACATGGGTTAATCAGTACATCTTGGGACAGCAATAGTTCTTGTCTTGACGGCCAAGGAGCTATGGTAGGAGCCTGGCGTGCTCATAAAGAATCTCAGATTCGTCAAGTTGGTCTGGATAGTATGCCTCAAATGAAGGAGATTGCTAAATACAACAGAGTCGATGTTAAAGTATTATACGAAATTATCTCGTTTTTGCGAACTTTTCATGTTAAATAGATCATCTATATCCTATTTCCCATAAATAGGATATATTTCCCAATAGGATATATTTAACGGCCAGTATAATAACACTCGTAACAAGATTCCATTAGTAAACTAAAATCTTCAATTAATGTTATAACCGAAAGGTTTAACAATTGATGGTGTACCTTGTATTTAGATCTAGATATCTTGTTCAAATAACGAGCTATTGTCCAATTGATTACCTTATTCAAGAGTCTGGTTCCCAAATCAAGATAAACTACTATAAGTCCTGTATCATTTCTCTCCTTCTCTCTCTTCTCTACGTGTTCGGCACAAATTTTTAATCTTAAATAATAAACCCCCAGATTTATAACATAGGGATATTCATCCTTCAAAAACTTCACAAACTCTTTCACAGAACCGTTCGAATAATAGTCGGATTTGATGCTCTTATCCTTTCTTTGTATCCATATACTATTAATAAATCCATTTTGTAAAGCTTCTATTAAAGCCTCCTTGTTGTTCTTTTCATCTCCGGTTTTATGATGGTTTTTCCAATAATCATTACCCTTTCTAAAAAGAGGGATTTTGTTGATTCCATACCATCCACCAGTTGTAGAATCCGACTGTTCTACATCCGAGTACAAGTTTAAATTCAGTATCCGTTGAAAATATGATTCAAAGGTGTTCATATCATTACATCTTTCACAGGCTCTTACCTTTGGATCCAAAATAATTTCAATATCCTCGCCTTCCTCGTCTTCAGATTCTTCTTTTTTTCCATTTCTAGGTGTAATAGAGTCATAAGTATCATCACCGTCATCAAAATCCGACTCAAGCATCATCTCAACAGCATCTTGGATGTCGTAGTCATTCTTCTTCAACACCCTAGCATAAGTGGAAAGAGAATACCCAGGTATCTCTTCCCTCAGCTTAGCAATATCCTCGATCTCAAATAATCTCTCATTTAACGAGATCCCAGGATTAAACATCTGATTCTCAAGGATTTGTAACTCATAATCTGTGAGAGTTTTGTTGTTATAAGGATTAGTTCTCATCTCAATAGCTTTGGGAAGCTCTCTGCGATTTAGGCAAAAATATATGACCTT
>SDBT01000425.1_pt1 | contig 66258 bp, 68 predicted proteins | sample 2277101 | NCBI WGS metagenome assembly SDBT01 (sample SAMN10404973, study PRJNA504765) | marine sediment metagenome | isolation source: marine sediment core GS10_PC15, 103 cmbsf | place: Arctic Ocean: Southern Knipovich Ridge | collected 2010 | reverse complement strand
GAAAGGTGAGAATACGTACAGGTGCTTCGGCAATATCAGGCTCACCTCCTGAACAAGCGTATCTAAAAATGAATACCATTATGATAACAAATATGACCCACACTAATGCTTTTAGTAGTTTCACTTCAACCTCCTAAAAACCTTAATGCTCCTTCCATCACCCTAGGCATTAATAAGACAGTATCTAGGTTTGAAGCCTTGCCTTATAAGTGCCTCTTGCCCCAAAAGTCTTGAAGTTATGCTTATTGCTTGGATTCTATATATAATATCTGCTTTCTTTTTAGGTATGGTAGTGCAGGCTTCAATTGAAAAGCATAAGAAGAATAACAACAATACTGACGAGGAAGCCTAATATCCATTGCCAATGACTTAACCAGAATTTAATAATTCGCTTAAGTGCTTTAGCGAGGAGGGGTTGCTTATAGTACCCTGGAGAAATAAACACGATTGGGCTATCTGGGTCGTTGGCTGGTGGTGGAATATATTCCCCACGATACCATTCCTTCATTTTGGCTATAAGGTTATTAAGTGAGAATATGTTTGTCATACTTGTTAAACAATGGATTAGGGAAATGCCACAACATACGTTCTCTAATGCGGATTATACTACCAAAATCAGGAGTGTCAATGGGTGTAATGTATGTACAGGAAGTAAATATACGTATATTTAGGTATCAATAAATTAGCTCGACTAACGCTACTTTATGCCAACAACTGTGTTAAAATACCCCAAATGAGCAAGGAAGCTGAGCTATTTAAATCAGATACAGCTAGAGGGAACGGGCGGTTAAGAAGAGGGGTAATCTCGATATCAGTATTTGCCATCGTTATTACGGTCACGGCGGGCATTTACCTTATCTACGGACGCCATCCAGAAAGGCTTATTGAGCTAGAAAACTATGTCTATTGGGGAGCTTTCCTAGTCAGCCTAATTGGGAATGCCACCATTATTTTGCCCGGTGCAGTTTTAGTGATACTGGCTGATATTGGTGTTGTCCTCTATCCGGTAACCGGACCAGTTGGCCCGATTATGGTTGGACTGGCCGGAGGCATCGGGGCAGCAATCGGCGAGATAACCGGTTATATGGCTGGCTACAGTGGACGGGTGATTGTAGAAAGGGTGAAGTTATATAACCGACTGGTAGGGTGGATTAAGCGCTGGGGGGTGATTGCCATCTTTGCCTTTACCGCGGTACCGTTATTTTTTGACCTGGCTGGTATCGCCGCTGGCGCCCTTCGCTTTCCATTGTGGAAATTCATGCTGGTTTGCTGGTTTGGCAGAACCATACTTTATATCACTGCGGTGCTACTGACGGCGCGGGGTTGGGAAACTATCTTAAACTACTTCGGCTGACCCTGCGGTTTGATTTTTAAAACCAGAAGTGAGCCAGCAATAAAATAGACAAAGCAAAGAAGCAACATCACAGAGTAACCCAAGCCGGGGATAGTAACATTAAAGAGGTAAATCACCAGTCCCATCAATCCAACCATGGCACCACTGCCGGCAGTCGCCAGATTGGTAAGTCCAAGGTATCGCGCCGCCTGGGCAGGTGCGACCAAATCAGTCGCCAGAGCCCAGTTAGTGCTCATAAAAGCACCACCTGAAATACCCAAGATAGCGCCAGCAAATAGTACCAAAGTATAACTATCGGAGAAATCTTTGGAGAAATATAAAACCACGATGCCAAAAGCACCCAGTAGCCCCGATGAGACCACAATTGGTCGACGCCCTATTCTATCGGAGAGCCGCCCGGCGGGGTAGACTGAAACCAGCATACCAACACCAACCGCGATAAGCAGGTCAGCGGTAACCCGGGCTGGATTGGCAACCCCAACCACATCCATCATAAAGTACAAGGCGTATCTCTGTAAGGTAATGAGAGCAGTGAGAATAAGGAAACGGGAGACCAAAAAGAAGACGAAAGCCGAATTGGCTTTGACATCAATCTTAAAGGATTTAGAAATAGCCGTTAGCAGAGAGACTCCGGCACCATCGGTTCTGGGCTTTTCTTTAATCGTAAAGACAGTAAAAAGTGCTACCCCGAACAGCAAAGTAGCCAGTACGCCCAAAGCCAGCCACAGCTCAAACTCCCCCTGACCGCTAAAATAACGGTCCATAAAGTAGCCAATCAGCCTCACCAGAACCACCCCACCCAGTATCTCAAGCAGGCTCTTCACCCCTGAGGCCACCCCCCTCTTCCCCTCAGGCACGAAATCAGGGATAAGGGCCTGATATGGCGCCTGAGCCACATTACCTGAGACCTGAAGCAGGCAGTAGGTGAGAAGAATAACCGCAAAACTACCAGCTAGCCCTATCCCGGGTAAAATCAAGATGCTCAAGATAGTGCCTAGCAGGATATAGGGTCGGCGCCGCCCCCACCCAAGACGTGAGCGGTCACTAATCGCCCCGGCGACTGGCTGAGCCAGCATGGCAACGAGTAAGCCCGCCAGGGTCAAAAGTCCGAGCCATAAAGTCTTCTCCTGCTCGGCGACAAAGTCCAGTAACCGCAGGGGTAAAATGAGGCTGTGCAGGCTGGCCCATAGAGCAGAGAGACCAAAACCAAAAATGGTAATCTTGATATAGTCGAAGGACTTGAACCCGTTAGATTTTGGCATAGATTTCACATTGGTTACGGGTAAACGGCTGGAGCATCAAGCCCGGCTGTCTCAGGTAAGCCAAGCATCAGATTCATATTCTGGATGGCACCTCCGGCGGCACCTTTAACCAGATTATCAATCGAGCTAATCAAAACGAGCTTCCCGGTCCTGGCATCAATTGCCGGATGAATAAAGCAGATGTTACTTCCCCAGCTGTGCTTGGTGTGGGGTGGAAAGGGCACTACACGGATAAAGGGTTCATCCCTATAGAAGTCTTGATAGAGCTCTCTTAATTCCTCTTCTCCTTTTTTGCCACCAGCCAGTTTGCCCGAAGATAAGTTGGCATAACAGGTGCTTAATATGCCCCGGGTCATTGGTACCAGATGCGGAATGAAGGTTACCGCAATTGGCTTATCATCGTTAAGCAGCCTCATCTCCTGGAGAATCTCCGGTAGATGCCGGTGCCCTTCAAGGGCATAAGCGGTAACATCGTCACTGGCTTCGGAAAAATGGGCCTTAAGGCTCGGAGTTCTACCGGCCCCGGATAAGCCCGACTTACTATCAATAATAATGTCGCCCTCAATGAGGCTGTTTTTCAGCGCCGGGGCCAGAGCCAGAATGGCACCGGTAGGGTAACAGCCCGGGTTAGCCACCAGTCTTGCCTGAGCAATCTCCGGGCGGTAGAGTTCGGTTAGCCCGTAGACTGCTTCCTTTAATAGCTGCGGGGAAGGGTGAGAAAAGTCATACCACTCCGGATATTGGCCCGGATCTTTAAGCCTGAAATCGGCGCTGGCATCCACCACCTTAATACCGCGCTCAAGGAGCGAGACGACCACCTCAGCGCTCTTAGTGTGTGGCATACCAGAAAAGGCCAAGTCAACATCATCAAGCTCTGTTTTAATGGTCAGGTCTAATGAAGCCAGATGAGGAAAGACATCGCCCAGTTTCTGTCCAGCGGCGGCACGTCCACTGACCGAGGTAAGTTTAACCCCGGGGTGCAGGTAAAGCAGCCTCGCCAGTTCAACTCCAACGTAGCCAGTAACATTAACAATACCGATTTTCATACCACGTTTTCCTTTAATTTGGTTTAGAGTATAGCATAAATCAGCTTTAAAATTACACTGTTTATACTGTATCAGTCTCAGGTATGGTTCCTTCCCTGAGACCGGTGATGATATGCTGAATTTCGAGGGTGGATAAGCCAAATCGGTGCAGGGTATGGCGGGTTACTTCGAGGCTGGCTTCAAACTCAGGACGAATAACTTCAGTAACACCGAGACCCTTAAGAAGCTCAACGTCACGGTCGCGGTGAACCCTGGCCACGATGTCAAGTCTTGGGTTAATTTTAAGGGCATTTTTGGTGGTCAGCTCAAGGGCAATAAAATCAGGGAAAGCGCAAACCAGTACCCGCGCCTTCTTCAGCCCGGCATGGGCAAGAATTTCAGGGTTGGCAGCATCCCCATAGATGCAGGGGACTTTTCTTTGGCGCAAGTCAGAGATAACTTGAGGATCAAAGTCAATCACCAGATAGGAGAATTTTCGCCGCTCAAGGACCTTGACCAGGCTTGAGCCAACCCGGCCAAGCCCACAGATTACGGCATGACCTGAGAGGTCCCATTCTTTTTTGTACCAATCCGGGTCAGGGCGACGGGCAATTATCCGGCACAGCCGCTCATTCTGGCTCAGGCGCCGATAGACAAATGAGCCGAACATAAAACTAAACGGGGTCAGGAGCATTGTAATAACGGCGCTGGCGATGGTTAAAGAGTAGAGATAAGATGAGATAACGCCGGTTTCCCGCCCCAGTTCCGCTAAGATAAAGCTAAACTCGCCGATTTGCAGCAGTCCCATACCCACAAACAGCATTGTCTTGGGGCTATAACCAAAAATCCAGGGGATAAAGGCGCAGATTAAAAACTTAGCTAAAATGATAAAAACCACCACCAAGATGATAATAGCCAGGTGTTCGACGACAAACTGGGGGTCAATAAGCATACCGAGAGAAATAAAAAAGAGGGCGACAAAACTGTCACGCATGGGAACAATATCAGCGAAAGCCTGACGGGCAAAGGCAGATTGGCTAACCAGCAGCCCGGCCGCAAAGGCACCGAAGGCGGCAGATAAGCCAAAGAAGTAAGTGCCAAAGGCAGCCGCTAAAACCAGGGTGATTACAGTTAAAAAGAATAGTTCGCGGGAACGTTCCCCCGCCACCAGTTTCAAGAGCCGGGGTAGTATCCAGATACCCAAAACCAGCATTACCCCGATAAAAAGCACTGCCTTCCCGGCGGCTAGGAGCAAAGCCAGCCATAGAGCCTGTCCTGCCTCACCCATGGACGGCAGAATAATCATCATCGGCACAAAACTCAGGTCCTGAACCAGGAGAATCCCGATCATGATTCGCCCATGTCCAGTATCCAACTCACCGCGTTCCATCAAGGTCTTGAGGACAATCATGGTGCTGGAGAGGGCAATTAAAAAGCCAAAGAAGATTGCCTCAACCAGTTCCCACCCGAAAAGCTTACCCAGAGCTAATCCAAAACCGGCGGTGAGTAGTATCTGAATAATGCCACCCAAGATGGCAACCTTGCCTATTTTTACGAGTTCCTTTATTGAAAACTCAAGACCGAGGGTAAAAAGAAGCAGGATTACCCCAATATTAGCCAGAACCCTGATTGTCTCAAGGTCCCCAACCAAACCAAATCCATAGGGGCCAACGGTGATACCACCAACCAGGTAACCCAGAATAACTGGTAATCTCAGCCGCCGGGCCAGGATACCGCCAACGATAGCAGTAGCTAGTACGATAATTAAATCAAGACCGATGCCAAGTTCATCCATAACCTTGCAAACCCAGATTATTCTACCACAGAAACAAGGCTTGGAGGCATTTGCCCAGAGGCGAAAACTATTTGCTAAACGGAGCTATTATATGCTTAAATATTACGCTAATACTTTTCCGATTGAGTTTGTGAAAGAGGGGAGAGACAGATGCCTGCGATTTATATCATTGATGTCACCAATCGGGATGGGGTTCAGACCGCCAAGCTTGGTCTATCCAAACTGGAAAAAACAATCATAAATCTGTACCTCAACGAAATGGGCGTCTTTCAATCTGAATTTGGCTTCCCAACAACCAGGCACGAAACCAACTATCTCAATGCAAATCTAGAACTTGCCGAGATGGGGGTGCTGGAGCCGATTCGTCTCGGGGGCTGGATAAGGGCAATCACACAGGATGTCGAGGCGACATTTAAGCTGGTGCCCAATATCCGCCACCTTAACCTTTCGCTGTCTACCTCAGACCAGATGATTAGGACCAAATTTCAGGGTCGGATAAAAAAGGATGATGTTATAAGGGAGATGAGCCAGGCTGTGTCTACCGCCAAGGCACATGGTGCCGAAGGTATCGGCGTTAACGCCGAAGATGCCTCCAGAACTGATTTAAATTTCTTAATCAGATTTGGCTTAGCTGCCAAGGAACACGGAGCCTGTCGGTTCAGGTACTGTGATACCCTCGGCTATGATAACCCTTTCAGCATCTACGAAACCACCAAAGCACTGGCAGAGACCATCGGGATACCGATTGAGATTCACTGCCATGGCGACCTGGGTATGGCAGTGGGCAATTCCATTGCCGGGGCGAAAGGGGCAATCGACGGCGGACAGGACGCCTACATCAATACCACCATCAACGGCATTGGTGAAAGGGCAGGCAATGCCGACCTGGTAGCGGTTATTCTGGCAATTACTAAATCAAAGGGTTTTGCCCACAAATACCAGCTGGGAAACTCAATTGATTTATCCAAAGCCTGGAAAACAGCCAAGTTTGCCAGTTACGCCTTCAAGGTTCAAATTCCAATCAACCAGCCCGGTGTCGGTGCCAACGCCTTTGCCCATGCCTCCGGTATTCACGCTGACGGCACACTCAAGGACCCGCACAACTACGAGCTATACGACTACAAAGAACTGGGCAGGGGTGAGCCGGAAGAGGTGGAAACCGGCAGAGAGATAATCACCGGAGAGTATAGCGGTATATCAGGCTTCCGACATGTCATGGGAAGAAAAGAAATCTCAATCTCCTTTGGTGATGCTGAGGAAGCCCATGATGTCCTGGAGCTGGTGAGATACGCCAATGTCGAAGCGCAGAAACCACTGGTTGAGGATGAACTTCGTTTTATTGCCCAGTACCCGAAGCAGGCAAGAAAAATTCTGAGTTTAACCCCCTAACCCCAGATATGGATATGACAAGCCGATCTGAACCGATGACCTTGAAAGCCATCGGTATTGTCAGAAATGAGCTCAAGCAGCCATCAAAACTGGACCCCAACAAGGTTGTCTCCGAGATTGTGATTGACAGTAACCTGGCTGAGGCCCTAGATAGTCTGGATGAATTCTCCCATATTATTGTCCTCTACTGGATGCATCAACTTGACCGAAAAAGCGGCTTCCCAGTCAAGGTTCATCCCAAAGGGAGACCGGAGGTAACCCCGGTTGGGGTTTTTGCCAGCCGCTCACCCAACCGACCCAATCCAATTGGCAAGGCTACGGTCAGATTGCTTGAGCGCCGGGGCAACAAACTCAGGGTAGAAGGGCTTGATGCCATTGATGGCACGCCGGTAATTGACATTAAGCCCTATATCCCTAACTATGACTCAGCAAGTAATGCCAACGTGCCGCCATGGGTAACCGAGAAGTAAGCCAGGTGCTTGAGAATATTTACCGGCGGCTAATGAACCGCTATGGGCAACAGCACTGGTGGCCCGCCAAGGAACCGTTTGAGGTAATCGTCGGTGCAATCTTAACTCAATCGGTAGCCTGGCGAAATGCGGAGAAGGCACTCTCAAATCTCAAAAAGTACGGGGCACTATCACCAAAGGCACTGCGTTTGCTTGAGAGTGACCAAATCGCCAATCTCATTCGCCCCTGTGGCTACTATAATGCCAAAACACTAAAGCTTAAAGCCTTCGTTCTATGGCTTGGCGAGTGCTATCAGGACGACTTAAAAAAGCTGTTTTCAAATAGTGCCAGCGAGCTAAGAGAACAGCTTTTAAACGTTTACGGTATTGGCGAGGAGACGGCTGATTCGATAATCCTCTACGGGGCCCGAAAGCCAAGCTTCGTCATTGATGCCTACACACGACGCATCCTGAGCCGTCTTGGGCTGGCCTCTAAAGATAGTAGTTATGCTACCTATCAGGCTCTATTTATGCAAAATCTGCCCAATAAAGTCAGCCTATTTAATGAATACCACGCCCTGCTGGTTCGCTTGGCCAAAGATGCCTGCCAAAAGAAGCCTCTTTGCCCCAGGTGCTGCCTCAATGATATTTGCCATTTTTATAAGTCCGACCTTGACGCTAAGATCAAAATTGGTTAAGGTTAGTGCTTGGGTACCGATAGACAAAACAGAAATAGAATGAACACGAAAGAGTTACTCAATATCTCAAGCGCAATTTGTCCGGATAAGGTTGCCATTGTCTTTGAAGACAAAAAGTACACTTTCAGCCAGTTAAATGAGCGGGCAAACCGACTGGCTAACGGCTTTGAGGGGCTGGGAGTTAAGAAGGGCGACCGTCTGGCAATGCTTCAGGTCAACTGCAATCAATGCGTCGAAGCCTACTTTGCCGCAGCCAAACTGGGCGCCATCCATGTGCCCTTAAATTTCAGAGCCAAGGGTGATGAGCTCAGCTACATGCTAAATAGCTCCCGGGCAAATGTCTTTTTGGTCGGTGGGCGATATACTGACCTTGTCAGTTCAATGCGTTCTAATCTTGCCTCAGTTAAGCACTTTATCTCCATCGAAGCCAAACACGATGGCATGCTCTACTATGAAGATTTAATCTCATCGTCATCGGCTGAGGAGGTCGAGGTTGAGACTAACGATGAGGACACAACGATACTAATGTATACCGCCGGCACCACCGGACAGCCTAAAGGGGTAATGCTATCGCACAACAGCTTCTCCATTTATGTCCTTGAGAATGTAAGCCCTGCCTCGCCTGAAATCGAGGAGAAGAACCTCCTCAGCGTTCCCCTCTACCATGTGGCTGGAATTCAGGCAATGATGGCGGCGGTTTATGGCGGCCGGACACTGGTAATTGAACGCCAGTTTGAGGCCAAGGAGTGGCTGGAACTGGTGGAAAAAGAGAAGGTCAACCGGACAATGCTGGTCCCCACCATGCTGAAGCAACTTATAGACCACCCTGAGTTTTCAAAATATGACCTGCGGAGTCTAAAAATCATCACCTATGGCGCCGCCCCAATGCCGCTTGAGGTTATCAAAAAAGCGGTTAAAGTCTTCCCCGAGGTCAGCTTTATTCAAGCCTTCGGACAGACCGAAACCGCCTCAACCATTACTTCCCTCGGGCCTGAAGACCACCTAATTGAGGGAAGTGAGGAAGAAATCGAGCAAAAACTAAAGAGGCTTGCTTCAATTGGTAAAGCGATGCCGGATGTTGAAATGGGGGTAGTTGATGAAAACGGAAACACCTTACCTGCAAGGCAGATTGGTGAGATTTTAGCCCGGGGGCCAAGGGTGATGACCGGTTACTGGCAGGATGAGGAGAAAACATCAAAAACGATTGACCCTGATGGCTGGGTTCATACCGGCGATATGGGTTACGTTGATGAGGACGGCTACTACTTTTTAGCTGGCCGGGCAACGGATATGATTATCCGGGGCGGGGAAAACATCTCGCCGGAAGAGGTGGAGGATGTGCTCCATTCCCATCCAAAGATTGATGAGGCAGCGGTGATTGGTGTCCCCGACGAGGAGTGGGGTGAAGAACCAATGGCAATCATCGTTCTAAAGAAGGATGAGCAGGCTAGTAGCGAGGAAATAATTGAATATACCCGCTTGAGACTGTCAAGTTTCAAGCGGCCGAGGTCAGTAGTTTTTGTTGACTCCCTGCCTCGTAATCCGATGGGTAAGGTCTTAAAAAAGGATCTTCGTGAGAAGTACGGACAGGCATCAGATAATTGATTTTCACCAGCAACCCAGCTAAAATATTTTAACCAGGTTTCTAGGAGGTAGGTATGGACTTCGGGTTTTCTAAAGAGGAGGAGGAATTCCGGCAGGAGGTTAAAGAGTTTTGCCAGAAGGAGGTAACCCCGGAACTTATCGAGGATTACGAACGTGAAGCCGGTTATACTCCTCATATCTGGGAATTTCTGCGTAAACTCGGGGCGAAAGGTTGGCTAGCACCGCAGTGGCCCAAAGAGTACGGCGGACTTGAGAGTGACTACATGAAGAAATTCATTATTGAGCAGGAGGTCACTCGTGCCATCGGTGTACGACAGGCGGTACGCAATGTCGGCAACGGCATGGCTGGCCCAACAATCCTGCACAAGGGTACTTTGGAACAGAAGAAGAGATTCCTGCCGCCAATTGCCAGGGGAGAAGTAGAGTACTGTCTTGGTTATACCGAGCCACAGGCTGGCTCGGACCTGGCGGCTTTAGAACTTAGGGTGACTGAACCGGGAACCAAGGGTGAGGTTTTTGCTGAGGATAAGGGTGACTACTTTGTGATGAACGGGCAGAAGATGTTCAATACCGCCGCCCACTATGCCCAGCTTCACTGGCTTGGAGCCAGGACTGACTGGGAAAACCCGAAAAAGCACCAAGGGATTTCACTATTTGTGGTTGACCTAAAAAGCCCCGGCATTACCATTCGCCCGATGAAAACGATGAGTGACCTCCTGACCAACGAGGTCTTCTATGATGATGTCAAGATTCCCAAGGCAAATATGATTGGTGAGAAGAATCGGGGCTTTTACTACATTATGGAAGCGGTGGATTTGGAGCGGGTTACCCCGTCCGGAGCCCTGGAACACACTTTTGGCGAGCTGCTAAAGTTCGTTAAGGAGATTGAGTTTAACGGCCAGCCTCTTTCAAGAGACCCTCAAATCCGACAGCGTATGGCTCAGCTGGCAATCGATGTTAGCAGTGCCCGCCTGCTTGACTGGAGGATCGGCTGGATGCTGCAAAACAATACCGTACCCAACTATCAGTCGGCCATGTCCAAGGTTTACTCCACCGAACTAATACAACGTATCTACAACGCCTGGCTGGACCTCATGGGGCTCTTTGGGCAGCTTCAGCCTGGCTCCAAATGGGCACCCTTTAACGGAAGAATTGAGCGTGAGCACCGAAGGTCGGTAATTGACACCATTTACCGCGGTACCTCAGAGATTATGCGGGTTATCATCGCCACCCGAGGGCTCGAACTACCGAGATGATCAAGACCAACTAGTACAAGTAGAGGAGAGTAACATGGATTTAGCTTTAAGTGAAATGCAGGAAATGCTAAAGACCACCGCCCGTGACTTTCTGGAGAAAGAATGCCCCAAAAGCTATGTCAAGCAAATGGAGACGGATGAGCGGGGCTATTCGCCTGAAGTCTGGAAGAAAATCGCCGAGCTCGGCTGGCCTGGGCTTCCATTTCCAGAAGAGTATGGCGGTTCTGATGGTTCCTTCCTTGACCTGACAGTACTCCTTGAGGAAATGGGTCGTGCCTGTTTCCCCGGTCCCTTCTTTTCAACCGTTATCCTCTCAGGACTGCTCATCCTTGATGCCGGAACTGGAGAACAAAAATCGGAGCTACTGCCCAAGATTGCATCAGGTGACCTGATTTTAGCCCTGGCGCTGAGCGAACCCTCAAACAGTTATGAGCCGTCCGGGGTTACCCTTAGGGCTACCCAAGACGCCGACGGTTTCATCTTAAATGGCACCAAGCTCTTCATCTCGGATGCTCAGGTTGCCGACTACATTATCTGTGTTGCCAGAACTAAAGAGACAAGCGATGAAGACGGTATCAGCCTCTTTTTAGTTGACGCTAAAGCGCCGGGGTTAACCACCACCCTGCTTAAGACCATCGGCGGCGACAAACAGTGTGAGGTCATCTTTGATAAGGTGAAGGTGAGTCGGGACAGGATTATCGGTGAGCTGGATAAAGGCTGGCCGGCTGTAGAGCGCACCATAGAACAGGCAGCTATCGGCAAGTGTGCTGAGATGGTTGGTGGCGGCCAACAGGTGATAGAAATGGCAGTTGCCTACGCCAAAGAGCGTCACCAGTTTGGCCGACCAGTTGGCTCCTTTCAGGCAATCCAGTTCCACTGTGCTGAAATTCTGACCAATGTTGACATTTCACGCTACCTGACCTATGAGGCTGCCTGGAAATTAAGCCAGGGGCTGCCCCATAAAATGGAGGTCGCCATTGCCAAGGCTGGGGTTGGTGACGCCTACCATCGGGTGGTCGCAATTGGGCACCAGGTTATTTCCGGCGTTGGCTATACCGAAGACCATGATATGCACCTTTACTTCAATCGTGCCAAGGCAGCCGAACTCCTCTATGGCAATGCTGATTTCTATCGGGAAAAGGTAGCTCAAGAATTGGGGCTTTAGAATTAATCGCTTAAATTATTGGCCCTGGAGCTTCTCCACCAGTTCAGCGATGTCCATCACTTTAATAGATTCCTCAGCGGTCTTGGCTCGGATGGCATCATCAAACATCTGGAGACAGTAAGGGCAGGCGGTAGCTACCGTCCCGGCTCCGGTCTCCATTACCTGCTCCAGGCGTAGCTCGCTGATTCTCCGGCCACTGGTCTCCTCAAGCCACATGTGACCGCCACCGCCACCGCAGCAGAAACTTCGCTCCCGATTGCGTACTATCTCAACAATCTTGGCATTGGGAATACTGCTTAAGATCTGCCTCGGTGGCTGGTAGACACCGTTGTATCTGCCCAGATAGCAGGAATCATGATAGGTTACTATTCCATCAGTGCCTTCAGGTATCTTAAGCCTGCCTTCCTCAAGGAGTTTAGCGATAAACTCGGTGTGGTGGTAAACCTCAAACTCGCCCCCGAACCCGGAGTACTCATGCTTCAGGGTTTGAAAGCAGTGCGGGCAGGAGGCAACTATCTTCCTGACATTGTAACCTTTCATTATCTCAATATTTCTCTGGGCCTGCATCTGGAAGAGGTACTCATTGCCCAAAACGCGTGCCGGCTCACCACAGCAGCTCTCCTCGGTGCCTAAAATAGCAAAGTTAACCTGAGCCTTCTCCAAGAGTCTGGCAATTGCCTGAGCAATCTTGATACTTCTATCCTCCAGCGCCCCAGTACAGCCCACCCAGAACAGGAGGTCAACATCCTGACTTTCGGCTAAGGTCTTGACCTCAAGGCCCTGTGCCCAATCGGTACGGCTATAAGTAGTACCCCGCCAGGGGTGTCCCCTGGCCTCAATACTACGCAGTGCCCCTTCACCCGTTTCCGGAACTTGAGCCTGCTCCATAACTAAATTACGCCTCAACTCAATGATTTTGCGCATCTGCTCAATTGAGACCGGGCATACCTCCTGACAGGCAAAACAGGTGGTGCAGGCCCAGATCTCATCTTCAGTTACCACCCTGCCGGGTATTACTTTATCGGGATTGGGCAAGGAGGCTTCCGTTTTGCCTTCAGCCTTGATTAGTGCAGGACCTGCCGCCAGTAGATGCTCCTTGAGGTCCTGGATTACCTTCTTCGGGTTAAGCGGCTTGCCACTTGAATAAGCCGGGCAGATATCCTGGCACTGGCCACACAAGGTGCAGGTATAAAGGTCAAGCAGGTCCTTCCAGGTGAAGTCCTGAATTTTTGATACGCCAAAGGTCTCAGTCTGTTCCAGGTCAACCAGCGTAAGGGCACCCTTAGGACCCAGGTTTCTGAAGGCTACATTGGGAAATGAGGTGAGATAGTGGAGGTGCTTTGAGCGAGGAATATAGACTAGAAATCCGATGATGATAGCGTAATGAAGCCACCACAACCCCTTATAGGCCCAAACCAGTGTACCCGGCTCTAAACCGGTGCCAGCTAAAGACCTGGCTAAAGCAGTTCCGATAAGAGGCCAGGAAGCTGGAATGCCATAAGCGGCATAACCAAAACCCTCAGTGAGAATGTAGAGCACCATCAGGCTGAAAATGGTGAGCAGGCTAAAAGCAACCCCGGTGGTTGTCCCACCTGCCAGCCTAGAAGGTTTGACGATGTATCTCCGGATTACCGCCCAGATGATAGCGGTGGCAACAACCACCGCCACTAAGTCCAGAATTGAGAAGTAGACCAGCTCAAAGGTGCTGCCAGCCATTACTCGTGATAGTCCAAACCCTTCACCCAAGCCAATGAAAATAATATAACTAATCAAGAATAAGCCGAAACCCCAGAAAAGGAGGGCGTGTCCAACTCCGGCCAGGTAGCGGCGGCTCAAGCTAACACTCTTCAGGTTACACCACTGGAAAACGGTTTCAATTAGCATAGACCTGATTCTTCGCCCCGGGCTATCAAAGCGGTTTTCATTCCGTCCCAAACGCATGACGCGGTAAAGGAAGTAAACCCTTTGCAAGAATAATCCAGAGGCAATCAAAAACAAGAGCCAAAAAATGACATATCCCGAGATGCCAAAATACATTGCATTAACCGGTGACATAATACCTCCCATTAAAGGCTTGCTAGCTTGATTTTCTGATTAGTCGAACTATAAGGCTCTAGCGTATTCGGCTAACAGCAATGAAAATCCCGAGTCCCAGGGCTAAAAGGTCGAGAAAATGAAACCTGAATCCCCAGGGGAAAAAAAGACCGACCAAGTAGGCAATTACCACCATGATACCAACGATAGTTGCCAGGCCCCGACCACGCTTGCGGTTAACAGCCAGACTAACTACCTCGGCAATGGCATAGCCGACCGCTGGAGCCAGTAGTAAGTTAAGGTAAAAAAAGGGTATCGAACTAATGATTATTCCCCAGAGGAAACCCCCGACTAAAGCCAGGACGAATCCAACGCCGATAGCTCTTAAATAGTATTTAGCTGAAACCTGGTAGGTGGGCAGTTTATAGAGCCGGGCGCACTCACGGCATCTAGCGCCCACCAGTGTCTGCACCATATCCTTGGGGCAGATCGGCTTACCACACTTGCCACACCTAAGGCTAGTTTCAACATCAGGATGATAAGTGCATTTCACTTTAATACCTTCCCTTGATTTTAGTTAATAGGTTTACGATTTATCCAAGCCTTTCTGTCTCTGATGTCACGGTCCCAAAATAACCGGTTAATCATCAGCTCCCCTCGGCTTACCGAATCGGTAACTGAGGTTCTGGGGGCGGTTAACCGCCTGATTATCACTATCAGCAATATGGCTAGAAGGCCCAGAGTAAGGATAAGCGGTTCCTCAATGCCCAAGGGTTTACTTAAAAACCAGCTGGCTATGGGAAACAGAGCGATCACCAAGAGGGTGGTCACTGCCATTAGCCCAAAGGGAATCGCAAGGGAAGCCAGAATTACCCCGGCTATTGCCAACCACGGTGACAAGATTGAGAGTACCCCGGCTACGGTTAAAATCCCCCGGCCGCCGCTGAAACGCAGAAAAACCGGCCAGTTGTGTCCAACAATAACGGCCAGTCCTGCTATTACCTGCTCAAGCAGCCCCAACCCCAATAGTTGTGCGACCCAGACAGCCAGCGCCCCTTTGCCAAGGTCAAAAAGGGCTACTGGAATAACCAGCCACTTGGAGGTTACTTTCAAGAGATTACTGACACCAACGTTACCACTGCCGTACTCTCTTATGTCGACACCGCGGGTAAATCTGGCGGCAATATAAGCGGCCGGGACCGAACCCAGAAGGTAAGCACCCAAGATTAATAGCACCAAGATAGCCATCGTCTCTTCTCTACTACACCGGTTTTAGAGTTCCCTCTTGAGCCAGCGTTATAAGTTGCTGTGCCGCTTCAAGCGGCACTTCGGCATCACCCATCAACGTTTCGTTCAAGTCATCAAGCCCGTGGTAATCGCTACCACCAGTGGCAATCAGATTATACCTGTCGGCCAACTCTTTAAGCCACCTTCTCTTCTCAGCCCCATAGTCAGCATAATAGACCTCAATACCAACCAGGCCAGCCCTCTTTAACTCAATTATCATTTGCTCAAGATCACTTGCGGTTGGGGGATGTGCCAGCACTGGCAGTCCACCAGCTCGAAGCACCAGCTCAACTGCCTCAAGTGGCATTATCTTTTTTCGCTCAACATAAGCCGGGCCATCACGCCCGATGTATTTAATAAAGGCTTCCTTAATTGAACTCGTGTAGCCCTTCTCCAACAGGACTTGAGCCAGGTGAGGACGGCCAATAGCGCCGCCACCAGCAATCTCCTTGACCCGCTGCCAGGTGATGTGGACGCCCAAACTCTCAAGTTTAGCAATCATCCCCTGGGCACGTGCTATGCGAGAACGACGCAGCTTTTCAAGAGTAGTCTTAAGTTCAGGATTGCCATAATCTACAAAGTAGCCAAGGATATGAACCTCACCTCGGGGAACATCAGTATTAATCTCAACCGCAGGGATAACCTGCAGCCCTGGGTAGGCTTTGACCGCCTCCAGAGCCGGGGCAATGCCATCTGTAGAGTCGTGGTCAGCCAGGGCAATTACGGTTAGCCCCTTCCCCGCCGCCTTATCAACGAGTTCTTCTGGACTAAATCTGCCATCAGAAGCCGTGGAGTGTAAATGAAGGTCTACCCCGGACAACCTAGTCCACCTCACGATAGATACGCTCAATACTTGTTGCCCGCCCACTTTCCTCATCTATCCTCACCAGGACGCCATTAAACATGGCTTTACCTTTCCCTACCGATAAACGATAAGGCATCAAGGTCAGAAAGCGGCTAAGTACTGACTCGATATCATCACCGATAATTGAATCCATCGGCCCGGTCATACCAATATCGGTAACATAGGCAGTGCCCTGGGGCAAGAGCTGGGCATCAATCGTACCGACGTGGGTATGAGTACCAAGGACAGCACTGACCCGACCATCAAGATAACGCCCCAAAGCCATCTTTTCCGACGTTGCCTCGGCATGGAAGTCAACAATAACGACTCGAGCCTCCTGCCCAACCTCAGCCAGAAGCCTGTCCATAGCCCTGAAGGGGCAGTCAAAGTTACCCATAAAGGTCCGGCCGATTAAATTAACTACCATCACCCGACCACAAAACAGGTAGCCTTTGCCAGCTAAACCGGGAGGGTAGTTTAAGGGGCGCAGGATCGGCATTTCCCCCTCAAGGTAGGGAAGAATCTCTTTAAAAGCCCAGATGTGGTTGCCGGAGGTCAGCACATCAACACCAGCACCAAACAATTCCTTTGCCGTCGCCAAGGTTACACCCAGACCACCGGCAATATTCTCACCATTGACAATAACCAAATCGAGTCCATACTCTTTGCGTAAGCCTGGCAGAAGTTCCCCTACTGCTTTCCGGCCGGGCTTACCAATGACGTCACCAATTGCCAGAACTAACACCAGCTTTAAGAGAAAGGGGAAAAGTCAAGTGAATTATTCTTCACAAACCCACCTTCCCCCGTTACTTTTTACCTCCTACCTAGCATAATCTACGGCCCTGGTCTCCCTGAGTACCGTCACCCTGATCTGACCCGGGTATTCCAATCCCTCTTCTATTTTCTTAACAATGTCCCGGGCAAGCCTCATTGCCCCCAGGTCATCAATCTCCTCCGGCCTAACCAGGATTCGAATTTCACGACCGGCTTGAATCGCGTAGGATTTTTCCACTCCCTTGAAACTCTGGGCAATGTCTTCCAGTGCCCTAAGGCGCTTGATGTAGCTCTCCAGCGATTCTCGTCTGGCGCCTGGCCTGGCCGAGCTGATGGCATCAGCCGCCGAGATGATAAAGCCCCACATGCTAACCGAATCGGTATCAAGGTGGTGCTCAATAATGCCCTGGACTACCTCGGGTGATTTGTCCCATTGCTTAACCAAGTCAGCACCAATAACAGGATGGGTACCCTCTACATCATGGTCAATCGCTTTACCAATGTCATGCAGCAGCCCGGCCCTTTTGGCTAAAGCAACATCAGTGTTGAGTTCAGACGCAATCATACCCGCCAGTTCGGCTACCTCAATACTATGGACCAGAACATTCTGCCCGTAACTGGTACGATATTTCAGACGACCAAGTAGCCTGATTAACTCCGGGCGCAATCCGTGTATTCCGACTTGGTAAGCTGACTGCTCGCCAGCATTGAACATGACCTCTCCCACCTCTTCTTTAGCTTTAGCTACCACCTCTTCAATTCGCGCTGGATGGATCCGCCCATCAAGGATAAGCCTGCTTAAGGCAAGACGAGCCACCTCACGTCGTACTGGGTCGAAACTAGAGATGGTTACTGCCTCAGGGGTATCATCAATAATCAGATCAACACCAGTAGCCTGCTCCAGCGCTCTGATATTACGGCCTTCTCGCCCAATAAGCCGCCCCTTCATCTCATCACTTGGCAGGGGCACTGTAGACACCGTAGTCTCAGATACCACGTCAGAGGCAAAGCGCTGGATTGCCCGGGATAAGATTTCCTGAGCCTTCTCGTCAGCTTCAAGCTTAAGCCTAGCCTCCCACTCCCGAAGACGCCGGACGGCCTCCTCTCCAAGTTCCCCCTCCATGGCATCAAGGAGAGACTGCTTGGCTTCAGCAGTGGACATGCCCGAAACTAGCTCAAGTTGCTTTATTCGCCGATTTTTAATCTCCTCAAGCTCGGCATGGATAGCCTCGATTTCCTTCTCTTTGCTATCTATGTTGCGCTCACGTTGCTCGGCACTCTCTAACTTACGCTCCAAGGCTTCTGACTTTTGAGCGATGCGGCTTTCTTGACGCTGAAGCTCGGCACGACGCTCACGATATTCAGCCTCAGTAGCCGACTTAAGCCTGCCGGTCTCTTTTTTGGCTTCATTTACAAGGTTTCCAGCCTCAAGTCTAGCCTCGGCAATCATCCTGGCGGCTTTCCTTTGAGCGGTGCGAAGCTGACGGTTGACGACCATCCTGCGAAGAAAGAAGACAGCCATGCCACCAAGCACAATACCAATAATGAAACTGGAAAAGTAAACTAAAACATTCAGGAGCATTTTTCACCTCCCTTCACTAAAATTCTCCATTTCCCGTGGGGTTAAACTCCAGATAAATACTACCTATTTTGGCATTTTAAGTCAAGGAAAGTATAGTAGCCTCCCCTACCAGTAGCCTTTGGCCCTCACCTAGAAATGCTAGCCCCATTAAGCTATAATAAACATATCTTTGGCCAGCCGGGCTGTTCTCGGAAGAGGAAGAGATTTTGAGTATTGAAGAATTAAAGACTCAAATCAAAGATGAGCTTGATATTCGGCGGCAGGAGCTAACCAAACTGAGCCTGAAGATTCACTCTCATCCAGAGCTTGGTTTTGAGGAACATCAGGCTTCAGAGTGGCTAATCCGCTATCTTGAGCAAAATGGCTTTCAGATTGAACGAGCTATCGCCGGGCTGGCTACTGCCTTTAAAGCCAGCTACGGTAAGGGAAGACCATCCATCGCCATTCTGGCGGAATATGATGCCCTGCCCGATTTGGGTCATGCCTGCGGCCATAATCTCATCGCCTGCGCAGCTATTGGTGGTGGGGTGGCATCAAGAGCAGCAATTGACCGATTCGGGGGTAGTATCCATATTATTGGCACCCCGGCTGAAGAGCTATATGGCGGCAAGATAATCATGGCCAAGCGCGGCGCCTTTGCTGACCTGGATATAGCCATGATGATTCACCCCGGGGTGTATGATACAGCCACCACCCAGACACTAGCCTGTCAAGCCCTTGAGGTTGAATTCTTGGGTAAAGCGGCTCACGCCGCTGCCCGGCCAGAAGCAGGTATTAACGCCCTTGAGGCAATGCTCCTCTCCTTTAATGCCATCAACTCACTCAGGCAGCATATCAAGGACAGGTCCCGTATCCACGGTATAATCACCGATGGTGGTCAGGCGGCCAATATTGTTCCCGCCCACACTGCCGCCAGCTTACTGGTCCGGGCTGAGGATAACAGTTACCTTGATGAACTGAAAGAGCGAGTCTTAAACTGCTTTCGGGGGGCAGCTAAAGCTACCCGGGCCCACCTCAAATACAAGTGGGATGAGGTACGCTATGCCCCAATGCGAAATAATCTCACCCTAGCCAGGCTATTTGCCTATAATATAGAATCCTTGGGACGCCCGATGGAACTGCATAATCCCAGTGCAACCTTTGGCTCAACCGATATGGGCAATGTAAGTCAGCTGGTACCCGCAATTCATCCCTTCGTTGCCATCGCCCCCATGGGCATAGCCGTCCATTCCACCCAGTTTGCCACAGCGGCTGCATCTGAGGCAGGAATTCGAGGCTTCATCGACAGTGCCAAAGCCCTGGCGATGACTGCAGTTGACCTGCTCTCAAGCCCAGAGGTGCTTAACCAAGTTAGAGAAGAATTCGCTAAAAAAGATGATTAGAATAGGTATCCCTCGAGCATTACTCTACTACCAGTATTATCCGGCCTTTAAGACCTTTTTTGAGGGGCTGGGGGCAGAAGTGGTGGTTTCACCGCCAACCACTCAGGAAACACTGGTTTCGGGTTCATCCCGGGTGGTGGCTGATACCTGCTTACCGGTCAAGGTTTTTCTGGGACATGTCCTTTCTCTGACCAGAGATTGCGATTATATTTTCATCCCTGCCGTACGCAGCATTAAGCCCCAAGTCTATAACTGCTCCAAGTTTCTTGGACTGCCCGACATGACCCGGGCGGTCATCCCCGAGTCACCCCCAATCCTGGAGATAGAATTTGACGTCAACAAAGGAAAACGAAGGTTATATCAGGCGATTTACCAACTGGGGCATCGTTTCGCCTTAAACCCGTTTAAGATAAGGCGGACTGCCAAGACGGCTTTTAAAGCTTACCTTGATTACCAAAAGCTAATGTGCGACCATAAACTAACACCCCCGGAGGCGATGGCAAGGATATCAGGCACTCCAAGTACCGAGTGTGAAGCCGTCACCAGCTCTCAACCTGAAATCAAAACAGTTATTGCTCTTATTGGCCACCCTTACCTTCTTTATGATGAGCATATAAACTATCGTCTTATTCACTGGCTCAAGGAGGCAGGCGCAATGGTAGTAACCCCGGAGATGCTGGGCGCAGAGGAGCTTGAAGCCGCTATATCCAAGTTAGTGGGCAGGGCTTACTGGACCTATGAGGATGAGGTGGTCGGTGCCGGCGAGCATTATCTAGAAAGCGGAGTTGATGGTATCATTGGTATTATGCCCTTTGGTTGTGGTCCCGATTCAGTCATGATGGATATGGTAGCTAAACAAGCCGCCAGGCTTAAATCTACCCCCTTTATGAGCCTGACAATTGAGGAGCACCAAGCCTCAGCTGGTATTGTGACCAGACTCGAAGCCTTTCTTGATATGATACACCGCAGAAAGCAGAAAGGGATTAAAGTATGCGTTTAGCGCTACCCCACATGGGCAATATCCACATACCTTTCCAGGCTTTATTTGAAAGACTGGGCATTGATTACGTGATACCACCGCTTAATACCCAGCGAACCCTCTCCCTCGGCGTTAAATACTCCCCGGAAGGGCTCTGCATCCCCTTTAAGCTGCTTTTAGGCAACATGATTGAGGCGGCTGAACTGGGAGCCGATACCATACTTATGCCCGGTGGCTATGGTATTTGCCGTCTCGGCTATTACGCCAAGATTCAAGAACAAGTCCTGCATGAGCTGGGTTATAATGTTGAAGTGGCAAGTGTTGGTGTTTCCGAAAACAAATTAGTCGGACTACTTAAGAAGATTAAACATCTCTCTCAAAACGCCCCCTGGATTCGGATTATCTCAGGCTTCCGCTTCGGCTTGGCTAAAATCCATTCCCTTGATAAAATAGAGCGGTTAGTGCAAAAGGTTCGCCCGGTGGAACTGGCAAAGGGAACCGCCAATCGAATCTTCTCCAAGACAATTGAGGCGCTTAACCGGGCAGACGATTACTCAACGCTAAAGAAACTGGAGAAAGACGCCATTTGCGAGTTAAACGGGGTAAGAAGAGATACCAATATTAAACCCCTAATTGTGGGTATCACGGGAGAATTTTATGTTGTCCTTGAGCCTTTCTCGAACCTGGATGTAGAAAGTGAACTCGGTAAGCTGGGGGTAGAGGTGAGACGGACGATCTTCATTTCGGAATGGACCAAGTTTAGCTGGTTTCTGAATCCGCTGGGTGTGGATGAGAAAACTAAAATCCACAGGGCGGCTTGGCCCTATCTTAAGCGAGACATTGGAGGGGATGGCTGGGAATCAATTGGGGAAAAGGTGCTTCACACCAAAGATTATGATGGGCTGGTGCACTTGGCACCCTTCACCTGTATGCCTGAGATTGTGGCGCAAAACATTATGCCGACCACCAAGGAGAATCTCCCCCTCTTAACTATAATCTGCGACGAGCAAATAGCTAAACCGGGGATGTTAACCCGACTTGAAGCCTTTGTTGACCTGCTCGAGCGCCGGCGTCGAGCACAATCAAATAATGGTGACTAATAAAGCAGGGGAAATTGATGGAAGCTTACTTAGGGATTGATGTTGGTTCAGTAACCACCAAGTTCGCCGTACTGGATGAAAGTGACGAGCTAATCTACCATCTCTACTTGCTCACCCAAGGCAAACCGATTGAGATGGTGCAATACGGACTAAGTGAAGCCAGGAAAGCGTTGCCTGGGGAGATTGAGATTCGCGGGGTAGCAACCACCGGCAGTGCCCGATACTTGGCTGGGGTTATCGTTGGTGCTGATTTGGTCAAAAACGAGATTACCAGTCACGGTGTGGCCGCCCTGCACTATATCCCTGATGTGCAGACAATTCTTGAAATCGGTGGGCAGGATAGCAAGCTTATTATCATCCGGGATGGTGTGATCACTGATTTCGGCATGAACACCGTCTGTGCCGCCGGCACCGGCAGTTTCCTTGACCACCAGGCACTGCGTCTAGATATGAGCATTAGCCAGTTCAGCCAGCGGGCGCTCGAAAGCACAACCCCGGTGCGGATTGCCGGCCGGTGCACCGTCTTTGCTGAATCCGATATGATTCATAAGCAACAGATGGGGCACCGAACTGAGGACATCCTCTATGGCTTGTGTCAGGCACTGGTTAGAAACTATCTTAATAACGTTGGCCTGGGTAAAGACCTAAGGCCTCCGATAGTGTTTCAAGGCGGGGTTGCCTTTAATCAAGCCATCACCAAGGCACTTAAGGAGGAGCTTAAAACCGAGGTTATTGTCCCGCCTCACCATGAGGTTATGGGGGCAATCGGTGCCGCCCTGCTGGTACATGAAGAGATGGCACAAAGCAGTAATGGCAGTAAGTTTAAGGGAATGAGCGTTAGCGAGGTAAAGTATCATACCTCCTCATTCGAATGTAATGCTTGTCCCAATCTCTGTGAGATCGCCCAATTAAGCCTTGATGGCCAGGCTCTAGCCAGATGGGGGGGGCGCTGCGATATGTGGGAGAGAACCCCGGAGGCTCAAAGGACAGGAGGATTAGATGATAATCGCCGTTGATGCCTCGGGTGGGGAATATGCCCCCCATGAAATAGTAAAAGGAGCGATTAAGGCCGCCCAGGAGTACAAGGTAAATATTGCTCTGGTGGGGAGTAAACCGATACTCCATGTTTTGGCCGGACGACATTTGAGAAAACCGGGCTTTAGTATTATTGATGCCAGTGAAGTGATTGACTTTCATGAGCCGCCAGTGGAAGCCGTCCGCACCAAGCTAGATTCTTCAATCGTAGTTGGCATTAACCTGGTGAGGGACGGTGCCGCCCAAGCCTTCGTCTCGGCTGGCAACACTGGCGCCGTAGTCTGTGCCGCCCTTTTTAACCTGGGCAAGATTGCCGGGGTCAAACGCCCGGCCCTGTGCAGTGTGCTTGACATTACCCGCTCAAAACCGGTGCTACTGATTGATTCCGGGGTCAATGTTGACTGCCAACCAAACCATCTGTTGCAGTTTGCCCAACTGGGAAGCACTTATTGCCGACAACTCCTTGGCACCCAGTCGCCACGAGTCGGTCTGCTTAGTAACGGAGAAGAGGAAGGCAAGGGCAACCACCTGGTTCGGAAAAGCCACCAGTTACTTAAAAAAAGTGACCTGAACTTTATCGGCAACATTGAAGGGTACGATGTTATCAAGGGAACAATCGATGTTATCGTCGCTGATGGCTTTACCGGAAACATAGTATTGAAGACCATTGAAGGGTTTGGCGACACCCTGGTCAGTTCACTCCAGCATTTGGCCAAGGGTGTCACCAAGACCACCGAGGTGCAAGGACACGCCCTGCTTCACTTAGTAGGACTGGATTCCTGGATGAAAAAGGTTGACTACCGGGAATACGGTGGAGCCTGTCTGCTCGGAGTAAACGGCAATGTCATTGTCGCCCACGGGCGTAGCCAAGCCAAGGCAATTAAAAATGCCATTGGTTTAGCCAAGCAGACGGCAGAGCAGGGTGTTGCAGGACAAATTAACCAATCAGTCAAGGAGGAAAGTGATGAGTAAGCCAACTGATGTTGATGACAAGAATTTTGACCAGACAGTACTTCAATCGAAGACACCGACACTGGTTGATTTCTGGGCACCCTGGTGCCACCCCTGTCTTATGGTAGCACCAATCGTAGAAGAACTGGCTGAAGAATATAGCGGCCGGATAGGCTTTGTGAAAGTCAACGTGGACCAGAATCCCCAGGTTGCCTCAAGGTACAATGTAATGTCAATTCCGACACTGATTGTCTTCAAAGATGGCCAGCCAGCCTCACATATCGTTGGTTTAAGGCCCAAGGAAGAACTCAAACAGGGTTTGGATGCAGTACTATAAAGGGTGGTGAATTAGACTGTGGCTAAAGACTACCAAGTGATTGTTATTGGTGGTGGCCCGGCCGGACTGGCGGCTGGAATTTACCTGGCCAGGGATAGGCTTAGGAGTCTCCTTATCGAAAAAGGAGGTTTTGGCGGTCAGATAGCAAATGCCGAACAGGTGGAGAATTTCCCTGGTTTTCCCGAAGGCATAAATGGTTTTGATCTGGGTGAGCTAATGCTCAAACAGGCTGAGAAGTTTGGACTTGAGACCCTGCTGGCTGAGGTCAAGAGTATCGAGTTTAATGGGGAGCAAAAACTAATTGAGACTACCGCTGGCAACTTTACGGCTAAAGCGGTAATTTTAGCCAGCGGTTCGGAGAGAAGCAAACTAGGTGTGCCCGGCGAAAAAGAGTTTATGGGTAGGGGGGTATCCTACTGCGCTACCTGTGATGGTGCCTTCTTTAAAGATAAGCCAGTGGCTGTAATCGGTGGCGGCAACGCCGCCATCACTGAAGCCATCCACCTGACCAAGTTTGCCTCCAAAGTCTTCGTTATCCACCGCCGTGACCAGCTTCGAGCAACCCGTATTCTCCAGGAAAGAGCCTCTTCAGAGCCAAAAATACAGTTCCTGTGGAATACCATCATTGAGGCAATTGATGGCAAAGATTTCGTTGAAAGACTAAAGCTAAAGGAAGTAAAGACAGGAAAAGCCTCAACCCTTGAGATTGACGGAATATTTATCTCCATTGGTTTTAAGCCCTCAACTGACTACCTTGAGGGGGTATTGCCACTTGATAAGGCTGGCCAAATCATCACCAATGAGAGGATGGAGACCGACGTACCCGGTATGTTTGCCGCCGGTGATATCAGGAATAATTCCATTCGGCAGGTAGCAGCCGCCACCGGAGATGGAGCCACGGCTGCTTTCTACGTAAGGAAATATCTCGAGGGAATATAGGCAACTTTCCGAAAAGCCGAAAATTTGGCTTTTTCGTTAACTATAACTGGAGTATAATTATTTTAAGAGGGTAGAAACGATGAAGGTTATTTTTCTCCAAGACGTACCCAGGGTAGCTAAAGCGGGCGATATCAAAGAGGTAGCTTCGGGCTACGGCCGGAACTTCCTCATCCCGAAAAAGTTAGCCATGTTAGCCAAGCCAGGAGTTACTGTAGTCGAGCTTGAGCGTCAGAAGAAGGCTACGGCTCAAGTCTATACCGAAGCCGCCAAGCTAGCTGGTGAGCTTGAAACAAAGGAGATTACACTCAAAGTCCGGGTCGGAGTTGATGAGCGTCTCTATGGCTCAGTCACCAGTGCCGATATCGCCGATGAACTGGAGAGTAGCTTTGGCTTGACCATTGATAAGCGGAAGATAGAGCTAGATGAGCCGATTCGCCAGCTTGGCAGCTATGAGATAACCGTGAGGTTGGCTCAGGATGTAGTGCCCAAGATACGGGTCATAGTAATTGCGGAAGAGATAGCTAAGGAAAAGGAGAAAAAAGAGGCGGTAAAAGAGAAGGGGAAAGTTAAACCAAAGACGAAGAAGCAGGAAACAGCCCCGGCGAAGGGAGAGAAGGGGACGGTTAAAGAGAAAAAGAGCACCAAGGCAAAGAAGGGGGAAGCAGTAAAGGGAAAGAAGAAAGCTACTGGAAGGGGCAAGAAAAAGGAGGCGGAGGAAGGTGAACACTGAAAAATTACCGCCGCATGATACCGATGCCGAGGAAGCAGCGCTTGGCTCACTCCTGATTGATGGCGATGCCATTCATAAAATCACCCCGGTACTTAGTGCAAAGGATTTCTACAGTGAGCCGAATTCGTGGATTTACGGGGTATGCCTGGCACTCTATCAGCGAAATGAGGCGATAAACCAGATAACCGTCGCCCAAGAGCTCGCCCGCCAGGAGAAGTTAGAGGCATGTGGTGGCGCCTCATACTTAAGCCACCTGGTCTCCATCGTTCCGACTTCGCTCGATATCGAGCACTATGCTCGGATTGTTTATCGCCTGGCGGTAATGCGCCATTTAATTGAATCAGCCAGCCAGATTGCCACCATCGGCTATCAGGCTGACCCGGATGTTGAAGCCAGTTTAAGTAAAGCCGAGGATATCCTATTTAAATTGCGTCACGGACAAAGTCCCCGAGACTTCGTTCATATTCGCCAGATACTGGACAAGTACTTTGAAGAGACGGCACCAGGCCCAACCCCAGGAGCGGCAGGCACTGGAGAACCACTCCCCTATGCACTCACCGGTTTTACTGGTTTGGATGAGCTTCTAGGTGGTCTTCAGCGCTCCGACCTCATCATTGTTGGCGGACGACCAAGCATGGGCAAAACCAGTTTTGTCCTCAATCTCGCCAGAAACACCGCGGTAGAGCAAGGGGCTTGTGTTGCCATGTTCAGTCTTGAGATGTCGCGAGATTCGCTCGTCTGGAGACTCCTCTCCAGTGAATCGGGGGTAAACTTAAAACGGATTCGCCTTGGTCTTCATGACGAGAATGAGGAAAGAAGGATTATGGAGGCAACTGGCAAACTGTCTGAGGCACTGATTTACGTTGATGACACCCCGCAACTCCGGATCGCTGAGATACGCAGCAAAGCCAGACGGCTCGACTTTGAGCACCCTATTGACCTAATTATCATCGACTATCTGCACTTAATTCAATCAGAGGGCAGAATTGAAAACCGGGTTCAAGAGATTAGCTTTATCTCCCGGTCACTCAAGGCTTTAGCTAGAGAGCTTAATGTGCCAGTAGTGGCGGTATCCCAGCTTTCCCGCGCCTCCGAGATACGCACCTCACACGTACCACAACTTTCCGACTTGAGGGAAAGCGGTAGCCTCGAGCAGGATGCTGATGTGGTCATCTTTGTCAACCGTGACGAACTTCACTATCCCACCAGGGGAGCCTGGGAGGCAATCCACCCGGGTGAACAATATCCGCCACCGGCCGATATCATCGTTGCCAAACACCGTAACGGACCCATCGATCAGATAAGACTGCGTTTTATCTCCAAAACCGCCAGGTTTGAAAATATCAGCAGTGAAGAGCCGAGCCTGCTATGAAAGAGTTTAGCGGTTTTCCAGCCAGGATGGAGTTTACCCCGATACCTAATCTTTTCCTCTCCAGCCTGCTTCCAGAGATTAGCGATATCGCCGAGCTTAAAACCACCCTCTCTGCCCTGGGGGCACTCTACCATAAGCACGGCTACCCGCGCTTTGTCACCTACCGGGAACTTCAGGGCAATATCAGCTTAATCCGCAGCCTTAAGAATTCGGAAATGCCGCCTGATGAGGCACTGCGTCAAGCCCTGAAGAAAGCTACCGAACGGGGAACCCTTCTGCACCTGGCAGTAGAGAGGGACAAAACAACTGAGGACATCTATTTTCTGAACACAGAGCAAAATAGAGAGACCCTATCTAAAATTAAAAGTGGTGAGCTTAAGTTAAGCGGGCTTAAGATTTCAGAGCCAATAGTTGCCGAGGCCCAGGAACTGCCTGATATCTTTACCCTGTATGAACAGAACATCGGAATGCTAACCCCTTTAATCTCCGAAGAGCTTAAGGAAGCGGAAAAGCTCTACCCCCAGGTCTGGATTAAAGAGGCGATTGGAGAGGCGGTTGCCCGCAACAAACGGAACTGGAGATACATTTCGGCTATCCTGGAGCGCTGGGCAACCGAAGGGAAAGGTGATGGAACATATAAGCGAGCTTTTAAAAGGAAGACAGACCCAGATAAATACATCAAGGGCAAATATGGACACATGGTCAAGCGCTGAGGAAGATGAAACCTCACCAAGTTCAGGTTGCCCGATCTGTAAAGGGGCCGGTTTTGTTCACCCCCTTCTCTCTTCAGGAAAGCCAGACTTTAAGCGCGTTATCCCCTGCCGTTGCACCCGCTCCGAATCAGATAAGAAGCGACGGGACAGGCTGGAGCGGTATAGCAATCTTGGCGGGCTAACCCGCCTTACCTTTGAAAGTCTAGCCCCTGAGGGTAAAAGCGGCCACCCTCAAAGCCAGGAACAGTTCAAGCGCGCCTATGAGGCTGCCCGGGCATTCGCCAGTGAGCCTGAGGGGTGGTTAGTATTTATTGGTCCCAGCGGCAGTGGCAAGACACATCTAACGGCGGCCATCGCCAACGAGCGTATCCGGCTCGGCTACCCGGCTTTGTTCTGGACGACTCCCGAACTACTGCAACACCTGCGCTCCACCTTTCACCCATCAAGCGACATTCCTTATGACGAATTATTCAACCACATGAGCAACACCCCGCTTCTGGTTTTGGATGACCTCGGGACTCAAAGCAGCACCCCGTGGGCGAAGGAAAAACTAGACCAGCTACTAAACCACCGCTATGGCAACCAATTACCGACCGTGATTGTTACCTCAACCCCAATCGACGAGCTTGAGGAAAGAATAAAAAGCCGACTCTATGACCCCAAACTTTGCCAGCTATATGAACTGGAAAGCAAAAAAGCCACCTCCCCTGATTATCCCGGCACTCTTGAGCTTGCGCTACTCAAAACGATGACCTTTGAGAAGTTTGATTGGCGACGGGCTAATCTGCCTCTGGAAGTAAGGCAAAACCTGGAAGCAGTCTATCGTTTAGCCCTTGACTTTGCCAAATCGCCTGACGGCTGGCTGGTGCTTCAAGGCGCCACTGGCTGTGGTAAAACCCATCTGGCGGCGGCAATTGCCAACTATCGCCTCCAGGCTGGCAAGCCGGTTCTTTTCCAGATTGTATCTGAACTGCTTGACCACCTGCGTTCCACCTTCAGCCCAGAGAGTAAGGTATCCTACGACCAGCTCTTTGAATCAGTGAAAAATACCCCGCTACTCGTGCTGGATGATTTCGGAGAGCAGACTACCACCGCCTGGGCGCAGGAAAAGCTCTACCAGATAATAAATCACCGCTATAATGCCCTACTGGCAACAGTAATCACCACTCGTTATTCACTGGAGGAGATTGACAACCCAATTAGTTCTCGTTTTATCGACCCCAAAATCAGCCTGGTATTTAATATCACGGCTCCTGACTATCGGGGTGATGTCCGCTCCGAGCGTAGCTTAAAGAAGCTGCCTCGCCGCAATAGAAAGAGCAGCTGGGAGTAACCCCCAACTTGTCTTACCCCAAAACCTTTTAGTAGAATAGGTGAGGCTTAGCGTTTGAGAGTAGACTTTAGATGATAAATCTGCCCGTTTTAGTGTTAAACCAAAACTATGAGCCACTTAATGTCTGCCGCGTTCGGCGAGCGGTGGTCTTAATCTATAATGGCAAGGCGGAAATGCTGGAGGATGGCACTGGCTTTATTCATTCGGCGAGCCAGACCTTCTCGGTGCCCTCGGTAATCCGCCTACCTTACATGATTAAGCGACCACGCCCAAAGAGAAAGCTAACCAGAATCGAGATTTTCAATCGTGACCGCCATACCTGCCAGTATTGTGCCCGGGAGACCAGGCAGCTTACCCTGGACCATGTCATTCCCCGATACCGAGGTGGTGAACACAGCTGGGAGAATGTGGTTTCAGCCTGCATACCCTGTAACCGTCGTAAGGCGGGTAGAACCCCCAAAGAGGCGAGGATGAAACTCATTAACCACCCCTCGGCTCCTCGCAACAACTACTCATTTTACATCCCCTATCAATATCTCAAGGCACGCCAGGAATGGCAGAAATATCTGCCCTCCTTAAGCTAGCAGGTTACTATAACTCAAGCCTTCCTCTCCCTTTTAGCTGACCGGTTATCCTCAAATGCAAGCTCACTCAAGGGCAATTCAACTCTCGTCCCGCTCTCAAGTTCAACCATTACCGTCTCTTTAAGGGGGTTGGTCCCTGTAACCACAGCTTCCCCTGATGGTGTTGAAACTTGTTGCCCGATCCTGGGTAGTTTCTTCTTTATTGCACGGTACTGCTCAGTTTCATAGGCAAGACAGCAAAGCAGTCGGCCACACATACCCGAGATTTTCATTGGGTTAAGCGGCAAATTCTGTTCCTTAGCCATTCTAATTGAAACTGGAGTCAGTTCAGCCAAGAAACTCATACAGCACAAAGGGCGACCACACCGGCCAAAACCACCTAAAAGTCTGGCTTCATCCCGAGGACCAACTTGCCGAAGCTCCACCTTTACCTTAAGAGATTTGGTTAACTCCCGAACCAGCTCACGAAAATCAATTCTATCCTCAGCAGTAAATAGAATGGTGCACCGGTTGCCCTCGAGGTTATACTCAGCACAAATGAGCTTCATTGGTAACCCAAGCTGACTAATAAGCCTGCCACATTCTTCCAGAACCTCTTTTTCCTTGTTTTCAAGTTCTTCAGCCTGTTTTATATCCTCTTCTTCTACCTTGCGCTCTACCGGCTTTAAGGGCTCGGTTATTTCATTCTCAAGAACCTGATGTGGAGCGATAACTACCTGTCCTATCTCCAGCCCCCGGGTAGTCTTGACGACAACGCAATCGCTCACTTCCAGGTCAATACCAACTGGATCAAAGTAATATACTCTACCAGCTCTTTTGAAGCGTACACCAACAATATCAACCATATTCCTATCTTAAATCGGGAGTGACTCTCCCGACCGTTCTCTCCTTTCCAGGTAAATTAAGCATCAGCACTTCAAGCACCAGCTGTGGATTAGCATTCCGCCTAAGCCCATCAGAAGCCGACTTCAGGCTGCCGATAAAACCTCTTATTTGAGTCAGGCTATACTCCTTAGCCATCTGGGCAAGTTCAGTTTGAAAGTCAACATTAACGATCCTGTCAGTTAAGCCCAGTTTAACCAGTAAAAGATCACGCCACCACCAAAGCCACAAGTCCAGAACATCAAAAACCAACCGCCTTTGCCTATTAAACTGGGTTGCCAGCTCGGTTGAGTAAAAAAACCGCTCTTCATAATCGGCATGGCTAACGCTAAGCAACCCCCGAATCCTCTCGCTACGTTCCTGAAGAAGGCCTTCATTCGAGGCTGCCGAAAGTGCCCATCCCAGGCAACCCTGGGAAAGTCTGGCCAAGAGTCCGGCTTTCTCCCCCCCGATGCCCCAGTTACTTATAAGAGCCTCTTCCACCTTACAAACTGGCAGCGGCAACAGCTCGAGCCTCTGACAGCGAGAAATAACTGTTGCCGGCAAGAGCTTATCATTCGTAGTCAAAAGCAGGAAAACCACCTTGCCCACCGGCTCTTCCAAGGTTTTAAGCAGGCAGTTAGCCGCCTCATTTGACAAAAGCTCTGCCTCATCAATAATAAATACCTTGTATTTACCTTCAAATGGTGGCAGGCTCGAAGAGTGCTCGAGCTCACGAATCTGGTCAATGCCGATTTCAACCTGCTGTCTTACCTCGGTTGAATCCCCGTTCCGATTTAGCCCAATAATCCGGACATCGGCGTGTTTTAAGGAGGCTACCCTTTGACAGGAGTTGCACTCCCCACAGGGGGGTTTATCCCGCTCGCAGTTTAGGGCCTGAGCCAGATTTAAAGCCAGGGTTCTCTTGCCAACGTGAGCCGGACCAACCAGGACATAGGCATGGGCCAGAGTCCCCTTCCTAAGGCCACTCTCAAGCAAAGAGACAACTCTGGTCTGCCCTACCACCTGCCACATCTTAAAGCTTCACCCCCTATTAATCTAAATCACATCTTACGAGGTCCTGGAAGGTTTCCCGACGCCGAATCAGGCGAGCTTGTCCCTCCTTGACCATGACGACGGCTGGCCTAAATGAGGCGTTATAGTTTGAGGCCATCGGCAGACAATAGGCCCCGGATACTGGTATTGCGATGATATCACCGGCCGAAACAGACGGCAGATTTATATCCTTGACTAATATATCACCGGACTCACAAAATTTGCCGGCAATGGTAACCTTGTTTTGCTCCTCATCAAGCATCCTGCCCGCCACAACTGCCTCATACCTGGCACCATAAAGAGCCGGACGAATATTATCCGCCATGCCACCGTCAACCGAAACATAACGCCTCGTACCTGGGATGTCCTTGACTACCCCAACCTTATAGAGTGCCACACCAGCCTGCCCAACTATCGCCCTCCCCGGCTCAACCACCAGCCGCGGCAGTTTGAGCCCCAGCTCCCGGCAGTAACTTTTAACCCTGCCGGTTATTGCCTCGGCATAGGTTGGAATGGATGGCGCCGGGGAGTCCAAGGTATATTGAACGGCAAACCCCCCGCCAATATTAAGCTCCTTAAGCTCAAAACCAAATTTCTTTTTCATATCTTGAGCGAGTTTAAGGACATGCTCAATCGATTTTTCATAGGGTTCAGTTTCAAAGATGAGTGAACCGATGTGAAAGTGCAACCCGACCAGGTTCAGGCTTGAAGCTGAAAGCGCCTGAGTAATTGCTTCTTCGCCACTTGATAGGGGAAAACCGAACTTGCTGTCAATGACGCCGGTAGTAATATACCGGTGGGTATGAGGGTCTACCCCAGGGGTTAAGCGAAGCAGGATATCGGGTTTAAAACCCTCATCTTTAGCCATTCTATCAAGCATCGTTAGCTCACTCAGGTTGTCAACCACAATACGCCCGATGCGCAGTTTTAAGGCCAGTTTGATTTCCTCGGCCGATTTATTATTGCCGTGAAAATAGACCCGCTCTAAAGGAAAGCCAGCCGCCTGAGCAATACCAAGCTCACCAGATGAGACAACATCAATCCCAAGCCCTTCCTCCTCCAGGATGTGGAGCAAAGCCCTGTTGATAAAGGCTTTGCAGGCGTAGCTAACAAAAGTATCAGGGTAACTCCTGGCGAACTCGGTCCTGATTTCGGCGCACTTAGCCCGCAGACTGGCTTCATCAAAGACATACAGGGGTGTAGCAAACTCATTGGTTAGTTTAAGGGTACTACAGCCGCCAATTATAAGATGCCCTGCCTCACTTACCTCAGCCGTCAGCGGAAAAAGGGCGAGTCTCAGTATCTTTATCTTTACCATTAAAAGGTTTCATTCTCCCTACTTAAATGTTATCAGTGCCGTGCCGTGAAGTCAATTTCTGGCTTGGAGAAGGCTAGAGCAGTCTTAAAGTCTGCGGCTCAAGCTCAAGGCTCAGGTCAAGGGCTTTAGCTGAATGAGTGAGTGCACCGACGGAGATTCGGCTGACACCGGTCTCAGCCACGATGCGGATACTATCCAGGTTGATGCCACCTGAAGCTTCAGTCTTGGTATGACCGGGGAGCAAAGCCACCACCTTGCGCATCTCATCCGGATTCATATTATCGAGCATAATAATATCAGCCCCAGCCTCAGCTGCTTCCAGGGCTTCTTCGGCAGTACTGACCTCTATCTCAACCTCAAGGCCCTTCGGGGCTTTCTTTTTTGCTTCGCCGACAATTTCCTTCAAACTCCTGCCCAGGGCACGCAGTGCCGCCAGGTGATTATCTTTAATGAGGATGCCGTCACCCAGATGAAAACGGTGGTTCTTGCCGCCGCCAACACCTACTGCATATTTCTCAAGAAGTCTCAAGCCGGGGATGGTTTTACGGGTGTCAGTAATATCAACCGAGAGCCCCTCGGTTTTAGCCAGGTATTTGGCTGTCTCTGAGGCAATGCCGCTCAGGTGCTGGAGGAAATTAAGAACGACCCGCTCTGCCCTGAGAATGCTTGAGATACTACCAGAGATGGCGGCTACCCTGTCCTGAGGTTTAATTTTATCTCCGTCTCTTTTAAGCATTTCAACCTCAAGCGAAGGGTCAACCTTGAGAAAAACCCTCCTTGCTACCTCGATACCAGCCAGTACCCCATCTGATTTAACGAGGATATAAGCCTTGCCCAGCTGCTCGGGCGGCACCAGCGCCTCAGTGGTAACATCACCGTGACCCAGGTCTTCACCGAGTGCCGTTTCGATAATCTGGTCAACTTGTTCACTAGGTAATTTCATATTTTGCCTTGATTAGCTTACCTCAAGCATGCGGTCAACCGCTTCTTTAGCCCTAATTCTGACCTCCTCGGGCACCCTGACCACACTTTTCCCCTGCTCCATCGTCTCGGCGACTGTCTTTAGGGTAGTCCGTTTCATATTGACACAGGCCTGAGTCCTGTTGACCAGATAGAAAGATTTTTCCGGGTTTTCCCACCGCAAACGGTGAAGCAGCCCCTCCTCCGTGCCAATAACGAAACTTTTATTGGGACTTTCCTTAACATAGCGAAGCATCCCCGAGGTGCCTAAAACCGCATCGGCAAGGTCAATCACCTCAGGCCGGCACTCGGGGTGAACCACAAGCTGAGCCTCCGGATGAAGTTCCCTGGCTTTCTCTACCTGCTCAGCCGTAATTCGGTTATGGACAATGCAGAAGCCGGGATAGAGGATAATCTTCTTCTTGGTCTGCCCTGAGATATAATGTCCCAGGTTATAGTCGGGGATAAAGAGAATATTGTCACCGGGAACTGATTCGACCACCTTAACCCCATTGGCTGAGGTACAGCAGATAAAGCTTTCCGCCTTGACGGCGGCTGATGAATTGACATAAGTGACCACTTTAGCCTCGGGGTATTTCTCTTTCCACCGCCTGAGTTCATCAACAGTAATCATATCCGCCAGGGGGCAACCTGCCTTTTCCACCGAGAGGAGAACGGTTCGGTCAGGATTGAGGATAGCAGCGGTCTCAGCCATAAAATGCACCCCGCAGAAGACAATCGTCTCCGCCTCTACCTGGCTCGAGCGGCGAGCCAGTTCCAGTGAGTCGCCAACAAAATCAGCCATGTCCTGAACCTCAGGCCGCTGGTAGTTGTGGGCGACAATAACTGCCCCTAGCTTTTTTTTCAGCCCTATTATCTTTTGCTGAAGCTGACTTATTTCATCCATTGCCTATTTACTGCGTATGACCACGATGCTATTTCTGGCAATCCTGATTGTTACCCCCGATTCTACTTTCAAGACGACGTTTTCATCACTGAGACTCTCGATTTGCCCGTAGATTCCACCCACAGTAATCACCCTGTCTCCAGTTCTGAGTTCGTCTATCAGCTGTTCGTGGTCCTTTCTTTGCTTGCGCTGTGGTCTAATCATGAAAAAATAGAAAAAGGCGATGAAACCAACAAAAATAACAAGGAACATAATGCTGCCGGTGCCTTCGGCGCCTTCCTCCCCAGCCGGAACACAGCTAGCCAGCAACGCCAGAGCCATAATAAGCCCCGTCAATAGTCCCAAACTTAACACTCTACTTTTTTTCATTACTCACTCCTCTTTTAATTATTTTACTGGTTAATTCTGCCCTGTAGCGCCCAGGGGCTTGTTTTCTCAATCTTGATATCCAAAAGTTTCCCCACTAAATCACCGTTACTACTGAAGAATACCAGTTTCCCAGTCCGCGTCCGGCCGTACCACTTGCCACCCTTCCTGGCTTCGACCAGCACCTCCACCCTTTCACCCAGCAAGCCCTGGTTGATTTCACTGGCGATGCTCTCCTCAAGCTGTTCAATCTCCCTGAGACGACGTTTTTTCTCAAGCAACGGGACATCATCCTCAAATTCCCGGGCGGCAATCGTGCCTGGTCTTGGTGAATAGCAGGCGACATGGACAGTGTCAAACCTCATTTCAGCGAGTAAGTTAAAGGTTTCCTGAAAATTGGCTTCACTTTCCCCGGGAAAGCCAACAATGACATCGGTGCTTAGGGCCACCCCGGGTATCTTAGCTCGTATCGCCAAAACCAACCGGCGGTAATGCTCGATGGTATAACCACGCCCCATGGCGTTTAAGATATCGTTACAGCCCGATTGAACCGGCAGGCTTATCTGCTCACAGACCCTGTTAAGATGAGCTATCGCCTCAATCAAACTGAGGCTCATATCCTTCGGATGGTTGGTTAAAAACCTGATACGGTAAAGCCCGTCAATATTATTTAGCTCACCCAAAAGGCTTGCCAGATCTGGTGCCCCGGGCAGGTCATGCCCATACGAATCCACAGTCTGTCCAAGTAAAGTAACCTCCCTGGTGCCACGACCAACCAGCTCTTTAACCTCAGTAATTATTTCCTCAACCGGGCGGCTCCTCTCCCGACCGCGTCGGTAAGGGACAATGCAATAGGAGCAGAAGTTGTTGCACCCCTGAATAATTGGAACAAAGCTGGCTGGTGCTGGCTGCCTGGGTAAGACTAATTCCACCCCACTTTGCCCTTCGAGCCACTCAGGATACTCCCCGGGTTTAAAAAAGTAGTCAACCTGGGGAAACCTCTGCCTGAGCCCGTCGGTCTTTGAATTGACCAGACAGCCGGTTACGGCAATAGTTACCTCAGGGTGCAGTTTTTTGAAAGTTTTCAAGGCATCAAGCCTGCCGATGACCCGGTTTTCGGCGCTCTGCCTGACCACACAGCTATTGAGCACGATAAGGTCAGCCTCTTCAGGGGCAGCCGCAGCCTGGTAGCCAAGCTGCTCAAAGTAGCTGCCGAGCCGTTCCGATTCCGCCTTGTTCATCTGACAGCCGATTGTCCAGATATGATAGTTGGTCATTGTCCACCTTGAGATATTAAGGTAACACCTTATCAGTAAGGTTTCTATTTACCTGGCGGAGGGAGTGGGATTCGAACCCACGACCCCAATTTCTCAGGGTAAGCGCTTAGCAGGCGCCCGCACTAGGCCACTATGCGATCCCTCCACTCAACATCTAAATATACCACAGCCCTCTATTTTGCTCAATTGTCATTTGAGAGCTACCCCCGGCTGTGCTATCATAATCTGAAAATGGAGATTAGTATTTTAATCGACCAGGAATTTAAAACCCTGATTAAGACCGACTGGCTTAAGAAAGCAGCCCAAGCAGCCCTGGGCAGAGAGGGTGTGAGTGAGAGTGCTGAGCTGGGCATAGTCCTCACCGGTCAGGACAAGATAAGGGAGCTGAATTCTAAATACCGGGGCAAAGACGAGCCGACTGATGTCCTCGCCTTCTCAACCGAGGAGGGGGCAGATTTAGCTCAATTCATCCTGCCCCCCGACGGGATAAGACACCTTGGCGAGGTGATTATTTCCTACCCCCAAGCGGCTAGTCAAGCCTCCGAGCGCCATCATTCCATAGAAAGGGAGATAGCCATCCTCCTTATCCACGGGGTGCTTCACCTCCTGGGTTATCAGCACGACCAGCCGGAACCTGAGCGAGAGATGAAAGCAAAAGAGACGGAGATTTTGAGCCAGATTAAAGCAGGCGGAAATGAAACTGTTTAAGGGAGTATAAAATGACGGGAGTATTTTATATTATCTTCGCCGTGTTTGTCGTTATTTTTGGCTTACTCTCACTCGCCCAGGCGATACTTGGTGGTATTAGTTTAGCTATTTTGGGCTTTAACTGGGTAACTGGCTCTCTGGTGATTCTATCATCAATCATCAGTGTAATGCTGCTGGCTGGACTGTTTTTCCTAATCAGGCTTATTCGCCGTGCCTTCAGATAGGAACAATCCTATCGCCTAGCAACGCCAATAAGCTCAGTCAAGCCCCCTATTCCCTCTTCTGCCATGAACTTTTCTATTCCCTCAAGGACATCAAGCGGGGCACAGGGGTTTAGGAGACTGGCTGAGCCTACCTGGACGGCGCTGGCCCCAGCCATAATGAACTCTAAAGCGTCACCCGAAGTGGTGACGCCACCACAGCCAACAACCGGTATGGCTACCGCCCCGGCGACCTCATAGACCATGCCGAGTGCTACCGGCTTAATCGCCGGTCCGGATAAGCCGCCGAATACGTTGCCCAGGAGAGGCCGGCGGCTTGAGATTGAAATTGCCATCCCTTTGAGGGTATTTATCAGGGTTACACAGTCGGCTCCGGCTCCTTCAACCGCCAGGGCGACCTTAACGATGTCATCAGTATTTGGCGTCAGCTTGACCAGGACCGGCAGGGAGGTAGCTGCTTTAACGGCCGCGGTAACCTGAGCCGCCCCTTCAGGGCTTGCACCAAACTCGGCACCCCCAGCCTTGATATTGGGGCAACTGATATTTACCTCAATGGCACTTATCCCAGCCACGCCATCAAGCTTCCGGGCTAGCCTGGCGTAATCCTGGGCAGTTTCACCGGCAATGTTAACGATTACCGGTACACTCAAGCTCGCCCAGACCGGGGCTTTATCTTCAATTAGAGAGCCAACCCCGATATTCTCCAGCCCGATCGAGTTAAGCAGTCCGCACTCGGTCTCAGCTATTCTTGGTTGCGGGTTACCTTCCCTTGGCTCAAGCGTTGTCCCTTTGCAGACAATCGCCCCCAGCTTTTGAATATCTATTAGGTGGCTGTACTCGGTTCCATAGCCGAAGGTACCGGAGGCAGTCATCACCGGGTTTTGCAACCTGAGGCCCTTTTTGTTTCCGGGTGCTAACTCAACCGAAAGGTTCACCTTAAAACTTCCTCGGGTAAGTCAATTTCGGTGCCAGTATTGTTGTAAAAGAACTTATCGCCGAACTCCTGGGCCATCAACACCATTGCCGGCATCCCTGTGCAGTGAGAGACACCAATCTTTACCACATCTAATTCCTTCAAAGCATTAATGGTTAGGAATATCTGTTCCTCAGAGGCACTAACAAGATGGCAGCCACCGAGTACGGTGTGTATTTTTTTAATCCCGGTAAGGTTCTGGGCATGGTAGAGTGTGTTAATCAGACCGTGGTGACCGCAACCGAGGACGACCACCAGCCCCAGTTCAGTAGTGATAATAAGTGCTTGGTCATCCATAAGCCTATCGGGAATAAAACGGTCATCTTCCCTGACACACAAGGCGGGGGGGATCTCCTCAAAATCAGTAACCATGGGAATCTCGCCGCTGGTCATGACACTACCGGTTATTTTTATCGGTTTTTTGGTCATAATGAATTTGGCCCCAAGGCTTTCCAGTTGCTGACGCTGGGAGGGTATGCCGTTATATTTATCCTTAAGTCCCTTTTTGCGGCGATACTTCGCCTGCCAGATGTCGGGGTGGGCAATTACTGCCACTTCTTTCCTCATCTTGCGCAGTACTGATTCCATCCCTCCGGTATGGTCATAGTGCCCGTGGCTTAAAACAATCTTATCTACTCCAGTTAAATCAACGCCGAGAAGATCGGCATTGAAGCCAGTTGAAATGCTCTGGCCGCTGTCAAGTAGGACATTTATCCCATCTACTTCCAAGTGAATACAGAGCCCCCACTCAGCCAAGAGATCAGGCGCCCCAGCGGTATTCTCACTCAAGGTAGTAATATGAAGTCTCACCCAATCTCCTTTCCGAATGGCGCTTTAACTGATTATAGGCTAAGCAGGCTCGGTGAGCAACCTGTTCCAAGATTAAAGCTAAATTACCGCCCTGACCTTGCTCTCGATTGTGGCCGGCTTATCACGGCGGTCATCAATGCGGAGGGTAGTTGATACCCGCCTGGCTCCCATCTCAAAGGGTACTTCGTGCATCTCCTGCACCAGTTCAAGCACCCGCTCAAGTGGCGCCTGAATAATCGTTCCCATCGCGGTGAGTTCGTACTTTATATCCCTGGCTTCCTTTAGTATGCCATGGCAGGCAGATACATAGCGGCTTAGACTAGTGGTAGCTGTGCCCAATGGGACAACAACCAGTTCAGCAATAACCTCTTTCACCTCTACTTACCTCCTTTTCTCCTTATCATAGAACAGATAGGGTATTTTGCCTAGCCCGTTTAAGGTATTGATTAAATTGGCTAAATAGGTTAAACTGGAAATAGACTCATTCGGGTCTTGCTTTCTCGTGGTATAATAGCCGTAACTTAAAATAGCTTACCTGCCACACGTGACTGCCCACCACAAAAGACCAAAATTTATTGCTTAAACCTTGGCTGGCAGGCAGGAGGATGAAGTGACCACCAATTATAAGATACTTCGCTCTCGTCTGGAGAGTGAACGCAAGAAATTAATTGGAGAGGTAGAGCAATTAAAGGCTGGCGCTCACTCTGCCGATGAAAGGCGGGAAGGTAGCCCCTTCGGCAAAAGGGAAGAGGAGGCTACTGAGACCTTCGAATTTGAAAAGCGCCTGGCTCTAGAGCAGCGAATCAAGGATGATCTGGCTGAAATAGAACATACTCTGGCAAAGTTTGACGAGGGAAGCTACGGCATATGCGAAATCTGCAGTCAAGCGATAGACCCGGCACGGCTGGAAGCACGCCCTCAGGCGCACCTATGCGTTAGTTGCAAGGCAAAACTAGCAAAAAATGCCAAAATCTACTAAGTATCCCACCGGTAGGTGGCATAATTTTATCTTTTTTTTGGCTGCCCTGCTGGTGGTAGCTTCTGATCAGCTTACCAAGATTTGGATAAGGTCTAATTTAGCTCTAGATGAGGCAATCCCACCTGAAGGCTTCTTTCGTTTAACTCATGTCCAGAATAGCGGCGCCATCTTCGGACTTTTTCGCGACCACACCTCTACCTTGATTATTGGTGCCTCAGTCGGCATTATCTTTCTTCTTATCATTGCTTTCTTCGCCTACCGCTGGTTCCAGATATTCGATACGAGGCCTGGCAAACTAGCACTTGGCTTGATATTAGGCGGTACCATCGGCAATCTGATTGACCGAGTGCGCCTTGGCTATGTCACTGACTTTCTCGATGTTGGCCTCTGGCCAACCTTTAACCTGGCTGATTCCTCAGTAGTAGTTGGGATTATTTTGCTTGCCTCCTATCTAATTTATCTAGCCCGAACTGAGAAGCTCCCCGATGGACAAGATATATAATTTCGTGGTTAGTGATGACGGCACTCGTCTTGACAAGTATGCCCCAAAGAAGTGCCCGGAGCTTTCCCGAAGTTATGCCCAGAAACTTGCCCGTGAGGGTAAAATCACCGTCAATGACCGCACTGCCAGGTCCAGCCTCAAGCTCGTTCCTGGCGACCGGGTAAAGATTATTATCCCTCCCGCCACCTCAGAAACGCCAATCCCCGAAGCCCTGCCACTCGATATCGTTTATGAGGATGATGACCTGCTGGTGGTTGATAAACCATCGGGGATGCCAGCCCACCCCTCCCCGGGACACCAAGCCCACACCCTGGTTAATGCCATCCTCTCTCATCTGCCCAGCCTGCCCAAAAGCGATGACAGGCTTCGGCCGGGGATTGTCCACCGGCTGGATAAGGATGCCTCCGGACTGATGGTGGTGGCAAAAAGTAGCGCCGCCCAGGCAAATTTAATAAATCAATTCAAAGCCCGCTCGGTAGCCAAAGCCTACCTGGTACTGGTCAGGGGCAAACTCGCCCCGGAGCACGGCGTGATTGAAGCCCCAATCGGGCGCGACCCCAAAAACCGCAAGAAAATGGCGGTGGTTACCTCAGGCAGGGAGGCACGCACTCTATACGATGTGGTCAGGTATCTGGATGGCTATACCCTGCTTGAAATTAAAACCGAGACCGGCAGAACCCACCAGATTCGGGTTCACCTCTTGGCAATCGGCTATCCGGTGGTTGGCGATAGGGTCTACGGGGTTAAGTCTGCCTATCTTGAGCGACCATTCCTGCACGCCTGCCGCCTGGGGTTTAAGCTGCCCAAAAGCGGGGAGTATAAAGAGTTTACCTCCAAGTTGCCCGAGGATTTAGAGCAGGCACTAAAGAAGATAGCCTAGAATGTTGGTAAGTTGGGTGGTAGAATGGCGGAGAGGTTGGAATGCACATGCTTAATGATAATGTCGTGAAAGATAAGATTAATAACCTTTTATCCAGACCCTCTCCTAGCTGGGAGGTATATTTGTGAAGGAAGAAAGAGTAGCGGGACTTCGGTTATTCATAAGCCCGTAGATTTAGAAATTACGCGGAAGAATGATAACAAGGTTGTAGCTGTCGTTGAGGTAGTAGATGTTAATACAACACAATTAGTCAATGAGGTATGTAGACTCTATTTTGATAAGTGCCCTATAAAGTTGTTGGTATTAGGTCGTGAAAACACGCCGAGTAGCGGAGTAGAGCAGTGCAATAAATTATTCTGCCGGCTCTATGGACAAGATGATATTTCTGATACTCCTGCTAGAATGGTATGGTACGATAATGACTTGGAACTTCAATCATGTTTGGAAGAATTGCTGTTGCTGTAAAGAGAAGGTTTTCAAATGACCAATCAGGTTAGAGTTCGCTTTGCCCCCAGCCCAACCGGCTACCCGCATGTGGGCAATATCAGGACGGCCCTTTTTACCTGGCTTTTTGCCCGCCACCACGCCGGCAGTTTTATTATCCGCATTGAGGATACCGATGTTGCCCGCAGGGTGGAAGGGGCGGTTGAGGCAATCCTTAGCTCTTTAAGGTGGCTTGGGCTTAGCTGGGATGAGGGGCCGGAGGTCGGGGGTGAATACGGACCCTACTTTCAGTCAGAGCGCCTGGAAATATACCATGAAGCCGCCGAACGATTGGTTTCTGAAGGCAACGCTTACCATTGCTACTGTTCCCCCGAGAGGCTTAGAGAGATGCGCGCCGAACAGGCCAGGCTAAAGCAACCGCCGGGCTACGACCGCCATTGCCGCAATTTAAGCACCGGGGAGCGAGCTCAAAAAGAGGCCGAAAGCATAAAAGCAGTGGTTCGTTTTAAAGTCCCGCTTGAGGGGAAAACCGGGGTTAATGACCTAATCCGGGGCGAGGTGATATTTGAAAACAGCACCATTGACGACTTCGTCCTGCTTAAATCGGATGGCTACCCCACCTATCACCTGGCTAATGTAGTTGATGACCACCTGATGCAGATTAGCCATGTCATGAGGGCCGAGGAGTGGCTATCCAGCACGCCGCGCCACCTGCTTCTTTACCAGGCTTTGGGATTTGCACCACCCGAGTTTGCCCACCTGCCGATGATACTGGGGCCTGACCGTTCCAAACTGAGCAAGCGCCACGGTGCGGTATCCATAACCGATTATAAGGAGCAGGGGTATCTACCCGAAACGATGATCAATTTTCTGGCACTACTTGGCTGGTCGCTGGACGATAAGACCGAGATTATCCCGCTCAAAGAGCTTATTCGGAGCTTCTCTCTGGAGAGGGTGAGCAAGACCGCCGCCATTTTTAATCCCGCTAAGCTTTTATGGATGAACGGGGTCTATATCCGCAGCCTGAATCTTGACGATTTTATCGAAAGGGCACTCCCCTTCTTGGAAAAAACCCTACCAGCCACTGTCAAACGCCCCCTCTCTAATAGCTATGTCAGGAGTATCATGCCCCTGATTCAGGAACGGGCTAAAACCCTGGCCGAAGTGCCGAAACTAGTTGAGTTTTTCTTTTTAAGTGAGCTTGATTATGAGTCAAGCTCACTTATCGGCAAGGATATGACGCGCCAATCTGCTACTGAGGCTCTAGAGGCAGCCAAAGCCAAACTTTCGCAACTTGAGGCTTTTGATACCGATTCACTAGAATCGGCGCTTCGTCCTCTGGCAACAGAACTGGGGCTTAAAACCGGTCAATTATTTGGCACGCTACGGGTAGCCACCACCGGGCTGACAGCGGCACCACCGCTTTTTCAGACGCTGGCTGTACTGGGTAAGGAGACCAGCCTCAAGCGAATCGAAAAAGCGCTAGATAGACTACATAAATTGCCCTTTGTTGAAAGCTAGATGAGCGACAATGTTTTTTTAATAATATCTTGCAGTGGCATTGATTGTTTATACGGTTTTTCCTTCCAGAATCTCCACCGCAGTATTCTTACAAAGTAGCCTCTGGCATATACTCTAGGGCCGAACTTTACAACAGCCCTTAGTGAGGCTATGTTACCAGTATGCACAATGTTACGTGCCTTAACTATTCTCCTGTCTTTAAGGAAGCGAAGCATAATGTAGAGGTTATAGGTGAAGAGGCCTATCCCTCTGTATTTGGGGATAGTAAAACCACCGCCAGTAGAAGCCTCATTTTTTGAATAGTCAACTCGGTAAGGGGGTTCAAGCCATGCCCTGGTTTCTTCGGTAAAGGCCACGTATGCAGCGTGGGCAAGTACTCGCTCTATGAAAATACAAAACAGTATTGCACCTTTACCTAGTAAACTCCTGAGTATATCGTGAGAAGAACCAAGGTCAAAACCGTCACTTGTTAGTTCATTAACCTGCTGTTCTGAGCTGACTATCCTAGATTCAAGACTATCTACTTTAGGATTGAAGTCCGCGCTATTTATTTCGTTCAGGTCATATTCAAGGCAGTAATATGTTCTATAGTTAAATTTAAAGGAATTTAATATGAATCTTATTCCTTTCTTTAGGAGAGGAATCACTCCTTCTGTTTGGAGTATATATTTTGCTTTCCGAATTAATATAGTCAACCTGCTTAGCCTAATCCCAAGTAAATATATCTCAAAATCGGTGAACGCGTGGTATAATAACCCGTTGTCATTCTAGTAGTAATCACTCATTGGTTATTACCTTATTACAGTTACATTTGTGAAGTCATCTAGATCCACCCAAGTCCAACAAATCAAGAACTGTCAGGAAGATTAGATACCACCACTCTTCTTTTTCCATCCCTGGTTGCTGGTATCTGGTCAACGAATTCTACAGTGACATTCATACCATCCCCGACCATGCTCTCGAATTGGCCCATGATTCTATCAGATAACTGGTCAACATGCTCCTTTTGATACGTTTCGGTTAAGACGAGCTTTACTATCATATCTCCGTAGCTTTCCTGTACTATCTGAAATTGCTCAACACCTTCGGAGGCAAGAAACTCCCAAGGGATAGCAACGCTCGGTATCTTATTGCCGTTTCTGGTTATTAGAAAATCAGTTGTCCTGCCGACTATTCTTGCAAGTAAAGGAAGTCCCCTACCACAAGGGCAAATTTCGCTAGAAAGCAGCCCCACATCGCCGATATCGTACCTTATGAAAGGCATAGCACAGTTGTGCAAATTTGTAATTATTATCCTGCCTTCCTCTCCCACCGATATAGGTACACCTTCATCATTTACAATTTCAATTATTACACTCTCTGCAGCTATGTGATAACCCGAATGTTCGGAGCATTCAACAGCAATCTGATGCATCTCAAACGAACCGTAATAACTATAGACCTCACATCCAAATACCTTCTTGAAGAGTTCCTTCTGAAATTCATACAACTGCTCTGAAACGGTGGTAATCGCCTTTAGTCTGAACTTGGGCTTGCCTTGACTCTCCATAAACCGCGCCAAGAGGTAAATGGAACTGGGGTAGCTCACCATAAATTCGGGTTGAAATTCCTCTAATTTCTTAACTAAAAACGGTAGTTTCTGCGATATCCCAATAGCTTCAAAAACCATCCTTCTTTCGAATAACTGCCTCAGCTTTTCAATTACCGACGTATTCGGGTGTCTCTGCATGATTTCGACGCGTTTATCGCCTATCTTATATCCCCACCAGTTCTGCGTCCTGCGTCTATTAGCGATAGCCCAGTTATGCTGCTCCTCTCTTGTACTGTAAAATGCTAATGGTTCACCTGTAGAACCCCCGGTACGACCCGGTACGACTTCCTTTGCCGGGAAACCTCGTGCCATCAACTGATCAGAGTTCTTTCTTATAAGCTCTTTGGTTAATATTGGCAGTTTCGCGAGGTCTCTGCTAGATGCTATGTCATCCGGCTTGAGAGCCCTCTCATCAAATAGAAGACGGTAATAGGGCACCTTATCATAAGCATGCCTTATAAGTTGTCTTAGCCGCTGGTTTTGTAGCTCCAGGATCTTATCCCTCGGCCACCACTGGGTTTTTTCAAGCTCCTTCAAGTACTTCATAGTCCTCGGCCCTCTCGAAAAATCCAGCACCGGACCCAGTATATGCCTTGCTATGAAATCGTACAATTGCGTCTCGAGCCTTATAGAATATTCCTTTTATTCTACCATGAAATTAAATTCCATTCTTTATCAACTCCAAACCAAAGGAGGCAAATCATTCGCCAGAGGATGGAAAACAGGAGAATGGACCTGTTTGCTGTTGCAAGAACGGCTATCTACGACAGCGAAAACAGCCCCTATCCGAAGTTACTCAGACTCATCGGTTGTGAGTATGGTGACTTTGAACATATAATATACTCTGAGGAGGACGCTTTTCATGTCTGGAATTGCGGGTATCTACTGTTTGGATGGCAGTGAAGCGGATAGACATCTGCTACACCGGATGATGGAAGTCATTGCCCACCGGGGGCCGGATGACGAAGGGAGTTTTTTCAGCAGCAACATAGGGCTGGGACATAAGAGGCTTTCTATTATTGATTTGACAGAAGCAGGACATCAACCAATGGTTAGTGAAGACGGCTTGCTTACAATAGTTCATGATGGGCAGGTTTATAATTCTCCGGAAATACGCCAGGAACTGGAAAGAAGCGGTTACCGTTTTCACTCCAACACTGACACAGAAGTAATTTTATATAGCTACAGGAAATGGGGAATAGATTGCTTAAAGAGATTTAACGGAATGTGGGCTTTTGCCATATGGGATGAGCAAAACAGGGAGCTTTTTTGCGCCCGCGACCGATTTGGGGTAAAGCCTTTTTACTACTACTGTAACGGAAAGGTCTTTGTCTTCGCTTCAGAAATAAAAGCTATACTTGAGTACCCCGGAATTCCCAAAAGGATAAATGAAGAGGCAGTTTATAATTATCTCATGTGGGGGCTATCTAATTACTCCGAAGGCACTTTCTTCATGGACATCAAGGCACTTAATCCAGCTCACTACCTGCTTATAAATGCTAAGGATGGACTGGTTAGCCGACGCTGGTGGAGCTTGGAGGTTAACCACGATTTGGGCAGTCTTTCGGAAAATGACGTGAACGATGCTGTGGAACACTTCCGGGCACTCCTGGAAGAGGCAGTAAGACTAAGGCTAAGGAGTGATGTGCCTGTAGGCACATCTTTAAGCGGTGGCCTGGATTCATCCTCCATTACAATGCTAGTCAACAGGTTAACACCTGACAAAGGAACAGGCGACCGTCAGTTCATTGGTGACATACAGAAAACGTTCAGTTCTTGTTATGAAAATAAGCGCATTGATGAGCGTTTATTTCTCAAGAAAGTTTTGCAGGCAACTGGAGCGGAAGGGAACTACGTGTTCCCCGATGGTGATAACCTCTGGGCGGAGCTTCCCAGGCTGATATGGCACCATGATGAACCCACCGGCAGAAGTGGCACATATGCCCGTTGGAGTGTGATGAAAAAGGCAAAGGAGTGTGGAGTCAAGGTTCTCCTCAATGGAGATGGCGGCGACGAGTTACTGGCTGGGTATCGCCACCGGTACTATATACCTTTTTTGCTCGAGCTAGCGCTTAAAGGCAGAGTGCTAACGTTTCTGAGCGAAACTAAAAACGTCTCAGCAATTCTGGGAATACGGAATCTGATATCTGTTGCACGCTGGATTCTCGGTATAGCTCTTTACACAAAGATGCCTGCGCCTCTCCAGCTGAGAACCAGGAATCTCTTCCAAAGGCTGGGAGGGGGGAGCGCTGATAAAGTTTTGATGTCATCATTCGACAAGCGGTTTTCTCACCAAGGACTGGCCAGATTTAGCAAAGAGTATAGCAAATCTATTACAAATCTCAATCAGCGCCTCGGCAGTGATATTCCTGCTCTTACCCGTGACCTCTGGGATACAGACAGGAATTCCGCGGCGTTTTCTCTTGAGACGCGAACTCCTTTTCTCGACTACCGCTTAGTTGAGTACCTATTTTCCCTGCCATCTAGTCTGAAGATTCGACATGGCCGGACGAAGTGGATTCTGCGCCAGGCAATGCAGGGTATATTACCCGATGAGGTACGGCTTAGAAAGGACAAGTTGGGTTTTCCAACCCCGACAAGAGCTTGGCTATGGTCAAATAGAGAGGGCATAAAGGGACTTTTCAGCGCCAGGAATGTATTGAGCAGCCAATACATCAACCCGGATTTTATTAGAGATAATATTGGCAACTTATTGAGTCAGGAGAAATACGCCCATGAACTATGGCGATATATAAATCTTGAGCTCTGGCTTCAGGTTTTTTTCGATAATCGACACCAAGACATCACTGCACATAAGTAGCGTTTCCAACGGTGTCATGATTAGGAACAATACTAATCGAAGAAGATACCTGCCACGCGACGTAGAAAACATAGTGATTGCTGCCCCGCGGCTGCTTATTAGCCCCTCAACTGCAGCTCGTGCTATTTTGTGTCCAGCATGATGGTTACCGGACCATCGTTTAGGATTTCGACCTGCATATACTGCTGGAAGCGTCCGGTTGAAACCCTTAGCCCGCTCGTCTTGACCTGCTCTAAAAACCGGTTAAACAGCTCCTCTGCCTGTTCGGGTGGTGCCGCCTCAGCGAAGCTGGGGCGACGCCCCTTTCTGGTATCAGCCAGAAGCGTAAACTGGCTTATCACCAGCAGTTCACCCCCGGTATCCAGAGCCGAGAGGTTAAATTTTTCTTCTTCATCAGCGAAGACACGCAGGTTGATAACCTTTTGCGCCAAGTAGCTGGCGTCCTCTGGGGTATCACCGCCGGAAACACCAACCAAAACCACCAGCCCCGGTCCTATCTTCCCCACCAATTCGCCAGCCACGCTAACCGAGGCTCGGGTAACCCGTTGCAGTAATGCTTTCAGCTACTTCTTCCCCTCGTCAGGTTTTTTCTTCTTGACTTTCTTACCACCAGTGTCCGCATGACTACTGCCCTTACGGCTATCGGTAATATAAAAGCCGCTGCCCTTAAAAATAATTGGGATTGAGTGAATAACACGACGCGCCCTGCCCTGACACTCCGGGCAACTTGCTACTGGTTCTTCATCAAAGTGCTGCCTTCGCTCAAAACGATGCTGACAAAGATTACACTCATACTCATAAGTAGGCACTCTCTCACCTCACCAGAATTTCCCGTTTATATTTTAGCAGTCTTGGGCTAACTAGCGCAAATCAAGGGAAGAATAACCCTTGACAATAGCAGTTTAACTCTTTACAGTGGCAAACGAGTAAAGGCGCTTTAAGGAGGCCAAGATGACAATCTATGAACGCTTCGGGGTCAAGCCAATCATCAACGCCGTGGGTGTAGCTACGCGTTATGGTGGTTCTTTGATTGAACCGGAGACGCTGGAGGCAATGAATGAAGCTGCCAGATGGTCGGTTCGCCTTGACGAGTTACAGGCAACCGCAAGCAAGGTAATCGCCAAGAAAACTCACGCCGAAGCCGGCATTGTTACCTGCGGCTCCTCGGCGGCTCTAACTCTGGGTACTGCCGCCTGCATTGCCGGTTTCAACATCGCCCGAATGAACCGGTTACCTGATACTGCTGGTATACCCAATGAGGTCATCATGCCCTGGCATCAAATAAGCGGCTATGACCATGCCATCAGGACAGCCGGCGCCAGGTTAATCGGGGTCGGCATGCCGAATGACACCACCCCACCTGATGAAGTCCATATTATCAGCCGAATGGATATAGAGACTGCTATCACACCCAATACAGTTGCCATCACCTATGCCCCTCGTACCGGGAGCCATCCGCCACTGGAAGAGGTCATCGAGATCGGCAAAAAGTACCGCCTCCCAATACTAATTGATGCAGCTAATCAGGTACCACCGGTAGAAAACCTGCACCGATTCATCGATATGGGAGCAGACCTGGTCTGCTTCAGCGGTGGCAAGGGCATTCGTGGGCCTCAGGCAAGCGGTATCCTCTGCGGGCGCCGAGAACTGGTTGCCTCGGCGGCATTACAAATGCTGGACATGGCGGGCCTTGTCTTTGGTGAATGGGACCCGCCAGCCTCGCTCATCCCCAAGGAAAAATTGCGTGGCCGGCCAGAGCACGGCATCGGCCGGGGTATGAAGGTCTCCAAGGAAGCCATTATCGGCTTGCTGGTAGCACTTGAAAATCTTACCGAAGAAAATTTTGTCCAGAAATCAAAACACCTGATGCAACTATTAGGAACTATACAAACAAAATTGGAGGGTATCGCCGGCCTGGAGATGAAGATTATCGAAGACCCGAACAGCGCCTACCCTCTGCTTGAGGTAAAAATCAACGAGGAGATAGCCGGTAAGAATGCTTACGAGATAGTACGAAAACTTGAGGGGGGCAAACCACAAATCTACCTAAGGGGGAGGTACCTCGAGAAAGGTCTTATCTTCGTCTTCCCGCTTAATCTTAACGAGAATACTGCTGGAATCGTCGCCGAACGCCTCTATTCGGTAATCACCGCAGAAAAGTAAATCCAAGCCCATGATTTGGCTGGACTTCTCATCGAAAAAAGAGTAGAATTAGAAAGTCAGAAAATGATGAGACTAATTCAGACTTTTTCAGACTTTAGATTTCCAAGATAATGAAGCACCGGACGATAAAAAGCACGGTGCTTCTAAATTTTAGGGGGGTTAAAGATGCAGTCCAGTATGATTGGGAAGATTGAAAAAGCCAAACGCTACGCCCAGGAGACAGACCGGGTTACTTTCACTGATTTCTCAGTAAAATTTCGCGGCGAGCATGACACCTATATTACCAGCTATAAAGAAGGTAGGTGGCGTTGCACCTGCCACTTTTTTTCCGGCTGGGGGCTTTGCAGTCACACCATGGCACTGGAGAGAATCCTGCACAACATGTTGCTACAAGAAGCTCAACCGACACAATATGAGCTAACCCTCGAGTAGATTTTTAGCTTTTCCTACTCAATTAGCCCCTCATCTTTCATCTGCAGTATTATTTCAGTGGCCAAGCGAGCAGTCCTGCCCACGAGTTTGGCTGACTTATCCGGGTCGCCAGTTTCTTGATACTGCTTCGCCTGCCGGGGGTCATGCATGTCAAAGGGCCGGCCGGCAAGTCTAGTCTGAATATCACGACAAACCAAACTGCCCTCCTGTTGGACAAAACGATAGAAAAGCTCCCGGACAAGCTCGGCTTTCCTTGGCTTGCCGGTATCCCGGTCAAGCACCGTGCCATACACCGGCTCATCAAGTGTATCCCTTCCAGACGCCAGTCCTACTACCAGCATAGCACCAAGCAGTGCTCCACAGGTCTCTCCCATGCGGGCAATTCCCCCGGAAAGAAAGCTGGCGGCTTTAAATGCCGACTCCCTGCCTTCAAGTTCGAGTTCATCGGCTACTGCCAGAAAGCCAGTCTGAGCACAGCCATGGCCGCGCTTATGATATTCAATGGCTCTTTTCTCCACCCGGTCTAAAATCTCTCGCCTTGAATCCCTCCCTGTCATTAAATTCTCCTTACCCTCTTGTACTTTCACCAAGCGATTATAACCTTGCCCAATCTCAAGTGTCAAAGGCGCAGTGTGCTACCCCAAAGAGCCGGCGTACCTCCCGGGCAACCTCAGCCACCACAAAGAGAGAGCCAGCGGCACAGACAAGGTCATTATCTCCAGCTAAAGCCATAGCCATAGATAACGCTTCAGCGACATTCCTTGAGAGGTGAGTTTTAACGCCGTATTTTATAAATTCGCTTGAAATGAGCGACGGCGCCACGGCTCTCGGGTGTTGGGAGTAGGTAAGTATTACCTCGCTAAAGAAGGGTGCCAGTTCCGAGGCAACACCGGCAATATCTTTGTCAAGTGAGGCTCCGATAATAAGGTAAGCCCGTTCAAATTTAAAATACTGCTTAATCGCCTGCCTCAATTTACAGGCTGAATCAGGATTATGGGCACCGTCAACTAAAATTAAGGGACGAGAGTGAAGTACCTCAAGTCTCCCCGGCCAGCTTACCTTAGCTAGACCTTTAGCGATGTTTTGTTTAGAGATACCAACCCCCTTTTCAGTTAAGACCTCCAGAGCCGCCACGGCGGTAGCTGCGTTCTCAAGCTGATGCTCGCCAAGAAGCGGGATAGCAAGCTCATACGTGCCAAGCCTCCCCTCAACCAGTAGTGATTGCCCGCCAAGGTCAAAACCAACACTTTGCCAGGTAACATCCCTGCCTACCCTGACCAACTCCACGCCCAAGCCAGTGCAGGTCTCCTCGATAACCTGAGTTACCTCATCAGCCTGCGGTGAGGATACCACCGTGCTTTTTGGCTTGATAATCCCTGCTTTCTCTCCGGCAATCTCAAGGATGGAATCGCCTAAAACCTCCCTGTGGTCAAGGCTAATTGAAGTAATAACTCCCACCTCAGGACTGACGATATTGGTAGCATCAAGCCTGCCTCCAAGACCCACCTCAACCACCTGAAAAGCCACTCCCTTTAGCTTAAAATAGTAAAAACCAAGTGCCGTCAAAACCTCAAAGGTGGTCAGCTTGCCATAGGTAGCCTCCTCGTTTACCGCTTCAATTTCAGGTTTTAATCTCTCTACCAAATCAGCCAGCTCAGCGCTTGAAATCAGCCTGCCGCCCACCCTGATTCGCTCCTCCAACCGCTCAAGATGGGGCGAAGTGTATAGCCCGACCCTGTAACCTGAAGCCACAAGCACCGAGGCCACCATGGCGGCAACACTGCCTTTACCATTGGTGCCGGCAATATGAACTGTTCTGGCTACTTTGTGTGGATTGCCGAGACGGGACAGAAGCTCCTCCATCCTTCTCAAGTCAAAATGAGCTTTGTCCCTCGGCTGGGGCAGGGTTTCATAGTTGGTAAAGCTATAGATATAGTCCAGGGTCTCTTGATAATTCACTTCCGGTATATTCTAGCACTTGACGCCCTTCTTAAGCGACTGATATTATCAAGCTTACTTGGGAGGCAAGAGATGAATTTTATCGATAAGCTCCTAGCGGCCAGCTGGAAGAACCAGAGTTTGCTCTGTGTCGGGCTTGACCCTGACCCAAACCTTCTGCCCAAGGGTTTAGGTGTAATCGAGTTCAACCGTAAAATCATTGATGCCACCTCAGATTTAGTCTGTGCCTATAAATTAAACCTTGCTTTTTATGAAGCCTTAGATGGCGGCTTTGATACCCTAAAGCAAACGGTTAAATATATACCAGGCGATATCCTCTCAATTGGTGACGGGAAACGAGGTGATATCGGCAATACTTCAAGGGCCTATGCCAGGAGTATTTTTGAGAACCTCGACTTTGATTGTGCCACCGTAAATCCTTACCTTGGCTTTGACTCAGTTGAACCCTTCATTAAATACACAGGTAAGGGGGTCTTCGTCCTCTGCCGGACATCAAATGCCGGTGCTGCTGACTTCCAGTCGCTCGGATGCAAGACCGAAACCGGCTTCAGACCTTTATTTGAGATAGTGGCTCAAAAAGCTGAGGAATGGAACACAAATGGCAATATCGGGCTGGTGGTCGGGGCTACCTACCCTGAGGAACTGAAACAAATCAGGCAACAGCATCCGGAGATGCCACTCCTGATACCTGGCGTCGGTGCCCAGGGGGGAGATTTGGCTCTGGCAGTTCGCTACGGAGTTGACCAAAAAAGACAGAAGGCAATCATAAACTCATCAAGGCAGATTATCTATGCCTCAAGGGGAACGGATTTTGCCGAAGCAGCACGGCGTGTTGCCCAAAATCTTAGAGACCAGATTAATTCGTATCTCTCCAGCTCAGGTTCTTGAGGTGAAATGATGGTGATGGAAATCAGGCTGGATGATGTGGTTCGCCTCAAGAAAAAGCACCCCTGTGGCAGCTATGAGTGGCAGGTAGTCCGGCTTGGGGCTGATATCGGGATTAAATGCCTCAAGTGCCAGCGCCGGGTGCTGCTTCCTCGCAGCACTTTTGAGCGCCGGGTTAAAGCCTTTATCTCAAGGGGTGAAAAGTGACCCACCGCCTGATGCACATTAACCTCGATGCCTTCTTTGTCTCGGTTGAGCCGGCTGATTTCACCACCATGACCCGCCAGTTGACCAGACCATCTTCCCCACTGACAAAGGCGACTACACCCTTAATACACCGAGTGTATCGAGGTAGTCTAAAAAGGCTGGACTTAGTGCTATAATATGTCTAACCATTTTGTGGAGGTTGGCTATGTGGGAATGGTTTCTGGCTAACGGGGTTTGGATATTAGTTACACTGGTTATTGGTCTAGTCCTGTTCTTTGTGTTGCGGCGCTGGGCGGAGCGGGTGATAAGAAAGGCGATACCGGAGCAATATCACGACCAGCTAGAGGGGGGACGGAAGGCGATAACCTGGATCATTATCGGTATTGGGGGTGTGCTTATCACTCTGGCAGTGGCCGCCGTTGTGGTCTCAATTTTAGGGGTGGATATCACGCCGGTGCTTCAGGCTGTAGGTGGCTGGTTACTCGAGCACGGGGTTCGCATCATCATCATCATTGGCATCGGGTATTTAATCTACCTGTCAGCCAAGGCGCTGTTGCCCCGCTTCATTGAAGGCTCAATTAAGGCAAGGGGCAAAGGACGCCGCGCCAAGTGGGAAGTAGAGAAGAGGGCGCAGACGCTAAGCCGTCTTTTTACCGAAACTATTGCCGCCCTCATAGCTTTACTTGCCACCTTTATGGCTCTTTCTGAGCTGGGAATTGACATCGGTCCACTCCTGGCTGGCGCTGGCATTGTTGGCATTGCCGTTGGTTTTGGTGCCCAACACCTGATTCGGGACCTGATTAACGGGGTATTCATCCTGATGGAGGACCAGTTTAATGTGGGTGATGTTGTCAAAGTAGCTGGTATCGCCGGTATTGTTGAGCATATCAATCTGAGGCGGACTATTCTTCGCGACCTTGACGGTATTGTGCACAGTATACCCAATGGTGAAGTTATCACCTCAAGCAACTACACCAAGGAATGGTCACGAGTCAACCTCGATGTTCCGGTGGCTTATGGGGAAGACCTTGACCACTGCTTTGAGGTCATAAATCGGGTCGGCAAAGAACTGGCTGAAGATGAGTATTTTGGTTCAAAGATTATGGAAGCACCTCAGGTGCTCAGGGTGAATAACTTTGGCGATTCGGGCATTGATATCAAAATCCTGGGCAAGACCCTGCCACTAACACAATGGGAGGTAACCGGTGAGCTGAGAAAGAGACTCAAGAAAGCCTTTGATGAGGAGGGGATTGAGATACCCTGGCCGCACGTAAAACTCTACTTTGGCGAGAGCCCGGCCAATAAAGACTTAATCTGCAAGGTCTGTTCCCAGCCCAACCCCCAGGGCAGCCGTTTCTGTGCTAACTGCGGGGGCAAGCTTACCAAACCCTAAAGGCACTTGTTTTCTTTTTCGTCAGTTACTATAATATGCCCATTAACTACTAGGAGAGAGGAGACTTAAAGATGCCATCCTACGCCTTCTTTCAGAACCAGTTTGTTCCCTTATCTGAAGCCAAGCTCGGGGTGATGACCAATTTCATTCACTACGGCACGGCCGCTTTTGAGGGCATCAGGGGCAACTGGAACAGTGGGCAAAAACAGCTTTACCTCTTCCGCCTTAAAGAGCATTATGAGCGGCTCTATTTCGGCTGTCAGATACTCAAAATCGATTTGGCTCATACGGTTGATGAGCTATGCCGGTTAACCACAGAGCTGGTGGAGAAGTGCCAATTCGAGGAAGACTTATATGTTAGGCCGGTAGCCTACAAGAGCACCGAGGCTCTTGGGGTACGCCTTCACGGCCTGGACTCCGACTTTCTGGTCTTTGCTTTCCCCTGGGGACGATATCTGGATACAGATAAGGCAAGGTGCGGCGTGTCATCCTGGCGATGTCTCAAGGAAATACCACGAGCCAAGCTGACTGGACTCTATATCAACAACGCCCTGGCCAAAACCGAAGCCATTGAGAACGGCTTTGATGAGGCAATCATGCTCAGTGCCGATGGTTATATCTCCGAAGGGAGCGGCGAGAACCTGTTTCTGGTAAAAAATGGCCAACTGGTAACACCCGGAAACTATGATGGTATTCTGATGGGAATTACCAGGGCTACCGTAATTGAACTGGCCAAAAACGAACTTGGTATCGAAACCATAGAAAGGCATATTGACCGCGTTGAGCTTTATAACGCTGAGGAATGCTTCCTAACCGGTACCGCAGCTAATATAACCCCCGTGGCTGAAATCGACCGCCGTAAGATTGGCAGTGGTGAAATTGGCGAGGTAACCAAAAAATTACAGGAAATCTACTCTGATGTCATCCGGGGGAATAACTCTAAATATCTTGAGTGGTGCACCCCAGTCTACAAGTAAAGCCAAGTAACGGAGTTTTAAGATGATAATCAGTGATGTCATTAGCGGAATCATCGCCATTATCATTGGTTACCTGCTCGGTTCAACCCCGACCGCCTACCTTGCCACCCGACTTGCCAGCGGCAAGGATATTCGCCAGCTGGGTGGCGGCAATGTCGGCGGCTTAAATACCTACCGTGAGGTCGGACTCTGGCCGGGGGTAGTGGTTGGCATTGTTGACCTCGCTAAAGGGGCAGCCGCGGTTGCCATCGCCGTCTGGTTACTCAAGGTATCTATACCCTTCGTCTTACTGGCTGGAGTGGCTTCAGTAGTTGGTCACAACTGGATGCTCTTTCTCAAGTTTAGCGGTGGTAAGGGGATGGGAGCTGCCTTCGGTGCCTTATTCGTTCTGCTCCCCTACTACGGATATGGGCTGGGGTTAGCCATTTTATTTGGTATAATTTTGATCCCCTTTATAATCACCCGCAATGTTGCTCTAGCCATGGGCATTAGTCTGGTGGCGCTGCCTTTTATTGTCTGGTTTGGCATGGGCTCAGGAATTGGCACCCTGATGTCAGTTATCCTGGGGCTGATTATAGCCTTAAAGTTCCTACCGACAGCTATGGCAGCTTGGACCAAGTCTAAAACAACTCAACAGTTTATCTTCGACCAGGGTAAGAAACCAGAGGCATAGGCTATTTTGGGGTTAGTCAAACCTGAAGCGATTTGAGCAAACAATTAACATGGCAGCTTTCTTCAAGGACGGTGGTGCAGTTATAGGCTTCTTCAAGTAGTTGACCGATGGCAAAGCTGCCGTGACCATGAACCATAATAACCCGGTTTCCACCAAGTGCCTTAGCAATTATATCAGCTAAGCCTCCCGGTTTTACCTCCATGTTCCAGCCAAGCACCGGGACTTGACCAACCAAGGATAGGCCTTCAACGCAACTCGGCACAATCTCAGTTTCCACCAGTGATAGTGCCACCGCACAAGGTGGGTGGGCATGGACTATACTCTGAGCTGAGGTTTCCCGATAAATAGCACGATGAACCGGCAGTTCAATTGAGGCTAGAGGAGTAAACCGGTCATTTTTATAAAGTCCAGTTTCAATTAAATCATACTCCTCAAGGCAGTTGAGCCGGCTACCACGACGATTGATGATGATTCGATCTCCGAACCTAATGCTCAGATTGCCACTGCTAGCAGAGACAAGACCCCGTGCAAAAAGATCCCTCCCTACCATTTGAAACTGAGATAAAATCATCGCTTTAATTTAGTACCAGGCGTTCCTTAGCCTGTTAACTCCTACTTTAAGCCCTTTGCCTGCCAAAAATCAAAGCAGACTGAGATGGCATTTGTCAAGTCCAGCCCCAATCCGGGGGAAAAATAAAAAGATTCCAAAGATTGCCCCCTTTAGAATCACGAATTAAGAGTTACTTCAAACTTAAGTTAACTGCCGGATAACGGCAATCACTCTACCCTGAACCTCAATATTCTCCGGGTCAACGAATATTGGCTTCATATTGCTGTTGGCTGGTTGCAGTCTAATGCGACCTCGCTCACGATAGACCTTCTTTAAGGTCACTTCCTTTTCCAGTTTAAGCCATACGGCGGCTGTCTCCCCATCCTCAACCACTCTGGTAAACTCCAGCAGCACCAGATCGCCATCATCTATCAGTTCGTCCACCATTGAGGTACCCCTAACCCTCAAAGCGTAAACTTCGTCCCTGCCGCGAATCAGTTCTTCGCCTACCTCTATTATCTCTGAAGGAACAGTATTCCAGGTATCAGCCGCAGGTACCGGTATTGGCTGGCCAGCCGCGATTTGACCAATAACAGGTATCCCGCGGCGTCCGAAGAGACCCGATTGAGTGAGTAACTGGATGCCTCGCGATACCTCACGCCGGCGGCGAATAAACCCCCTTTGCTCCAGTATCTTTAAGTTATAATCCACCACCGATGTTGAGCTAATCTGACAACCACTTACAATATCCCTGACCGTCGGGGGGTAGTGATTTTTTTGGAGGAACCGATGGGTAAAATCAAGGATTGATTTTTGTCTCGACGAAAGCGTTTCCACTAATTACCTCGATTTGGCGAACACCTGTTCTAATAGTTTAAGTTAAAACAGCTACCCCTGTCAAGACAAAAAAGTTTTGAGCTGCCCTTCAATGATTAGTTTCTCAGGAAACCGGCTAAGCCATCATGCCGCCATCAACGACCAGGCAGTGACCGGTGACCCAGCTTGAGGCATCCGAGGTCAAAAACAGAGCCGCACCAACCAGGTCAGTGGTCTCACCAAAACGCCCAAGTGGCGTCCGGGCCATAGCGTCCTTTCGTATCTCAGGATCGGTCTGGGCACGGATACTCATCTGGGTCTTTATCATCCAGGGAGAAATAGCGTTGACCCTGATATTATAAGGGGCAAGTTCCTTCGCCAGACTCCTGGTCAGCATATGTACAGCAGCTTTAGCCACGCAGTAGGCAGTACGGCCCTGAGGCATTGCCACCAGACCCGAGACTGAACCCATATTGAGGATATTGCCCTTTCCCTTCGGTATCATTATCTTGGCGGCTGCTTGAGAGCAGAGATAATAACCCTTGACATGGGTATCAAACATCCTGTCCAGGACTTCTTCCTCAACACTAGCAATGTCGCTGGGGGAAATGATGCCAGCGTCGTTTACCAGAATATCAATGGTACCCAACCTGTCCACCGTTGCCTTTACCAGCCGCTCAACATCAGCCTTGATGGTGATATCAGCCATCATGGTTAAGGCTTTACGGCCAAATTCCTTGATGCCTTTTTCTACCGCCTCAAGTTCGCCGCCATCGTCCATATAATCACAGACGGCGACATCAGCCCCGGCCTCGGCAAAAGCCAGGGCAAAGGTCTTACCTATTCCCCTCCTACCTCCGGTGATCAGAGCCACCTTACCTTCCAGCGAAAAACTGGGCAAACTCATCGACTTAACCTCCTAAATATTCTTTAGACAATGCCTTTATCCTTTTTTCTGGTCGAAGCAAGCGATGGCAACCACCCGATCGCCCGCTGAGAGTCTCATTAACCTCACACCCTGAGTGCTCCTCCCCTGAATTGAGATGCCTCGCTTTGTGTCTTTTTCCCGAACCGGGGTGCTGAGGACAATGCCATCCGCCGAAATAATCATCAGCTGTTCTGATTGCGCAATCACCCGGCTGGCCACAACTTCACCTGTTTTCTCGGTAACCTTAAAGGTTGTAACGCCGCCGCCAGCACGATGTTGCCTCGGATAACCTGAGACCCTGGTCAGTTTACCAAAGCCACCACTGGTAACCACTAAAATGAAGGCATCCGGGTCGGCGATATCCATACTGACTAGCCGGTCACCCGAGCTGAGACGAATCGCCCGAACCCCACCACTGGTTCTGGAGCTAGCCCTCAAGCTGGAGACAGTAAATTTAATCGCCTGTCCTCGTTGAGTCACCAGTAAAACATCGTCCTGAGCAGTTGCCAGCCCTGCGGATACCAGCTCGTCCCCCGGCTCCAAGTCCATAGCCAGAAGCCCGTTTAAGCGCACCGAAGCAAAACTGTCTAAGGCAGTCTTTTTTATCTCCCCACCGCTGGTAGCCAGAAGCAGATAGGTATCGGGTTTAAAATCCGGCACGGCCAGCACTGCCGTCACCTGTTCACCATCAGCCAGAGGAAAGAAATTAACTACCGCCATCCCCTTCGCAGTTCGCGAGCTACCAGCGGGGATTTTATAACACTTAAGAGAAAAGAGCTTGCCACGATTGGTAAAGAAAAGCAGGGTATCATGGGTATCGGCACCGACCAGGAGCCGTACCGCATCCGCCTCACGAGTTACCATGCCGATAATACCCTTACCACCACGATGCTGCGGCTTGTAGGTGTGATAAGGGACTCGCTTGATGAAGCCGCGGTTGGAAAGTGTTACCGCCACCCTCTGGTGGGGAATAAGGTCTTCCTCGTGAAATTCTACCAGTTCCTGGTCACTTATCTGGGTCCGGCGGGAATCGCCATACTTGGACTTTAATTCATCCATGTCCTCCCTGATTAGGACGAGTATCCTCCTGGGATTGGAAAGCAGGTCTTCCAAGTAAGCAATTGTTTTTAGCGCCTCAGCATACTCATCAAATATCTTCTTGCGTTCCAGGTTAGCCAGGCGGCGTAGTTGCATCTCCAGAATGGCCTGGGCTTGAACTTGGACTAAACCCAAGTTGCTCATCAGACCCTGTCGGGCAATTTCAGCCGTTTCGGATTTTCGGATGATTGAAATCACCTTATCGATATTATCCAAGGCAATTTTAAAGCCTTCGAGGATACGGACTCTTTCCTTAACCACCTTTAGCGCAAACTTGGAGCGCCGGGTGATAACCTCGCGGCGAAAATCAACGAAATACTGCAGGGCTTCTTTGAGACTGATTACCTGAGGCTGACCATCAACTAAAGCCAGCATATTAACGTAGAAGGTTTGCCGCATTTGGGTGTATTTATAGAGGCTGTTTAAGACCTGCTGTGGCTGAACCTCTCGCTTAAGTTCAATGACAACATGAATACCCTGCCGGTCCGATTCATCACGTAGCTCACTGATACCGCTGATTTTTTTATCTCTGGCCAGGTGAGCAATCCGCTCAACCAAAGCTGCCTTGTTTACCTGGTAAGGAAGTTCAGTGACCACAATTTGCTCCCGGCCACTGCCTGGTATATCCTCAATATGTGCCACGGATTGAACTACAATCTGCCCATGCCCGGTAGCATAGGCATTTTTAATTCCATCCTGTCCCAGAATAATACCGGCCGTGGGGAAATCAGGGCCTTTAACCAAGGATATGAGGTCATCAACGGTCGCGTCAGGGTGCTCAATGAGATAGGAGACAGCATCGCACACCTCTCCGAGATTATGGGGTGGTATATTGGTTGCCATACCAACCGCAATTCCAGAACTGCCATTGACGAGCAAATTGGGCAGCCGGGTGGGCAAAACCACCGGTTCATCCAGGCTGCTATCAAAGTTTGGGGTGAAATCGACCGTGTTTTTATCAATATCAACCAGCATCTGCTCTGATATCGCCGCTAGGCGCACTTCTGTATAACGCATTGCCGCTGGCGGGTCATTATCTATACTGCCAAAGTTACCCTGTCCATCAATCAGGACATTACGCATGGAAAAATCCTGTGCCATACGAACCATGGCATCATAGACCGAGACATCACCATGGGGATGATATTTGCCCAGCACCTCACCAACAATACGAGCACTTTTCTTATGTGGGCTGGTGTAATTAAGTCCCAGACCGTGCATGGCGTAAAGGATACGCCGGTGTACCGGCTTTAGGCCGTCCCGAACATCAGGCAGGGCACGAGAGATAATGACGCTCATTGCGTAGTCAAGGTAGGAACTCCTCATTTCATCTTCGATATTTACCGATCTCACCTTACCCAAAACCATAACAAGCTAACTCCTTAAACTTCCTTCTCCTCTTCACTACTTGTCTCAGAGGGTACTACAATATCTTCACCACCGACTATGGTATAGCCTAGTTCTTCAACTTCACTCTCCTCATCTTCAAGCTCACGTCGAATGACTCGATCCGTGGCGTAAGGGTGTAAGGCCCCACGTCTTTTTGAGGGAAAGGAAAGCTGCCCAGTCTGGGAGGGGTGCTGATATACCTCCCGAATCATAATCGTCACCTTCTCTTCGCTGGAACTGATGACTGAAGCGGAGTACTCATTACCCCCCTTCATTAACCGAATAAGTCGCTGTTCGTATCTAAAGGCGACTTGTCCGATGTATTCTCCCTGAACATCGGTTACAATCAAAGCAGGTCCGTTTATCTTCAAGAATACCTCGTCGCCGGCAACCAACCTGGCCAGAACCTCATCCGATGCCAGGTGCTGGAGGTCAACTACCCCAGCCTTGCCAGTCTCTTCAATGAAATGACGTGGCTCAACCCTCGAGGTGGAACTCCCTGAAGCCGGTGCCATTTCATTCAAATACGAGAAACGCTGCAGATTCTTCTTGGCAATAACATTGTAAGGGTCAATCTCAAGGCTCCTCTTGTAGGCTTCCCTGGCCTGAGCATACTCCCTCAGTTCCATATAAGCCCTACCCAGCCGATTATAGGCATCAATATCACTGGGGAAGTTCTCAAGCAGGCTCTTATTGACCGCCACCGCTTCCTTCCATCGCCCCTGCATCGCCAAGGTAATCGCCTGCTTGCTGTACTGACGCTTTAACCTGACCTGCTTTTCTTCTTCGTAGGTCATCTTCATGTCCCGGGCAAGACTACGTTTCTCATTATTCTACTCTAGGTAAGCCCAACTTAACAAGTCATTTTGACAGGGCCCAGCCAGATATGATTTAATTAATTGAAGGGAGAAACAAGATGCGAGAAAAAGTAGAAGCAGTACTGGATAAAATCCGCCCATCTTTGGTGGCTGATGGGGGTAATGTTGAGCTTGTTGATGTCAGTGACGGTGTGGTCAAGGTGAAACTGACCGGTGCTTGCATGGGTTGTCCGATGTCAACCATGACCCTCAAGATGGGTATTGAGCAGATATTAAAGCAGGAACTTCCCGATATTAAGGAAGTAGTCGCCGCTTAATCCTGTTCAAGCTCAAACGCCTTATGTAAAGCCCGAACGGCATCTTTAACTCTAGCCTCATTAATAATGCAGGTTATCCTTATCTCCGAGGTAGTTATAAGCTGAATATTGATACCCTGCTTGCTCAAGACACCGAACATCCTGGCGGCATAACCGGGGGTATTCTGCATCCCGGTACCGATAATACTGACCTTACCCAGTTTGGAGTCACTTGAGCACTCCCTGGCACCGATTGATTTGGCAATAGGCTCTACTACTTTCATTGCTTTAGCCAGCTCACCTTTAGCTACGGTAAAGGTGAGGTCGGTGATATTCTCGATACTGGCATTCTGGACAATGGTATCAACACTGACACCTGCCCTGGCTAAGGGTTCAAAGAGAGCGGCCGCAATTCCTGGCCGGTCAGGAACACCAACCACTGTTATCTTGGCTACATTAAGGTCATGAGCAATTGCCCTGGCTTTATTTCTAACTTCCATTGAAACCCCTCCATGAATTAGTGTCCCCGGACTTTGGTTAAAGCTTGAGGCGACCTGAATCGGCAGGCTAAACAGCTCACCCAGTTCTACCGCCCGGGGATGCATTACCCTGGCCCCATAGGTAGCTAGCTCCAGCATCTCTTCATAGCCAATCTCATTTAACTTCTCTGCCTCGGGGACAAGCCTTGGGTCGGCCGCATAGACCCCCTCAACATCAGTATATATCTGGCAAGCCTCAGCCTTTAAGCTAACTGCCAGTGCCACCGCCGTGGTATCAGAACCTCCCCGCCCCAGGGTGGTCGTGTCCATCTCATCGGTAATACCCTGAAAGCCAGCCACGATAACAACCTTGCCCTTCTCCAGTTCTTTCAAGACTCGCTTGGGGTCAATCTTAAGGATTCGGGCACGGCTGAATGAGGCATCAGTGCGTATCCCGGCCTGAGCACCGCTTAAGCTGATTGCCTCATAGCCCAGGCTCTTAAGTGCCATGGCAAGTAGTGTGCTTGAGACAATCTCACCGGTGGACAGGAGCACGTCAAGCTCACGACTGTCCGGGTGTTCAGTTACCTCGCAGGCAAGCTCAATCAGCTCATCGGTGGTATCCCCCATCGCCGAGACAACAACCACCACCTGTTTTTCTTCCTCCCTAACCCTGGCAATACGCCGGGCGACATTCTTAATCTTCTCGGCATCAGCCACTGAAGAGCCACCGTATTTTTGTACAATCAGTGCCATTTTATCCTGCCAGGCGCTTCATAATATTATAGCCTTCCTCAACAAAAAGACCAGCCTTTCGAGCCTCTTTTTCGGTAAATCTCCTTGCCCCGTTTGAGCTAAATCCCGGTCCCCAGAGCAGGAATGGTACCGGGTCCGGGGTATGGGTCCTGATCGGTATCGGGGTCGGGTGGTCAGGCAGAACCAGAATCCGAAGGTCGCCCGAGTATTTTCGGAGCCGAGCTAAAATCTCACCGTCTATCCTCTCAATCGCCTTTACCTTGCTTTCGACCGAGCCATCATGAGCGGCTTCATCAGGCGCCTCAATATGAATCGCCACCAAATCATGGTCCCGAAGGGCATTTACCGCCCCTTCACCCTGAGCTGAATAGTCGTTATCTTGTCCGTCGGTTACCCCCGGGATATTAAGCACCGCCATGCCAAGCATCTGGGCAAGTCCCCGAAGCAGGTCAACCCCGGAGGTCAGGGCGGCACCAATGCCATAAGCCTCTTTGAAAGCGGGCAGGTTCGGGGCCTGGCTTGAACCCCAGAAGAGCCAGATCATGGTGGCTGGTATCTCACCCCGAGAGCGGCGGGCTAAATTTAGCGGGTGGCCTGAAAGAACCCCTTCAGAGCGCCGCATCAGCTCTTTCAGGACTTGGCTCCCCTCGCCCCGGGGCAGGTATTCACTAATCGGTTTATCCGGAATATCATGCGGCGGAGTACAGATAGCCTTAATGGTTTGCTCAAATCCCCTAAGTTTTAAGAGATGCCGATAGCTAACCCCGGGGTAAAAGCGTATCTGGTTATTGCCGAGGCTTTCGTTTAACGCAGCGATAAGCTCCCTTGCCTCCTGGGTAGGAATATAGCCAGCGCTGTAGCTCCACATCCTGCCGTCACGGACGGCAACCAGGTTGCAGCGAAAGACAACCTCCCCTCCATCAAGCCCAATCCCCAGGCTCCTGGCTTCAATGGCCGCCCGCCCCCGGTAATAGACCTTCGGGTCATAGCCAAGAACCGACATGCAGGCGCAGGCACTGGATGGCTCCATCCCCTCGGGTACGGTGCGCACCAGCCCCAGGGTGCCCTCTTTGGATAAAGCGTCTAAATTTGGGGTAGCGGCTAGCTCAAGGGAGGTCTTACCACCATAATCTGCCAGTGGCAAGCCGGAGGCACCGTCCATTATGACAATACAGTATTTCATAAATACACTCACACTTTGAAAATCTGACCGTATGCAGTTTTTAATTTTTCCTGTAAATCATCTTCGTTATTCCCTAGCCGCTGTAAATAACCATTCGGGCCAAACACTGAATCTGCGATATCTTCAACTAAACTCCAAATACTTACGTGAAAACGAAACTCATTAGGCTTCTCTTCCTCAAGCTTCAAGTGAATACGTCTTTTCTTGTGACAATAAGCCCATTTATATGAACCGCTCTTTATTTTACTACTTAGGCTGCGTTTCTTAATTATTGAACTATCAATTGTGGTTTCTGGTTTAAGTTGTGCTAGGTGCACTATATTATGGCGAAAGACTTTTTGTATTAACTCGACCTTGTCCTCAGGATAACTCATAAAGTCAATCATATAATCTCTTGCTTGTTTCGTAGTTTTTGCATTCTTTGTTGCATCTCCACCATAAAGAGCACCTAAGAGGTCAATTGTAGAAAAACAATAGAGCAAGGCAGGCAAAGGAGCAGGCCAATCCGGTGTTCCCTTGTTCTGAAGGATGCAATAACGGACGCCTTTCCGCAGCGAATCTATTCGCTCTTTCAGTAGTTGTCTTGCCTCGAAAATTACTTCATCAAGTTCCATCGTGGTTACCCAAACCACTTCTGCTTCTTGTTTCACTTCCTGAATAGGCTTATAATAAATGAAGTCGGGGCGTAGCGCAGCCTGGTTAGCGCGCAGCGTTCGGGACACTGAGATTGATATAATCGCATAAAAGTCGGGGCGTAGCGCAGTTTGGTAGCGCGCCGCGTTCGGGACGCGGAGGTCGGAGGTTCAAGTCCTCTCGCCCCGACCAATCTCAATAAATCTGCTCCAGCCTAACACTATTAACATGCCCTCATAAAGTGATTGCCTCCTCTGATACCTATTTTAGAATTGGTCCCCCACAATGTCAATTTATTCCTTCGGTACTTGTTGGTATCCTGTCTTGGCTAAAAAGGTTGTATAATTTAAAGAAATGCAAAACCAATTGAGACCAAACCAAACAGAAATCCAGTTCCTAACACTCGCATACAATAGATTCTATGACATTTTCGCAGAAGTTATAGATGATTCTT